>SWCF01002214.1_pt1 | contig 27943 bp, 25 predicted proteins | sample 4690081 | NCBI WGS metagenome assembly SWCF01 (sample SAMN10267280, study PRJNA491770) | bioreactor metagenome | isolation source: DHS bioreactor inoculated with | place: Japan: off Shimokita Peninsula
CGCTCGTCGTCCTGGGCTGCACCGTGCGGCATGCGCCCCGGCCCGACGACGACGAGCTGCGGGCCCTACTGGACCGGCCGCCGGTCGCCGGGATCGCGGTGCTCCTGCAGGACGACGTGGTGGCGCTGCGGTACGCGCTCGCCGCGGCGCACCTGCAGCCGGACGCCCCGATGGTCGCGACGATCTTCGACCGCACGATCGGCGATCAGCTCGCCCGGTTCCTGCCGCAGTGCGACGTGACGTCGCCGGCGGACCTGGCCGTGGCGTCCCTGGCCGGGCCGTGCGTGGCACCCGACCTGCTGGCGGTGACCTCCACCCGCGGACCGCGCGGCATCCGCGCGGCCGGTGACGTGCTCGACGAGGTGCCCGTCGCGGTGCCGCGCCGCATGGCGTGGCAGCGGTGGGCCGGGCAACTCACCGCGGTGCTGCGCACCCACGAGACCGGCACCCGCATCCTGCTCGCCGGGCTGCTCGGGCTGGCTGCGGTGCTGTTCGGCGACTGGGCCTGGCTGACCTTCGGGGAGGGCAAGGGAACGATCGACGCGTTCCACGAGGCGGTCCGCGTGGTCACCACGGTCGGACCGGCGGCCGACCCGCACGGCAACGAGGCATACGCCGCGATCGCGTCCACCGCGATGCTGGCGACGATCGTGTTCACTGCCATGTTCACCGCCGGGGTGGTGGACCGGCTGCTGGGTCCGCGCCTGACCGCGCTGCTCGGCCCGCGATCGCTGCCCCGCTCCGGGCACGTGATCGTCGTGGGCCTCGGGCAGGTGGGTCTGCGGCTGTGCCGGGAGCTGCGGGACCTCGGCATCCCGGTGGTGGGTGTCGAGCGGGACACGAATGCGCGCAACCTGCGACTGGTGCGCGACCTGAATATCCCCGCCGTGGTCGGCGACGGCGGCGACCGCCGGCTGCTCGAGCGGGTCGGGGTCCATCGGGCGGTCGCGCTCGCCGCGGTGGGGTCCGACGACCGGGACAACGTCGCGGTCTCGCTCGCCGTCCAGGGCATCGCACCGGGCCTGCGGCTGGTCTTGCGCGCCGGGGAACGCGAGGTGCTCGCCGAGACGGGCTCGCTGCTGCCGCTGGGCGTGATCCGCGACGTGACGAGCCTGAGCGCGACGTACGTGCTCGCGCGTCTGCTCGGTCGCGAGCCGCTGGGGGTGGTCGCCGGTGCGGTGCATGTGCACCTGCGCCTTCCGGACGGCCGGTTCGAGGAACTGCCGATCGCGTCGCCGGGGGGCTGCCGGCACGCGCCGGTCGCGGGCGCGGGCATGCGGTAGCCGCCGGTGGGTATGCCGGAGGGGCAGGTATGCCGGAGGGAACCCGACCCGAGGGAGGAATCGTCGCGATGCTGCTCTCCGTGGGGCACGGACGGCTCGACCGGACGCAACTGGCCGAGCTGCTGCATTCCGCCGGCGTCGAGTCGCTGGTCGACGTCCGGCGTTTCCCGGGCAGCCGGCGCAACCCGGACCTGTCGAGCGACGCGATGACGCAATGGCTGGCCGATGCCGGCATCGGCTACCGGCTCGAGCGGCGACTCGGCGGCCGGCGACGGCTCCCCGCCGGGACGACGCCCGAGGACTCGTGGTGGCGGGTCGAGCAGTTCGCCGCCTACGCCGCCCACACCCGCACCGAGGAGTTCGCCGACGCGCTCGACGGGCTGCTCGAGGAGTCCGCGCGGCGCCGGACCGCGATGATGTGCAGCGAGAGCGTGTGGTGGCGATGCCACCGCCGCCTCGTCGCCGACGTCGTCGTGCTGCGGTTCGGCCACGACGTCGAGCACCTCATGCACGACGGCCGTCTACTGGCGCACGAGGCGGCGCCGGGTGCCCGCATGCGGGCGGACGGGCACGTGGTGTGGGACGGCGGGGATGTGGACGGCTAGGTGCCGGGCTCACCGAAACTGCCGTGCCGCCCGGCACCGCCGGCGAACCGGGACGCGCCCTCGAGCGTGTCGTGCGCCAGGGAGACCGCGCCGTGCCGGAATTCGTTGAGCAACGCCTGGTCCTCGTCGAGCCCGTGCTGCTCGAGCAGCGAGAGGCGGTCCCGGCGCAGACAGGTCTGCGGGAAGGCGGCGATCTCGGCGGCGAGGGCGCGGGCCGCGGTGAGTGCCTGACCGGCGGGAACGAGCCGGTTGACCAGCCCGATGCTCAGCGCCTCGCCGGCGTCGACGGGACGGCCGGTCAGGACGAGATCCATCGCGCGGCTCTCGCCGATGAGCCGCGGCAGCCGCACCGTGCCGCCGTCGATCAGCGGCACGCCCCAGCGGCGGCAGAACACGCCCAGGACCGCCCCCTCCTCGGCGACGCGCAGATCGGCCCACAGGGCCAGTTCGAGCCCGCCGGCGACGGCGTGCCCCGAGATCGCGGCGACGACGGGCTTGGACAGCCGCATCCGCGACACGCCCATCGGCCCGTCCCCGTCCGGGGCGACCCGGTTCGGGTGTCCCTCGCTGATCGCCTTCAGGTCGGCACCGGCGCAGAAGGTGCCGCCGGTGCCGTGCAGCACGGCGACCGCCGCGCCGTCGTCGGCGTCGAAGGCGCGGAAGGCGGCGGCCAGCGCCTCGGCCGTCGCCCGATCGACGGCGTTGCGGACCCCCGGACGGTTGATCCCGATCGTCGTGACCGGGCCGTCGCGGTCGACCAGCACCGGATCCGGTGTCATCTGATGTGCGGCGCGGATACTCCCTCGTTCACGAGGGAGAGGAAGCGCCGTCCTCCCTCCGGGTGGTGGTGCGGTTGCGGTCTGAGCCGGGAATCTCCTGCCTTCAGGAAGGAGAGGCGTTAACGTTCTCGTTCCGGCAGGCAGCAGATGGTCAGGACAGCGCCTTGGCCTTGAGAGCCTGGTACTCGGCTTCGGTGATGGTGCCCGCGTCGAGCAGCGCCTTGGCGTCGGCGATGTGCTCGGCGGGGGACTTGCCGGCGACCTCGCGGATGTAGCTGTCCTGGGCCTGCTTGACCTGGGCGTATTCCCGTGCGGACCGCTCGGCCATGCCCTTGCCGTTGACGATCAGGTAGATCAGGGCGGTGAGGAACGGCAGGAAGATCAGGAAGACGATCCAGATCGCCTTGATCCAGCCGGACTGCTGGTGGTTGCGGAACAGGTCGCCGATGCGGTAGAAGAGCACCATCAGGTACGCGATGAACGCGAAGCTGATGATGATGAACCAGATGATGTCCCAGAAATCCATGTGACGCTCCCTTTCGTGGGGCACGCGCGAGGTGGGAAAACGCGGAATGCGGCGGCACTCCCCGGGGAAGAGTACCGCCGCATTCGTCCGAATTCCTGCCGAATCGACCGGCGTTCGCGGGACCCGGAGGGCTCAGTGCGCCCGGTTCACCGCCGACACCACCGCGCGCAGCGAGGCCGTCGTGATGGACGGTGCGATGCCGGCGCCCCAGACCAGGGTCGTGACGCCGTCGGGCCGGGTCACGTCCGCTTCGACGTACGCGGCGGCGAGGGCGTCGTCGCCGGCCGACATGGCATGCTCGGCGTAGCCGCGGACGGCCACCTGGTAGCCCAGGGATTCCAGGGCGTCGACGAAGGCCGCGAGCGGACCGTTGCCGGACCCGGTGATCTCCTGTTCCTTGCCGTGGTACTTCACGACCGCGGTGACGGTGTCGGTGCCGTCGTCGGTCTCGGCCGCCGTGACCTTCTGCCGCATCCGCTCGAGCGGAGTGGTCGGAGCCAGGTACTCCTCGTGGAAGATGTCCCACATCTCCTTGGGGCTGACCTCGCCGCCCTCACCGTCGGTGACGCGCTGTACCGCCTGCGAGAACTCGATCTGCAGCCGTCGCGGCAGGTTCAGGCCGTGGTCGTGCTTCATGATGTACGCCACGCCGCCCTTGCCGGACTGCGAGTTGACCCGGATCACGGCCTCGTAGCTGCGGCCCACGTCCTTCGGGTCGATGGGCAGATACGGCACCGCCCAGGTCAGGTCGTCGACGTCGGTGCCCGCGGCATCGGCGTCGGCCTTCATCATGTCCATGCCCTTGTTGATGGCGTCCTGGTGGCTGCCGGAGAAGGCGGTGTAGACCAGGTCACCGCCGTAGGGGTGCCGCTCGGGCACGGGCAGCTGGTTGCAGTACTCGACGGTGCGGCGGATCTCGTCGATGTCGGAGAAGTCGATCTGCGGATCCACGCCCCGGCTGAACATGTTCAGGCCCAGGGTCACCAGGCACACGTTGCCGGTGCGCTCGCCGTTGCCGAACAGGCAGCCCTCGATGCGGTCGGCGCCGGCCTGGTAGCCCAGTTCGGCCGCCGCGACACCGGTGCCGCGGTCGTTGTGCGGATGCAGCGACAGGATGATCGAGTCGCGCTTGGCCAGGTTGCGGTGCATCCACTCGATCGAGTCGGCGTACACGTTCGGCGTGGCCATCTCGACCGTGGCCGGCAGGTTGATGATCACCGGGTTCTCGGGGGTCGCGCCCAGGGTGTCGACGACCGCGTCGCACACCTCCTTGGCATACGACAGTTCCGTGCCGGTGTACGACTCGGGGGAGTACTCCCACCGCCAGTTCGTGTCGGGGTGGTTCTTCGCCTCCTCGAGCACCAGCTCGGCCGCGTCGGTGGCGATCTTCTTGACCGTGTCCTTGTCCGCCCGGAACACCACGCGACGCTGCAGGATCGACGTCGAGTTGTAGAAGTGGACGATGGCCGAGTGGGCCCCGGCGCACGCCTCGAAGGTGCGCTTGATCAGCTCGGGGCGGGCCTGCGTCAGCACCTGGATGGTGACGTCGTCGGGAATCGCGTTGTCCTCGATGATCTCTCGGACGAAGTCGAAGTCGGTCTGGCTCGCCGACGGGAAGCCGACCTCGATCTCCTTGTAGCCCATGCGTACCAGCAGGTCGAACATGCGCCGCTTGCGGGCGGGGCTCATGGGGTCGATGAGCGCCTGGTTGCCGTCACGCAGGTCCACCGCGCACCAGGCGGGCGCCCGGTCGATGATCTTGTCCGGCCAGGTGCGGTCGGGCAGCGTGATCGGCTCGACCTCCTCGGCGAACGGCCGGTACCGGTAGGTCGGCATCGAAGAGTTCTTCTGCTTGTTCCACGCCGGCTGATCGGCGGGGGCGGGCTTGCTCGGCGGCGTGATCGTGCGCGAGCCGGAGGTGAATGCGTCGGCGGGTGACATGACGTAGCTCCAAAAAATGGGGACCGGTGAGTCCGGATGAGGATACGACCGGCGCGACAACACCCCGCGACGGGAAGCCGGTCTGGTCAGATCCCGCCGCGGCGGCCGAGGAGAAGCGCGCGCTGCATGCCAGGCAGTGTACTCGCCGGCCCCGCCGGAGCCCACCCGGAGGTGAGGGATTCCATAAACGATCTCGAAACCGATCCCGAACAGCCGGGCCCGCGCGAACGTGACCCGATCGATACGAAGGGCCCCGCCGCGGTCCGTGCCGGTCCAATACGTTGACCTCATTCGTCACATGAAAATCACCTGTCACAGAAGTCCTGCGGAAGACGCGATCCGGTCACCCGGACGGGAGGAGAGTTCATGAGCGCGGTCCGGTCGGCGACGACGTTCACCTCCGCGCTGCTGCTGGCGCTCGGCTGCGCGGTGCCGTTCGCCGCCACCGCCCACGCCGAACCCTGCGGGAATTCCGGACCCGGAAGCAGCGGCTTCGGCAGCAGCAACCCCGGTGCCGGGACACCACAGGGACCGCTCCCGACGATCACCTCCGGTCCCACCCGCACCGTCGCCTGGGTCACCGGGCCGCGCAGCCCGAACCGGACCGACACCCGGTTCTCCGTCTCGGGTACCGATCTGGGAATCATGTGGGACAACGGTGAAACCGGACCCGGCCGCCAGGTGCTCATGGCCTTCGGCGACACCTTCGGCGACTGCTCGGTCGAGGGCGACGAATGGCGCCGCAACATCCTCATGCGCAGCGCGGACACCGAGCTGTCGGACGGCATCGCCGTGCCCGAGCCCCGCCCCGGCGATCCCTCTTCCGGCGCACCGGTGCTCGCCTCCGACCCGAACTTCGCCCGGGAGATCCTCGGCAGCATCGGCATCGACGGGGTCGAGACCACCGTCGTGCCCACCGCCGCTGTCGCCGTCGGCGGCACCCAGTACATCAACTTCATGTCGGTGCGCGCCTGGGGCGAGCCCGGGGAATGGTGGACCAACGCCTCCGCCCTCGCGTACTCGACCGACAACGGTGAGACGTGGACCGTCGACCCGGCCACCGCGCGGATCAACACACCGGTGGAGGTGCCCGGCGTCCAGCAGCTGGCCGTCGGCAACGCCGGGTTCCAGCAGCACGCGTACGTCAAGCACGAGGGCTACGTCTACGACTTCGGCACGCCCAACGGCCGCTTCGGACCGGCCTACGTCTCCCGCGTGCCCGAGGCGCAGATCCGAGACCTCGGCGCCTACGAGTTCTGGACCGGCACCGGCTGGGTGCTCGGCGGAATCGATGCGGCAGTGCCCGTCGTCGACGGCCCGGTCGGCGAGATGTCGGTGCACTGGACCGGCAGCACCTTCGTCCTCCTCTACGGCAACGAGGAAGGCGGCCGGATCGAGATGCGCACGAGCGCGCGGCCGGAGGGCCCGTGGAGCGCGCCGCGCGTGCTCGTCACCAGTGCCCAGATCAGCGGCCTGTACGCGCCGTACATCCACCCGTGGTCCAGCGGCAACGACCTCTACTTCGTCGCGTCCCGCTGGAGCGACTACAACGTCATGCTGCTGCGCACGACCGTCGCGGGCTGAGCCGCTCGTCCCGAGCGGCCGTTGCCGGTCGCATCCCGCCGCGCGGACCCGCGTCCCGCCGCGCGGACCTGCAGCGTCCGCCGGCCCTCCCGCCCGCCGCTGCCGTTGCCGTCCGAGATCGCGTTCGGGCCCGGCGATTACGGTCTGCTGCCGAGGTTGCCGCCAGATGGGCGGGGCGGGTCGGGGCAGGTCGGGCCGCATCCCTTCGGGCCGCATCGGTAAGCTGGTCCCCTGGACTTGCACCCAAGACCCCGGAGGTTCGCCAGCGTGGCACTCGTCGTCCAGAAGTACGGAGGATCCTCGGTCGCGACGGCCGAACGGATCCGGCGCGTCGCTGAACGGATAGTCGAGACCAAGAAGGCGGGCAACGACGTCGTCGTGGTCGTGTCGGCGATGGGCGACACCACCGACGAGCTGCTCGACCTCGCTCAGCAGGTGTGCCCCGCCCCGCCGGCGCGTGAGATGGACATGCTCCTCACCTCCGGTGAGCGCATCTCCAACGCCCTGGTCGCGATGGCGATCCACTCGCTCGGCGCCGAGGCACGCTCGTTCACCGGCTCCCAGGCCGGCGTGATCACGACGGGCAGCCACGGCAACGCGAAGATCATCGACGTCACCCCCGGCCGCGTCCGGACCGCGCTCGACGAGGGCAGCATCGTCCTCGTCGCCGGTTTCCAGGGCGTGAGCCAGGACAGCAAGGACATCACCACCCTCGGCCGCGGCGGGTCCGACACCACCGCCGTGGCCCTGGCCGCGGCGCTCGACGCCGATGTCTGCGAGATCTACACCGACGTCGACGGCGTCTTCACCGCCGACCCGCGCATCGTCAAGGACGCGCAGCGGCTCGAGAAGGTCTCGTTCGAGGAGATGCTCGAGCTCGCGGCCTGCGGCGCGAAGGTGCTCATGCTGCGCTGCGTCGAGTACGCCCGCCGCTACAACGTGCCCGTGCACGTTCGTTCGTCGTACACCACCAAGCCCGGCACCATCGTGTCCGGATCGATGGAGGACATCCCCGTGGAAGAGGCTCTGATCACCGGCGTCGCGCACGATCGCGGCGAGGCCAAGGTCACCGTCGTCGGCCTGCCCGACACTCCCGGCTACGCCGCGAAGGTGTTCCGCGCCGTCGCCGAGGCCGAGATCAACATCGACATGGTGTTGCAGAACATCTCCAAGGTGGAGACCGGCAAGACCGACATCACCTTCACCCTGCCGAAGAGCGACGGCCCACGTGCCGTGGAGTTGCTGAGCAAGCAGCAGGAGGAGATCGGCTTTACCCAGGTGCTGTTCGACGACCACATCGGCAAGGTCTCGCTCGTCGGTGCCGGAATGAAGAGCCATCCGGGCGTCACGGCGAAGTTCTGCGAGGCCCTCGCGGACGCGGGCATCAACATCGATCTCATCTCCACCTCGGAGATCCGCATCTCGGTGCTCGTCGACGACACCGAACTCGACGACGCGGTGCGCGCCCTGCACGCCGCCTTCGAACTCGGCGGCGACGAGGAAGCCGTCGTCCACGCCGGAACGGGACGGTAGATCATGACCACCATCGCAGTCGTAGGTGCCACCGGCCAGGTCGGCATCGTCATGCGCACCCTGCTCGAGGAGCGCAACTTTCCCGCCGACAAGGTGCGCTTCTTCGCCTCGGCCCGCTCGGCCGGCAAGAAGCTGCCGTTCCGCGGGGAGGAGATCGTCGTGGAGGACGCCGCGGCGACCTCCGACGAGGATCTGAAGGGCATCGACATCGCCCTGTTCTCGGCCGGTGCGACGCTCTCGCGTGCCCAGGCGCCGCGGTTCGCCGCCGCCGGGGCGGTCGTGGTCGACAACTCCTCGGCCTGGCGCAAGGACCCCGAGGTGCCGCTCGTCGTGAGCGAGGTGAACCCGCAGGAGGCGAAGAACCCGCCGAAGGGCATCATCGCCAACCCGAACTGCACCACCATGGCCGCGATGCCGGTCCTGAAAGTGCTGCACGACGAAGCCGGCCTGCAGCGACTGATCGTCTCGAGCTACCAGGCGGTCTCCGGCAGCGGCATCGCGGGCGTCGAGGAGCTGCTCGGCCAGGCCCGCGCCGTCATCGGCGACGCCGAGAAGCTCGTGCACGACGGCAGCGCCGTCGACTTCCCGGCTCCGGACAAGTACGTCGCGCCGATTGCGTTCAACGTCCTGCCGCTCGCGGGTTCGCTCGTCGACGACGGCAGCGGCGAGACCGACGAGGACCAGAAGCTGCGAAACGAGACCAGCAGATCCGGGAGTCCGCCGGTCTTGCTGGTCTCGGGTACCTGCGTGCGCGTGCCGGTGATCACCGGCCACTCGCTGTCGATCAACGCCGAGTTCGAACGCCCGCTGTCGGTGGAGCGCGCGAAGGAACTGCTCGCGAACGCCCCCGGCGTGCGCCTCGTGGATGTTCCGACGCCGCTGCAGGCCGCCGGCCAGGATCCGTCGCTGGTGGGCCGGGTCCGGCAGGATCCGGGTGTGCCGGAGGGCCGCGGTCTCGCGCTGTTCGTCTCGGGGGACAACCTGCGGAAGGGCGCTGCCCTCAACACAATTCAGATCGCCGAGCTGCTGGTGTAGGTTCTTCGCCCCGAGGGGGAGGTTGCCGCGACACGTCGCCGGCAACCTCCCCCTCGTCGTTCTCGGGGGACGTCGACGCATGGGCGCGGCGTTCCTCGTGCCGGTTTCGCCGGCAGAGACGATCAGGATGCGGTTGTGTCCTCCGACGAGACCGGGTCCTCCGACGAGACCGGTTCATCGGATTCGTCGAACAACGGCCGGTTCCCCTGAGCGAGCATGAGGTGGTCGTTGTGGGGTTCGGCTGCCGTGGCGGCGGTGGTCGTGTTCACGGGCGTTTCTCTACGGTCGCCTGGGACAGGCGAACCTCGGGCGGAGCGATCGGTTTGTCGAAGGCGGGGCGTGCGGGTCGCGTCGAACGGGACAGCTTCGAGACGCAGAACTGTCGTAGGAATGTACGGGTCGCGAAATCCACCTCATCCGTCGGAGTGGTGGTCACCATCGCCAGAAGACGTCGGTAGAACACCGCGGGGGTGAGCCCGAATTCGGGGAGGATGTGCTCGTCTCCTCCGCCGAAGGGGGACCACTTGGCGGCGAATGCCAGCATCGCGCGATCGTCCGGGCGCATGTGTGCTCCTTCCGGGTGGGCGATCAGGTCAGGTCGGCTGTGGTGAAGCCGTGTTCGAGGGTGTTCTTGACGGTGGTGAGGAAGCGGGCGGCGTCGGCGCCGTCGACGATGCGGTGGTCGTAGGTGATCGACAGGTAGGCCATCGAGCGCACGTCGATGCGGAGTTCACCGTCGGCTCGGGTGGGGATCAGTCGTTCGACGACGGCGCCGACACCGAGGATGCCGGTCTGGGGTTGGTTGAGGATCGGGGTGTCGAACAGGGCGCCGCGGCTGCCGGTGTTGGTGAGGGTGAAGGTGCCGCCGGTCAGTTCGTCCGGGGAGATGGTGCCGGTGCGGACCTTCTCGGCCTTGTCGGCGACGGCCCGGGCGAGTCCTTCGATGCCGAGCGTGTGGGCGTCGCGGAGGACCGGCACCATCAGCCCTTTGTCGCTGTCGACCGCCATGCCCAGGTGGCAGTGGTGGTGGTAGGTGACCTCGGTGACCGCGGTGTTCAGCGAGGCGTTGAGAACCCGGTGCTCGGCGAGCGCATGGACGGCGGCCTTGGCGAAGAACGGCAGGAACGACAGCTTGATCCCCGTTCGCCGCAGAAAGTCGTCCTTGTGGGCGGCCCGCAGCCGGGCGATCGCGGTGACGTCCACCTCGAGCACCGTGGTCAGCTGCGCGGCGGTCTGCAGCGAGTCGACCATTCGCCGGGCGATGGTGCGGCGGATGCGGGGCAGCTTCTCCACCGTCGACCCGTCTGAACCGGCGTGGTCCTGTGGCCAGGATGCATCTTGGGCAGGAATCCGAGGTGCCGGGGGCGACGGCCGCAGGGGAGGAGCCGTCGCCCCCGGAACCGGGGGCGCCGCCGCAGCCGGGGATGCCGGGTCCGCAGCGGGCGCCGGGAGGGGTGGCGCAGGGGGTGTGGGCGCCGATCCGGTGCCCGGTGCGGCGATGACGGCCAGGTCGGTGCCGACGGTGACGACGTCGTTCTCCTCGGCGAGGATCCGCTGCAGGACACCGGTGACGGGCGCGGGGATTTCGGTGTCGACCTTGTCGGTGGCGACCTCGAGCAGCGGCTCGTCGGCGGTGACGTGGTCGCCGGGTTGTTTGAGCCAGCGGGTGACGGTGCCCTCGTCGACGCCCTCGCCGAGGGCCGGCATGCGCACGGTGGTGCCGGTGAGTTGTCCGGTGGTCATGGGGGTCTCTTCTGTCTCCGGTGATGCGGGAACGGTGCCAGGTCAGGGAAGGAGGTCGAGGGCGGCGGCGACGATGCTGTCGGTGTCGATGCCGTGGTAGCGGTAGACGTCGTCGAGCCCACCGACCTGCCCGAAGCGGCTGACGCCGAGGCAGGTGCTGCGCACCCGGTTGATGCCGGCGAGGAAGGCCAGGGTGTGGGGGTGGCCGTCGAGGACGGTGACCATCGGGGTGGCGCGGTCGGCGGGGAAGAGCTGATCGAGGATCCAGCTCTCACCGCGGCCGCGGCCCTGGCGGGCCTGCCAGGCCTCGAACAGCAGTCCGGGGCTGGTGATGCACAGCACGTCGGCGCGCGCCCCGGTGGCCTCGAGCCGGTCCGCGGCGGCGAGCGCCTCGGTGAGCATCGCGCCCATCGCCACGATCGTCACCTGCGCGCCCTCGCGGCGCCGGATCGGGTAGCCGCCGGCGACGACCTGGCGGCGGCGGCGTTCGCGCGCGGCCGGGTCGGTGGGCACGGCGGCGAGGGTCTGATCGACCGGGCGGGTCGACAGCCGCAGGTACGCCGAGGTGCCGTCGGGGCGGCCGAGCCGGGCGAGGGAGGCGAGCAGGGTCCATTCGACGTCGAGGGCGAAGGCCGGTTCGTAGCTGATGCAGCCGGGTTGTTCGAGACCGATCGAGGGGGTCTTGATCGACTGGTGCGCGCCGCCCTCGGCGGCGAGGGTGACCCCGGAGGGGGTGCCGACGAGGATGGACTGTCCGCCGGCGTAGATGCCGTACGACCAGGGCTCGAGGGCGCGTTCGACGAACGGGTCGTAGAGCACCCCGATGGGCAGCAGCGGCTGGCCCCAGCGGCTCCAGGTGGCGCCGAGTTCGCCGATCAGCCCGACCAGGTTGGTTTCGGCGATGCCGAGTTCCATGTGCTGGCCGGTGGGGCGTTCGTTCCAGTGCATGATCGTCTCGGCGTCGTCGGCGAACCAGTTGTGCCGCTCGGCCGCCGACCACACCCCGACCTTGTTCACCCAGCCGCCGAGGTTGGTGGTGGAGCTGACGTCGGGGCTGACGGTGACCACCCGCCCGGCGGCCTCGGGGGCTTCGCGGGTCAGGTCCAGCAGTACCCGGCCGAGGGCGGCCTGGGTGGTGGCGGTGCCCTTGGGGGTGCGGCCGATGTCGGTGGGCAGCGTCAGGGCCGGCAGCGCCGGGACCGGGTCGCGCCGCAGCCGGTCGGCGGCGGCCCGGCACAGCTGTCCTGCCGCGGTGTCGGCCGCGAACCGGCCCCACGGGTGCTGCGGGTCCATTCCCAAACCCGAGGCCAGTTGCGTGTATTCGTCGACCGTCAGCAGCGCGGAGTGGTTCTGCGGGTGCCCTTCGGTGGGCAGACCGTAGCCCTTGATGGTGTAGGCGATGATCACCGTGGGGCGGGTGTCGTCGATCTGCCGGTACGCCTGCGACAGGGCCTGCAGATCGTGCCCGCCGAGGTTGCGGACCGCGGCGGTCAGGGTCGCATCGTCGAGGGTGGCGATCAGCTCGGCGACCTGGGCGCTGCCGACACCGTCGCCGGGCAGCCGGTCGCGGACCTCGGCCGGGGTGCAGCGCAGCAGCCGCTGGTATTCCGGATTCGGCATGTCCAGGATGCGGGTGCGCAGCGCGTCCCCGCCGGGTCGGGTGAACAGTTCTTCGAGCAGCGTGCCGAACTTGACGGTGACGACCTGCCAGCCGGCGGCGTCGAACATCTTCTCCAGGCGGCGGGCGGCGATGTTGGGCACCACCCGGTCCAGGGACTGGCGGTTCAGATCGACGATCCACACCACCTCCCCGAGGTCGGCGATACCGGGGTCGAGGATGGCCTCCCACACCGCGCCCTCGTCGAGTTCGGCGTCGCCGACCAGCGAGTACTGCCGGCCCCGGCCGGTGCCGGCGAGGTGGGTGTCGACGTAGCGGCGGGCCATCGCACCCCAGATCGGGGCGGTGGCACCGATCCCGACCGACCCGGTGGAGTAGTCGACCGTGTCCGGGTCCTTCGCCCGGCTCGGATACGACTGCAGGCCCCCGAATTCGCGCAGGGTGGTCAGGTACTTCTCGTCCAGTTCGCCGAGCAGATAGTTGATGCTGTGCAGCACCGGAGACGCGTGGGGTTTGACCGAGACCCGGTCCCCGGGACGCAGGTGCTCGAACCACAGGGCGGTCATGATCGAGACCATCGACGCGCAGGACGCCTGATGGCCACCGACTTTCAGGCCGGTGGGGTTGGGGCGGACCCGGTTGGCGTGGTGGATCATCGACGTCGACAGCCACAACACCCGCTGCCGGATCGCCTCGAGGGCGGCGAGGTCCTCGCACGCACCGACCTGGCCGGTCGGGTACGAGGTCACGGAGTCGAAGGACACGGGCTGGGACATCGGAACTCTCCTTGAAGACAACAACGCGGAACCGGGCAGGGCTACTGCATCGGGCGCCGGGGGGAGCCGGCTCGGCCGGCGACGGATGAGAAGGGGCCGAGCGGCGAAGGAATCGGGAGGCCGACCGGATCGTGTCTGGGAGGCTGCCCGACCTGCGGGGTGTGACAACAGTCCACCAGCGGGTGTCTGTTTGCGCAATACTGGAACCAAGAATTGAGCATTATGCACCCCGCCGGCGGGTGTGGACGAGAGGGAGGTGGGCACTGTGCCAAGCACACACCGAGCCGACCGGATCGACGCGCGAATCCTGACCGCCCTGTCCGACGACCCACGTGCCACCGTCCTGGCGGTGGCCAATCGAACAGGTCTGTCCCGCAACACTGTTCAAGCACGCCTGAGCAAGCTCGACGAGGCGGGGGCGCTGCGCTCGTTCGAACGCCGCGTCGACCCGGCCATCCTCGGGTATCCGCTGCAGGCGTACGTGCTCACCAACGTCACCCAGCGCAAACTCGACCGCGTCGGAGCCGCACTCGACGCGATACCCGAGGTCCTCGAAGTGCACGGCCTCAGCGGTGTCGCCGACCTGCTCGTCCACGTCGCGGCCCGGGACGCCGACGATCTGTATCGCATCGCCGGGGACATCTTGAACATCAAGGGCGTCAAACGCACCACCACGGCCCTGGTGATGCGCGAAATGGTGGACTACCGGGTGCGGCCACTGCTCGACACCCTCGCGGAGTAAGCAATCCACGATCACTCCCAGCGCAGGCACTCGCTGTGCTCGAGCCGCGGAAGCCGCTCGAACCAAGGGTTCTCACCGGGGTGTCCGATGTTGACGACCAGCAGCGACCGCCACTGCCCGTCGGGGAAGAAGTCCGCATCGAGGGCGGCGGCGTCGAAGCCGCTCATCGGCCCGGCCGCGAGACCGCGAGCCCGCACGGCGAGGATGAAGTAGCCGGCCTGTAGCGCCGCGTTCAGCTGGGCGGTGGCCGACCGGACTGCCTCGTTCGATTCGTAGAGCTGCCCGAGTTCGGGCTTGAACGGCAGCAGGGTGCCCATATGGTCGTGGAACCGGGTGTCCACGGCGAGAATCGCCGTGGCCGGAGCCGAAGCGGTCTTGGCCTTGTTGCCGTCGTTCATGTGGGTGACCAGACGATCGCGCCCGGATTCCTTGCGAACGAACACTGTTCGCAGCGGTTGCGTGTTCGCCCCCGTCGGTGCCCACCGCGCCAACTCCCAGATCTCGGTGAGCTGGTCGTCGGACACCGGGATGGGTGCGAAGGAGTTCGCGGTCCGCGCCGCGGTGAACAACGCCTCGAGTGCCCGTTCTTCGACAGGCTCGAGCCGGTGGGGTGCAGGGTTCTCTACGGTGTCGGTCACGGCAGTCCTCACTGATGTCGTGTCTGGCGAGAGCGGTGAAAGGCGTTGGCGTAGTCGATGTACCAGTCCAAGGCATCGGTATCGGCGACGGTGGCCCGGTTCAGTGCACTCTCCGGCGACGCCCCTTGGATGAGCTTCTTGATCGGCACCTCGAGGCGCTTGCCGGTGCGGGTGGTGGGTACGGCCGGGACGTCGACGATCTCGTCGGGCACGTGACGCGGTGAAACCTCGGTGCGGATGGTGGTGCGGATCTTGTCGACGAGGGCGTCGTCGAGGTCGTGACCGTCGTGGAGCACGACGAACAGGGGCATGTGGTAGCCGCCGTCGGGGAGTTCGGCGCCGATGACCAGGGCGTCGGCGATCTCGGGGAGGGCTTCGACAGCCTGGTAGATGTCGGCCGAGCCCATCCGCACACCGCCGCGGTTGATGGTCGAATCGGAGCGGCCGTGGATCCGGCAGCTGCCGTGGCCGGTGATGGTGATCCAGTCGCCGTGCCGCCACACTCCGGGGAAGGTGTCGAAGTACGCGTCGTGGTAGCGGTGACCGTCGGGGTCGTTCCAGAAGTAGATCGGCATCGACGGCATCGGCGCGGTGATGACCATCTCCCCGACCTCGTCGGTGACCGGCTCTCCGTCGGCATTCCAGGCCTCGACTGCGACACCGAGGCACGGCCCCTGCAGCTCGCCCGTGTACACCGGCTGGAGGGGATTGGCGCCGACGAACGCGGTGGCCACATCCGTCCCTCCGCTGTCGGAACCGAGGTGCACATCGGACGCGACCGCCTCGTACACCCAGGTCCAGGTGGACTCGGGCAGCGGGGAGCCGGTGCTCATGATCGACCGCAGCGAGCCGAGGTCGACGTCCGCACCCGGGGTGGCGCCGGCCTTCTCGCACAAGGTCAGGTAGGCGGCTCCGGTGCCGAAACGGGTGACGCGTTCCTTCCCGCAGATACGGAACAGGGTGTCCGGGCCGTCGGCGGTGGGGCTGCCGTCGTAGGTGACGATCGTCGCGCCGGTGACCATGGCGTCGACGAGCATGTTCCACACCACCCACGCGGTGCTGGCGGCGATGAACACCCGATCGGTGGGGCCGAGGTCGTAGTGCAGCGCGTTGGCCTTGAGGGATTCGAGCAGGATGCCGCCGTGCGAGTGCACGATGCCCTTGGGCAGTCCGGTGGTGCCGGAGCGGTAGAGAATCCACAGGGGATGGTCGAACGGCACCTGCTCGTACCGGGGCTCCGCGTCCCCGGTGATCAGCTCGGCGAAATCGAGGACACCGTCGGGAAGCGGTGTCGTGCTGTCGAGGGTGCGGACCAGGACGGTGTGCGCGACGGTGGGCAGCTGGGTCTGCAGCTCGGCGAGCAGGGCACGGCGGTCGACGGTCTTGTGGTTGAACCGGTAGCCGTCGATGCCGATGAGCACGGTCGGTTCGATCTGGGTGAACCGGTCCAGCAGTCCCTTGAGACCGAAGTCCGGGGCGCAGCACGACCACACCGCGCCGATGCTGGCCGCGGCGAGCACCGCGACCACCGTCGGCGCGATGTTCGGCAGCACCGCCGCGATCCGGTCGCCGGGACGCACCCCCATGGCGCGGAACTGTGCGGCGAGATTGGCGACCTGGGACACCAGCTGGGCCCGCCCGATCTCGGATCGGTGGCCGTTCTCGTCGAGCGAGACGATTGCCGGGCCGTCGGCGTCGATGTGCCGTAGCAGGTTCTCCGCCCAGTTCAGCCGCGCCCCGGGGAACCACTGCGCTCCGGGCATCCGAGGCTCGGCCAGGGCCACCGAGCCCGGGTTCGAGGCCGACACGTCGAAGTACTCCCAGATCGAGGACCAGAACCCGTCGAGGTCGGTGATCGACCAGTGCCACAGCGACCGGTAATCGGTGGTGCGCACGTTCTTTTCGGTGGCGAGCCAGCGCTGGTACCGCGACATCCGGCAGGCGGCGACCCGCTCGGCAGCGGGAGACCACAACAGTTCGGGCTCGGGACCGGACATCGGTGGGGGTTTCCTTTCGACTGGTCTGCCACCCCCGCGACCGACCGAGGCATGCGCTGGTGAGTGCGCGGGGTCGGTCGCCGGGACGGCGTCGATTCAGCGGGACAGGAGGGTGCCGACGGTGCGGGCGAGCTCGTCGGCAGGATCGGTGACGCGTTCGGCGCTGCGCCAGGCGACGTGGTTGTCGGGGCGGACCAGGATCGCGCCGTCTTCTGCGATCTCGCGCAGTTCGTTCCATCGGCCGGTGGGATCGGTGTAGTCGGCGCCGTCGGCGATCGTGACGACCTTGATACGGATCCCGAACTTCTTCTCGACCGTGTCGGCCGCGGTCACCCAGGCCTCGCTCTCGGCGCCGGTGACGAGCACGAAGGCGGTGTCGGTGCCGGTGAGGTCGTGGGTGGAGACCCGGCGGCCGTGGTGCTCGATCCAGGCGTGGGGAAGTCGGTGGCCGGGGCGGGTGGTGGGGAAGTACACGCTGCCCATCGGGTCCCGCGGCGGAGCGTCGCTGCCGTCGGGCACCAGGGCGCCGTCCTGGTAGGCGAAGCCGATCTCGAGGTCGTGCGCCTGGAACTCGGTGCGCTGGGTGTTGGCGACCTCGAACGCCCGCGCCCGGCGGGTTTCGCCCATCGGGGTGTCGGAGAAGAAGTCGCGGAACACCTGGGTGCGAACCTCGAGAGGCTGATCGGGGCTCAGCCCGAGGCCGGCGTCGATGACCATGTGGTTGAGGAAGGTGAACATGGCCCAGTCGACGTTGCGCATGCCCACCGGGCGCCGTTCCGGTTCGTAGGTGTCGAGCAGCGCGGGGGAGGCGTCCCCCCGCAGGACGGCGGCGAGTTTCCACACCAGGTTGTGGGCGTCCTGGATGGCGGTGTTGAGCCCGAGACCGGTGGTCGGGGGGTGCCGGTGGGCGGCGTCCCCGGCGAGGAAGATCCGGCCGACCTGGTACTTGTCGGCGAGGACCCCTTCGAGGATCCAGTGGCTGACCTTGTGCACCTTCGGTTCGAGGTCGGGCAGCTCGAGCAGTTCCCGCAGCCGGGGCACGATCGCCTCTTCGTCGAAGCGGTTGGGATCGTCCGGACGGAAGGTGAAGTGGATGACGAACTCTTCCGAATGCTTGCCCCAGGTCGGTCCCATCGCGGCCATGGCGCCGCTGTGCCACGAGCCGGCCCCTTCCGGGTTGACCAGCCAGGTGATCAGCACGTCGTCTTCCCAGTACTGCGACAGATCCGCGGTGAAATGGGTGCTGACCATGTCCAGGATCCCGGTCGGGCCTTCCAGCGTCACCCCCAGTTCGGGTCCGACGGTCTTGCCGCCGTCCGCGGCGACCAGGTACTGGGCGTGGACGGTGTAGGTCTGCTGCGTGTCCCGGTCGAGGATGACCGCATCGACGCCGTCGTCGTCCTGGGTGAACGAGACCAGTTCCCGGTGGAAGTGGATCGAGCCCGGTGCGCGCCGCTCGGCGTGCGCGCGCAGCAGCGGCTCGAGCCGCACCTGCGGGTAGTTGCTCGACAGGCACGGGCTGTCGTCGGCGTACTTGTTCTCGAGGCCCCCGCCTCCGAAGGAGTCGAGGGTGAACAGGGTGCGGCCGTCGAGTTCGCCGTCGCCGCCCAGGGAGGTCACCCAGCGGGTCTTGCCCATGTTCTTCGGCGGCGTGCCGACCTCGTAGATCGAGTCCGCGACGCCGTACTGCCGGAGCACCTCCATGGTGCGCTGGTTGAGGTAGTGCGCCTTCGGCAGCGGCGAGGTGCCGGTGTGCCGCTCGACGAGATGGTGGTCGATGCCGTGCTCGGACAGCAGGATCGAGGTGGTCAGGCCGCAGCCGCCGCCGCCGACGACGAGTACGGGAACGGTGATGTCAGACATGGTGCGTGCTCCTGGAAACCGTGGTGAGAGGGTGGGGGCGGCCGGTGGCGACGAAGCGGTGGCGCATCTCGCCGATATCCTCGGCGCAGCTGACGAGTTCGTCGTCGGTGCCGATGAGCCGTTTGGGCTCGCGGGTGAAGCCGATGCCCGCGGGGGTGCCGGTGAAGATCAGATCGCCGGGACGCAGCGGCACGATCGACGACAGGTAGGACACCAGGACCGGGATCGGGAAGATCAGATGCCGGGTGCGGGACTTCTGCATGAGTTCACCCGAGAGCACGGTGCTCACCTCGAGGTCGTCACGATCGGCGAACTCGTCGGGGGTGACCAGCACGGGGCCGATCGGCGCGAAGCCGGTGAAGGACTTGCCGAGGGCGAACTGCTGCGGCGGCGGTCCGGACAACTGCAACTCGCGTTCGGAGAGGTCCTGACCGAGGGTGAGGCCGGCGACGTGGTCCCAGCCCTGCGAGACGGGAACGTGGCGGGCTTCCTTACCGATGACCGCGACGAGTTCGACCTCGAAGTCCACCGAGCCGCCGGGGTGTTCGATGGTGTCGTACGGCCCGGTGATCGCGGCGGGGAACTTCGTGAACACGAAGGGCGCATCGGGCAATTCGAGACCGGATTCCTCGACGTGATCGGCGTAGTTCACGCCGACGGCGAAGATCTGGCCCGGCCGGGGAACCGGAGCGTGCAGCTCCGATTCGATCACCGAAGCAGCATCGGAGAAGTCCACTGTCCGGGCCCACGAGACGAACTCGTCCCAGCGCTCGAAAATCTGCTGGGGATCTGCGGAGAAGCGCCCGGCGCTGGCGGTTTCGACGTCGACGCCGCGTCCGTCCGCGACGAGGGTGAGCCGGCCGGATTGATTTGCCACACGCATGAGAACGAGTCCTTCGAGAGACGATCGAGTGTCGGTATCGGTAGAGACCGTCGGGTCAGCTGGTGAGCGCGACCATCGGATCGGGCAGATGGGGGCTGGTCTCGAGAGCCCAGGCATGGGTGGTGATCTCCGAGACCGGGGTGCCCATCGCGAGCGCCTCACGCATCAACTCGGGGACGAACGACACACCGACGGGGTTGTTGCCGTATTCCGGCCCGTGCATGTACTCGGTCGCCTCCTCCGGGGTGGCGAAGTTGTCGATCTGCAGTTCGACGAAATTTCCGTCCGGGTCCTGGTAGTACAGCGACGTGGTCACCCCGTGCTGGATCGGCACCTTCGGTTCGATCCCCTCGGCCTTGAGCCTGTCGTAGCGGTCGAGCAGATCCTGCAGGGTGTCGAAGGTGTAGGCGGTGTGGTGCATGCCGGCGGCTCCGGGGTTGCGCGGCGCCAGTTCGACTGGGGCGCCGAGCAGAGCAACGCGGTGATGCTCCTCGTCGAAGGTGATGAAGCACAGGCCGTGGCCCTCGTAGACCACGTGAGCGTCGAGGACGGTGCAGTACCAGTCCCGCATCTCGTCGAAACGACTGGTCTGCAGCACAACGTGAGCGAACTTCGGTGTGGAGGTCATCGGTGTCTCCTTCGGAGCTGAACGTGGTCGTCGGTGCGAGACCTCGGGCGAATCCGGGCGGACCGCCACGGGGGCCGCTCCGGGCAACAGCGTGCTCAGGACGGGAACGCTGCTGTCTGGGGAAGCGACGGCGCTTCCGGGACGGGTTCGTGGTGTGGTCTCTGTCGTGTGATCTGTTGCACAATTCCATCCGATGTCGCCTTGTGCGGCTACGGGCTGGAAGCCAAGAAATCCGGACAGAGTTGGTCTGGAGCCCAATAGAGTCGTGTGCTCACCGTGCTCGGCCCGGATCGGAAGGATGCCGAAGTGCCGCATTGGACATATGAGCTCTCGGGAGCACGTGCACCCCAGCCCGAGGGCGAGTGGCTGAGCCCGGATGCCGAGCGCGTCAGGGAGGCTCTCGGGGACGGGGCGGTGACCTGGGCGGTCGAGGTCGGTCAGGACATCGCCGCCAGGATTGCCCGGAAGATTCCGGCCCTGGCGGACGAGGCGGCTGTCATGGTGGCCATCCGTCGAGCCACCACCTCCACCGCACTGCGCGCACTGATGATGGTGGCCGGTCTCGGCGAGTCCGACACGACGCTGGCGAGTGCCGAGGTCGACGAGATCGCCCGGGACTTCGCCCGACGAGGTATGGAGCTCGACGACCTGCTGCGTACCATTCGCGTGGGGTACGCCGTCCTGGCCGCGGCCTTTCTCGACGCGGCGACTCTCTTGCTTCCGCCCACGGAGAGCAGTGCCGAACTCCGGCGGATCTCGGTGTTGCTCTTCGAGGTGCACGACGACTTCACGGCCGGGGCGGCCTCCGCTTTCATCGCAGAGCAAAGCGTCTGGGCCGCGGGGGTGTCTGCGGCCCGATTCGATCTGGTGAACCAGATCCTGGGAGCCGAGGATGTCGATCGGGTCCACGCCGAGAAGGTTCTCGGCTATCCGCTCGCCGGCCCCCACATTGCGCTCGTCGCGTGGGGCGGACCGCACTCCACCCAGGATCTGCGCACCGTCGTCGACACCGTCCTGCAGGAGCGAGGCACCGCGTCGGCCTCGTTGGTACTACCGGTCGGGCTCCAGACGGTATGGGCGTGGGGAACCGTGCGCCCCGGGAGTTCGCCGCACCGGGGTGCCCTCCCCACGTTCGACGACGTGTTCGTCACGGTAGGGGAGACGGGGGTCGGGGTGGAGGGCTTCCGTCGAAGCCATGCCGAAGCCAAGGCGGTCGAACGACTGATCCGCCTTCACCCGGGCCGGGGTCCCTGCACCGTGGCCCACGAACACGTCGCACTCGAGGTGTTGCTCCTGTCGGATCCGGACGCGGCAGACCAGTTCGCGTCGCGGCTGCTGGGCCCGCTCGCGCAGCGCGAACCTCGCATGGCGGAGCTTCGGTCGACGCTGCGCCGCTATCTCGACATGGATCACAGTCTGTCCAAGGTGGCTGCGGCAGAGCATATCTCGAAGAACACGGTGACCTATCGCGTGCACAAGGCGTTGAATCTGTGTGGTCATTCGGGGGAGACGACCACCGACCTGCGTGCGGCGCTCCGCATTCACGAGTGGCTTCGCGGAGATCCGCTCGCCCGAGAGTAGCGCTCGGCAGTACCGGCATCCTGCGTCTGCAGTTTGGTCTGGAAACCAAGGTTGGTGCGCAACCTTAGGCTGCGCACCAATGCGCAAGGCGCAACCCGTGCGGTCTACTTGTGTCCTAGAACACAGCCGGCCACCGTGGTGAGAGCAGTCGAAGCGGGTCCCGGCGCCCCATCCTCCAGGCCCGCGGCATGTCCCGCGGTCGATCGAAGGACACGTCCGTTGACTTCGCTCCAGGAAACTTTCAAGAACGTGATGGCGCACGTAGCCACCCCCGTCGCCGTCGCAACCTCCATGAACGGCGGGCTGCCCGTCGGCACCACCGTCAGCGCCTTCCTCTCGCTGTCGATGAACCCTCCGATGGTCCTCGTCTCCCTCGACCGGGGGTCCGAAACCCTCGAACTCGTCACCGAGTCGCGCAGGTTCGGCCTGAACATCCTGTCCAGTGACCAACACAGCGCCGCCCTGAAATTCGCCACCAAGAACGGCCTCGGCAAGTTCCACGGGGTTCGCTGGGACATCGACCACGACCTGCCCCGGATCACCGGTGCGGCCGGATGGGTAGCTTGCACCGTCGAACGGATCCTCGAAGGCGGCGACCACATGATCGTGCTGGGCAATGTCGTCGCCGCCGAGCAGCACGACAGCGACCCCCTCACCTATCACCGCCGCACCTTCGGCACCCACTGCGCGCTGGAAATGGTGTAACCGGACAGTTCCGGTCGGCAGCGTCTATCGCTTCTGCCCCTGTTCCCCAGCGCCGAACACCCTCGAGGAGAGGAAAGTCATGACCGCCTCCGTTGCATACGCCGCTGACCCGCGGACCCTGTGGTCGACTGCAGCCGAGGGCATGCGCGCCCTGGCACGAGGCGAACTGATCATCCTGCGGCACGGTGCTCGTCTCGTGCTCGTCGGGTGTGCAGGCACCGTGACCACCGAGCAGATGGCCTTCGTCATTCGACACAGCACGGGATTCGTCCAAGTGGCCCTCCACGAGCGGGACTGCGACCGGCTCGGTCTGCCCGAAGCCACTCCGAGTTCGCGCGCGCCGTCGGCATGCGCATACGGCCAATGTGTTGCCGTCGACGCTTCGGCCGGAGTCACCACCGGCATCTCCGGGGCAGATCGGGCTCGCACCGCCCGGGTGCTCGCGGATCCGCGCTCGAGCGTCGACGACCTCAGCAGGCCCGGGCATCTCGTCCCCGTCCGGGTGGATCCGCGTGTCCTGTGCGAGCGACGGACGGTCGCCGCCTGCGCGCTTGCGCTGACCGATCTGGCACGGCCGGAATACTCCGGTGCGGTCTTCGCCGAACTCGACGGCATCGGCGACCCGGTGAACACCGCAGGTCCCCACGACGCCGAAGCACTGGCCGACAGCTACGGCCTCACCCTCGTAGCGCCCGACGAGTATCACGAACGCTCACACTGACCACCGAATTCGTCCGAATCCATTCCGATCCAGTCGATTTCGCGCACCCGAGGTGTGCGGTGCCGGAGTGGGTCAGCTCTCTGCGATCAATTCGACCACCCATCCCGAAGCGAGGAAACCATGGACATCACCGCCGATCAACTGATGAGCCGCGTCAACGACCTGGTGCCGGTCTTGGCCGAACGCGCCCAGAAAACCGAGGAGAACCGGGCGCCGCTCGACGAGACGATCACCGACCTGATCGACTCGGGGATCCTGGCGACGCTGACACCGAAAGCGTACGGCGGGCTCGAGCTCGGTCTCGATGTCGCAGCGGACATCGTTCGCGCCATCAGCGCCGTGTGCCCGTCGACGGGGTGGGTCACGTCCTTCTACATCGGCGCGGCATGGCGGGTGAACATCTTCACCGAGCAGGCACAGCGAGAGGTGTTCGCGGACAAGCCCTACACCCTCACCGCCGGCACTGCCGCTCCACTGCGCGGAGTGCAGAAGGTCGAGGGCGGCTACCGGATCACCGGTCAGACCGCCTGGAACTCCGGCTCCGCTCACGCCGAATGGTTCACCTTCGCCGGAGTTTCCCTCGAGGAGGGTCGCCCGCCGGCGCCCTTGTGGTTCCTCGTTCCTCGCAGTGAGGTCGAGATCCACGACACCTGGTACATCTCCGGCATGGCCGGGACCGCCAGCAACGACGTCTCCGTCGAGGACGTGTTCGTCCCCGACTACCGGACCGGTCCGTTCGACCTCGCCCTCGCCGGCGCGGCGCCGGGCATGCTGCTCCACGACAACCCGATGTACCACCTGCCGTTCCTGCCCTTCGCGATGGCGGAGGTGACGCCCGTCGTCGTCGGGGCCATGCGGGGAGCGACGAACGCCTTCATCGACCGCACCCGTCAGCGGCAGGGAACATTGAGCCAGGAGAAGGCTGCCGGCAAGCAGGCCGCCCAGATGCGGCTCGGCCGTGCCCTTGCCGCGGCGGACGCCGCCGAGACTCTCCTGCGCGCCTTCTTCGAACGCCTCACCGCACAGCGTCCCGAGCAGTCGGATCCGCAGGATCGGGCCGAAATGAAACTGAAGGCGGCGTACATGACCGACCTGTGCCGCAATGCACTCAACGACATCGTGCGCGGCATCGGCGGCGACGGATTCCGCACCGCCTCACCGATCCAGCGCTTCCATCGTGACCTCAGCGTCCTGGCGGTGCATGCCTTCCTCGACATCGACACCGCGTCGGAAACGATGGGTCGCTTCACCCTCGACCTCCCCGTCGCCGACCCGCTGCTCTGACACACCCGGATCGGTCTCCGACATGCCCTCCAGGTGCGCGACGTACGAGCACCTCCACCGCAACGGAAGTGAACGCCATGACCTCGGACACGACCTCCCCCGATGCCACCGCCCTCGAGATCACCCGTAGCCTTCTCCATGCTGCCGACACCGACATCGCCCGATTCTTCGGCTACTTCTCCACGGACTGCCACTTCCGCATGGGGAACAACGACCCGGTCGAAGGAAGCGAGGCGATCCAGCAGTGGGTGGCGTCCTACCTGGGATCGGTCGCCGGAATGCAGCACGTCATCCTCGAACAGTGGTGCGCCGGCAACGTCACCGCCCTGCGCGTGGACGTCACGTACACGATGAACGACGGCACCACGTTCACCCTTCCTGCGGTCACCCGCACCCGCATCGAGGACGGGAAGGTGACCGAGTACCTGATCTTCATGGATCCCAGCCCGGTCGTCGCCGCGCGCTGACACCGGGAGGCGGCTGCCGCCGCGGACCTACCGGTGGCAGCCACCCGACTCGGTGACGCCACCTCGTCCCACCCTGCGCATCCCACACGCCCGGTCGTACTCCACGGCCGCGTACGGGCGGAACACCTCGAAAGGAATCGTCATGATCCATCCCACAAGTCGCGAGCCGGAACAGGATTCGGTGCGCCCCGGGCCGTCGTCGACGGACGTCGCTGCGGCGATCGATGTGTCGTCGCGGCGACCGGTGGTGATTTCCGGCGCGGGCCCGGTGGGGATGATTCTCGCGCTCGAACTCAGCCTGCACGGGATCCGCAGCACCCTGGTCGAACAGGCTCCGCAGACGACCCGCTTTCCGAAGATGGACCTGACGAATGCGCGCAGCATGGAGCTTCTCGACCGGCTCGGTCTCGTCGACGACATCCGTTCGGTCGGCGTCGCCCCGGAGCACTCGCACGATGTCGTCTTCTGCACCTCGATGGCAGGCCGGCAGGTGGGCCGCTGGAAGTACCCCGCCGTCGACGAGATGTCCGAGTGGATCGCGTCCAGGAACGACGGCACCACACCGGCGCACGCCTGGCAGCGGGTCACCCAGATCGAGGTCGAGAAGCTGCTCATGCGCCGCTGTCTCGCGGACGAGAACATCGAGGTGCTCCGGCCCTGGCGCGTCACCGCCGTCACCCAGGACGACGGCGGTGCCCGGATCGAGATCACCTCCCCGGTCAACGGCACCGTCCACACACTCGCGGCGGACTACGTCGTCGGATGTGACGGCGCCGCCTCGGTCGTGCGGCGCGCCATGGGGCTGACCATGGAGGGCGAGCGCGGCGTCATCACGTTCTGCCAGGTGCATTTCAAGTCCCGGGATCTCGAAACCCTGCACGCGCACGGCCAGTTCTGGCACACCTTCTTCGTCGGCGGCGGAGTCGGCGCGATCATCGCCCAGGACGAACGCGACACGTGGACGCTGCAGACCAGCGCCATCACCGACGGTGTGCGGACCGAAGACATCGACAAGCAGGAACTGCTGGACGCGGTCTGCGGCCGGCACCTCGACGTCGACGAGGTCCTGCAGAGCAGTGTGTGGCACGCGAACGTACTCGTCGCCGACCGGTACCGCCTCGGTCGGCTGTTCGTCGCCGGCGACGCCGCCCACGAGGTCATCCCCACCGGCGGATACGGACTGAACACCGGCATCGCCGACGCCGTCAACCTCGGATGGAAGCTCGCCGCAGTCCTCCAGGGATACGGCGGCAACGACCTTCTCGACAGCTACGAAACCGAGCGCCGACCGGTTGCCGTCATGGCCCGGGACTGGTCGTTCCGCCATCTCGGCGTCCACGTCGAAGCCCAGCAGCTCGTCGACCCAGAACTCGTCGAAGCCGACACCACCGAAGCAGACGAGCACCGGCACGCCCTGGAGGAGTACTTCGCTTCCCACACCGGTGAGCACGAGAGCTTCGGCGTGGAAATGGGGTATGTCTACGCCTCGCCGGTGATCGTCCGGGACGACCGTGCGGTTCCCGACAACGACGGTTCGACCTACATCCCCACCACTCTTCCCGGCGCACGCGCACCGCACGTGCGGCTGCCGGACGGCCGGTCCATGCTCGACGCCTACCGCGACACGTTCACCATCGTCAGCTTCGTCGGCGAGGACGCCGCGACGGAACTGGTCGATGCTGCAGCCGCGGCGAACATGCCCATTCAGGTTCTCGCCGTGGACGACGCCACGGTGCGCGCCGTCTACGAGGCTGATCTCGTACTCGTGCGGCCGGACGGTCACGTGGCGTGGCGCGGAAACAACATCCCCGAGGATGTGTCCGTGCTGATCGGGGCGGTCACCGGTCGAGTGGACACCTCCGCGTGCTTGGCCACTACTTCCGGTCGAGGACCACAGTTTCCGTGATCGGGGACCGTCCCGGGGTCGACGCCGTGACGTCGGCGAACTCGTCGGCGAGGTAGGCGCTGCTGCCGACGAGCATGATGAGCGCACCCGCGATCCACGCGGTCCAGGCTGCTCCGTCGCCGGCGAACTGTCCGATCCAGGGCGAGATGAACAGGATCAAGCCGACGACGGACAGGGACCAGTGATCCTTGGTGGGGTCGCGGGCGATCAGCGACCACAGGGCGTAGATCGCGGCGATGGCACCCAGTCCGAGAGTGACACCGGAGCCGACGGGGGTGGTGTCGAACCATACCGATGCGGTCATGGTGACGATGCCCAGGATCAGGGCGATCGCTCCGGCCGACGAGTTCGAGATCTTCATGTGCGCACCTCTCTTCGAATCGCTACATGTTGCGTAGCTACATCAAGTGTAGCGCTGTTGTAGGATCGTCGTAAGTCGAGACAGCGGACAGGAGTGGCGCATGCGGCAAGGTGAGGGGACTGCCACGCCGGAGGAACGCATCGCCGACGCCGTGCTCGAACTGCTTCGTCGCAAGGGACCCAAGGCGGTGACGATCGAGGCCGTGGCCGCACACACGGGCATGGCCCGCACCACCATCTATCGTCGCTACCGCGACAGGGACGAGATGCTCACCGCGGTGATGGAGCCGATTGCGCAGCCCTCGCCGCCCGATCCGGACGCCACGGCGCACGAAGTACTGATGTGGCTGGCCGAGCAGTCCCTGCGTTCGGTCGACGGGGGCGTCGGCTTCGGCGGCCTCGCTGCGCTGGTGACCGATGCGGATCCCGCGTTCACCGGTCTCATCCGCTCGGTGCTCGTGCGCCACCGCAGTACCTTGACAGAGGTCGTGCGACACCACATCTCGCGGGGAATCGTGCGAGCCGACCTCGACGTCGAAACGTTCCTGGACTGCATCGTCGGCGCCTACTGCGCGGAACGGGCCCGGAGCGGTGACATCGACGCCGACTGGAACGAACGGGTCGCGCTGACACTGTTGCCCGCGTTCGTGCAACCGTAAGCCGTCCCGAAACGAGCGAATGTACCCTTCAGCTTCGTAGCGGGCTGTTGCGAAATCGCCGAGGGTCCGCGACCGCGAACCAAAGC
>SWCF01001179.1_pt1 | contig 27692 bp, 29 predicted proteins | sample 4690081 | NCBI WGS metagenome assembly SWCF01 (sample SAMN10267280, study PRJNA491770) | bioreactor metagenome | isolation source: DHS bioreactor inoculated with | place: Japan: off Shimokita Peninsula
CGTCGGAGTCGACGTTGGAGTGGTAGTAGGGCACCGGGATCGCCAGCGGGTGGTAGTCCACCTTGCGGGGCACGAAGTTGCAGATGACGAAGTTGTTGCCCTCGAACGCCTGGTGCGCCGGCGGCGGCTGGTGGACCCGGCCGGTGATGGGCTCGTAGTCGTGGATGCTGAAGGTGTACGGGTACAGGCAGCCGTCCCAGCCGACGACGTCGAACGGGTGGTTGGGCACGAGGTAGCGGGTGCCGACGATGCCGTGCGAGGTGCGGTGCTTGACCAGGACCTCGACGTTGCTGTCCTCGACCTGGATCAGCTCGGTCGGGCCGTGCAGGTCGCGTTCGCAGAACGGCGCGTGCTCCAGGAACTGGCCGAACCGCGACAGGAAGCGCTTCGGCGGGACGATGTGGCTGTTGGCCTCGATGACGTAGGCGCGCAGCGGCTCGTCGCCGGTGGGGATCCAGCGGTGGGTGGTGGCCATCGGCAGCAGCACGTAGTCGCCGGCCTTCGCGTCGAGCACACCGAAGACGGTCTCGACGCGGGCGGTTCCCGACTCGACGTAGACCATCTCGTCGCCGACGACGTTGCGGTAGAGCGGCGACTCCTTCGCCGACACGACGTACGACAGGCGCACGTCCGCGTTGCCCAGGATCAGCCGGCGGCCGGTGACGACGTCGGTCTCGGCCCAGACGGTCTGCGGGAACAGATCGTGCAGCTTCAGATGGCGCGGCTTGAGCGGGTGGTTCGGGGTGGTGGCCTGGTCGGGCAGCTTCCACTCGGTGGCGTCGACGATGGCCGACGGGATGTGCCGGTGGTAGAGCAGCGCCGAGTCCGAGGAGAAGCCCTCCTCGCCCATCAGCTCCTCGTAGAACAGCCCGCCGTCTTCGTTGCGGTGCTGGGTGTGGCGCTTCGGCGGGATGACGCCGAGCTGTCGGTAGAACGCCATGAGATTCAGCTCCTCGGGCTCTTCGTGGCGGATCCGCGGGAGGCCGCGGTGTTGATAAACACCTTAACTACTTTTCGGGCGTGAGCGCAACCACATCGGCCCGATCGGTCGTCAGTTGCGGTCGCGCATGTCGAACTGGCTGCGCTTGGTGATGAGCTTGTTGAGGAGCATGACGAGAATCTGCTGCTCCGCCTCGCTCAGCACGTCCACCCATGCCGCTTCCCGCTCGTTCTGGGCACGGAACGTCTCCACGATCTCCCGCTCGCCGGCCTCGGTGAGCGACAAGCGGACCGACCGGCCGTCCTCCGGATCCGGGGTTCGCGTCAACAGACCCGCCTCGACCAGCGGTTTCGCCAGATTGGAGACGGCGGCACGGCTCATGCCGGTGAGCTTGGCGGCCATCTTCGGCTCGATCGGACCGGCCAGCCAGGTGACGAACATCAGCCGATAGGCCGACCACGACCGCCCCCGCGGGCGGTGCACGGCCGCCTCGAGGTCGTACGTGACGATGTCGGAGGCGCGGTTGAGAGTCAGCAGCACCTCGGTGGCCTGCTCGTGGTAGTCGCCGTATCGGTTGCTCAGGCGCCGGTTCGCGAGTTCGACGAAGGACCAGTAGTCGAGGTCGCGGGCGTCCGCTTCGGTCATGGCCTTCACCTTATCCGAGCTCGACAATTTAGTACACGTATTAATTACATGGGTGTGCCCCCCGACCCGGCAGAGCATCGGAGGGCACCGGCGGCCGAACGACCACGGCTCACGCGCGGGTCGGCCGGACCATCCCGATCGACCGCCCGCCTACGCTCCTACCTCGCCCCTCGCTCGGACCCCGGCCGGTGCCCCGCTCCGGACGCGTCGGACCCGAACAGCGCCCCCAGCCGCTGCAACAGACCCCGGCGCGGTCGCCGGTCGAGGTCCCGGACGATGACTGTGCTGCCACCCTCGGCCGCGGCCTCGACGATCACGACGTCACCGGGGAATCGCAGCTCCCACCGGCCGCGATCGACCGTCTGCGCGGTCGGCTCCTGCCTGCGCACGATCGCGTCGACCGTCGCCTGCACCGGATCCGGCGAGTGGTAGACCTCGGTGTTTCTCCTCGTCTCCCGATGCTCGTAGGTCTCGGCGATGTGGTCCCGGCTCTCGCCGCCGCAGCCCACGAGCAGCAGCGACGACACGAGCACCGGCACCGCCCGTTTCGCGACGGACGCCCGGCCCGCGCGCACGATTTCCCCCATGAAATCCCCCCGTATCGAATTGTTCCGCGGGGCACCATACAGTCCGGGAGTGAGCCACCTCGCGGGCGTGCACGTTTCGTGTCTCGTACCACGAGGCGGCGGGGAAGCATCCGCATCTGACTACGGGTGTGCACAATTGAAGGGCACCGCACCGACTCGACGCATCACGGAAGGCCTGGAATGAGTTCGACGGAGATCAGCGCCGACCCGCACGCCGGCACCCTGCGCAGCCCCCGCTTCTGGCTGGCGCCGGTCGTCGTGGTGACCGCCGTGATGGCGGCCCTGGCAGCCCTCTACATCGGCAGCATGATCAATCCGGCCGACAATCTGCACAGGTTCCCGGTCGCCATCGTCAACCAGGACGTCGGCGACGTGCTGCCCGGTTCGGACCAGCAGCGCAATCTCGGCGCCGAGATCACCGCCGCCGTCGCCGACGGGGTCGATCCGGCGGAGATCGACCTGCAGCAGGTCGGGATCTCCGGGGCGATCTCCGGTCTCGACTCGGGCCGGCTCTACGGCGCGATCGTGATTCCGAGCGACTTCACCAAACGCACGTCCATCCTGGCGCAGGGCAGCGTGATCCCCGGCGACATCGAGAAGCCGATCATCACCGTCTACACCAACCCCCGCACCGGCACCTTCGGCAAGGGCATCGTCGAATCGATCGCCGACCGCGCCCTGACCACCGTGAACGCCACCGTGGGGGAACAACTCACCACCACGGTCACCGACACCCTCGCCGCCAGCGCCCCGGATCTGCAGCTGTCCGGCGGCAGCCGGTTGACGCTGGCGGATCCGATCGATGTCCGCTTCGTCGAGCACAAGCCGCTGCCCGACGGCACCGGGCTGGGCCTGTCCGCGTTCTACTACACACTGCTGCTCATCCTCGCGGGCTTCACCGGCGCCACCATCGTCAACTCGCTCGTCGACAGCGCCCTCGGTTTCGTCCCCACCGAGTACGGGCCGTGGTACGTCGACCGGAAGACGGCGCATCTGTCGCGGTTCCGGGTGCTGCTCGTGAAGTGGGCGATCATGGTAATCCTGGGGCTGATCGTGTCGGCGCTCTACCTGTGGATCGCCACCCTGCTCGGCATGCCCGTGACGCGCGCCCTGCTGCTGTGGGAGTACGGGGCCCTCGCGATCACGGCCGTGGGCGTCACGTCGATCTCGGTGATGGCCGTGTTCGGTTCCGCCGGACTGCTGGTGAACCTGTTGATCTTCATCATCCTGGGCCTGCCGTCGTCGGGCGGGACCGTGCCGCTCGAGGCGATGCCCCCGCTGTACACGTGGCTGTCGACCTTCGAACCGATGCATCAGGTGTACATCGCGACCCGGGCCATCCTGTACTTCGACGGCAGTGGCCCCGCGGGGCTGACCCGCGGCGCCCTGATGACCCTGCTGGGTCTCGGGATCGGCCTCGCGCTCGGGGCGGTGGTGACTCGGATCTACGACGTGCGCGGGTTCCACCGCCGCAGCGACGCCGACCCCGCACTCGTTCCGGCGTAGGACACGTGAGACAGGACCCCGCTGCTCCTCGAGGGCAGAGCAGCGGGGTCCCGGGTCTCGAAGGTAGCGTTCCGATTCCGCCCGGCCCAGCCGCGCCGGGGTGAAACGGGGGATGAAACTGTCCCCGGCTGCGGCGTCGCCGGCAGCAGCGTGACCGAGCGGGCCAGCGGATGCCCGCGGACCGATAGCGGAGTATGCTCATTAATGAGTCCACTCATTCCGGGAGGCGCGAAATGGTCGAATCGGCGGGAGCGCCGGGTCGCCGAGACCGGAACATGCGTGACAAGCAGAGCCGAATCTTCGCTGCCGCCTCATCGTTGTTCGCGGAGAAGGGCTTCGCGGGGGTCACGACACAGCAGATCTCCGAACGCGCGGACGTCGCGGCCGGAACGTTGTTCCGCTACGCGACGTCCAAGGGCGAACTGCTGATGATGGTCTACAACCAGCAGTTCCGGGCGGCCCTGAGCATCGGCGAGCGCGAGTCACGCTCGCGGCGCGACCCGGTGGACGCCGTACTGGCCCTCGTCCGGCCCATTCTCGAGGCGGCCGACAGCAACGTCGAGAACACGGTGAATTACCAACGCGAGCTGCTGTTCGGCTCCGCAAGCGAGAAATACCGTTCCGAGGGACTCGATCTCGTCGCCCTCTTCGAGGAGACGGTCGCGTGCCGGCTCGTCGAGGCCGCGCGCAACCGCGGGCTGGACGAGAGGCAGGCGGAGGACCGGGCCCGGCACGCCGGCCGGAGCATCTTCGCGATCCTGCACCTGATCCTTGCGCGCGCGTTCACCGGTGCGCATCCACACAACGACCCCGAAGCCGACCTGCACGCCCAGATCGACCAGATCGTCACGGGCTTCTTCGCAGCACTCGACGACGACCGCCCGGCCCGCGGCACGCCGCAACCGGGCACGTCCTCACCCCAACGAAAGAAGGAATCATGACCAGCCGGATCAGCAAGGTGACGGTCCTCGGGACCGGTGTCCTCGGTGCGCAGATCGCGTTCCAGTCCGCCTACAGCGGGTTCGACGTCACCGCCTACGACATCAGCGACGACGCCCTGACCAACGCGCAGAAGCGCTTCGGCGAGCTCGCCGAGACGTACAAGCGTGAGGTTCCCGGTGCCGGCGACGGGAAGGCGGAGGCGGCTGCGACCGGCATCCGCCTGTCCTCCGACCTCGCGGACGCCGTCCGGGACGCAGACCTCGTCGTCGAGGCCGTGCCCGAGGTCCTCGACATCAAGCGGGACACCTACACGAAGCTGGGCGCCGTCGCACCCGCGGAGACGATCTTCGCCACCAACTCCTCCACGCTCCTGCCCAGCGACATCAAGGACTTCACCGGCCGTCCCGACAAGTTCCTCGCGCTGCACTTCGCCAACCAGGTGTGGAAGTTCAACACGGCCGAGGTCATGGGCACCGACGACACCGACCCCGCGGTATTCGACCGGGTCGTCGACTTCGCCGCGGCCATCGGCATGGTCCCCATCCCGATCCACAAGGAGAAGGCCGGCTACGTCCTGAACTCGCTGCTGGTGCCGTTCCTCAACGCCGCCGGTGAGCTCGCCGCGGGCGGCTTCGCCGCCCCCGAGGACGTCGACAAGGTGTGGCGGATCGCCACCGGGGCACCCATGGGCCCCTTCCAGATCTACGACGTCATCGGACTCACCACGCCGTACAACATCCTGTCCCACGGCGACGAGAAGGACCGGAAGATCGCCGCGTGGTTGAAGGCGAACTACATCGACGCCGGCAAGCTCGGCGTGGCGACCGGCGAAGGGTTCTACCGCTACTCGAACGACAAGTAACGACGACCGACCACGGCGAAAGGGCTACGCGTCATGTACTACAGCAGCGGAAACTACGAAGCGTTCGCCCGGCCCCGCAAGCCCGCAGGGGTGGACGAGAAGACAGCATGGTTCGTCGGGGCCGGACTCGCCTCCCTGTCCGGAGCCGCCTTCCTGATCCGGGACGGGCAGATGCCCGCGTCCGGAATCACCATCCTGGAACGACTGAAACTGCCAGGCGGTGCGCTCGACGGCATCAAGGAACCCGAGAAGGGCTTCGTGATCCGCGGAGGCCGCGAGATGGAGGACCACTTCGAGTGTCTGTGGGACCTGTTCCGGTCCGTTCCGTCCATCGAAATCGACGGTGCGAGCGTTCTCGACGAGTTCTACTGGCTGAACAAGGACGACCCCAACTTCTCGCTGCAACGGGCAACGGAGAAGCAGGGCCGCGATGCACACACCGACGGCCTGTTCACCCTGAACCAGCGGGCACAGAAGGACATCGTCAAGGTGTTCCTCGCCAGCCGCGAGGAAATGGAGAACAAGCGGATCGACGAGGTCTTCGGCCGTGACTTCCTCGACAGCAACTTCTGGCTCTACTGGCGCACGATGTTCGCATTCGAGGAATGGCACAGCGCCCTCGAGATGAAGCTCTACCTGCACCGCTTCATCCACCACATCGGCGGCCTGCCGGACTTCTCCGCCCTGAAGTTCACCAAGTACAACCAGTACGAGTCCCTCGTGCTACCGCTGTACAAGTGGCTCCTCGACCAGGGCGTGACCTTCCGGTTCGCCACCGAGGTCACCGACATCGACTTCGACATCACCCCGGACCGCAAGCAGGCCACGCGCATCCACTGGGTCACCGAGGAGGGCACAGGCGGAGTCGACCTCGGCGAGAACGACCTGCTCTTCACCACCATCGGTTCACTGACCGAGAACTCCGACAACGGTGACCACCACACCCCGGCCCGACTCGACGAGGGCCCGGCCCCGGCGTGGGACCTGTGGCGCAGGATCGCCGCCAAGGATCCGTCCTTCGGGCATCCGGATGTGTTCGGCGGCCACATCCCCCGGACGAAGTGGGAATCGGCGACTGTCACCACGCTCGACAAGCGCATCCCCTCCTACATCGAGAAGATCTGCAAGCGTGACCCGTTCAGCGGCAAGGTGGTCACCGGCGGTATCGTCACCGCCAAGGACTCCAGTTGGCTGATGAGTTGGACCGTCAACCGGCAGCCGCATTTCAAGCAGCAACCCTCGGACCAGATCGTCGTCTGGGTCTACTCGCTGTTCGTCGACGTCCCCGGAGACTACGTGCACAAGCCGATGCAGGAATGCACCGGCGAGGAGATCACGCAGGAATGGCTCTACCACATGGGCGTTCCCGTCGACGAGATTCCCGAGCTCGCCGCGGACGGCGCAAAGTGCGTGCCCGTCATGATGCCCTACGTGACGTCGTTCTTCATGCCCCGTCAGGCGGGCGACCGGCCGGACGTGGTTCCGGAGGGCGCGGTGAACTTCGCCTTCATCGGGCAGTTCGCCGAGACGACCCGCGACTGCATCTTCACCACCGAATATTCGGTGCGCACCGGGATGGAGGCCGCGTATCGTCTGCTCGACATCGAACGCGGTGTTCCGGAGGTCTTCGGCTCGACCTACGACATCCGGGAACTGCTCGCGGCCACCAGCAGGCTGCGGGACGGGAAGGAACTGCACCTTCCCGGTCCGAAGCTGCTGCGCGAGAACCTGATCGCAAAGCTCGAAGCGACGGAGATCGCCGACCTGCTTCAGGAGTCCGGCCTGCTTTCCGAGTAGCTGCGGGTCCGGAGTCGGCGGTGTCGGCACGACAGTGCAGACTGGACAGGTGCGCACCGTCCTGGTTCCCGACACCGCCGGCGGGCAGTCGCCCGGCGGATGGACCGTTCCGGTCGACGCCGACGGACGACCGCTCGCCGCGGCCGAACACCACGACGACCTCGTGACATTCGTGCGGACATGCGAGGAGACGGAGCCGCCGCGGTGGATCTGGACCGGCACCGCCTCCGTCTACCCCGCCTTCCTGCGCGGCGGGGCCCGTGTGCGCCGATGCCACGACCTCGCCTCCACCCGCGCGATCCTGAACGTGCGCGCCGGGATTCCCACCCCACCGGAGCAATCGGTCGACGAGCGTCCGGGACTGTTCGACGTCGCCCCCACCGCCGACCTCGACTCGGTGCTCGCCGAGTTCGCCTGGCAGCGGGTCGAACTCCGCGGCCGTGCCCGGCTCGAACTGCTCGTCGCCGCCGAATCGGCGGGCACGCTGGCCGCCGCCGAGATGGGCTTCGACGGGTTGCCGTTCTCCGCCGACACCCACCGGCAGGTTCTCGAGCGCACCCTCGGTCCGCGCCCCGTCGACGACGGGTTACCACCTCGGATAACCGAACTGAACACCCGGATCGGTGCGGTGTTCGGTCGTGCGCTCAACCCGGCCTCGCACACCGAGGTGCTCGAGGCGTTCCGGCGCGAGGGCATCGAAGTGCCGTCCACCCGCAAACGGGTGCTGCGCGAACTCGACCATCCGGCGGTGCCGCTGCTCCTGCAGCACCGGGATCTGTCGAAGCTGCACAGCACCAACGGCTGGCACTGGCTCGACACCTGGGTGCGCGACGGCCGGTTCCGCCCGGTCTATGTACCCGGTGCTGTGGTGTCCGGACGCTGGGCGAGCCGTGGCGGTGGGGCCCTGCAGATCCCGAAGGCGTTGCGGTCGAGCGCGATCGCCGAGCCCGGCCACGTTTTCGTGATCGCCGATGCCGGCCAGCTCGAACCGCGCATCCTCGCCGCGATGTCCGGCGACCCGCGGATGACGACGGCGGCGGGGGCCGAGGACCTGTACGCGCCGGTGGCGGCGACCACGTTCGGCGGCGACCGCGCGAAGGCGAAGGTGGCCGTGCTCGGCGTGCTCTACGGCGCGACGTCCGGCGAGTCACGGGCGTTGCTCACGATGCTGCGGCGGAGTTTTCCCGAGGCGGTGGAATTCGTCGAGCGCGCCGCGCGGGCCGGGGAACGCGGCGAGGTGGTGCATTCGTGGCTGGGCCGCGCGTGCCCACCGCCCGACGCCGGCTTCTTCGCGCACGGCGACGCACGGGCCCGGGGGCGGTTCACCCGCAACTTCGTCGTCCAGGCGACAGCCGCCGAATGGGCGCTGTGCGTGCTGGCGGATCTTCGCCTGCGCCTGGCCGCCGACGACGCCGGTGAACTCGTCTTCTTCCAGCACGACGAGATCGTGGTGCACACCCGCACCCCGGAGACGGCGTCGGCGCACCTGTCCGCCGCGGTGGAGTCGGCCACCCGGTTGCTGTTCGGGGACACGAAAGTGCTTTTCCCCATGCAGGTCTCGGTGCGCGACTGCTACGGCGACGACGAGCCGTAGGCGGCGTGCGTCCACAGGTGGAACGCGGCGTAGGCCCGCCACGGACTCCAGCCTCGCGCCCGGGCCGTCACCGCACCGGCGGTGTCCACGCCGAGGGCCCTGCGCAGCACCAGATCTCCGACGGGACAGGCGTCGCGGTCCCCGAGCACACGCACGGCGAGGTAGTCCACGGTCCACGGCCCGATTCCCGGCAGCGCGAGAAGGTCCCGGCGGAACCGCACGGGGTCGGACGGGCCGAGACCGTCGGCGGCGGCGCGGGCTAGCGCGAGCACTGTGCGCACCCGGGCGCCGGTCAGTCCCACCGCCGCCTGCAGTTCGTGCGGATCCGCGCCGGCGAGCCCCCTCGGCAACGGGAAGCAGCGCAGACCGTCGCGTCCCGGATCGCCGTAGCGTGCGACGAGGCGACCGGCGAACGTGGCGGCCGCCGCGACGCTGACCTGCTGTCCCAGCACGGTCTGCACGGCGGTGTCGAACCAGTCCGTCGTCCCGAGCACGCGCAGTCCCGGCCGGGCCGCCACCATCGGCGCGAGGTACGGATCGGCGCCGAGCGCCGAATCGATCGGGACCGGGTCGGCATCGAGATCCAGCCACCGCCGGACCGTCTGCTCGAGCTCGGGTAGGTCGCGACGGTCCGCGTCGATCCGGACGGACACGTGCTCGGAGCGGGGCCGGATCGCGACCACCGCGGGGCCGTGCCGCCCCCGCACCGACCGGACGTGCGTGCCGGTGTCCACGTCGTGCCGTTCGAGGCCGGGGACGGTGTGGCTGCGCAGCGCGGCGAGCATCGGCGCCGCGGCCAGCGGCGGCGTCACGGTCGGCCGCAGGACGACGTTCACGCCGCGAGCTCGAGCCGGAGCAGGACGCGCTTGGCCTCCACCCCGCCCACATACCGGCCGAGGTCGCCGTCGCTGCGCACCACGCGATGGCACGGCAGGACGACGGGCAGCGGATTCGTCGCGCACGCCGTGCCCACCGCCCGGACGGCCCGGGGGCTGCCCGCCACGGCCGCCACCTCGGCGTAGCTCGCGGTCCGGCCGTAGCCGGGCAGGTGCGTGATCACCTCGCGCCGGAAACCCCGCGCCAGGCTCAGGTCGAGCGGCAGGTCGAACGTGGTTCGGGTGCCGCGGAAGTACTCGTCGAGCTGGCGGGCGGCGGTGTCGAGCCGCGCGGGCGCGGCCAGGATGCGGGGGCTGAGGTCGGCGGCGAGCCGGTCGAGGACCGCGTCGTGGTTCTCGACGGCGTAGGCGACTCGCACGAGTCCGGCGGGCGTGGCGGCGAGCAGCAGCGGCCCGACCGGGGTGTCGACGATGCGGTAGGCGACGTCGAGCAGGTCGGCCGCGTCGGCAGCCGCGGTCAGCCGGGTGTGCAGGCGGGTCAGATCGGCGATGTCGACAGGGGACGGCTCGAGCGTCATGACGGTTCCTCCGTCGGGTAGCGGCGGCGCAGCGCGGCCCGGCCGTCGGCGGCGGCGCGGCGCGCGGCGTCGGTGGAGTTGCCGAGGATCGTGGCGATCTCGGCGTAGGGCAGGCCGACCACGTGGTGGTAGACGACGGCGGCGCGTTGGGTGAACGGCAGCGCGGCGACCGCGGACCAGAGGTCGTCGTCGGGTGCGGGGATGCCCGCCTCGGCCGGGCGCTCCGGGAGGACGGCGACGGGTACAGGCGTGCGAGCCCGCGACCGGTGGACGTCGACAGCCTTGCGATGGGCGATCGTGACGAGCCACGCCTCGACGTTGCTGCCCGGACGCAGCGCCGGGTAGGCGCGCAGCGCGGCGAGGAACGTCTCGGACCAGGCGTCGTCGGCGTCGACGGGACCGAGCAGCGCGCGGCACACCCGCAGGACGGTGCCGCCGTGCTCGGCGACGACCCGCTCGAACGGGGGCAGCGGGTCACGGGACGGCACGGGTCACCTGCGCCTCCCGGTCGAGCAGGTAACGCTTGCGGTCGAGACCGCCGGCGTACCCGGTGAGAGTACCGTCGCGGCCGATCACGCGGTGGCACGGCACCACGATGCTCACCGGGTTGCGGCCGTTGGCGGCGGCCACCGCGCGCACGGCGGTGGGTTGCCCGACCGCGGCGGCAAGCTCGGTATACGTGCACACCGTGCCGTACGGGACGGCCTGCAGCGCCTGCCATACCCGGCGCTGGAACGGGGTTCCGTGCAGCTCGAGCGGCACGGTGAACGCGGTGCGCCGGCCCGCGAAGTATTCGTCGAGTTGCTCGGTGATCTCCTCGAAGCCGGTCGCCGCGAGATCTCCGAAGGCGTGCGGGCCGGGTCGGTGCCGATGTTCGGCGAGGTACAGGCCGCTGAGGGCCCCGGCGGTCCGCACCAGAGTCAGCGGTCCGATCGGTGAGTCGACGACCGTGTGGGTTCGCGTCGCGTTCACGGGTTCGATCCTTCCATCCGGTGTATACGGGGTAGACGCCTCCACGGGCGGAAACGTGAGATCGGTCCGTGACGCAGTTCACCGGACCGTGGCCGGAATACCCGGGAACGGGTCGGTGTTGAAGAGTTCGGATCGGTACGCTCCGTGTCCCCCGGGCTCAATATTTCTGCCTTTGCAGAGTTCCGTCCGGCTGGAGCTGCATTGCGCCTTTCGCCGTGAGGCGACCGAGCGTGCCGGTCCTTCATCTTTCGTCGGGGGGCGTGGCCCCGCCCCGGCCGGGGAACCCGGACTCATGGCCAGGCGAACCGAACCCGCGGTCGCGTCGTCGAGCCAGTGGATCGACGACGACGGAATCCGATACCCGCGCGGCGATACGCACGCCTGGACGCCCGGCACCAATCAGACCCTGTGCGGACTCCCGCTCTCCCGCACCCGCCTCGCCCGCTTCCCGCACGTGCCGTGGAGCGAGGCGCTGTACCTGGCGGACACCGGCGAACACGGTGTCGTACCGTGCCGCCGCTGCACCGCGGCCACGCGCCACGATCGGCCCCGGTGGACCCGCACGGACCCGCGGCCGTGACCGCCGTTCGGCTCCGCGCCGGGACGCGCGATGCCATGCTGTGAAGCCATGGCGGAACCGAGAGAGCGGGACCGGAGCTTCGAACGGTATCTGACGTTTCTCGACGCGATCGTGGCCATCGCGATCACCCTGCTGGTGCTGCCGCTCGTCGATCGAGCCTCCGATCACGAGGGGACGACGATCGAATTGCTGCACGACGCCACCGGAGCGATCGGGGCGTTCGCCCTGAGCTTCGTCGTCATCTTCCGGTTCTGGTGGGGGCAGCACCGACTGGTACGCGACATCGTCGCCGACGATCCCTGGGTCGATCGGGCGCTGTTCCTGTGGGCGCTCACCATCGTCTTCCTGCCCTTCCCCTCCGCGCTGGTGGCGACGAACTCCGACGAAACCGCGACACGTGCGCTGTACATCGGCACCATGGCGGCCAGCGGGGCGGCGCTGATGTTGTCGGCGTGGGCCGCCGGCCGGCACCCGGCCGTCACGGCGGGCGCCGAGCCACCGGATCTGGCGGGGACTGTCGTGCTGACGGCGCTCATGGTGGTGGCACTGGTCCTGAGCGTGACCGTCCCGCCGCTGTCGTACTACCCCCTGCTGTTGTTGCTGCTGTCGGGTCCGTTGACCGGGCTCGTGCGGCGCGGCCGTCACCCGTCCGGCGCTCGAGTCAGGTCACCGATGGGAGCCGCTCGCCGCCCAGTCATCCGCGGCGACGATCGTCAGAGCGGATGACCGGCCGGAGAGCGGGTACCCGCTCGGACAGCACCCGCTCGAGCTTCCCGGCCGCGCCCCGCAGTACCTCGGTCGCGTTCCTCGGCAGCATCCCGTAGTTCGGTGCCGCGGCGAGCACCGCAAACCCTCCGCCCGTGCAGAATCCGATCACGCCGACCTTGCCGGTGCAGTCGCCTGTCCACCGGCAACAGCCGCGCGCCGGCCGGTCATCCGCGGCGACGATTGTCGACGCGGACGACCGGGCGGCACGCGGATGTGGGAACGCAACCCCTCCGAAGTGGACTTATTTTTTCTTTTGGGTATGGTCGAGCCGAGTTCGCGATTGCCGATTCGGAAAGGATTGACAATGGCCGCCAAGTCCGCCGTCAAAAGTTCCAAACAATCCGCCCGCGCTTTGAAGGAGCGCCGCGCGGAAAAACGAGCCAAGGCTCAGGATGCGGGTCAGCTCATCCGCAAGCGCAAGAGCTGACCACTCGATCAAAGCCGGGACACACACTCGAATGCACTCCACGACAACGACTCTGGAGACCCTCTACCGGAACATCGGCGAAATGATGACGCGAGACCGGAATCTCGAAATCGACTTTCCGGGATACCGCCAAGGGCTGGAAACCGCCCGGCTGTACGTACTCGACGAACTGGCCCGATACTCCGCTTTTTCGATGGCGAGAAAGGACAGCGCAGAGAAGAAGGCACGAGCCGCATGAAAATCACCAGGCATGCGCTGCAGAATATTCGCAGCAATCTGGAAAACGAACTGGCGACCGTCGGATCGTCCACCCACACCCGGGGCTACCGCCGCGGGCTCCACGACGCCCTGGCGCACGTGGTCGCCCTGCAGGACACCACCGACGCGCGCACACCGCACTGAAAACCTCTCCCCTCGCTCCGTCCCGGCCGATGCACCCGGGACGGAGCGTCGTCTCGGCCCGGTGTGGCCGGTGTCGAAAGCGATGACCGAACCATGATGCGCATCCCTGTGAGCGCGCCCGGCGCCCGGCTCGAGTCGGGCAGCACACCCGTGCGGGCCGCCGTGCTGAAGGTGATGTTCCTACCCCTGGACATCGGCGAACGGCCCGTACCACCCCCGGTACCCGCCGTGCCCTACGCCGAGCCGTTCCTGCCGGCCCGGATCGCCGGCCGCACCGGCTACCTCGAACGCCCCGCTGCCCTGCTGGCCTTCCGGCACCGCACCGAACCCGGCACCCGGCTGACCTTCGGGGCGCCGACCCCCGCCGCGCACCCACGCCCGTACGACGGACCGGCGGGGGCATGTGCGTCGCTGTGGGAGGTGCCGGGCGCCGGACCGGTACTGGTCTGCGAGATCCTGTCCGCCGATCCACCGGGTGCCGTGCTCACCTGGCACAGCGACCCTCTGTTCGACGGCGCCGAGACGGGCTTCCGGCGGACCCTCGACGCCTTCCTCGCCCCGTTCGGGATCACCGCCGACGCCAGCCTGGTCGACCTGTTCCCGCGACTGGACACCCGGCTGCCCGACACGGAGGTGTACCGCCCCCTCGCGCAGGTCGCCGTCCGCACCGCGCCTCCCCTTACCGACGAACCGTCGATCGAGGGACTGGTGGTCGAGGTCGCCGGCGACGCACGCGAGGCGGCGCGCCGTCTGGTCGACGGCCCACCCGCCGGCGTACTGGCCGAGGCAGCGGCGCGCTCGTGCGGACGGTTGCAGGCCTGGCACCGGCCGGCCGCGACGGACGTGGCCGTGCGCAAGGACGGCCGGGCGTTGCTGCTCGACCTCGGGGGCGGATATGTCGGCGCGGACAGCCGGGAGACGCTGTACCACCTGCTCGGCTGGACGGGCCTGCGCGCACAGCTGCATGCCGATCACCGTCGCCTGCTGACCGCGCTCCGGCGGCACGAGACGCTCGACCCCGACGAGATCCGCACCGCCCTCGGCGATGTCGCGCGGGCACGGGTGCGACTCGTCGAACTCGCCGTGCTGTCCGCCGAGGCTCGGCCGGCGCACGACGACCCGAAGTGGGCACGCACCCTGCTCGTGTCGTCCGGCGCCGGGGAGGTCACCGCGGTGCGGGCGGCGGTGGAGGAGTTGTGCGCCGCCGCCGAGCGGGTGCTGTGGCAGCGCCTGCACCTGCGCTCGACTCGCCGGTCGTGGTGGGCCGACCCGAAGGCGATGGCGGCCGCCGCGACCTGGGTGGTGTTCGTCGTTGCGGTCACCGCGTTCGCGGCGTCGACGCAGGTGCTGGCCGGTGCGGCGATCGTCGCCGTGGCCGCCGGTGCGGCCATGGGGTTCGTCGAGTCCCTCGAACGCCGACGGGCTCCGAAGCGACGACGTCGCGACCGCCGGTGAGTGCCACCCTCCAGTACGCGCGCGCAGAACGCACCCTCACGCCGCCATCGTCGGAGCGATCGCCTCCATCTGTTCGAGTACCAGCTTGATCGCGCCTGCCTGCCGATCCGGCGGGTATTTGTACCGCGTGAGCAGCCGCTTGATCTGCGAGCGCAACTTGGCCTTGACGTCCGCCCGCACGCGCCAGTCGGTCCTGACGTCGCGACGCATGACGGCGACGAGTTCCCGGGCGATCTGGGCGAGCACATCGTCGCCCTGCTCGGTGACGGCGGATTCGTTCTGGGCCACGGCGTCGTAGAAGGCGAGTTCGTGCCAGTCCAGCGGCGGATCGAAGCGGCGGCCGCGGTCGCCCTCGGCCTGCACCTCCTGCGCGACCTCGACCAGCGCGGCGATCACCTCCGCCGAGGTGAGCTGCGAGTTGGTGTACTTGTTCATCAGCTCCTGCAGGCGTTGTGAGAACGCTCGCTGACGTACCAGATTGTGCCGTGCGACCTTTCGCGCCTCCTCGTTGATGAGCTTGCGAAGCGCCTCGATCGCGAGGTTCGGGTTCTTCGCGTGTTCGGCCCGTGCCAGGAACTCCGCATTGAGTTCGGTGAGCGAGGGCCGCGGAATGCCGGCGGCGTCGTAAATGTCGAGTACCTCGCCGGATTCGACCGAGGCGGCCATGAGTTGACGCAAGGCGCGCCGCACGTCCTCCGGAACTGCGAGCCCCCGCGCCTGCCGATCCTCGGCGTCGAACTTCGCCATGTAGACGCGGACTTCCTCGAAGAACTTCGCGTCGGCGGCCAGCCCTCCCAGATCGGGATGAGTGCCGCAGATCGCCCAGGCACGGGACAGTTGGGAGGAGAATTTCCGGAAGCGGGCCGCCAGGGTCTCGTCCCCTTCCGGCACCCGGTTCTCCGGAAGCTTCGGGTCGCGCAGGTAGTTCACGGTGGCGAGCACGGCTTCGATATAGCCACGCGGTCCGGTGGCGGACCGGAGGCGCGACCGCCAGTCGAAACCGTGCAGCATGTTCGCGAGCACCGTGAGCAGATTCTTGACGGCGTCGACGGACTCCTCGATCGGCCGGCCCAGCGGTTTGGTCTCCTGATCCGTCGCCGTGTACTCGGCCAGCGCCTCGGCGAGGTTGTCGGCGACGGGCGCGTAAGCCACGAGCAGCCCGTCGCGCTTGCCGCGGAAGGTGCGGTTGACCCGGGCGAGGGCCTGCATGAGCAGCGCACCCTTCAACGGCCGGTCGAGGTAGAGGGTGTGCAGCGGCGGCGCATCGAAGCCGGTGAGCAGCATGTCCTTGACGATGACGATTTCGAGCTCGTCGTCGATGTCCTTGAGCCGCTTCTTGATCGCGGCGTTAGCCGAGTCGCGGCGCACATGCCTGTCGATCGGCGGCTGATCGGCCGCGGTTCCCGAGTAGACGACTTTGATTCGCCCACTGGAGATCTCGTCCGAATGCCAATCCGGGCGCAGTGCGACGATCTCGTCGTAGAGATTGGCGCAGATCTCGCGGGTCGCGCACACGATCAGGGCCTTGCCGGGCGCGGTGGGGTTGTCGTCGGACCCGACGAATTTGGCCATCTGCTCGCGGCGACTCTCCCAGTGCTCGACGAGGTCGGCGGCAAGCTTGTGTAGCCGGGCCGGCGCGCCGTAGACGGCGTTGACGACCGCGACGGACTTCTCGATGCGGTCGCGGTCGGTGTCGTCGAGTCCGACGGTGAGTTCGTCGGCGGACGCGTCGATCTGCTCCTCGGTCACGTCGCCGGCGAACGCGACTTTGACCAGCCGGCTTTCGAAGTGGACCGGGACGGTGGCGCCGTCCTCGACAGCACGGGTGAGGTCGTAGACGTCGATGTAGTCGCCGAACACCGCCCGGGTGTCCCGGTCCTCGAACGAGACGGGCGTGCCGGTGAAGGCGATGAGGGTCGCGTGCGGCAGTGCGTCGCGCAGGTGACGTGCGTAGCCGTCGAGGTTGTCGTAGTGGCTGCGGTGCGCCTCGTCGACGATGACGATGATGTTGCGCCGGGCCGAGAGGAGGGGGTGGCTGTGGCCGGATTCGCGTTCGTCGCGGCTGCGCCCGAATTTCTGCAGGGTCGTGAAGTAGATCCCGCCGGTGGTCCGGCCGGACAGTTCCTGTCGGAGTTCGTCGCGGCGCCGGATCTGCCGCGGCTTCTCGGGGAGCAGCTGTGAGCGGAGAAACGTCTCGTAGAGTTGGCCGTCGAGTTCGTTGCGGTCGGTGATGACGACGACGGTCGGGTTGGCGAGCCGGGGGTGGCGGATCACCTGGTTCGCGTACAGCTCCATTTCCATCGACTTGCCGGAGCCCTGGGTATGCCAGACGACGCCGGCCTTGCCCTCGGAGTCGACGGCGTGCACGGTCGACGCGACGGCTTTGGTGACGGCGAAGTACTGGTGCGGTTTGGCGATGCGCTTGATCAGCCCGCCCTCGCTCTGATCGAACGCCGTGAAGTCGCGTACGAGCTGCAGGAACCGTTCGAGGTTGAACAGCCCGTACAGGGCGACGTCGAGGGCGGTGTGGTCGCCGGTGGGTTCGATCGGGCGGCCGTCGTCGTCGACGTTCCAGGGGGAGAAGTGTTCGTACGGGGTGAAGGGCGTCCCGTACTTGGCGGTGATGCCGTCGGAGACGAGCGCGACGACGGCGAAGCGGAACGCGAGCGGGAACTCTCGTAGGTAGGTGTGCAGCTGGGCGTGGGCACCGTTGAGCCCGGCATGCTCGCTGCCGGCGTTCTTCAGTTCGATCACCGCGACGGGCATCCCGTTGAGGTACAGAACCACGTCGAAGCGGCGCTCATGGTCGCCGCGGATTACGGTCACCTGACGCGCGGCGAGCCAGTCGTTGTCGTCCGGGTCCACGGAAATCAGGCGGATCGTGGGTGTGACCTCCACGCCGCTGTCGTCGACATAGTTGATCTTGCGCAAGCCTTCGGTGAGGTATGCGTGCACGGCGCGATTCTCCGAGATCGCGTCGGTGGATCCGGCGGTGGTGACCACGTCCACGGCCTGCTCGATCACCTGGGGCGGCAGGTCGGGGTTCAGCCGGGCGAGCGCCGTGCGCAGGCGCGGCTCGATCACCAAGTCGTCCCACGACGAGCGTTCCCCGCTGCCAGGGGCGATGTCCACTCCGGACACGGGACGCCAGCCCAGTTCGCCGAGGGTGTCGAGCGCGAGCTGCTCCCACACCGACTCGTTCAGGCTGTGGCCCGTGAAATCCAGGATGTCTGCCATGGCACCAACTTAAGAGGTCGGCTCGCGTCGAGCGAGCAGGCGGGGCGGTGATCTGTCGAGACTTGTCGTCGATTGCACGGGGCGCTATCAGTCGATTGATAACCCGCGTTATCGCGTTCAAGGTACTGCGATTGAGCTACTCGGGTCGAAGCTGGGAGCGTCCCGCACCGCTCGATCGAGGAGATCTTGTGACGTACCCGAGCCTTCATCCCGCCCCTGCGGCCGAGGTCGATTCGTCCCGGCGCGCCTTCCGTCGGGGTTTCGCCGCCGGCGTCGCCGCCGCCCTCGCCGTCGGTGCGTTGGTGACGGGGGCCGTGCTCGCGGTGCGGAGCATCGCCGGCCCGGACTCGTTCACGGTGGGTGGCCCGATGACGCTGCAGGACGGATTCACCACCAGCTCCGCGACGCAGTTCGACTGCGAGGGCGAGGGTGGCTACTCCGACATGTCCCCCGCCGCGGCGGTGACTGTCTCGGACCAGTCCGGCACCCTCCTCGCCAAAGGCCGGCTCGACGGCAGCATCGACATGGGCGACAGCTGCATCTTCACGTTCGCCGTCGCGGACGTCCCGCGCGGGGCCGCCTTCTACGAGGTGGAGATCTCCCACCGCGGAGGCATCTCGTTCACCGCGTCCGAAGCCGAGGACGGCATCTCCCTCAGCCTCGGCGACTGATCACCCATCTTCCATTCGAAAGCAGGTTTGTCGTGAACCAGAACGATCCGCGTATCCAGCCTCCGCAGGGCTTCCAGGCCCCGCAGTACCCGGGCTGGCAGAACTCGGCTGCCCAGCCGCAGCCGCCGCAGAAGAAGCGCAAGAAGTGGCCGTGGGTCGTCGGAGCCGTCGTCGCGCTGTTCGTGATTGCCGGCGTGTCCGGCGGTGACGAAGAGGACTCCTCCGCGGCGACCGCGCCGTCGGCCGGGCAGACCCGGGAAGATCGGGAGTCGGCACCGTCCCGCCCCACCCAGGCCGAGCAGCCGGCCGCGGGGCTCGACACCCCGGTGCGCGACGGCAAGTTCGAGTTCGTCGTCACCGAGGTGCAGACCGGGCTGACCACGTTGGGCGACAACCAGTTCCTGGCCGAGGAAGCCCAGGGCCAGTTCGTCATCGTGACGATGACGGTCTCCAACATCTCCGATCAGCCGAAGGGTCTGAGCCCGAGCGATCAGAAGTTGATCGACTCCCAGGGCCGCACGTTCAGCCCGGACACGTCCGCCGCGCTGAACCTGGAGACCGACGTCGCGTTCTGGGACGAGATCAACCCCGGCAACACCGTCACGATGCCGGTCGTGTTCGACATGCCGGTCGATGCGGTTCCCGCCTCGATCGAACTGCACGACTCCATGTTCTCCGGCGGAGTCACCGTCTCCCTGCGGTGACGTCCCCGGGGCCGGTGCGCCCGCGAGGGGTCGGGCGCACCGGCACTTTCCCGGCTCGGGGAGCGAGCGAATGTATCGCTCGTCCGGCCCCCTCCCATCCCGAGCGAAAGCATCGCTCACCACCTCAGGAGCGGCACACTCACTCGCTCCTGCGGTCGATTCTCAGACGAAGGGCAAGACGATGTCGGACGACAAGACGCCCGCACCCGCCGGCTGGTACCCCGATCCGAACGGGGGACAGCGTTACTGGGACGGCACCCGGTGGCTGGACTTCCCCGGCTCCGGCGCCGACGACGGCAAGAAGCGCCGAATCAGGAAGAAGCCGCTCCTGATCATGCTGGCAGTCCTGCTGCTCGCCGTGGGTGGTGGGGCGCTCACCTGGAAGCTGAATCACGACGCCCAGGTTGCGGCACAGGTCGCGGCGGCAGAGGAAGCTGCACAGCGCGAAGCGGAACGTCAGGCCGCAGAGAAGGCGGCGCAGCAGCAGCGCGACAACGCCGAGCGCGCCTCCCGCGCGCGCTCCGTCTCGGAGATCGAGTCGAGTGTGGAGCAGATGGCGAACAAGCACATCGACAACGGAATGTTCGACGGGCCGGTGATCGAGGTGACCTGCTCACCCGTCAACGGCGGGTCCACCGACAACCTCACCGAGACGACGACGGTGTTCGAGTGCTTCGTGGCGACCGAGGACAACGGCGACGGCACGATGAGCGGGTACAAGTACCACGCGACGATGAACTGGACGACGGGCAGCTTCACCTACGGGTTCGGGGCGCCGTAGCGACGACGACAGCCGCACGCTTCGGCGTCCTGTCGCACCTCAGGACGTTACGCCCGTCCCTCCACACCTGCGCCGTACATCGACAACGAAAGCGACGGTTGTCGATGTACGGCGCCGTCCAGACTGCGAGGCGAGCGGCAGAGGGCCGAGCTCAGTGGCGCAGTCCCAGCGTGGCGCTCAGCTCGGGAATCCGCGTCGCCAGGGCCGAGTACACGAGACGGTCGTTCACCTTGTCGTAGTGGTGTGCGATCAGGTTTCGCATCCGTCCGATCGCAACCCAGTCGACGCCGGGGAACTCGGACTTGAACGTCTCCGGCAACTTCTCGACGACCGTGGCCACCTGGATCAGGATGTGCCGACCGTTGTTCCGCAGCACGCGCCCGTGGGGACTGTCCTCCAGGTAGGCCTCCAAGCCGAGTCCCACCGTGTAGGACGCGTCTGCCGCGAAATCGGCGAGGTCCTGCAAACGACGGCGAACGCGCTCATCCGCATATTTCTCCGGCGTCACAAGTTCTCCGACGTCACAGCGCCACGGCTTCCTTTCGGGCGCGGTCCCCCACGCGCCCCCCGGCTCGCCCGTCGACGATCTCGACCCGCACGGTGAGCAGGTCTTCCAAAGCTTGCTGCAACTCGAGCAGATCGACGATGTCGTGGCGATCGCTGAAATCCACGATGAGGTCGATATCCGAGGCGAAGTCGTCGTCGCCGCGCGCCACAGATCCGAACACCCTCGGGTTCGGCAGCCCTGCCTCGGCGAAGAGCTCGCACACTTCTCCACGTCGGGCTGCCAGAGCCTCGGAGGGACGAACGGGCAGGGCTGCCGTCAGCGCCGAACGAGCCGGCTCGGACGGCTGCCGTCGTCCTGTCTCGATCGCGGCGATCAGGGGTTGCTTGATGCCGGAGCGCTCGGCGAGCTCCCGCTGCGAGAGACCCAGAATCCCCCGCCGGATGCGAACGAAGTCACCGAAGCCGACAGCCACGACATCACGATAACAGGTGTTGTTATCACTTGAAGCGATGTGGGCCGGATGCGGCCCATGCCCCCCGGGCAGTCACGGGTTCGCTCGAATGTGCAGTTCTCGTGGCGACACGCCGGGCAACGCCCACGAGAACTGCGCGCTCGGCACAGTGCCGCTCAACCGAAGTTCACCTGACGACGAGCGTTCGCCAGGCATGTGACGGCGCCCGTCCCGAACGGGCCGAGCCGGTCGAACAGCACCGAGGTGCCCACCGCGACGCCGTCGGCGCTGAGGTGGTGGTCGGCTTCGACGCCGACCTCGGTGCCGACGGGCAGCCGCGAGAGGGTCAGGGTGAGGTCGCCGTTGATGAAGCCGACGCCCTCGTCGCTCCAGTTGGCCATGAAGCTGGTGCCCTCGCCGACGACCGCGGTCCGCACGAACGGCGACATCTCCTCCCCCACGAGCACCGGAATCTGCCGGGACCACATGCGTTTCCGGCTCGCGTTCTGGTGCTCGGCCCGCACCTGCGACCAGCCCTCGGGGTGCGCGTCGCTGCCGAACCAGGTGCGCGCGAATCCGGTCTCCGGGCCGTCGAACGCCTCGGCGGGCGGCGTCGGGTGCTCGTCCCGGGTCCACACCGTGCCGGGCGGCTGCTCGGACGGGCGCAGGTAGACGACGGTTCCGCGGGCGGTGACGTCGTCGCCCTGGATGAGGTAGGCGTCGGCGACGCGGATGCGGTTGCCGTCGCGCACGCGGGTCGTCTCGAACCGCACGGGCGCGTTCTGCACCGGCCGGAACAGGTCGACGGTGAGCCGGGCGGGGACGAACCCGTCGGGACCGTGGTCCTTGTCGAGCTCCCGGGCGAGCAGGCCGGTCACGCACGGCCCGGCCAGCATGGTCGACGACCAGGGGCTGACGGCGTACTTCGTGGGAAGGTACGTGCCGTCGGATTCGGTGAAGTATCCGCGCGTGGAGTCAGGCATGCTCGGATTCTCGCAGTGTCCGTTTCCGCGGCTGCGTCAGGTTCCGACGTCCTCGCCGGCCCTGCGATGCCCGAGCCATGCCATCGCCGCACCGCAGGCCAGGACGGCGGCGGTCGACGCACCCACCGACGTCCACGCCCACGCACTCGGGCTCCACCCGGCCGGGTCGTCGGTGAGCGGGGTGTAGGCCGTCCACCCGAACTGCGCGAGCAGCGGCAGCGCCAGCACCGCCGGCAGAGCCAGCGAGGTGGCGGTCACGGGCGCCGTCGACGGCAGTGACGCGACGATCGTGTACGCGGCGGCGAACGGCACCACGAGGACCGTCGCCGCGAAATTCGCGTTGTCCCACGGGGGACGATCGAAGATCCCGGCAGCCGCGGCGAGCGCGAGCAGACCGACCCCGATCAGCGGCATCGGCCTGCGGCGACCCAGCCACACACCGACAGCCACGAGAGCCGGCGCGATCAGCAGCGCGGGCCACGCGGCCGGCGACCACGAGACGGTGCCGCCCACGGCGACGACCATCGTCGTTGCCGCCAGGAGCACCGTCCCCGTCCGTCCCCGCAGCCACAGCGCCGCGGCGATGAGCACCGGCACCGCCACCAGGCCCAGCAACCATCGCCCTTCCCGGGCATCGTCCAGAGAGAACAGCGCGTGGTGGAACGACCAGTACAGCCCCACCCCGAGGATCGGCACACCGATACCCACGGCCACCTCCCGCCCGCGGGCCCGGGACGCGTCGACCGGCGCCGTGTCGTTTGCGGCGGTCAGCGCCACCACCCCTGCCGCGACGGCGGTGACGATCGCCAGCGGCAGCCACACGGCATTGACCGGTTGCACGCTCGCTGCCAGGTAGGACGCGTACCGCTGAGGCGCCGAGTCCAGCTCCCGGAACTGCGCGAGCGGCTCGGCCGTCAGCAGCCCGGCGACCACCGCTCCGGCCAGCGCGGTATGCAGCTGCTCGGCGCCCAGCACGACGAGCGCGCCGAGCAGCAGGCCCGCGCCGATCGTCGCGACGTACACGTCGAACCGCCACCCTCCCGGCAGCGCGACGACGGCCACCGCCATCGCCCCCACCAGGGCGACCGCGAGCACGCGCCGACGAACCGATGCCGCCACGGCCAACGCCGCGAGCGCTCCCGCTGCTGCGGCGGCGACGTCGGAGGTGAACACCGAGCCGGGCAGCAACCCGTCGGCCAAGGGATAGGTGTCGACGCTCGGGGCGGCCAGCACCAGCCCCGCGGTGAAGCCGCCGACGACAAGAAGGATATATCGGAAAATTGGCGCCACGCCCTACCATCGCCGGGCGTCCCACCTCGGGCGTGCCCGACGCGCCGGAAACTCTTCTGATTTCGCTGCGCGCGTCGAAAGATCCGAACGCACGTTCGAGTTGACGGTGGGCGCCGGCCGTGCCACCATCCCTCCATTGGCCTGAAAACAGGTCGACCCCGGCAGGTGTTGCAGCACCGCACCGGGGTCTGGGCACACGACAGAGGAGACTGTCATGCACCGTAGGGTGGAGTCTATCCACACGCCCGGCAGGGGCGTGTATCCGCAACCGCGCGCACGTTCCGTCGCGTTGATCGCACACCGCCGCACCCGGCCGGCGTCCTGACGCACGAGCCCCTCGGCATCGAGGGGCTCGTCGTGCATCGCTGCTCCCGGTGTGCGCGAGGGCAACCGAGGCACACCGGTCTACGTCGCTACTCTCCCGTGGTCCGACGTCAGTGCACGGACGCTGCGAGTGCGAGTTCGTTGCGCTCGAAACCGACTGGGCACCAGTACCTTTGTCCCCGTAGCTGGTGGCGGGGCACCTGATCGCGCGGGTCGACACGTTCGTTCGGGTCCAGTACAGCCGCACGTCGCCCGCGACGTGCGGCCGAAAGTGCTGGCCGAGACGGTCTATCGGGGTATGGCGACCGGGCAGCGTTGGGGAAGGGGCCGAAGAACACAGGGACCCGCAGGGTCTCCGCTCGGTCGGGGACAGCCGCCCGCAGGGCGTCCGCCTCCTCGACACGCCTCCCACCCCGGCACGTTCGTCATCCGGCGGGAACGCCACCACCGAGGAAGTCCGTGACCGCCTCCATCACCTCGGCGGGCTGCTCGTCGTGCGGGTTGTGCCCGGCCCGGTCGATGATCCGAAGGCGCGCACGGGGAATGCCGGCGGCCAGCTCCCGCTGACACTCCGGGGGGAACACGAAGTCGTCGCGCCCGGCCACGACGAGCGTGGGAGCGGTGATCTCGCCGAGCCGATCGGTGACCGTCCAGTCCTTCAGCAGATGCCGGCCGGCGAAGATGAGCGGCGCCGGCCGCAGCCGCGAACGCCACGCGCCGCTGCTCAGCTCGCGCGCCAGTACGTCGAGGCCGGAACGGTAGAAGTATGCGTCCCCGATCTGCGCGAAGATCGGAAAGTACTCGCGGGCAGTGAACTCGCCGGTGAACCACCGCCGCACCAGCTCCGCCTTCTCCCGGCCGTAGCCGCGCTCGAGGAGCACCTTCGGTGCGTTCTGCCGCTCCCAGTGACTGTCGGCGCCGGTGTCGAGCAGCACGAGGTGTGAGACCCGCTCGGGGTAGCGCAGGGCGTACTCGAGCGCGACCTGCCCGCCGAACGAATGGCCGAGCACCGCCCACCGCTCGAACCCGAGCCGCTCGCGCAGGGCATCGGCATCCGCGGTGAGGTTCTCCCACGTCATCGATTCGACGGGCGCACCGATCGAGCGCCCGTTGCAGCGGTGGTCGTAGAACACCAGGGTGAACCAGTCCGCGCACTGCCGGAAGGCCTGCATCGTCCACATGTCCGCCGACGGTCCGCCGTGCATGAGCACGAGCGGCGGCCCCTGCCCGACGACGTCGACGTAGAGGGAGGTGTCCCGGATCGGAACCCGGCCGGGCCGGACGCGGTGCAGGCTGCCGCGCCATGTCACCGCCGCCGACGACGGACCACGAGAGTCGCGTCGTCGCACCTCGCTTGTCGTCGTGTTCGAACCCGTTGCCTGCGAGTCATTTTCGATGTTGCGTTTGAGGACTGCCAGCATGCGCGCCTGCATGATCCACACGACCGGCGGGAAGATCCCGGAGTAGACGAGGCGCGTAAGCCATCGCGGTCGACCCGCCTGATACCCGCTGACGACGAGGCGGGTGCGCCCGCCGGGCAGCTCCTTCAGTTGGAAGCCCCACAGTCCTTCCAGGTAGGCGGACGGGCGCGGCTGACCGGGGTCGAGGGTGCCGCCCCGCAGATCGATCAACCCGTACAGCCCGAGGAACCGGTTCGGCTCGATCTGCGCGACCTTGTACGCGTCCAGAGGTCCCGCCCCGGGCGCCCAGTACTTCAGTTGGTCGCCGGGCCGGATGTCCTGCCATTCCGGGTGCACTTCCCGGGCACTCGGACGACCGGCGTTGTCCAGGTGATCCCAGGAGTACCAGCCGCCGCGGTCCCAGCCCATCTGCACCAGCCACGGCCACACCTGCTCGGGCGGCGCGTCGATGGTGACAGCCATCGCGCCCGATCTCTCCCCGTCGGGCACCAGATCCGCACCGGGGAACGGTCCGCGGACCTCCTCGTCGGTGGCGCCCCACCGCACGAGCCGCGGGCGCACGAAGCGTCCGTAGACCACGGCTGCCGCCGTGCCCGCTACCGCCACCTTCGGTGCGACTGCCATGTGTCCAGCGTGCGCCGGTTTCCCGGTGCTCCACAAGGGACCACCGGCCCTCGTCATCGCAACTCAGCCGCCGACCACCCGACAGCCTCGCGTGTCTCGAAGGACTCGGCTCGGCGATCTCGCCGAGGCCTCGTACCGGCCGTAGCGATACCGGCACGCGGCGATGCAGGCATCGACGTCCCACACCAGCTGCACAGTCAGTCATCACCGTCGATCAGTTCGTGCACCTGCCCCTCGCCTGCTTCGAGCCGTTCCATCGCATCGAGCAGACGTCGAGCGTTCGCCGGTGAACGCGTCAGGTAGGCCGCTTCACGCAGCGACTCGAAGTCCGCCAAGGAGACGATCACGGCCGGTTCGCGGCCCGAGCGGGTAATCACTATCTCCTCCCGGTCGTTGACGACTGAGTCCAAAACCTCGGCGTACCGGGCGCGCGATTCGCTGTAACTCATGGTTCGCATGACGACCTCCGTCCTTTACAGAAAATCGTACGTCCCGACCGAGATGGGTTGTCTGTCCGAAGCGGTCGACGAATCCACGTTGCTCCCAGCCACGCCACGAATCCGTCGTCAGGAGCAGTCGCCCGGCTCCCCGTCCTTGACGACGGACAGCACTGCGTCGCCTTCACCGATGAGCACGCCCGGGGCCGGCGCTTGGGATACCACCACCCAGTTCCGGTCGAGGATCTGTGCCCGTCCCCGTCCGGTGGCATCGATGCTGCGGGAGTAGAAGACCCCGGCGGCTTGGATGCTGGCCTGCGCGGCTTGCAGGTCCATGCACGTCACGTCCGGCATGACGGCGGTCGGTGCGGTGTCGGCGACGTTCGTCGTCGGTGCCGCCGCAGACGTGGTCGGAGACGGCATAGGCGTCGTTGTGGTGGCCGCCGCCGCGACTGTCGTCGACGGGGCGGGCGGGGTCGTCGGCATGGTTCGCGACGCCGGCGCAGCGGCAGGCGGTGTCGCCGAGTTAGTGGGGTCCGGCTCGCCGGGGTCTTCGAGTCCGTCCTGGATGTCGGTGACGATCCCGAAGACCACGAACAGCGCGGCGACCGCGGCCGCGATGACCACTCCCCTGCGGACCGGCGGTCGGGGCGTCGGGTCGGGCGGCGGCGAGAGTGCGGCCGGATCCCCGGCAAGGTAGGCCCGGTGGCCGGCCTCGGCCCTGGCCGCCAGGGCGGTTCGTTCGGCCTCGAGCCGGGCGCGACGGTCGCGAACCAGCTTTCCGATTGCCGCGTAGCCGAGCCCCGCTCCGATGCCGAGCATGAGGAGGAAGCCGGCGACGTCGCCGTGGATGACGTACAGGAACGCCATCCACACGAAGATGGCGGCGAACATGCCTGCGACGACGCGCAGGTAGGGCGCGATGCGTTTCATGGGTGACCTTTCTCGGATCGCACCGGTGTCCATGTGAACGCTGCACGAGTCCCACCGCACGAATCGGTGTGCGCGTATCCGCGCGATGGTACTCGACCGAGTGACAGCTTCGGTCAGACGGCGTCGGCGACGACTGCTTCGGCGTCCTTGACGCGGAGTTCCCCGGACATGAGGCGCGGGAGGAGGGTGTCGCGGAGTGCGGCAAGAGTACGCGTCTCGCCGCTAGCGACCGAGGCAACCTTATGCAGACCAGCGGCTTGAGCAGAAAACTCCTGAATCACAGCATCTCCGGGAACGTTTACAGTCATGGTTTTGAACCGCCCTCGCGGCAATTCAAGGAACGTCGCACCGTTAGCGTGAGCGACGAACTCTTCTACCCGCGAACGCATGTCATGGTAAAGCCACCATTGAAGTACCGGATCCTTGGCATTTACGAC
>SWCF01001333.1_pt1 | contig 27417 bp, 2 predicted proteins | sample 4690081 | NCBI WGS metagenome assembly SWCF01 (sample SAMN10267280, study PRJNA491770) | bioreactor metagenome | isolation source: DHS bioreactor inoculated with | place: Japan: off Shimokita Peninsula
CGCCACCCGGCTCGTCGCCCGGCTCGGCGCCGTCCTCGACACCCGGGTGCCGGTGCCGCTGGTGTTCGAGGCCCCGACGGTGCAGGCGCTCGCCGACCGGCTCGAGGCGCAGGCCGGTTCCGGGGCCCTGCCGCTCGTCGCCCGCGACCGCCCCGAGCAGGTCCCGTTGTCGCTCGCCCAGCAGCGGATGTGGTTCCTGAACCGCTTCGCGCCCGAGTCGGCGGTCGACAACATCCCCGTCGCGATCCGGCTCGCGGGACACCTCGACGTCGATGCCCTGCAGGGGGCGGTCGCCGACCTCGTCGCCCGGCACGAGTCGCTGCGGACCGTGTATCCGGAGATCGACGGCGACGGCTACCAGGTGGTGCTGCCGGCGGCCGAGGCCGTCCCGGATCTCACGCCCGTCGACGTCGAGATCGAGGACGTTCCCGCCCGGGTCCTCGAACTGGTCGGCACCGGGTTCGACGTCACCGCCGCCGTGCCGTGGCGCGTCGCCCTGCTGCGGATCTCGGCCGAGGAGCACGTACTCGTCTTCGTCGTGCACCACATCTCCGGCGACGGCTTCTCCATGACGCCGCTGACCCGTGACATCGTCGCCTCCTATCGGGCGCGTACCCGCAACGAGCCGAACCCGTTGCCGCCGTTGTCGGTTCAGTACGCCGACTATGCACTCTGGCAGCGGGAGGTGCTCGGTGACGAGGACGATCCCGAGTCGGTGCTGTCCCGGCAGCTCGCCTACTGGCGCGCGCAGCTCGCGGACCTGCCGGAGGAGCTCGGCCTCCCGGCCGATCGTCCCCGCCCCGCCGTCGCCTCCAATCGCGGTGCCGCCCTTCGCTTCCCGATCGACGAGGAAGTGCACGCCGCGCTCGCCGAGCTGGCCCGCACCCACAACGCGAGTGTGTTCATGGTGGTGCACACCGCGCTGGCCGTGCTGCTGGCCCGCCTGTCCGGCACCGACGACATCGCCGTCGGCACCCCCGTCGCGGGCCGCGGCGAGGCTGCTCTGGACGACGTGATCGGCATGTTCGTCAACACCCTGGTGCTGCGCACCGCCGTCGTGTCCGGTGAGTCGTTCGCCGACCTGCTCGCCCGGGTGCGGGGCACCGACCTCGAGGCATTCGCGAACGCAGACGTGCCGTTCGAACGCCTCGTCGAGGTGCTCGACCCGCCCCGCTCGCAGGCCCGGCACCCGCTGTTCCAGGTGATGCTCACGTTCCAGAACCTGCCGCAGTCCGCTCTCGAGCTGCCGGATCTGCGCATCTCCGGCGTCGAATTCGACACGGCGATCGCGAAGTTCGACCTTCAGGTCACCGTCGCCGAGCAGGTCTCGGACCGCGGCGCGCCGGGCGGGATGACGGTCGAACTCACCTACGCGACCGATCTTTTCGACGCTCCCACGATGAGGTCCTTCGCCGACCGGTTCACCCGGATCCTGCGGGGGGTCGCCACATCCGCCGCCACCCCGATCGGCACGCTGCCGTTCCTCGGCGACGCCGAGGCCGAGCGGATCCTCACCGAGTGGAGCAGCCTCGGACCCGGCGCCCGGGTGCCTGCCGAGGCGACCCTCGTCGACCGCTTCGAGTCCGTCGTCCGCCGCAGCCCCGACGCCCCGGCCGTCACGTTCGCCGGACGCACCCTCACGTTCGCCGAGCTCGACGCGCGGGCCAACCGCCTGGCCCGGCGGCTCGTCGCGGCCGGAGCGGGCCCGGACGAGCTCGTGGCCGTCGCGCTGCCCCGGTCGGCCGACCTGATCGTGGCACTGCTGGCGGTACTCAAGTCGGGTGCCGCGTATCTGCCCATCGACACCACCTATCCCGCCGAGCGGCTGCGGTACATGCTCGAGGACTCCCGGCCGCGCTGCCTCCTCACCGACGCAGGCGGTGTCCTGCCGGACCTCGGCCTGCCACGGGTGCACGTCGAGGACGACGACCCGCACGCGCCGAGCGGGCCGGTCACCGACGCCGAGCGGATCGCGCCGCTGCGCGCGGACAACCGTGCGTACGTCATCTACACCTCCGGCTCGACGGGCCGCCCGAAAGGCGTCGCGGTCACCCACCGCAACGTGCTGACCCTGTTCGCCAACGCCGAACCGCTGTTCGGGTTCGGCTCCGACGACGTGTGGACGCTGTTCCACTCCTACGCGTTCGACTTCACGGTGTGGGAGCTGTGGGGACCGCTCCTGTACGGCGGCCGGCTCGTCGTCGTCGACTACCTCACGTCGCGCTCGCCCGAGCAGTTCCTCGAGCTGCTGCGGGCCGAGCGGGTCACCGTGCTGAACCAGACCCCCTCGGCGTTCCTCCAGCTCGACGAGGCCGACCGGGTGGCGTCGGTGGAGCGCCCCGACGCCGGTCCGCTCGCCCTGCGCTACGTCGTGTTCGGCGGCGAGGCCCTCGACCTCGGCAGGCTCGAGGGCTGGTACGGGCGCCGGCCCGTGGCCCCGACCCTGGTCAACATGTACGGCATCACCGAGACCACGGTCCACGTGTCGTTCCGGGCCCTCGACCGCGGCGACGCCCGCGCCGGTGCCGCCAGCCGGATCGGCCGCTCGCTGCCGGGTCTGCGGCTGCGGGTGCTCGACCGGCTGCTGCAGCCCGTCCCGGTGGGCGTGCCGGGCGAGGTGTACGTCTCGGGCGATCAGCTCTCGCGTGGCTACCTCGGTCGTCCGGGGCTGACCGCCGCCCGGTTCGTCGCCGACCCGTTCGGGTCGGGCCGGCTCTACCGCACCGGCGACGTCGCCCGGTGGAACGCCGACGGTGAGCTCGAGTACGCGGGGCGCAGCGACGCGCAGGTGCAGTTGCGGGGATTCCGCATCGAACTCGGCGAGGTCGAGGCGGCGCTGGTGCGTGCCGACGGGGTGGCCCAGGCGGTCGCGGTGGTCCGCGACGACGGTCTCGGCGATCGGCTGGTCGCATACGTGGTGCCCCGCGCCGGGGAGGACCTCGACGTGGCCCGCGTGCGCGAGCAGCTCGGCGCCTTCCTCACCGGCTACATGGTTCCGGACGTCGTGGTCGTTCTCGACGAGCTGCCCCTCACCGTCAACGGCAAGCTCGACCGGCGCGCCCTGCCGGTGCCCCGGGCGACCACCACCGCGGGCACGCGCCGCGAGCCGGTCACCGACGCCGAACACGTCGTCGCACAGGTCTTCGCCGACGTGCTCGGCGTCGAGGGAGCCGGGGCGGACGACTCGTTCTTCGACCTCGGCGGCAACTCGCTCATCGCGACGCGGGTGATCGCGCGGGTCAACGAGTCGCTGGGAACCGCCCTGGCGATCCGTGAGCTGTTCGAGGCGCCGACGGTGGCCGAACTCGCCGCCCGGGCCGACGCACACGCGGAGTCGGTGGCCCGGCCCGCGCTGACCGCCGGGTCCCGGCCCGACCGGGTGCCGCTCTCCCTCGCCCAGCAGCGCATGTGGGTGCTCAACCAGCTCGACCCCGCCTCCGCGAGCTACAACATCCCGCTCGCGATCCGGCTGCGCGGCCGCCTCGACACCGCGGCGCTCACCGCGGCCGTGCGCGACGTGATCGACCGGCACGAGTCGCTGCGCACCCTGTACCCGCAGGACGAGACGGGGCCCTACCAGCGCATCCTCGACGCCGACGCCGTCGTGCCCGCGGTGGTGCCGGTCGAGGCCGCATCCGAGCAGGAGGCGCTCGCCGAGGTCGTCGCCCTCGCTGCCGAAGGGTTCGACGTCTCGTCGCAGGTGCCGGTGCGCGGCCGGATCGTCTCGGTCGGCGCCGACGACCACGTGCTCGCTCTCGTCGTCCACCACATCTCCGCCGACGGTGCGTCGCTGGCGCCGCTGGCGCGGGACCTGATGACCGCGTACGCGGCGCGGTTGTCCGGAGATGCTCCCGCCTGGGCGCCGCTCGAGGTGCAGTACGCCGACTATGCGCTCTGGCAACGCCGGGTCCTCGGCGACGCCGACGACGCGCAGTCCCCGGCCGGTGCCCAGCTCGCCTACTGGCGTTCCCGCCTGACGGGCGTGCCCGAGCTCCTCGATCTGCCCACGGACCGGCCGCGGCCGCCGCAGCCGTCGCTGCGCGGCGGCACGGTGGCCGTGCAGGTCGACGAGCAGATCCGGCAGCGGCTCGACGCGCTTGCGCTCGCGCACCGGGCGTCGCTGTTCATGGTGGTCCACGCGGCCCTCGCGGTGCTGCTGGCCCGCCTCAGCGGCACTCACGACATCGTCGTCGGCACGCCGGTCGCGGGCCGCGGCGACCGGCGCCTCGACGACCTGGTCGGGATGTTCGTCAACACCCTTGCGCTGCGTACGGACGTGGACCCGGCGGCGTCCTTCGCCGAGTTGCTCGACCGGGCCCGCGCGGTCGACCTCGAGGCGTTCGGTCACGCCGACGTGCCGTTCGAGCGGGTGGTCGACGACGTGGTCGCCGCGCGCTCCCCGGCCCGGCATCCGGTCTTCCAGACGGTGCTGTCGTTCCAGAACACCGAGGCAGCGCGGCTCGAACTGCCGGATCTCACCGTCGAGGCGCTCGACGGCGGCGAACTCGCCGCCAAGTTCGACCTGCAGGTGACGGTCGATCCGCGCGAGCACCCGGGCGGGACGGCCGCCGGCATGCACGTCGGGTTCACCTATGCCGTGGACCTGTTCGACGCCGGCACCGTCGCCACCTTCGCCGAACGTTTCCTGACCGTCCTGCGCGCCGTCGCGGAGAGCCCTCGGGCCGTGGTCGGAGACATCGACATCCGGACCGAGACCGAGCGCTCGGCGCCCGCCGACATCGAGCCCGAGCCGGTGGCGGCCCCCGACCGGGTCGAGCGGACCGTGCCGCAGGAGTGGCAGGTCGCGGTGGAGTCCGACCCGGAGGCCCCGGCGTTCGTCGCGGACGGTGCCGAGGTCACCTATCTCGAGCTCGAGCGCCGGTCGTCGCAGTGGGCCCGGTATCTCATCGCCCAGGGTGTCGGGCCCGGCGACGGTGTCGCGGTCGCCGCGCCGGCCGGGCCGGAACTGGTCATCGCGCTCTGGGCGATCACCAAGGCGGGCGCCGCGATCGTGCCTGCTGTCTCCGGCTCCACGGCCGCGCAGACACCCGGGCTCGGGTTGGCGACGCACGGGGCGGACGTCCGGCCCTCCGCCGCTGCGCGCTGGCTGTACCTCGACGAGCCGGCGACGGTGGCCACCGTGGCGGCGCTGTCCGCCCGTCCGGTCGACTACTCGGAGCGGGTCCGGGTCCTGCAGCCGCAGCACCCCGCGCTGTGGGTGGCCGGCCGTGTGGTCGACCACGGCGAACTGGTCGCCCTCGCCCGCGGCGGAGGGGCGGCGGGGAAGCTGGACTACGAGTCACGGTTGCTGGTGTGCGACGGTACGGCGGAGCAGTGGCGCGTCTTCGCGATCCTGGCGGCCGGGATCGCCGGTGCGGTGGTGGTGGTGCCAGAGCCGGACGCCGACCTCGCCGCCGTGGTGACCGACGAGTGGGTGACCCACGCGTTCGTCGCGTCGTCGCAGGTAGAAGCATTGAACGACGCGCCGGCCGAGGACCTTCGGGTCGTGGTCGTCACCGACCGCGACGAGGTTCCTGCGGGGTCCGCCGCAGCGGGTGACGAGTGGGCGACAGTGGCCGCCGTCGACCCGTGGAGTATGCGGAACTGAATACCGGCCGGTAGATTGCCTGCGGGCGGGACGAGTTCTCCATTCTCTTCCCGCGCGTGGAAGGAGCTGTTCCGTAGTGCAACGCAGGAGCCCGGTCCGGGCAGAGCGAGGTCCGGGCGCGTGAGGCGGGAGTCGGGGGTGCGGCGCCGGGAACCAGGCCGTTCGCGTAGCCGGGCCGCGCGCGTGGCACCGCTGCCGACTCTGCTGACGTCTGCGGTGGAACAGCGCGGCGACCACCCGGCGGTGGTGTGCGCCGCCGGGGGCGGCTCCCTGTCGTACCGGGAACTGGACGAGACGTCGTCGCGGTGGGCACGGTGGCTGATCGGTCGCGGCGTCGGGCCGGGGGATGCGGTCGCGGTGGCGATACCTCGTTCCCTGGAGTCGGTGCTCGCGCTGTGGGCGGTGGCGAAGTCGGGGGCGACGTTCGTCCCCGTCGATCCGCGCTACCCGTTCGAGCGGGTGGAGTTCATGTTGGCCGACTCCGGCGCGGCCCTGTGCCTGACGGTGAACGACTTCTCCGCCGCCGTGCCCGCCGGGGTCGAACAGGTGCGGCTCGACGACGCGGCGACGGCCGGGCAGGTCCGACAGTTGCCCGGGCATCCGATCTCGTACGCCGACCGGACACGCGCGCTCGAGGGCCTCGACATCGCGTGGATGATCTACACGTCCGGCTCCACGGGCCGCCCCAAGGGGGTGGCGGTCACGCACGCCGGCATCGCCGGCGTGATCTCCGCCGAGCGCGGGCACTACGAGGTCGATGCGGACGCGCGGGTGCTGCACGTGTGCTCGCCGAGCTTCGACGTCTCCCTGCTCGAGTTGCTGACCGGATTCTCCGCGGGTGCGACGGTCGTGGTGGCGCCGGCATCGGTGGGCGGCGGCGCCGACCTGGCCGACGTCCTGGCTGCCGCTGCGGTGACGCACGTGTTCATCACCCCGGCGGCGCTGAGCTCGGTGGATCCCGCGGGGCTGACGGACCTGCGGGTCGTGGTGGCAGCCGGGGAGGCGTTCGGACCGGAACTGGTGAACCGCTGGTCGGCTCCCGGCCGGCGGTTCTTCAACGCGTACGGGCCTACGGAGGCGACGATCCTGGCCACCAGCAGCGCGCCGCTGGTGACCGGCGAGCCGATCACGATCGGCACCCCGATCCCGGGTGTGGGAGCGTACGTCCTCGACGGCCGGTTGCGGCCGGTGCCGCCGGGGGTGGTCGGTGAGCTGTATCTGGCCGGCGCTCAGGTCGCGCGCGGCTACCACCGTCGACCGGGGCTGACGGCGGAGCGGTTCGTGGCCGATCCGTTCGGGTCGGATCCGGGAACCCGGATGTACCGGACGGGGGACCTGGTCCGCCGCGCGGCCGACGGTCCGATCGAGTACCTCGGGCGCAGCGATTTCCAGGTCAAGATCCGCGGGTTCCGGGTGGAACTGGGAGAGATCGACGCCGCGCTGACGGCGCGGCCCGACATCGAGTTCGCGGCGACCCTCGGGAAGGTGCTGCCGTCCGGGGAGGCGGCACTGGTCTCGTACGTGCTGCCGGCGGCCGGAACCCGGCTGGAGGTGCCGGCGGTGCTCGCCGGGCTGGCCGAGACGTTGCCCGCCCACATGGTGCCTGCCCTGGTGACGGTGCTCGACGCGGTGCCGCTCACGCCGGTGGGCAAGCTCGATCGGGCGGCGCTGCCCGAACCGGTGTTCGCCCAACGGGAATACCGGGCGCCGCGCACCCCGGTCGAGGAGACCGTCGCGTCGGTGTTCGCCGAGGTGCTCGGCCGCGAGCGCGTCGGACTGGACGATTCCTTCCTCGAGCTGGGTGGGAATTCCCTGCTGGCGACCCGGTTGGTGGCGCGCCTGGGCGCCGCCCTGGAGACCCGGGTGCCGGTGCCGGTGGTGTTCGCGGCGCCGACCGTGGCCGCGTTGGCGGCGCACCTGGAGTCGGGTAGCCTTGCGGCCCAGTCGGTTCCGTTGACGCCGCGGGAGCGTCCGGACCACGTGCCGCTGTCGTTCGCGCAGCAGCGGATGTGGTTCCTCAATCGGTTCGATCCGACCTCCGCGGCCGACAACATCCCGGTGGCGATCCGGCTGACGGGCCGACTCGACGTCGGTGCCCTGCGAGAGTCCGTGTACGACATCGCAACCCGGCACGAGGTCCTGCGGACCCGGTATCCGGAGCGGGACGGGCTGCCGTACCAGGCGATCGTTCCCGTCGCCGGGTACACGCCCGACTGGGTGTCGGAGTCGGTGCGGCCGACGGATCTGGCGGACCGGATCGCCGACGCGGTGGCCACCGGTTTCGACGTGACCGCCGAAGTGCCGTTCCGGGTGCGGCTGTTCCGCGTCGCGGACGACGAGCACGTGCTCGTGTTCGTGGCACACCACATCAGCGCCGACGGTTGGTCGATGGCGCCGCTGACCCGAGATCTGATGACCGCGTATGCCGCGCGTGCCGCCGGCGGGGAACCCGGATGGGAGCCGCTGCCGCTGCAGTACGCGGACTTCGCGCTGTGGCAGCGCGAGGCGCTCGGATCGGAGGGGGACGCCGGCAGTCCACTCGCGGCGCAGGCGCGGTACTGGCAGCGGGTCCTCGCGGATCTGCCCGAGGAGTTGCACCTGCCGACCGACCGCGCCCGCCCCCCGGTGCAGTCCTTCGCCGGCGGCCGGATCGCCTTCGCCATCGATGCTCCGACGCATCGGCGGGCCGCGGAACTGGCGCGGCAGAACGGGTCGACCCTGTTCATGGTCCTGCACACCGCACTCGCGGTGTTCCTCGCCCGGATGTCGTCGTCGCACGACATCGCCGTGGGTACCGCGGTCGCCGGCCGCGGTGACGCCGCGCTGGACGAGATGGTCGGCATGTTCGTCAACACCCTGGTGTTGCGGACCCGGATCGATCCCGGTTCCGGGTTCGCGGACCACCTCGCACGAGTCCGCGACAGCGACCTCGAGGCGTTCGCCCACGCGGAGATCCCCTTCGAGCGGGTGGTGGAACTGCTCGCGCCGGAGCGTTCGACCGCGCGGCACCCGCTGTTCCAGGTGGCCCTCGCACTCGAGAACCTGCCCCCGGCGGGGCTCGAGCTGCCGGGCCTGAGCCTGGCGGCGGTGCCGTTCGAGGTGACCACCGCGAAGTTCGACCTGTCGCTGACCCTGCGCGAGCACACGGACCTCGACGGGGAACCGGCGGGAATGTCGGCGGAGCTCGTCTTCGCCCGGGATCTGTTCGACGACGAGACGGTGGCCGGATTCGCGCGACGGTTCGTGCGGTTGCTGGCCGGCGCCGTGGCGGAGCCGGCCGTGCCGGTCGGCGACCTCGCGCTCCTCACCGGCGACGAGGCCGCCCGGCTCACGCGGGTCCCGGACGCCGCGCCGGGCGGTGCCCGCACGCTTGCCGAGATCCTGACGGCGGCGGTCTCTCGCAACCCCGAGGCGCCGGCCGTCCGGTACCGGGACCGGACGATCACCTACCGCGAACTCGACGAGTCGTCGTCGCGGCTCGCGCGGGAGCTGGCCGCACGCGGCATCGGCCCCGACGACGTCGTGGCCCTGGCGTTCCCGCGTTCGTACGAGATGGTGCTCGGGGTGTGGGCGGTCGCGAAGGCCGGCGCCGCGCACCTTCCGGTGGACCCGTCCTATCCGGTGGACCGGGTCCGGTACATGCTCGCCGATTCCGGTGCGGCGGTGTGCCTCACCTCCACCGAATACGCCTCCGCGCTGCCCGGATCCGCGGTCCGGCTGGAACTGGACGATCCCGAGTTCGCGCGGGCCGTCGCGGCACGATCCGCCGCCGGGGTGCCCGAGCGCGTACGGCCGCTGTCGGCGCAGCACGCGGCATACGTCATCTACACGTCGGGGTCGACCGGGCAGCCCAAGGGAGTGGTGGTCACCCACGCCGGCCTCGACCCGCTCCTCGAGACCGCCGTGACCCTGTACGGCGTGACGTCGCGGGCGCGCTTCCTGCACGTGTGCTCGCCGAGTTTCGACCCGTCGGTGCTCGAATGGATGGTCGCGTTCTCCCAGGGTGCGACGCTGGTCGTGGTGCCGTCCACGATCGTCGGCGGGCCGGAACTGGCGGAACTGATCCGGGCCGAACGGGTCAGCCACACCATCATCACCCCGGCCGTCCTCGGGACGGTCGATCCGTCGGGCCTCGAGAGCCTCGAGGCCGTATCGGTCGGCGGGGACGTGACCTCGCCGCACCTGCTGGCACGGTGGGCGCCGGGGCGGAAGTACTTCAACGGCTACGGGCCGACCGAGACGACGATCATCTCCTCGTTCGCGCGGCTGCAGCCCGGGCGTCCGGTGACCGTCGGCCGGCCCGTCCCGGGAGTGTCCGCACTGGTGCTCGACTCCCGGCTGCGGCCGGTGCCGACCGGCGTCGTGGGCGAGCTGTACCTGGCCGGGACTGCTCTCGCTCGGGGATACCACCGGCGCAGCGGCCTGTCGGCCGCGCGGTTCGTGGCGAATCCGTTCGGGACGCCGGGCACCCGGATGTACCGAACCGGTGACCTGGTGCGATGGGGCGGCACCGGTGCGGTCGCCGAGCTGGAATACCTCGGGCGCGGCGACTCCCAGGTCAAGCTGCGTGGATTCCGGGTCGAACTCGGCGAGATCGACGCCGCGCTCGAGCGGCATCCGTCGGTCGCGCAGGCGGCGACGGTGCTGCACCCCGATCCGCACGGCGGGGACAGGCTGGTCGGTTACGTCGTCGGCGCCGCCGGCGCCGTGCCCGACCCTGCACACCTGCGCGAGTTCCTCGCCGGGAAGCTGCCGCACCACATGGTGCCCGGCCGTGTCGTCGTGCTCGACGCCCTGCCCCTCACCGGCGGAGGCAAGCTGGACAAGCGGGCACTGCCGGTGCCGCAGCCCGAGTCGACCGAGTACTGCGCCCCGGCGACGGACGACGAGCAGGCGGTCGCAGACGTGTACGGCGCCGTGCTCGGGCTCGAGCGGGTCGGCCGCGCCGACGACTTCTTCGCGCTCGGCGGCAACTCGCTGCTCGCGATGCAGGTCGTCGCGCGGCTCGATGCCGCCCTCGGCGTCCGGGTGCCGGTGCGGACGTTGTTCGAGGCGCCCACGGTGTCGGCCCTGGCGGCGCGGATGGGGGACCCCATCGCCGTCCCGTCCCGGACGCCCCTGCGGCGCCGGCAGCGCCCCGAGCGGATTCCGCTGTCGCTCGCGCAGCGGCGGATGTGGTTCTTCAACCGGTTCGACCCGGACTCCGCCGCCTTCAACATCCCGCTCGTGCTGCGACTGACCGGCGAGCTGGACGTGCCCGCCCTGCAGGCGGCACTGCGCGACCTGCTCGCACGGCACGAGGCGCTGCGCACCGTCTTCCCCGACTCCGGTTCCGGACCGTTCCAGGTGATCGTTCCGGTCGAGGACGTGCCTCTCGATCCGGCGGCGCACGACGTGACCGAGGACGAGCTGCCCTCGCGGATCGCCGCACTCGTCTCCCGCGGGTTCGACGTCACCACCGCGGTACCCGTCCGGGCGGCCCTGCTGCGCCTCACCGACCGGGACCACGTGCTGGTCGTCGTCGTCCACCACATCGCCGGCGACGGCGGATCCCGGGCCCCGATGGCCCGGGACCTGGCCACCGCGTACCTGGCCCGCAGAGCGGGCGACGAGCCGGCGTGGGAACCCCTGCCCGTCCAGTACGCCGACTACGCGTTGTGGCAACAGGATGTGCTGGGATCCGAGGACGATCCCGATTCGCTGCTCTCGCGTCAGATGCACTACTGGACCACGGCGCTGGCGGGTCTGCCGGACCTGCTGGAGCTGCCCACCGACCGTCCGCGGCCCGCCGTGCAGACCGGCCGCGGCGCGAGCGTGGACTTCACGCTGGACGAGTCGTCGGCCGCCCGGCTCGATCGGCTCTCGCGGGACCACGGGGTGACGTTCTTCATGCTCGTGCACGCCGCGCTCGCGGTCCTGCTGGCCCGCCTGTCCGGTACCGACGACATTCCCGTCGGGGCGCAGGTCGCCGGCCGCGGCGAGGAGGCACTGGACGATCTGGTGGGGATGTTCGGCAACACCCTCGTGCTGCGCACCCGGATCGACCCGGATGCCACCTTCGCCGAGGTCCTCGCCTCCGTGCGAGAGGTCGATCTCGCCGCGTTCGGCAACCCCGACGTGCCGCTCGAACGTCTCGTGGAGGTCCTCGACCCCGTCCGGTCCACCGCGCATTCGGCGCTGTTCCAGGTGCTGCTCGTGGTGCACAACTTCGCCCGTTCCGAGATCGCACTGCCGGACCTGCAGATCGCGCCGGTCGCAACGCCCCCGGGCGGCGCCAAACTCGATCTCGAGATCCACCTGACCGAGACGCGCGACGAGCAGGGGCGCCGAGAGGGGATCTCCGGATCCGTCGTCTACGCCTGCGACCTGTTCGACGAGGACACCGTGCGGACGTTCGCTGCGAGACTCGTGTCGATCCTGGAGGTGGCGGCGGCTGATCCGGGCGTCGCGGTCGGCGGCATCGACCTGCGCACGGTGGAGGAACGCGCCCGGCTCGACGAGCTGAACCGGACGGCTGCGCCGCTCGGCGACCGCTCGGTTCTGGACGCGTTCACCCGGCAGGTCCGGCGCACCCCGGACGCGACGGCAGTCGTCTTCGAGGACACCGCGCTGACCTACGCGCAGTTCGCCTCCCGGGTGGATCGGCTCGCGCGGCGCCTCGTCGCGTGCGGCGTCGGCCCCGAGCGCCTGGTCGGTGTCCACATGAGCCGATCGGTCGAGATGATGGTCGGCATCTATGCGGTGCTCCGGGCCGGTGGCGGGTACGTGCCGCTCGACCCGGAACATCCCGCCGAGCGAACGGCGTACGTCCTGGACACCGCCCAGCCGGTGGTGGTGCTGACCACGACACACGACCGGGACACGCTCCCCGATACCGTCCCGGCCCTCGTGGTCGGCGAATCGGACGTCGCACCGGCGCCGGCCACCGAGTTCGCCGACCACGAGCGCCTGGCGCCGCTGCACGAGGCGCACGTCGCCTACGTGCTCTACACCTCCGGGTCGACCGGCCGCCCCAAGGGCGTGGCCGTGACCCACGGCGCCGTCGTGAACCAGATGACGTGGATGCGCGAGCGCTACGAACTCGGCATCGGGGACACGGCCCTGCAGAAGACGCCGGTCACGTTCGACGCGTCGGTGTGGGAGCTGTTCTTCCCGTTGCAGGTCGGTGCACGACTCGTGATCGCGGCACCAGGTGGCCATCGCGACCCGGACTACCTCGCCCACCTCTCGCGGCAGTGGGCGGTCGGGATCCTCGAGTTCGTCCCGACGATGCTCGCCCTGTTCCTCGCGGATCCCGACCTCGAACTTCCGGCGACGCTCAAGTACCTGTCCGTCGGGGGCGAGGCGCTGCCCGGCGAGCTCGCGGCCCGGTTCGCCGAGCGTTCGGATGCGCTGCTCGACAACACCTACGGCCCGACCGAGGCAACCGTCACCGCGACCGTGCTGCGCTGCGCCGGCGGCCGCACCGATGCCGGCACCGTTCCGATCGGCCGCCCGATCCGCAACACCACCGCCTACGTTCTCGACGAGCGGCTGAATCCGGTGCCGATCGGGGTGCCGGGGGAGCTGTATCTCGGTGGGGTGCAACTTGCCCGCGGCTACCACACCCGTCCGGATCTCACGGCGGAACGGTTCGTCGCCTACGCGGGCGGGACGCGGATGTACCGCACCGGCGACCGAGTCCGATGGTTGCGGGACGGAACCCTCGAATTCCTGGGCCGCAACGACTTCCAGGTGAAGGTGCGCGGCCTCCGGATCGAGCTGGGGGAGATCGAGGCGGCACTTCTGGCGCAGCCGGAGGTGTCCCAGGCCGCCGTGACCGTCCACGACGGGACCCACGGTCCGCAGATCAGCGCGTACGTCGTGCCGGTGGACGGTGCCGCGGCCGACGGTGGCGCCGTTCGTGCGGCCGTGGGACGCGTGCTACCGCGGTACATGGTGCCCGACGTGGTGACCGTGCTCGGCACGCTCCCGCTCACCACCTCCGGGAAGGTGGATCGCCGGGCCCTGCCCGAACCCGTCCCGGCCGTCCGGGAGTTCCGCCCGCCCGCGACCGCGGTCGAAAAGGCCGTGGCCTCGGTGATCGGGGAGGTGCTCGGTGCGGAGCGGCTCGGGCTCGACGACGACTTCTTCGCTCTCGGCGGGAATTCGCTGATCGCCACGCGCGTCGTCGCCCGCCTCGGGGCGGCGCTGCATGCGTCGGTCCCCGTGCGCGTGATCTTCGAGGCATCGACGATCGAGTCGCTGTCGGCAGCCGTGGGACGCTACATCGGGTCCGGCGGCTCGCCCGCCTTGGCCGCCCGGCCGCGCCCGGAGCGGATTCCGCTGTCGCCCGCCCAGCAGCGGATGTGGTTCCTCAGCCGGTTCGAGGCGACCGCCGCGGCCTACAACATTCCGATGGCAGTGCGGCTGACCGGACGACTGGATCCGGCGGCGTTGCAGTCGGCGGTCGCCGATGTCGTCGTCCGCCACGAGGTCCTCCGGACCTTCTACCCCGAGGTCGACGGGGTGCCGGTCCAGCAGATACTGCCCGCCGGCGCGGGTGCGCCGGCCGTGCACCCGACGGACGTCGACGAACCGGCACTCCGCGCTGCCGTCCGGTCGGCGGCGGCGACCCGGTTCGACGTCACCGGGTCCGTGCCGGTCCTCGTGCGGCTGTTCCGGTTGTCCCCGGCCGAGCACGTCCTGCTCGTCGTGGTGCACCACATCGCCGCCGACGGATATTCCGTGGCGCCCCTCGTCCGGGATCTCGCCCTCGCGTACAGCGCGCGACAAGAGGGTCGCGAACCCGCGTGGCAGCCACTTCCCGTGCAGTACGCGGACTACACCCTGTGGCAGCGGGACCTCCTGGGCAGCGAGAGCGACCCGGCGTCGCGCGTCTCCCGCCAGCTCGCCTTCTGGGCCGACGAACTGGCCGATCTGCCCGATCAGTTGCCGGTGCCCACGACCCGTCCGCGGCCTCCGGTGCAGTCCTATCGGGGCGACCGGGTTCCCGTCACGATCGACGCGGATCTGCACGGCAGGGTGGCGGCACTCGCGGCAACAACGAGGACGACGCCGTTCACCGTCGTGCACGCCGCCTTCGCCGTGCTGCTGGCCCGGTTGTCCGGCACCGAGGACATCGCCGTGGGCACCCCGGTGGCCGGTCGAGGCGAGGCAGCCCTCGACGACCTGATCGGGATGTTCGTGAACACCCTCGTGTTCCGCACCCGAGTAGACCCGGCTGCCTCCTTCACCTCGCTCCTCGCACAGGCCCGGGAGAAGAACCTCCAGGCCCTGGCCCATGCGGACGTCCCGTTCGAACAGCTCGTCGAGGCGCTGGCGCCGGCCCGGTCCATGGCGCGGCATCCGCTGTTCCAGGTGGGCCTGTCGTTCCAGAACCTCGGCACGGTTGATTTCGAACTTCCCGGACTGACGGCGGCCCGGGTCGACATCGCGGGGGAGATCGCCCAGTTCGACCTGCACCTGATCGTCGGTGACAGCTACGGGGCGGACGGGACGCCGGCGGGGATCGGCGGGCATCTGTCGTACGCCACCGATCTCTTCGACGGACATGCGGCCGCGTCCATCGTGGACCGATTCGTCCGGATCCTGGGCGAACTGGTCTCGGCTCCCGACCGCGCGGTCGGCGACGCCGACCTCCTCGGCGCCCGGGAACGACAGGCGCTGCTCGAGGCGGCGAACGACACCCGCGTCGACATCGCGGCCGGCGACTGCCTTCCCGATCTGCTCGGACGCCAGGCACGCGAACGCCCGGGCGCGGTCGCGCTCGTCGGGGCCGGGGTGCAGTTGACGTTCGGTGAACTCGGTGCCCGCGTCGCCCGGCTGGCCCGCGCGCTGGTGGCGGACGGTGTCGGACCGGAGGTCCGGGTCGGTCTGCTGATCCCCGGATCGGTGGAGCTCGTCGTCGCGATGTACGCGGTCGCCGCCGCAGGCGGCGCGTACGTTCCGCTCGATCCGTCGCTTCCGGTCGCCCGGCTGACGCGCATGGTCGCGGCGGCGCGACCGGCGACGGTGCTCGTGTCTGCGGCATCCGCAGGTGTCGCGAGCGCGGTTGTGCCGGAGCCGGTCCGGGTTCTCGATGTCTCGAGTGTGGACCTGTCGCAGTACTCGGCCGCTCCGGTGACCGACGCCGACAGGACCGCGCCGCTGCATCCCGCGAACCTCGCCTACATCCTGTTCACGTCGGGATCGACGGGGGTGCCCAAGGGTGTGGCGGTGGAGCACGGGGCGGTGGTCAACCAGTTGCGTTGGCTGCATGCGGAATTCGGGTTCGGTCCGGGGGAGGTGACGGTACAGCGGACCGTGGCCACGTTCGACCTGTCGGTGTGGGAGTTCTGGGGCGCCACGACGTGCGGTGGCCGGCTGGTGGTCGCCGATCCCGAGGCCCGCCGCGATCCGGTCCGCTTGCTGGCGCTCGTCGAACGCGAAGCCGTCACGACGCTGTACCTGGTTCCGTCCCTGCTGAGCGCCCTGATCGCTGTTGCAGACGGACAGTTGCCGACCTCGGTGCGACGGGTGCTTTCGATCGGGGAGACGCTTCCGGGGGCTGTCGCCGGGGCGTGCGCCCGGTCGAGCCGGGCGGAACTCGTCAACCTGTACGGACCCACCGAGGCGGCCGTGTCGGTGACGGCGCACCGGGTCACGCCCGCGGACACCGAGCAGGTGCCGATCGGAGTGCCCGAGTGGAACACCCGCGTGTATGTACTCGACCGGCGGCTGCGACCCGTGCCGGCCGGAGTGACCGGAGAGCTCTACCTGGCGGGCCGGCAGCTCGCGCGGGGATACAGCGGAAGCCCCGGGGTGACCGCGGACCGATTCGTTGCCGACCCCTTCGGGGCCGGGGGACGTCTGTACCGTACCGGCGATCTGGCCCGGTGGACCGCTGCGGGCGTCCTCGAGCACGTCGGGCGCGGAGACTCCCAGGTCAAGCTGCGCGGATTCCGGATCGAGCTCGGGGACATCGAAGCGGCGCTGCTGCGTCTGCCCGTCGTGTCGGCCGCGGTCGCGACAGTGCATCAGGACGCGGCGACCGGTGCGCGAATCATCGCGTATGTCGTTGCTGCACAGTCGGAATCGGACTTCGACGCGGCGTCCCTGCGGGGCGTGCTCGCGGACGAGCTGCCGAACTACATGGTGCCGGCCTCGATCGTGCGCCTGGACCGGCTCCCCGTCGGCGCGACGGGCAAGGTCGATCGTGGCGCGCTGCCCACGCCGATGCCCGAGCGGGCGTCCTACCGGGCTGCGGCGACACCCGTCGAGCGCGCGGTGGCGCAGGTGTTCGCGGACGTCCTCGCCGCGGACCGGGTCGGACCCGACGACGACTTCTTCGTTCTCGGCGGATCCTCCCTCGTGGCCGTGCGGGTGACCCGCGAGCTCACGCGCCGACTCGATCGTCCGGTCCCACTCGAATGGGTCTTCGCTCATCCGAAGGTGGCCGACCTTGCGGCCCGGATCGAGCGGTCGGTGGAGGAGCGGCCGGCGGGGAGCGAAGCCGCCGACGCGGCCCTGGCCGTTCTGCTTCCTCTGCGGGAGGGTGACGAGGGACGCGATCCGGTGTTCTTCGTGCACCCGGTGATCGGCCTCGCCTGGAGCTTCGCGTCGCTCGCCGGGTACGTCGAGCCCGGCCGCGCGGTCTACGGATTGCAGTCCCCGGCACTGTCGGGTGAGTCGGACCTACCGGATTCGATCGAGTCCTGGGCGGCTCGGTACGTCTCGGAGGTCCGGCGGGTCCACCCGGACGGTCCCTTCCATCTGGTCGGGTGGTCCCTCGGCGGCGTGATCGCGCACGAGATGGCGGTCCAGCTCCAGCGGGCCGGACTCGAGGTCGGTTCACTCGTGCTCCTCGACTCCTACCTGCCCGACGCCGTGCGCTCCCCGGTCGATCCGGTCTCGGTGGCGGCAGTGGCTCTGAACGCGAGCCACGGCGGCGGACCCGGTGGGGTCGAGGACGGTCTCGAGGTGCTCGCCGACGACATCGACCCGGATCTGACGGCGTCCGTCCTGACGAGCATCGAGCGCTCGTTCGATGCGCTCGAGGGGCATGTTCCGGGCCGGTACGACGGGCGCATGCTGTTCGTCGGCGCCGCGCCGCACACCGGGTCGGACGGGGGCCGGGACTGGGCGCCCTACGTCGCGGACGAGGTGCATCGGCACGATCTCCCCGTCTCGCACTGGGAGATGACCGGGCCGAGTGCGTGCACTCGTCTCGGACCGCTGTTGGCAAGCTGGACGTCGGTCGGCTCCTGCCCGGAATGCGGGTGCGCCGCGCGGTGACTCGGAGGTGTCGGGCATTGCACACGAGCGGTCGGCAGGCGGCCGTCGTGTCCGACATCACATCGAACACCCCGGAGTGAATTGTCCAAGCCTTGGACGAAATGGAGAGAGTGTCGGTACTCGGTCCGTAGCGGTCATGGAGGCCGTCGGATCGAACCGGCGGGACGGCGAGGAACTCTTCCAAGCCGGGTTCCGGCTCCGTATTCCGAAACCGCAGGTGTCGAGTCTTTCCTGTGGGGCAGTCGAAGACTCCCCGGATGCGGGTCGGGGGTACGGGCGCCTTCGGAAGCGGCGCTGCGACGTGCGACGAATCGGGCATTCGGATGTGCCGGCGCTTCCGGCGGGACGGGACACGCGCTGTCCGGAATGCCGGTCTACCCTTCGGTAACTTAGTTTCTGGACGTACGAACAGGTGGCACGGTTTGTTTTCGTGTGGAATGGTGGCGAAGTGCTCTCGAGCCGGGAATCGTCGGGGTTCCGGTGCGCGAGACGACAGCGAAGCGGTGTCCGTCGGGGAGGGCGGGTGTCGCCGCAGTTCGTGACACCCCGACCGTGATCGGAACCGGTATGCGCACGCGCACAACGGATCCGGAATTCGGAGGGGACAGCCGATGAAGGTGATCGACCGAACCGCCCGTGGGAAGCTCCGCGCTTCGCGGCGCCGGCCGCCCACGACGATGCTGCCGCACCTGCTGTCGGCCGCCGTCGAACGCGACCCCGGCGCCCCGGCCCTCACAGCCGGGGAACACATCCTCACCTATCGGGAGGCCGACGCCGAATCGTCCCGGCTCGCGCGCCTGCTCATTGCCCGGGGCCTCGGCCCCGAGGACCGCGTCGCGGTGCTCCTCACCCGCTCGATCCGGTCCGTTCTCGCCGTCTGGGCGGTGGCCAAAGCCGGCGCCGCGTTCGTCCCGGTGGACCCGCTCTACCCGGCCGATCGCGTCCGGTACATGCTGTCGGACTCCGACGCCCGTCTCGCCCTCACGGTGGGCGCACACCGAGGGGTCGTTCCCGACGGGTTCGACACCGTCGTCCTGGACGAGCCCGAGGTCCGGAGGGAACTCGACGCCTGCCCGGCAGACCCGCTCACCTTCGTCGACCGCGTACGCCCGCTGCGCGCCGAGCATCCCGCATACGTCATCTACACCTCGGGCTCGACGGGACACCCGAAAGGGGTGGTGGTCACCCACACCGGACTCGCGGCCTTCTGCGCCGAACAGGTCGAGCGCTACCAGCTCACCCCCGCCGCCCGCACCCTGCATTTCGCGTCCCCCAGCTTCGACGCGTCGGTGCTCGAACTGTTGCTCGCCGTCGGATCCGGATCGACGATGGTCGTCGCGCCGCCGTCCGTGTACGGCGGCGACGAACTGGCCGAGCTGCTGCGGAGGGAACGGGTCACCCACGCGTTCGTGACGCCGGCCGCCCTCGCGTCGGTGGATCCCACCGGACTGGACGACCTGGAGACGGTGGTGGTCGGCGGCGAGGCGTGCCCTCCGGATCTGGTGGCGCGCTGGGCGCCCGGCCGCCGGTTCCACAACGGGTACGGGCCCACCGAGACCACGATCATGACCAACATCTCCGGGCCGCTCGAGCCCGGGGAACCCGTCACCATCGGCAGGCCCGTTCGTGAAGCCGCTGCCCAGATCCTCGACACCCGCCTGCGGCCCGTGCCGGCAGGCACGGCCGGCGAGCTGTACCTGACCGGATCCGGCCTCGCCCGCGGGTATCACGATCGCCCCGGACTGACGGCCACCCGCTTCGTCGCCGCCCCCGGCGGCGCCCGGCGGTACCGCACCGGCGACCTGGTGCGGTCCCCGCGTTCGGCGCGAGAAGGCATCACGTACCTGGGCCGCAACGACTTCCAGGTCAAGGTGCGTGGCTTCCGCATCGAGCTCGGCGAGATCGACGCGGCATTCGCCGCGCATCCCACCGTCGACTTCGCCGCCACCGTCGGTCGCCGGGGCGCGACGGGGGACACCCGCCTCGTCACGTACGTGCACGCCACCGCCGGTTCCGCGATCGACGTCGCCGTGCTCACCGCGTTCGTCGCCGAGCGGTTGCCGGCCCACATGATCCCGTCGTCGGTGATCGCGCTGGAGACCATCCCGCTCACGCCCGTGGGCAAGCTCGACCGGGCGGCTCTGCCCGAGCCCGAGATCGCGTCGGCTCCGTACCGAGCGCCGGCCTCCGCCGCGGAGGTGGCCGTCGCGGAGGCGTTCGGCGACGTGCTCGGGGTGCAGCGGGTCTCGGTCCACGACGACTTCTTCGACCTCGGCGGCAACTCGCTGCTCGCCACGCGCGTGATCGGCCGGATCAGGGCAGCGCTCGGCGTCACCGTCTCGGCCGCCGACCTGTTCGACGCCACCACGGTCGAGGCGCTCGCAGCCCGGGTGGCGGCCGCGCCGACGGCCGCCCGCGCCCTGCAGCCGCGCCGCCCGCGACCCGATCGGATCCCGCTCTCTCCCGCGCAGCAGCGCATGTGGTTCCTCAACCGCCTCGACCCGGACTCGGCGGTGTTCAACATCCCGCTCGCCGTCCGGTTGTCCGGCGGGCTCGACGTCGACGCGATGCGAACGGCGGTGCGGGACGTCGTCGCGCGGCACGAGACGCTCCGGACGGTGTACCCCGAGGTCGACGGCGTCGGCGAGCAGCGCATCCTCGACGTCGGCGACGTCCCGCTCGACCTCGGGCCCGAGGACGCGACCGACTCCGACGCCCCGGCCCGGCTCGCCGGTTTCGTGGGAAGGCGGTTCGACGTCACCGGAGAGGTTCCCGTACGAGCCCGGCTCTTCCGCCTCGCCGACCACGAGCACGTGCTTGCCGTGGCCCTCCACCACATCGCCGGGGACGGCTCGTCGCTGGGTCCGCTCGTCCGGGACCTCGTCACCGCCTACACTGCACGCTCGACGGGCCGGGAACCGGCGTGGGAACCGCTGCCCGTCCAGTACGCCGACTACACCCTGTGGCAGCTCGACGCCCTCGGCGATGAGGACGATCCCCGCTCGGGGACGGCTCGGCAGCTGGCCTACTGGCGGCGCGCCCTCGACGGCATCCCCGAACACCTCGAACTCGCCACGGACCGGCCCCGGCCCGCCGTCGTCGGTCATGCGGGGGACCGGGTCTCGGCGCACGTCGACGAGGCCACCTACGACGCGATCAGCGCGCTCGCCCGCGAGCGCGGCGTGACACCCTTCATGGTGCTGCACGCCGTCCTCGCGGCGCTGCTGGCGCGAGTGTCGAACACGCACGACGTCGTCGTCGGCACGCCCGTCGCGGGGCGCACGGCCCCCGAACTCGACGGGCTGATCGGCATGTTCGTCAACATGCTCGCACTGCGGACCGACGTCGACGCCGCCACCTCGTTCGCGACGCTGCTCGAGCAGGTCCGCGACACCGACCTGCAGGCGTTCGCGCACGCCGACGTCCCCTTCGAACGCCTCGTCGAGGTGCTCGACCCGGTCCGGTCCACCGCACGCCATCCGATCTTCCAGGTCGGGTTCTCCTACCAGAACTTCGCCCGGGAAGCCCTCGAGCTGCCGGGCCTGCGGATCACGCCGGTCGAGAATGATTCGTACGCAGCGCGTTTCGATCTGCACGTCACGGTGGTCGATCACGCCGCGGGCGGCGGACCGGGCGGTTTCGACATCGAATTCGGTTACGCCACCGACCTGTTCGACGCACCGTCGATCCAGCGCCTGCTCGCGCGGTATCTGCGGATACTCCGGGCGGTCGTCGCCGACCCCGCTGCCGTCGTCGGCGACATCGACCTGCACGACTCTGCGGAACTAGCCGAGATGATGCGGGCGTGGGAAGCCGAACAGGCCGACCTGTCCGCCGGCCGGACCCTCGTCGACCTGTTCGACGAGCAGGTCGCGGCCACCCCGGACGCCCCCGCCCTCGTGTTCCGCGGCGGCACCCTCACGTATCGGGACTTCGACGCGCGCGTCAACCGGCTCGCCCGTCACCTCGTGACCCAGGGTGTGGGGCCCGAATCCACAGTGGCTCTCTGTATCCGGCGTTCGGTCGACCTCGTGGTGGCGATGTACGCCGTCGCCAAGGCCGGCGGCGCCTACCTGCCCCTGGACCCCGACCACCCCGCGGCCCGCAACCGGTACATCCTCGATGCGGCGGCCCCGCAGTGCGTGCTGTCGACCACCGGGGACCGGGTCGACGCCCTGGCGGGCCGGACGGTGCTCGACGTCGACCGCCTCGACCTGCGCGACGTCGATCCCACACCGCTCGCCGACACGGACCGGCGGACACCGCTGCGCGCCGCGAACACCGCGTACGTCATCTACACCTCCGGCTCGACCGGACGCCCGAAGGGCGTGGCGGTGCCGCACGAGGCGATCGTCAACCAGATCGCCTGGAAGCGGGCGCACTACGATCTCGGTCCCGACGACGCGGTACTGCTCAAGACGGCCGCGACCTTCGACCTGTCGGTGTGGGAGTTCTGGTCCGCACTCACCTGCGGCGCCCGGCTGGTGATCGCCGCCCCCGACGGTCACCGTGACCCGTCCTACCTCAACGACGTGATCCGCCGTGAGAAGGTCACGACCCTGCACGTGGTGCCGTCGATGCTCGAGGCGCTGCTCGAGGACTCGGCCGGCGCGCTGCCCGCCACCTTGCGCCGCGTCCTCGCCATCGGTGAAGTACTGCCCGCCCCGACGGCGCGACGCGCGCTCGGCGCCTCGAGTGCGGACCTGGTGAACCTGTACGGCCCGACGGAGGCGGCGGTCTCCGTGACCGCCCACGCGGTCACCACGCCGACGCTCACCTCCGTGCCCATCGGCGACCCGGTCCCCAACACCCAGACGTTCGTCCTCGACGAACGGATGCATCCCGTGCCGCCGGGCGTGGCCGGTGAGCTGTACCTCGCCGGCGTGCAGCTCGCCCGCGGGTACCTGGGCCGTCCCGGCCTGACCGCCGAGCGGTTCGTGGCCAACCCCTTCGGTGACCCGGGCACCCGCCTCTACCGCACCGGGGACGTGGTGCGGTGGCGCATCGACGGCGACGGCCGCGGCACCCTGGAGTACCTCGAGCGCGCCGACTTCCAGGTCAAGGTGCACGGGTTCCGGATCGAACTCGGCGAGATCGAGGCCGCGCTGCGCGCCCACCCGGCGGTCCGCGACGCCGCGGTCGCCGTCCACGGCGGGGACCGGCTGGTGGCCTTCGTGGTTCCGGCCGCCGGGCGGATCGACGTGGCCGGCCTCCGCGCGTCGCTGGCCGAGACCCTGCCCTCCTACATGGTGCCCGCCGGCGTCGTCACCCTCGATGCTCTGCCGCTGAACCCGCACGGCAAGCTCGACCGTGCGGCCCTCCCCGAGCCGGTGATCGCCCCGCGGCGCCACCGACCGCCGCGCACTCCCCTCGAGACGGAGGTCGCCACCGCCTACCGCGAGGTCCTCGAGCCGGCGGGGGAGGCCGGCGAGTTCCGAGTCGGCCTCGACGACGACTTCTTCGACCTCGGCGGCACGTCGCTGAGCGCGGTGCGGGTGATCGCCCGGCTGCGCGAACGCACGAACCTGCCGGTGTCGTTGCAGTGGATGTTCCTCACCCCCACCGTCGAAGCCCTCGCCGCCCGGATCGAGGGATCCGCCGGCGACCCGGGTGATCACACCGCGGGGTTCGACGCGGTGCTGACGTTGCGCCCGGGCGGTGCCGCCGAGCCGGTGTTCTGCATCCATCCGGTGATCGGTCTGTCGTGGAGCTTCGCGGGCCTGGCCCGTCACCTCGACCCCGAGCGGCCCCTCTACGGACTGCAGTCGCCGGCCCTGCGCGACGACGAACCGCTGCCCGCGAGCATCGACGCGTGGGCCGCGGGGTACGTGGACCGGATCCGGCGGATCCAGCCCGCCGGGCCCTACCATCTCGTCGGCTGGTCGCTCGGCGGCATCATCGCCCACGCCGCCGCGGTCCGGCTGCGGGCGGACGGCCACGAGGTCGCCACCCTCGCACTGCTCGACGCGCACCCACCGGGTGCCCCCGTCGAGACGGTCCCGTCCGCGGTCAGCGTCGCCGACCTGCTCGGCGCCATCGGAACCGACGTCGGCGCCGGCCTCGACCCGGCGCAGTTCACTCCCGAGCAGGCATTGGAGCTGGTCGCCGACCTGCCGGCCCCGTTCGACGCGCTGACCCTGCCCCGCCTCGAGCGCATCTTCGAAGGCGTGCGCCTGTCCTACCGGCTGCTCGCCGAGCACCGGCCCGCCCGCTTCGACGGGGACCTGCTGTTCTTCGCCGCGAGCGAGGACGGAACCTCGGCGACCCGCGCCGCGCAGCAGTGGCGGACGCACGTCACCGGCACGCTGGCGGTCGAATCGGTCCAGGCCACCCACTGGAAGATGACGTCGCAGGATGCCGTCGCCCGGATCGGGCCGGTGCTCGACCGCTGGGTCGGGGGCGGCCGCTGACCCGTACCCCTCGTCGTCCTCCCGCTGGTCGCGGGGTGTGATCCGCGGCCGACCTCGCGGTTTCGACCGTAACGAAGCGTCAGGCCCCCCGATGGTCTAATGGGGCTGGCGCGTGCCACCCTGCACTGTCGTGTGCAGGGGGCGACGGCCGGGACGATGAGGGATACGCGAGGTGGATGATGCTGGGTGTGCACGCGCAGGACGACCGGCGACGGAGCACGCAGGGATGAGTGTCGACGGTTCGGGGGACCGACGGCCGGACGAAACACGAGGTCGCCGGCCGGTCCGGCAGCGACCCGGCCGCCGACGCGGACCCCGCGTCGCTCTGCTGCCCCAGCTCCTGGCCGCAGCGGTCGAACGTGATCCGGCCGCACCCGCGGTGGTGTTCGAGGACCGCACCCTGAGCTACGGCGAGCTCGACTCGGCCTCCTCCCGGCTGGCACGGCTGCTCATCCGGCGCGGCATCGGGCCGGAGGACGTGGTCGCCGTCGCTGCGACCCGGTCGATCGAGTCGGTGCTGTCGGTGTGGGCCGTCGCCAAGGCCGGCGCCGCGTTCGTGCCCGTGGACCCCAACTACCCGGAGGACCGGGTCCGGCACATGGTCGACGACTCGGGAGCCCGCGCCGGTCTGACCCTCACGGCTTCGGTGCCGGACCTGCCCGGCTCCGTGCCCTGGATCGCCCTCGATTCCGCCGAGACCCGCGCCGCCCTCGCCGAACAGTCCGCAGCACCCGTCGCGCTCGACGACCGGGTCCGGACACTGCGGGCGGAGCACCCCGCGTACGTGATCTACACCTCGGGTTCCACGGGCCGGCCCAAGGGCGTGGTCGTCACCCACACCGGACTGGAGGGCTTCTGCGCCGAACAGGTCGAGCGCTACGCGCTGACCCCGGCCTCGCGCACCCTGCACTTCGCGTCCCCCAGCTTCGACGCGTCCGTCCTCGAGTTGCTGCTCGCCGTCGGTGCGGGCTCCACCATGGTCATCGCCCCACCGTCCGTGTACGGCGGCGAGGACCTCGCGGAGCTGCTGCGCAGCCGGCAGGTCACCCACGCCTTCGTCACGCCCGCGGCGCTGGCGTCCGTCGACCCGGCCGGGCTGGACACCCTCGCGATGGTGGTCGTGGGCGGCGAGGCGTGCCCGCCGGACCTGGTCGCGCGATGGGCACCCGGCCGCCGATTCTTCAACGGCTACGGACCCACCGAGACCACCATCATGACCAACATCTCGCACGCGCTGCAGCCCGGCGAGCAGGTCACGATCGGCCGGGCAATCCGCGGAATGACCGCGCACGTGCTGGACGAGCGACTCAACCCGGTCCCGGCCGGAGTCGTGGGGGAGCTGTATCTCGAAGGCCCCGGCCTCGCCCGCGGCTACCATCGACGCGCCGCGCTGACCGCCGAGCGGTTCGTCGCCGGAGTCGGCGGCACCCGCCTGTACCGGACCGGTGACCTCGTCCGATCGGGCGAGGCCGGGCTGATCTACATGGGGCGCAACGACTTCCAGGTCAAGATCCGCGGATTCCGGATCGAGCTCGGGGAGATCGACGCCGCGCTGGCCGCGCACCCCGATGCCGACTTCGCGGTGACGGTGGGACGGGAGGCCCCCTCCGGGGAGGCCCGGCTGGTGTCGTACGTCCATCCCGTCCCGGGTGCGGACGTCGACCCCGACGCCCTGACCGAGTTCGTCTCCCACCGGCTGCCGGCCCACATGGTGCCGGCCGTGATCGTGCCGCTCGACCGGATCCCGCTGACCCCGGTCGGCAAGCTCGACCGGTCGGCCCTGCCCGAACCGGAATTGCCCACGCACGAATACCGCGCACCCCGTTCCGCCACGGAACAGGCCGTGGCAGAGGTGTTCACCGAGCTGCTCGGCGCCGAACGAGCCGGCCTCGACGACGACTTCTTCGAACTCGGCGGCAACTCCCTCGTCGCCACCCGCGCGGCCGCCCGCCTCGGGGAACGCCTCGCCACCCGGGTCCCCGCGCGGCTGTTGTTCGAGGCGTCCACCGTCGAAGGCCTCGCCGCACTCGTCGAACCCTCCGTCGGGGCGGGCGCGCAGCAACCGCTCGTCGCCGGGCCGCGCCCCGATCCGATCCCGCTGTCGCTGGCTCAGCAGCGGATGTGGTTCCTCAACCGGTTCGATCCGGCGTCGGCCGCGAACAACATCCCCGTCGCGCTGCGCGTCCGCGGGGCACTCGACGTCGATGCCCTGCGGCGGGCCCTCGCCGACGTCGTGGCACGGCACGAGGTGCTGCGCACCGTCTATCCCGAGCACGACGGCATCGGATCGCAACTGATCCTGCTGCCGGAGGAGGCGGCGCACCCGCTCGACCCGGTGCCGACGGCGCCCGACGAGATCGCCGCCGCGGTCGCCCGGCTCGCGACGGCCGGCTTCGACGTCACGTCCGAGGTGCCGCTGCGGGTCGAACTACTGCGGTCGGCCGACGACGAGCACGTCCTCGTCGTGGTCGTCCACCACATCGCCGCCGACGGCGCCTCCATCGCCCCCTTCGTGCGGGACCTGGTCACCGCGTACGTCGCACGCAGCGGCGGGGCGGCCCCCGCGTGGGAACCGCTCGCGGTGCAGTACGCCGACTACGCCCTCTGGCAGCGCGCCGTGCTCGGTGACGAGTCCGACCCCGCATCACCGGCGGCGCGGGAGATCGAGTTCTGGCGGGCCGCCCTCGCCGACCTCCCCGACCGTCTCGACCTGCCGACCGACCGGCCTCGGCCGGTGGAGGCCTCGGGCCGCGGCGCCACCGTCGACTTCGAGGTCGACGCCGCCCTGCACGAGGCGGTCGAAGCCGCCGCCCAGGCGACCGGCACGTCCGCGTTCATGGTCGTCCACGCCGCGCTGGCGGTACTGCTGTCGCGCCTGTCGGGCACCGCGGACATCGCGATCGGCACACCCGTCGCCGGCCGCGGCGAGCGCGCACTCGACGATCTCGTCGGCATGTTCGTCAACACCCTCGTGCTGCGCACCCGGGTGGAGCCCGACGCCACGTTCGCCGAACTGCTCGGCCGGGTCAGGGACGTCGACCTCGCGGCATTCGACAACGCGGAGCTGCCGTTCGAGCGGCTCGTGGAGGTGCTCGATCCGGTGCGATCGGCCGGGCACCACCC
>SWCF01003035.1_pt2 | contig 26764 bp, 28 predicted proteins | sample 4690081 | NCBI WGS metagenome assembly SWCF01 (sample SAMN10267280, study PRJNA491770) | bioreactor metagenome | isolation source: DHS bioreactor inoculated with | place: Japan: off Shimokita Peninsula
CGGTGCCCGCGCGTCCGGCAAGAACCGACGCAATCTGGGACTCCAGCACTTTCATCTGCTCTCCGTCGGCCTCGACGATGGCCAGACTGGCCCGCGCGCTTTCGATCGCCGCGAAAGCAGCACGCTCCTGCTGGGCGGCGGTGTCCAGTGCCGCTTGGGACTCGTCGAGGGTTTGCTGTGACGTAATTTTCCGCGCGGCAAGCTTGATTGCCCTCTTGTGACGGGTCTGTGCGTTCGTCAATACGGCGAGTGATGCCTCATGGTTTGCATCTGCGGCAGCTATGCCGGCGCGTGCCGCGTCCCGCCGCGCGGAGAGCTGCTTTTCGAGCAACACCTTGCGCGCCCGAAGCTCTGCCAGTTGCGCTTCGGTTGCGGCAAGCCTCGACAGGACGGCATCAAGCTGCGGCTGCGAATATTCGCGGTCGATTGCGGCGACGAGATCGCCTTTTTCGACGACGTCTCCCACGAGCACCGGAATCGCCGTGACCTGTCCGGCGACCTCGCTTGATACGGTGACGACCTTGGCCGCGATCCGAGCATCGTTGATGTGCACCTGCGTGAACCGCGCGGCCAGCCACGGGGCGGCCAGCCAGACGGAAACGGCGACCACGGCGCCGATCACGATCAGTCTGGTCCATCTTGTGCGGCGGCGCCTGGGCGGGGGCGGCGGTGCCGGTTTGTCCGCGGCAGCCTCGTCCGTAATGGCTGCCTCCGCCTTTATGTCATCCATTTTGACCACTGTTCAAAATCTCCAATCTGGCCGCGATGCGGCTCAGGACTTTCGTCGCGATACGCAGATCCTGCCGGGATATGCCTTCAAGAATTTCTGCTCGGCTCGCCGCCGAAATCTCTTCCATCCTGACGATGAGAGGGCACGCAGCCTCTGTCAGGTGGAGTGTCTTGGCCCGCCTGTCCTTGGCGGAAGGTCGGCGTTCGATCAGACCCGCGCCTTCAAGCCCGTCCAGCAGGCGGACTAGCGTCGCCGCCTCGATTCCCAGGCTGTGCGCCAGTTCGACCTGCGTCACCTCTTCGTGCCGCGAAAGTTCGAACAGCACGTTCCACCTTGCCTGGGACAGGTCGAGATCGCGGAGCCGGAGGTCAAGATACCGCCTCCACATGCGTGACGCTGCCGCCATGGAACGTGCGAAAGCCTCCAGAGGCTCGGTCTTGTCGGGGTCGGTCTGCATCGTTTTCGCTTTTCATCAGCTTGCAAATAGTTGCAAACCTAATTAGTATAGCGTCACTTATCTTGCAAGTGCCATTCCTGCCCCGGAGACCCGTCGATGTATGCCAAGATCCTGTTGTGTTTCGATGGCTCGCGCGAAGGACGACTGGCACTGCGCGAAGGAGCGCGGCTGGCGCAGATCACAGGTGCTGGTGTGATCCTGCTGGCGGTGGTCGAGACGACAGCAGCCAATGCGCTGGCGCAGGGTGCGGATGCTGGCGCACTTGCCCACCAGCAAGCCGACTTTCAGAATATCCTCGATGAAGGCCATCAAAGACTTTCCGCCATGGGGCTGGCACCTGAGGTCCGCCTGGAATTCGGCGATCCCGTCGCGAAAATCACAAGTGTCGCCACCGAAACCGGGGCCGATCTGGTCGTCGTCGGGCATCACCAGCAAGGCATCTGGACGCGCTGGATGAGCCGATCGGTCGCTGCCGGGTTGGGCGACGCGCTGAAATGCAGCCTTCTTCTGGCACAAAAGGTCGTCGAGGGTTCAGAGCTTTTCCACAACGGTTGAAGAGGTATAGCCAAGAGCCAAATACGCCGCGTTACCGCAGGAAGTCGCGGAACCGTCGTAAGGCGAAAGCGAACATCGCAGATCCGATCACCGCGAGTTCCGCATGTCGCTTTCCATTTAACCAGGTTCTTCCTCACTTTGTGTAGAGCGGTGGCAGCATTCGTGCCCTCAGCAATTCGGGACCTGCTCGACCGTACATTGCGCGCTTAAGGGTCTTGAGGCGGTTGATCTGGCCTTCTGCCTGTCCGTTGCTCCAAGGCAACTCGATGGCGTTGTTGACGGCATCAATGTCCCTGCGCAGGACACGGGCAAACCGCATGATCGGAATGAGTTCAGAGTCGATTGCATCGTCGATCCATGCATCCAGTGGTGCCGATCTTTTGCTGCGGAGGATGCCGCTGAAGCGCATCGCCAGGCACTGCATCTCGGACCGGCTCCAACTTCAGAGCGACTGGCGGCACAACACCGGCCTGCTCCCTTTCGGCCCGCCGCCAGGCTCCCAGCAAGCGCTCCAGATTTGCGAAGCTGCCAGTGTAGCCGCGCTGCTTGACGTCATGAAATAGATGGCGCCCGCGGCGGTTCCCCTCTTTCCAGCATTGGGCAAGGAAGGTTTCGAAGTACCATGGCAATGTGGGATTCAGTGCTGCTCGCCGCCTGTCTGGCGGAGCCTCGAACTTGAGCCACTTCGTTACGCTGCGACGTTCATAGCCAGTCCGTCGGGCGATCTCGCTGTAGGAGAGCCCTTGCTGGCGCAAAGCATGAAGCATCTCGAATATTTCCTGGCGAGATTGCCTATGAGCGAGCCGAGCACGCCGGCGATGCGTCGCAGCGTCAACAATTGCGTCCTCCGGCAGGATAGCCCTGCCGGTGGCGCGCCCGGAAAGGCTCATCTGTTCTTCGATGGCCGAGCGAAGGTTCTGGACCAGATGAAACCGATCGGCGACCTGTTGGGCCTGCGGTGCGCCTTCACGAGTCGCCTGCGCATACAAGCCGTAGCGGTCCCGACTGACGACCTCGATGGAAGGACGGTCACGCAGCCACTTGGCCGCACTCTCGACGCTGCGGTCATCCAGTATGTCGACAACCGAGCGGCGCTCGAGGTCGACCATGATGGTTCCGTAGCTCGTCGCCCGCCGCCAGCTCCAATCATCTATACCGACCACCCGTATCTCGGAATTGCGTTGAGCAACCACGGCATCCCGCTTCAACTGCCGCAGGATGGTGTCATCACTGACCGGCATGCCGAGCCGCTGCATCAAACGCTCGCCAGGACGGCCGCCGGTACTGTGGCCGAGCAGGCCGACAATCTCCACGACCCTTGTCGTTCGGCGCGCATAAGGAACAGCAACCGTCGGCAGACGGTCGGTAAACGTTCGTCGCTCACAATTTTGATGCCGGCATCGCCAGCGGCTCAGCAGAAGCTTCACTGTCACCGGCTCGCCCTGGACCGGCAGATCCTGGAGGCTGCGGCGGGACCAGCCATGCCTACTTCGACTTCGCCGTCCACAGTTGGGGCAAATGCCGATCGCGGATCCGGCAGCAGAAACAACCCAACCGTCATCAACAGTGAGCGCGACACCCAGAATCTTGACCCCTGGGCCGGGCGACCATTTCGATTTCCTGTGCATGCCCGCCTATAGCGATATTCTCGCTAACAGGGGTCTGATGCCGGAGAGGGCAGAATCCTACGCTAAGGCAGTTTGCTCACCTTTTTGGCCACCTGTATTCGCCGGTGAGAAGGATATGTGCCCATCCAAGTGGTGAGATGTGTGCCAGAAGGTCGGGTGCGCAATCCAGTCCGTCGCGACGGCGTCCAGCCACAGCTTTACCGAGATGCTTGGTGTTCCAATATATGATGATGGCGGCGAGCAGGTTCAGCCCGGCCATACGGAAGTGCTGCCCTTCGGTTGTTCGGTCGCGGATTTCGCCTTGGCGTCCGATACGCAGGGCATTCTTAAGCGCGTGATGTGCCTCTCCCTTGTTCAGGCCGATCTGGGCGCGGCGTTGCATGTCGGCGTCAAGCAACCAGCCGATGATGAAGAGCGTCCGTTCGACCCGTCCGATTTCCCGCAAAGCGACCGCAAGCTCATGTTGCCGGGGATAGGCGGCAAACTTGCGCAGCAGTTGGCTTGGCGGCATGGCCCCTGACACCATGGTCGCCGCGCTACGTAGGATGTCAGGCCAGTTCGAGTTGATGATGGGCTCCCTGATCTTGCCGCCGATCAAGCCTTTCAGTTCTTTCGGGCAGGATGCTGGATCGAAGAGGTAGAGGCGCTTGGATGGCAAATCCCTGATGCGGGGAATGAACTGGAAGCCGAGAAGAGCGGTGACGGCGAAGACGTGGTCAGTGAAGCCGCCTGTATCGGCATACTGCTCTCTGACCTTTCGCCCGGCGTCGGTCATCAACAGGCCATCGAGAATGTAGGGCGCTTCGTTCACTGTGGCCGGGATGGTCTGGGTGGCGAAGGGGCCGAACTGGTCGGAGACATGGGTGTAGGCTTTCAACCCGGGTTCATGGCCATATTTGGCGTTAATCAGATTCATCGCCTCGCCTTGGCGCGTGGTGGGGAAGAACTGCCCATCACTGGACGCGGTAACGCCGCCGCCCCAGAACCGGGCCATCGGCAAGGCAGATTGGGCTTCGATAACTGTGGCCAGGGCGCGGGCCATCGCCTCACTTTCGACATGCCACCGCGACAGGCGCGAAAGCTGGAAATAATCATGGGTGTTGGTGGCTCCGGCCATTTTGCTGAGGCCAAGGTTCAGCCCTTCAGCCAGCAGCACATTCAGCATGCCGACCCTGTCCTTGCACGGGACGCCAGTGCGCAGATGGGTGAATGCTTCGGTAAAGCCGATCTCGTCATCCACTTCGAGCAGAAGGTCGGTGATCCTGATTTCCGGCAGGCGGTTGTAAAGATCGAGCACCATGGCATCGGCATCTTCGGGGACAGCGGCAGTCAGCCGGTCTATTTTGAGGATGCCGTCTTCGATGTAGCCTCCCGGAATGGCACCCGCTTTGGCGGCACGGGCCAGCCGCTGCAAACCATCGGTCAAGCGAGATTTTCGATCTGCCAGCCAGGTTTCCGGTTCGAACGGCATGGCCAATCTGGCTGTGGCGCGCGCAACGTCAGCCGGAACCAGCGCGTTTTTGAGATCACCATACCGGCGGGAATGTGCGAGCCAGATGTCGCCGGACCTGAATGCATCGCGGAGGTGGCATAGGACAGCGACTTCCCAAAGCCGGTTTCCATCGTCGTTATTCAGGTGCCGATGCCATTTTGAGGTGCGGCGCAAAAAGGTCAGCGGGCGGATGGCCGTCGTTTCGGTGCCCGCAATGATCCTGACCGCGTCCAGCAACGGCTCAGCCACCGGAGCAGGCTGGATATCGAGCACCCGTAGCATGCGCGGCGCATAGCGCCGAAAGCGGTGATATCCGTGAACAACATGTGCCAGAGGATCGGCGGCCAATGTGTCGGTGAGTTGGACCGCAGCGGCGACAAGTCCCTTGAGCGATGACCAGCCGCCAGCATTTTGAACGGCGTCGCTCAGGGGCGCCTGATCTTCATGCGCCTCCAGCAGCGCTGATCCGAGGTTCGAGAAGGCCTGCAGCGTGTCCTTCAATGCAGCCTTGGCGTCGTTCGCGCTGGCATCACACGCGCGTTTTGCTTCGCGCCATGTCTTTCCGACAATACGGTCATGGGTCTCGACCACCGCGTCGGCAATGGCGCTGCGCCATTCCAAAGTGCAGACCGTGAGGATGGCAAGGCGGCGGTCGCTTGAAATATCCCGCAGATCACCGGCGAAATACCGTTCCCCTTGTCGTCGAAAGCGGGCAACGCGGTGGGGTGGCACATCGGACAGGATGGATTGGTCCAACGCTATGCCCTGCAGGAATTCTAGCCGGTCGAGCAGGCGGTTCATATCGGCCGAGTTCTGGCCCACCTCAAACTGGCGCAGCCAGACAAAGCGGGTGACAGAGCTGTCCGCACTTTCGCTCAGCAGGGCATCAAGGCGGCTTCGCTCTCCAGCCAGGTCTTGAGATCACGCGACCCTCGACCCGTGAACATCTTGTAGCCGTAAAGTTCACGCAGGGCGGCCAAGTGCTCGTGACGGGTTTCTTCGCGGCTCGCATATCCGACCAGATCGTCTGGCCTCAGCCCAAGCTGCGCCGCCAGAAAGCGCGTGACCTCCAAGGGAATGACCTCACCTGGTGCCAGCAACCGACCGGGGTATCGCAAAGCGCAAAGTTGCAGTGCGAAGCCGAAACGATTGTGGCGACGACGGCGGGCTCGGATAATTTCCAGGTCGTCGTCTGCCAAGATGTAGTGGCGCAGCATCGAAGCTTCGTCAGTGGGCAGGTCCAAAAGGTCCGCACGTTGGCGGTCGGTCAAAATACTGCGTCGGGGCATATCGGCCTTTCAGAAAGCAGGACAATGGGCGTCCGTAAGAGGGTCGATCAGCGGACAGTTTTGGGCACACCCGGAAATCGCATAAAAGTGCCCCGTTGACCGTCTCATATAAATGGTACGGAAAGATTTGCAGAAGAGGGGCCTTATTCGTACACTCACACCATGACCGCCACAAAAATTGGATACGCCCGCTGCTCGACAGACAAACAAGATTTGGCTGCGCAGAAACACGCTCTCAAAACTCTTGGAGTGACGGCAGATCGCATCTACACAGACCACGGTCTCACGGGCACAAACCGAAACCGCCCCGGGCTCGACCAAGCTTTGGCCGCCGTGCGCTTGGGTGACACACTCGTCGTGCCAAAGTTGGATCGACTTGCCAGGTCTGTCCCGGATGCCCGCGCCATCGCCGATCAGCTCGAAGCAAAAGGCGTCAAGCTGGCCCTGGGTGCCTCGGTCTACGATCCAACCGACCCTATGGGAAAGATGTTCTTCAACATCCTGGCCACATTTGCTGAGTTTGAATCCGACCTGATCCGCATGCGCACCCGCGAAGGCATGGCCATCGCCCGCGCCAAAGGAAAACTGCGGGGAAAACAGCCTAAACTATCTGAAAAACAACAAAAAGAGCTCGGGCGCATGCATGCAACCGGCGAGTATTCTATCAGCGATCTAGCTGAACTCTTCACCGTCTCAAGACCAACAATCTACAGAACCTTGCAGCGCGTAGGGATCAAAACCGGCCCTTAGCGTAGGATTCTGCCCCCTCCGGCATCAGACCCCATTTACGCGGGCCGAGCGAACGCGCTAAGACCAACCAAACGTGAAAGGCGGCGAGAATGGGGAGGATGGTAACATGTCGAAGAACACGGGCGATTTTGCGGGCAACGGCCGCGATCTGATCTTCGAACTCCGGACCTATCGATTCGATACGATGGCCGCCGCCACCTATCTCGACCTCTTTCAGTCCGAGGGCTTGGAACACATTACAAAGACCCTGCGCATGGCCGGCTATTGGCAAACGGAATCCGGCGAACTCAACGTGCTGCACCATCTGTGGGTCTACAAGGATTTCGCCGACCGCGCCGCTTTGCGTATCGCTCTGGCACGAAACGTCCCCTGGACGAAGAGCTTCGCGCCAAAGGGCTTCCCGATGATCCGACATCAGAAAAGCCGGTTTCTTGCCCTCGAAGAAGGATCGCCGACTCTGTCGTCGGTGCTTCACGGACTGGGGGAACCACACTCACCGGTGCCGTCCGGCGCGCCGCTCTACGCCGAGGCGTGGCATGGACTGTCGACAAGCAGTGAACCACCGGCGGCATTATCCGGGGAGATTATCGCCCGCTGGCGGGTGCTTTCCGGTGAGGAACCGGGCACGTATCTTACCTTGATCCGATTTGCCTCCGCCGCCGCGATCGTTCTGCCCGACGTTCCAGCGATCCGTCACGAAGTGCTGCGGCCTTGCTGCTTTTCGCCTTTGGCGTAAGAGCCCGGCGGGCAACGCCTCACAGGAAGTCCGAAGCCCGCGCAGTGACGCGGAATTTAACCGGCGGGCAGCCGACCCGTGTCGTGAAGAAACGGCTGAAATAGGCTTGGTCGGAAAAACCGAGATTGTCGGAAATCTCCGAAATGGCCATGCCAGTGAAGAGCAGATACCGCTTGGCTTCGATGATGGTGCGCTCGTGCATCACTTTGGCCGGGCTCTTGCCGATGAGGTCCCGGCAGGCGGTGGTGAGCCGGGCCTCCGTTGTCCCGAGCGCGCCGGCGAAAAAAGCCAGTCGCTTGTGCTGGCGGAAATGCTCTTCCACCAGTTCACGAAACCGCATCACGAGGTCGTAGTCGCGATGCGGATGCTTGCCCGAGCGGCCGTTGTCGAAATCGCGCAGGCGCAGGGACGCCACGAGGATGCTGAGCATGTACGCCATCACCGCCGTGCGTCGACCGGGCGCGTTGTGAATGAACTCGCTAGCCAGCAATTCGAATGTTCCACGCAGTCGCAACGTGTCCACTTCATCGGACTCCAATGGATAGGCGGCCGGCTGCATCGGCGCGGCGATCAGGTGTTTGTCGTGCTTGGCGATCGCGGCGATATAGGTGTTGGCAACCGTGACTGCGATGCCATCCGTCCCCGGAATGAACTGGAATCCATGCACCATCATCGCCGGGATCACCAGCACGCACGGCGGCAAAACGGCAAAACTTGCCTCCTCGACATCCATGCGCCCGCCACCATCGGTCACGAACAGGAACTGCGTGTGATCGGGATGAGCATGCGGTTGGATAAGCCAGTTATGCGCCCCGCTGCGGGTCGGAATCATTTCACATTGCAGGAAGCTGCTGTCGACGTCCGGGGCTTCGTCTCCGTAGAGGAAAAAGCGCGGAACAACCTTCGGATTTGGCATGGCTGGCGTTCTTCCGTGACGGCATCAGGACAGCTTTTTTAGAACTCGATTTTTATGAAAAGTACAAAACATAAAATTCTTTGTCCATGGACGCGTCTCAATGTTTGTATGAAAATCATTCGCAGAAGGCCGAACAAAAACAAGGAAACGCTAATACTCTTGCCAAATCAACGTTGTTTCTGACATGCGTTGAAAACCCTCGGCGAGATCAGGCGGATCCGAGAAATACAAAATGGGAGAGGGGAATTGCAAAAGCCGGCGTCATCCGGACATCAGTACGACGTGCTTGTCATTGGCTCGGGCGCCGGCGGTCTGACCGCTGCGATCACGGCCAAGAAGTTCGGACTCGATGTCGTCGTCCTGGAAAAAGAGCCGTTCTTCGGTGGTACGACGGCGTTCTCCGGCGGGGTGGTCTGGATCCCCGGCAACCACCTGTACAAGGATACCGGCGACAGCCGCGAGGCGGTGCGCACCTATCTGCGCGGCGAGGCGGGCAATTTCTATAGCGATGCGACAGTCGAGGCCTTTCTCGACAACGGTCCGGAGATGCTGGATTTCTTCGAGCGCGAGACCGAGGTCAAATTCGTTCCCTCGCTTTATCCCGATTATCATCCCGATGCGCCCGGTGGCGTCGAGATCGGCCGGTCGGTGACGGCGGCACCCTATGACGCCAGCCTGCTCGGTCCGGAACTGAAGCGCCTGCGTCCGCCGCTGAAGACGATCACCTTCATCGGCATGATGTTCAATTCGTCGAACGCCGACCTGAAGCATTTCTTCAATGTCACCCGGTCTGCCGTCTCCGCTCTCTATGTCGCTAGGCGGCTGGCGAGCCACCTGAAGGATCTTGCACGTCACGGTCGCGGAGTTCAGGTCACCAGCGGCAACGCGCTCGCCGCGCGGCTGGCCAAGACCGCGCTCGACCTCGACATTCCGATCCTCACCGGGACTGCCGTTCGCCATCTCGTCAAGGACGAGGGGACGGTGACGGGTGTTGAGACGGAAAGCGGGCAGCGCTTCGTCGCTTCGCGCGGCGTCATTCTCGCCTGCGGTGGCTTTCCTCACGACGAAAAGCGCATTGCCAAGGCCTATCCGCATCTGCGGCGCGGCGGAGAGCATTTTTCGCCAACGCCTGAGGCCAACACGGGCGACGGCATTGACCTGGCCGAAGAGGTCGGCGGCAAGTTCGAGATCCGCTTTCCCTCGGCCTCGGCCTGGATGCCGGTGTCGAAGGTGCCGCTCGGTGGCGGCCGATTCGCCGCTTTCCCGCACCTCGTCGACCGTTACAAGCCGGGCGTCATCGCGATCCTCAGGAACGGCCGCCGCTTCACCAATGAGGCCAATTCCTACCACGATGTCGGCGCGGCCATGATCGAGGCGTGCGAGGGGGAGACGGAAACGGCTGCCTGGCTGATCTGCGATCACGCCACCATCCGGCAATACGGCCTCGGCTATGCCAAGCCGTCGCCTGTTCCCGTCGGCCTTTATGTCCGCAACGGCTACCTCAAGCGTGGCCGCACCCTGGCCGAGCTTGCCGAAGCCGCCGGCCTTGATGCCGTTGGGCTCGAAGAAACCGTCCGCATCTACAACGAGAGCGCGGTCCGTGGCGAGGACGCGCAGTTCGGTCGCGGCACAACGGCTTTCAACCGCTATCTTGGCGATCCCGCCAACACACCGAACCCGAACGTCCGTCTGATCGGCAAGGGCCCCTATTACGCCCTGAAGATCATCATGGGCGATCTCGGCACCTTCGACGGACTGGAGACCGATCTCGACGGCCAGGTTCTCGACCATGAGAACCGGCCGGTGCCCGGTCTCTACGCCGTCGGCAACGACCGCGCCAGCATGATGGGCGGCAGCTACCCCGGGGCGGGCATCACGCTCGGTCCGATCATGGCCTTCGCCTATGCGACGGCGAAGACCATTGCCCGGTCATAACCATAACAAGACCCGGGCCAATGACGTTATGAGGAGGAAACCATGTCAATCAATCGCAGGACGTTTCTCGGTGCCAGTGCCCGTGTCGGTGTCGGTGTCGCCGCAACCACCGTCTTTCCTTTCGGCAATCTGCGCGCGGCGGAGGACAAGACCATCCGTATCGGCGTGATCACCGATATGTCGGGCATTTACCGCGATGTCTCCGGTCCGACGTCCGTGGCGTGCAGCAAGCTCGCCGTTGAGGAATTCACCGCCGCCAACCCGGATATCAAGGTGGAAGTCCTCGTCGCGGACCACCAGAACAAGCCGGATGTCGGCCTTACCATCATCAGGCAGTGGTTCGATCAGGACGGTGTCGACTGCATTTCCAATGTCGGCAACAGCGCGATCGCGCTTGGTGTGCGCGATCTTCTCGCCGAAAAGGACAAGGCCGCTGTCATTACCACCGCCGGCAGCTCCGCGATCACCGGTGAAAAGTGCAGCCCACACGTCGTGCACTATTCCTGGGACTCGTGGTGCCTTGCCCACTCCACCGCGACCTCGACGGTGAAGTCCGGCGGCGACAAGTGGTTCTTCGTGACCGCCGACTATGCGTTCGGCCATGCCTCGCAGAAGGACGCCACCAATTTCATCGAGAAGGCGGGCGGCTCGGTCGTCGGCTCCGTCGCCTATCCTTATGGCACGACGACGGATTTCTCCTCGTTCCTGCTGCAGGCGCAGGCGAGCGGTGCCAACGTCATCGGGTTCGCCAATTCCGGCAATGACCTCATCAACTGCCTCAAGCAGGCACAGGAATTTGGAATCCCGCAAAGCGGCATCAAGCTCGCCGCCATGGTCGGCTACATCACCGACGTGCTCGGCATGGGGCTTCCCGTTGCCCAGGGGCTCTCGCTGACAGAGACCTTTTATTGGGATCTCAACGATCGGACGCGCGCCTTCATGAAGCGGGTTGCGCCCAAGCTCGACGACGGCGTCTTCCCCAATATGAGCCAGGCCGGCGACTATGCGGGCGTCCTGCATTATCTGAAGGCAGTGAAGGCGCTCGGCATCGACAAGGCCAAGGCCTCCGGCAAGGCAGTCATCGACCAGATGAAGGCAATGCCGACCGACGATGATTGCTTCGGCAAGGGATCGATCCGTCCGGACGGCCGCAAGATCCATCCGGCATTTCTTTTCGAGGTCAAGACGCCGGACGAGAGCAAGAGCCGCGGCGACGTTTACAAACTCGTCGGCACCGTCCCGGCCGAGGATGCGTTCCGGCCTCTTTCCGAGGGGCATTGCTCGCTCATCTGATGACCTGATGACCGGAGGCCGCCGTCATCTCAAGGCGCGGCGGCCTCGATTCCTCCCAGGGCAAACCGACGTCTGGCAACGGACGCGGCCGCGGTGTGAGCCGCTGCCCCCCCCTTGGGCGACGAACCTATGCATGATGATCACATGAGGAAGGCGAACGGTGACGGAAGCGCGTGAGAACTGGATCGATCTAAGTGGCAAGACCTCTGTCGTGACCGGTGCGAGCGGTGGTCTGGGTGTCGCGCTGGTCTGGGAAATGGCTGCACTCGGCGCGGCGGTCGCCATGGTCGATCTTCGCACGGACGGGCTTGTTTCGCTCGGTGAGGAAATCGGGCAGGCCGGCGGGCGGGCGGAGGCCTTTTCCTGCGATGTGTCGGATGAGGAGAGTGTCTCGGCGGTGGCCGGCGAGATCGAACGCGCCTTCGGCCCCTGCGACATCCTGATCAACAATGCCGCCGTTCTTCGACCCGGCAATCTCGACGCGCTGCCGCTCGCCGACTGGAAGCGCCTCCTCGACGTCAACCTGACAGGGTATTTGCTTTGCGCGCAAACCTTCGGCAAGGCGATGCTCGAACGCAAGTCGGGTTCGATTGTCCATGTCGCGTCGATTGCCGGCAGCCAACCACAGGCTTACAGCGGTGCCTACAGCCCTTCGAAGGCGGCTGTGATCATGCTTTCGCGACAGTTCGCCTTCGAGTGGGGGCCGCACGGGGTGCGCAGCAACGTGGTCAGCCCCGGCCTGGTGCGCACACCGTTGAGCGAGGATTTTTATCGTGATCCCGCCACGTTGGAAAAGCGCGAGGCGGTCGTGCCGAACCGGCGCATCGGACGGCCCGAAGACATCGCCAATACCGCCGCGTTCCTGGCCAGCAACCGCGCCGGCTATATCAACGGGCAGGAAATCATCGTCGATGGCGGTTTCAGCCAAACCCTGATGAGCCATATCCCGCGCCCCGGTTACGACTAGAAGACACAAAGAAATGGTCGTCGGCAAAGGTAGGGGAGGAAAGATCACATGAGCGAACGGAGCGTCGTCATCACCGGTGCGGCCAACGGGATCGGCTGGGCGATGGCGCAGGCCTTTGCCGGCGCCGGCTATCGGGTGGCGATCGCCGACATTGATCGCGCCGCCGCCGAGGAGCGGGCGGGATCCTTGGGAGATCGTCATCTCGCCCTGCGTCTTGATGTTGCAAACGAGGATGAGGTCGCCGCCGCCGCGCATGTGGAACAGACGTTCGGCGGTATTGACGTTCTCGTCAACAATGCCGGCATCGGCGACAGCCACCTGCCGACGCTGGAACAGACGAGCGACCATTTCCAGAAGGTCGTCGACATCCATCTGCGCGGCACGTTCCTGATGTGCCGGGAATTCGGCCGGCTGATGGCCGCGCAGGGTGGCGGCGCGATCGTCAATGTCAGTTCCATCACCGCCCTTGGCGGCATGCCGCGCCGCAACGCTTATGGCGCGGCAAAGGCCGGCATCATTGCGCTCACCCGCAATCTCGCCTGCGAATGGGCAGCGTCGGGCGTGCGGGTCAACGCGATTGCTCCCGGCTACACGGCCACCGATCTGCTTCGCGTTCTCGCCGAGGCCGGAAAGATCGACATGGCCGCAATCCGGCGACGCATTCCCCTCGGTCGGCTCGCCGACCCCGCCGAGATCGCCAAGGCGGCCCTTTTCCTTGCCTCGCCCGACGCGAGCTACGTCACCGGTGCGACGCTTAGCGTCGATGGCGGCTGGGCGGCCTTCGGCGATTTCGGCGACGCGAACGCCCTGCCAGCGGAGCACGTGACATGAGGGCTTCAGTCAAGACAGCGTCCGGTTGCGATCCGTCGGTCATTCTCTCGGCCGAAGGACTGACCAAGGAGTTCAAGGGATTCGTCGCCGTTCACGAGGTCGATTTGGCCATCCGTGAGGGGTCGATCCACGCGCTTATCGGACCGAACGGGGCCGGCAAGACGACCTGCTTCAACCTTTTGACCAAGTTCCTGACGCCGACCCGTGGCCGTATCCTCTTTCGTGGCCGCGACATCACGAACGACAAACCGGCTGACATCGCCCGTCAGGGACTGGTGCGCTCGTTCCAGATATCGGCCGTGTTCGGCCATCTGAGCGTTCTGGAAAACGTCCGCATTGCGCTGCAGCGGCCGCGCGGCCTGGCGACCCAGTTCTGGCTCTCCGACAAACGCTTGCGTGTCCTCGACGAACGGGCGATGGAGCTGGTCGGGGCGGTCGGGCTCGGCCCTTATGTCGACACGCCCGCGATCGCTCTTTCCTATGGTCGCAAGCGGGCGCTGGAACTGGCGACGACACTTGCCATCGATCCCGACATGATGCTGCTGGACGAGCCGATGGCCGGCATGGCGCATGAGGATATCAGCCCGATCGCTGACCTGATCAAGACAGCGGCCAAGGGGCGCACCATCGTCATGGTCGAGCACAATCTGCATGTCGTGGAAAACCTGTGCGACACAGTCACGGTCTTGCAGCGCGGCAAGGTTCTCGCCGAGGGCACCTATGCGGAGGTCAGCGCCAATCCGCAGGTCCGCGAAGCCTATATGGGGGCGGAAGAAGATGCCTGACGCACAAAGAATCCTTTTCGAGACCGGTCCCGTTCTGTCGGTGAAGGGGCTGAATGCCTGGTATGGCGAAAGTCATGTGCTGCATGGCGTCGATCTGGAGGTCCATCGCGGCGAGACGGTCGCCATTCTCGGTCGCAACGGTGCCGGCAAGACGACGACCTTGAAATCGATCACGGGCGCGATCCGGAAGCGCACGGGCGAGATCCGGCTCAAGGGCGAAGACACGGCCCGCCTGCCGCTGCATCACATTGCCCGGCGCGGTCTCGGCGTCGTACCGGAGGAGCGCGGCATCTTCGCGAGCTTGACGGTGGAGGAAAACCTCATGCTGCCGCCGGTCGTACAGCCGCGCGGCCACACAGTTGACGAGATCTATGAGCTCTTTCCCAACCTTTTGGAGCGTCGATCGAGCCAGGGAACAAAGCTTTCCGGTGGAGAACAGCAGATGCTCGCCATGGCGCGGATCCTGAGGACCGGCGCCGACATCCTCCTGCTCGACGAGCCGACGGAAGGCCTCGCGCCGGTCATCGTCAAGCGCATTGGTAGCGTGATCCGGGCCCTGAAGGAAAAAGGTATGACGGTGGTTCTGGTCGAACAGAACTTCCAGTTCGCCCGCCGTCTCGCCGACCGCTACTACGTCATGGAGGACGGCAAGGTTATCGACGCGCTGAGCGCCGCCGAACTTCCCGGCCGCATCGACGAACTCAACGAAATGCTGGGGGTCTGAGTATGGCCACGCTATTCGGCATCCCGCTGATCGCGCTTTACAGCCAATTGCTGATCGGTCTCATCAACGGTTCGTTCTACGCCCTTTTGAGCCTTGGTCTTGCGGTGATCTTCGGCCTCCTGCGCGTCATCAACTTCGCCCATGGCGCGCAATACATGCTGGGCGCTTTCGCGGCCTGGTTCCTGCTGCATTATGCCGGGATCGGCTTCTGGCCGGCGCTCGTCATCGCGCCGCTGATCGTGGCGGCAATTGCCGCGGTCCTTGAAAAGTCCCTCATTTCCTGGGTCTACGATCTCGATCACCTCTACGGCTTGCTGCTCACCTTCGGCATCGCGCTGATCATCGAGGGCCTGTTCCGTCACTGGTATGGCTCATCGGGCGAGTCCTATCCGATCCCGGCGGCCTTTACCGGCATCTACAATCTCGGCTTCATGATGTTGCCGAAATACCGGGCCTTCGTCGTCGTCGCATCGCTGATCGTGTGTCTGGCGACATGGTTTCTGGTGGAGAAGACCCGCTTTGGCGCCTACCTGCGCGCGGCGAGCGAGAACGCCACGCTGGTGCAATCCTTCGGCATCAACGTGCCGCTGTTGCTGACGCTGACATACGCGCTCGGGGCGGGCCTTGCGGGCCTCGCCGGCGTGCTCGCCGCACCGATCTACCAGGTGAGCCCGCTGATGGGACAGAACCTCATCATCATCGTCTTTGCCGTCGTCGTCATCGGCGGCATGGGCTCGATCCTGGGCGCGGTACTGACTGGCTACGCGCTCGGCATCCTGGAAGGGCTGACCAAGGTCTTCTATCCGGAAGCCTCCAGCATCGTCATCTTCGTCGTCATGATCCTCGTTCTCCTGGTCCGGCCGACCGGCCTGTTCGGTCGGGCCTGAGACGAAAAGGGGAATTCGCCATGAGCACCACCACGACCGGACACGAGCTGCCGGCTGCGCGCGGCCGGTTCGCCCCGATCAAGGCAGCGGCGCTTCTCATCGGCCTCGCGCTTCTCCTCGTTGCGCCTCTCGCGGTCTATCCCGTCTTCTTGATGAAGTTGTTGTGCTTCGCGCTCTTCGCCGCCGCCTTCAACCTTCTGATCGGCTATGTCGGGCTTCTGTCTTTCGGCCACGCGACCTTTTTCGGCGGTGCGGCCTATGTCACCGCCTATGCAGTCAAGGCATGGGGGCTGCCGACGGAAATCGGCATTGTCCTTGGCGTCGCCGCTGCCGCAGCGGCGGGCCTCGTCGTCGGTGCGCTCGCCATTCGCCGCCAAGGCATCTATTTCGCCATGATCACCTTGTCACTCGGGCAGATGGCATTCTTCTTCTTCCTGCAGGCGCCGTTCACCGGTGGCGAGGATGGCATCCAGTCGGTGCCGCGCGGCACGCTCCTCGGGTTCCTCGATCTCTCCGACACCATGACGATGTACTATTTCGTCGTCGCAGTCTTCCTCTTTGGCCTCTTCGTCATCTGGCGCACGGTCAATTCCCCCTACGGCTATATCCTGAAGGCGATCCGCGAGAACGAGGACCGCGCCACGTCGCTCGGCTACCGGGTCGACCAGTACAAGCTCGGTGCCTTCGTCATGTCGGCGGCGATCGCCGGCCTTGCCGGTGCCACGAAGGTCCTCGTCTTCCAACTCGCGACACTGACCGATGTCGGCTGGCAGATGTCAGGCGAAGTGATTCTCATGACACTGCTCGGCGGCATCGGAACGATGCTCGGGCCGGTGGTGGGCGTCGGTCTCGTCATCTCTTTGCAAAATGTCTTGGCGAGTTCCGGCCTGCCGATCGGCGTGGTGATCGGCGCGATTTTCGTACTCTGCGTTCTGGTCTTTCGTCGCGGCATTGTCGGTGAGATCGAAGCGCTGTGGGTGAGGAAGACAAAGTTTGCCCGCAAGAACGCGAAATAGCGGTCAGTTAATGGAGGAAATCATGACAACGCGCACGCAGGTCGGCATCATCGGTGCCGGTCCGTCGGGACTTCTGCTCTCTCAGCTTCTCAACAAGGCGGGCATCGACACGGTAGTGCTGGAGCGCCGCAGCCGGGACTACGTCCTTGGCCTAATCGGCCCGAAGCTGCGATTCTGGCCAACTCGTGGAACAATCAAAGAACTTCATGGCTTGTTCGCCCTGGCTTGCAGAAGCATGGCGACATTTTCGGCGGTGAACTTGAAGCCGCGCTTGTCTGGAATGCGCTCGGCGGAGATGGGGTATTTCGGTCGTTTCGGATCGATGCCGGTGATACGGAATCGTTCGCTTCCGGTGGTGAACTCACGTCCGAAGTCCGAAGCCGCCAGACTGTAGTGTCCGGCCAGGAACTCGAACCTGTCCTTTTCGAGATTGAACGCCGTGCCGTCAGAGGCAGGGATGCTGACGCGGAACGCGGGTTCGAAGGCAAAGCTAGCGTCCATGCCGTGCCATCCGGCGCTTTCGACAACCAGGCCATGGTCAGCGACCACCTTCTGGCAGGCCTCGAGCATGCGGGACTGTATCTCTTCACATGTCGCCGGCGTCAGCCGCATGATGCGCCCGTCCTTGCTCATTGCAGCCCACCTTTGCGCACCTGATAGACGGTTCCACGCGAGATGCCGAGATCGCGGGCGATCCTGGTCGGGCCGTCGCCCTGCTGCAACCGGCGCAGGATCTCGTTGCGGTCGATTTTCGGCGGGCGGCCCTTGTAGGTGCCGCGCTTTCTGGCTGCTGTGATCCCCTCGGCCTGACGCTCCCGCCGCAGATTGGTCTCGAACTCGGCGAAGACGCCGAGCATGTCAAAGAACGCCTTGCCAGCGGCGGTCGAAGTGTCGACGGGCTGCTCGGTGGCGTAGAGATGGGCGCCCTTGGCCTTGAGCCGATCGACGATCAGCTGCAGGTCGCGTAGTGATCTGGCAAGACGGTCGATACGGGTGACGACAAGCGTCTCTCCAGTGTGAATGAAGTCGAGAATGGTGCCGAGCTGCGGGCGACCTTCGAGAGACGCGCCGCTCTTCTGCTCCTCACGAATGACCTCGCAGCCGGCCGCTTTCAACGCCGCGATCTGCGCGGCGAGGTTCTGATCGGTAGTGGATGTGCGAGCGTATCCGATACGGGCCATGCAAACCGTTCATTTTGGGTGTGCCAGCGGGCAACTCTGTTCAATATCCCGTTTCAGACCCAAAATAAACAGAGTTTTGCTGGCGCGGCATGTTCATCGGCAACGTGCAGACCGGGTATACCCAAAATGACGCGGCCGATCAGGTCCGGCTTCTGACGCCTCGCCTTCGTCGTGGCATATTCTTCGTAACGGTCAGCAGCCATTCGATTGCACCGGGCGCTGCTTTCCAACCATTGCCGGGCAGTATCGCCACGGCCTCGACGCTGGCCTTCGCCCTGGTTCACAAATATGTCGACGGCACGCCGCTCTACCGCCTGGCGCAGACATTCGAGCGCGCCGGCGTTCCGGTCAGCCGTGGCGCTCTGGGGCACTGGGTGATCGGCTCGAGCGAAAAGCATCTCGCCCGCATCTATGATGCGCTGAAGCTGCGGCTGAGATCGCAGCCCCTCATCCATGGCGACGAGACGACGGTTCAGGTGCTGAAGGAAAAAGACAAGCAAGCCACCAGAACATCGTTTATGTGGGCTTATCGCAGCGGCGAGGACAGCGACGAGCCGATCGTGCTGCTCGACTATCAGCCGGGCCGCGGTCAGATCTACCCGCAGGCCTTTCTCGGCGACTATCGCGGCCTGTTGATGAGCGACGGTTATTCCGCCTGGCGCACGCTGGAGGGCGCCACCCACCTTGGATGCATGGCCCATTCAAGACGGCGTTTTGTCAATGCCCTCAAGACGAGAAACAAGCCCGGCGGGCCGCCGGAGCAGGCGCTCAAGTTCTTCGAGCAGCTCTACCGGGTTGAAGGCCAAGCGCGAAACGAAAAGCCGGACAAGGGTGAAACGCGAGATCACTGCATTCGCCGCTTTCGTCAACACCACAGCGTCCCCGTCCTGAACGCCCTCAAGGAATGGCTCGACGCGATCGCCCCCAAGGTCTTGCCGGACAGCAAGCTCGGCGATGCCGTCTCCTATACCCTGAACCAATGGGAATATCTGACGCGCTACACCGAGGACGGCAGGATGCCGATAGACAACAACCTTCTCGAACGCGATATCAGAATCTTTGCCACCGGCCGGAAGAGTTGGCTGTTCAGCGACACCGTCGACGGAGCCAGGGCCAGCGCCGTCGTCTACAGCCTGATGTTGACCTGCCGGGCTTGTGGCGTCGAGCCGTTGGCCTGGTTACGCCATGTCCTCACCGAATTGCCGCAGCGCGCCGGCGACGCCGACATCAACGATCTGTTGCCCTTCAACTTCCCGAAAACAACCACCACCTGATCCAACACGATGCCTTGCTAGGTCGCAAAGCAATCCGTCAAAATCACCGGTGTCAATGTGCCGAGAAATTCGCGCTTACTTTTGAGCTTCCGGAGGAGTATTCCAAAATCGGAATCTTATTCCTGGAAGCTGGCTACCTTGTCCGGGTTGGTGAGAAAGTCGCATGGACGGACAAGGTCATGCGCTTCATGCGAGCCGCGGTTTGTTGGGACGAGCAAGGAAATTCGCTCACCGAAATCTGGCAGAAAAAGCATTGAACCCATCCAGTTACATCAATTGAACTTCATTCCGCCGCTTCCATCCTTTCGAGCGCTTTTTTCCTCTTTGCATTGACCTCCGGATCGTTCGTGAAATCCGGTCGGCGCCCGGGCTTGCGGCCGCGCTTCTGATAGCCGTTGCTCACGCTGCCATCGGGGATGCCGAACATATGGTCCTTCTGACCGGCACGAGAGGAGCCGTGCTGGCGGCGATGCTGCTCCCGGCCTTCCTGCATCTCGGCCACGACCGACAGAATGTCATCCAATCGCTTGTTCTCAACCACTCTGGTCCTATGAACCGACCGTAAGGTATCGAAGGTTCTGTAGGGCAGGATGGTACCCTCGTGCATGATCTCCACGCGGCCATCGGGATAGTCGCAGACGATCACCTTCTGGCGGGGCAGGGTCTTGGCATAGTCCGTCGGATCCAGAATGAAAATCACCTTCTCATAGCGTAGCGTCAGAGCCTGTGAAACCGTGCGGACTTCCTTCCTGCACATCGCTCCATCCAGGTTCTCATGAGCGGCCAGGGGCCGGTGCACGTCCTTGGGATTGCGCGGTTCCTTGCCAAAATGGCCGTTGAAATCCTCGATAAACTCCGGGGCGAAAGCGTTGGCCTCTTCAAGCGTGTTGATACCGCGCAATCGCAGTTCCTTCACCAGCCGGTCCTGAAGGGTCCGGTTGGCGCGCTCGACCCGGCCTTTGGCTTGCGGGGTGTTGGCGCAGATGATGTCGATGTTGAGCTCGTAAAGCGCGCGGCCGAACTGCGTCAGCCCGCTGGTCCGATCCATCTCGGAGGCATGCGTGGTCCTGAAAACCCCATCCTTATCGCTGTAAAATGCAAGCGGCTTTCCCCACCATTCCAGATAAGCCTTGGTTGCCTGGAGGTAGTCGAAGGTGTTCTCGGAGAGCGCAAACCGCAGATGTAGCAGCTTGCCGGTCGCGTCGTCGATGTAGACGAGCAAGGCACATTTGGGACCGCGGTTCTCGAACCACCAGTGATGCGAACCATCGATCTGGATCAGCTCGCCGAAGCAATCACGCCGGCCGCGCGGCTGAAAGATCCGCTGCTTGCGTTCGCGCCGCGATGTCCAAATACCGGCTTCGGTCATCCATTGCCGCAAGGTCTCTTTGCCGACAGCAATCTGATGAAGCTCGAGCAGCTTCTCACGGGCCAGAGTCGGACCGAAGTCGTGATAACGCTCTCGCACCAGGTCAAGGACGGCATTGCGAAACTCGTCACTGTGACGCCGGTTGCTGGGTCGGCCACGCTTGCCGGAAACAAGACCAGCGGCACCGCCACGCTCGTAAGCCTGCAAGAGACGATGGACCTGGCTTCGACTGAGGTTCAGCAGCCTGGCAGCGTCAACGACACTCAATCGGCTATCTCGAATCTTCTGGATGGCTTCCAGCCGGTTCGGTTCATGTTGCGACATGGTGATCAAAGACATTGCGGCTCCGTCAGCGCTCAGACGTGTCGGGGCCAGTCTTCCTTCCAACGTTGACATTGACCAGCGTCAGACGGACGGGAAGTGTCGCATCTCTAACTGGCCCAAGTGTCGCATTACTAAATGGCTGCTATAGTTATAATTCGCATAACATATCTTATGGAACTTATTTCTAATTAGGCCTAGGTGATCTAGTCGCTCGCTTCAATTAATTTGAACGGGAGAGGATTTTGTGATTCTCTATGGCCGCAGGCGAGCGATGGAGGCGAGCATGGCTGTAGAGAACGGTGCGGTGAAGAAGTACGTGGTGCGGCTGAGCGCAGAAGAGCGCGCGGAGCTTGAAGCGCTGATCGGGAAAGGAAAGAGCCCGGCGCGCCGGCTGTTGAAGGCGCGGATATTGTTGAAGGCCGATGTTTCGGAAGCCGGCGACGGCTGGAGCGACAGCAGGATCGTCGAGGCTCTGGAAACCAGCGCTTCGATGGTTTACCGGGTGCGCAGGCAACTGGTGGAAGAGGGTTTCGGGGCCGTGCTGCGCCGCAAGCCGCGGGCGACGCCGGCGGTGCCGCCGATTTTCGACGGCGAGAAGGCAGCCAGGCTGATCGCCCTGGCGTGCTCCAGGCCACCGAAGGGCCGCGCGCGCTGGACCTTGCGGCTGTTGGAGACCAAGGTCGTGGAGCTCGGCATTGTCGATCGCGCCAGCGACTCGACGATCGGCCGGGTTTTAAAAAAACACTCTCAAGCCCCATCGCCGACAGCACTGGGTGATCCCGCCCAAGGCCAACAGCGCCTTCGTCGCCGCCATGGAAGACGTGCTGGCCGTCTACACGCGGCCACGCGATCCTGATTGTCCGCTGGTCTGCCTGGACGAGACCTCGAAGCAGTTGGTTGCCGAGACGCGCGTGCCGGTCCCCATGAAACCGGGGCGGCCGGCCCGGTTCGATTACGAGTATCAGCGCAACGGCACCGCCAACCTGTTCATGCTGTTCGCCCCGCTCGAGGGCTGGCGCCATGTCGAGGTCACGGATCGCCACACCGCCGTGGACTATGCCCACGTCCTGAAGGATCTGGCCGACGTCCATTTTGCCGGCGCCAGGACCATCGTGCTGGTGCAGGACAATCTCAACATCCACGCCAAGGCGTCACTCTATCAGGCCTTTCCGCCCGCCGAAGCCCGGCGGCTGGTCGAGCGCTTCGAATGGCACTACACGCCAAAGCACGGCAGCTGGCTCAATCTGGCGGAGTCCGAACTCGGCATCCTGTCGTCCCAGTGCCTCGACCGCCGTATCCCCGACAAACAAACCCTCATCGACGAAATCGCCGCCTGGCAGCACGACCGTAATGCAAACCACACCAAGGCCGATTGGCAGTTCACCACCAAAGATGCCCGAATTAAACTCAAGCATCTATACCCTGCAATCTGACTGAATCGGGCGACTAGGCGGCCTTTGTCACGAGGCTTCGACCCGACCGGTTACCCGGCAAAGCCGCTCGTCACCTACCAGACCTATCGACAACTATCTGGGTGGAACCTTCCTCCACTGGTGTTACGCGCCGTCGGGGCGCACTGAGTACGGTCGGATTATCCCGCAAGGCCGCCACCAGCTTGTCCAGATCGAGGTCATTCTGGAGGAGTGGTCCGACGAGATTCCCGAACTGGTTCGCGAGGAATGCCGGGATCTGTTGGATCAGATCGCCCTTCTGACGGCGCGGGTCGCGGAGAGAAACGCCAAGATCAAGACGGTATCGTCCAAGAGTGACACGGCGCGACGGCTGCAGACGATGCCCGGCGTCGGCCCGCTGACCGCCCTGGCGATTGAGGCCTTCGCGCCACCGATGGAGCATTTCCGCAACGGCCGCGACTTCGCCGCCTGGCTCGGCCTGGTGCCCCGCCAGTTCTCTTCGGGCGGGAAGGCCCGGCTCGGGCGCGTATCGAAGGCAGGACAGGCGGATATCCGCCGGCTCCTGATCGTCGGGGCGATGTCGCGTCTCAATTGGTTGGGCCGACGGACGATCGCGGAAGGCTCCTGGCTGGCGCGGATGATGGCGCGCAAGCCGAGGATGATCGTGGCCATCGCCTTGGCCAACAAGATGGCACGGGCCATTTGGGCCATGCTGACGAAAAACGAAGATTACCAAGATCCGGTACAGGCCGTGATGGCCTGACGCCGGAGAAAGGGGAACGCAAGAAGGCTTTGATTGGAATGGGCAACAGGATCGAACAGATCGGGATCGGGAAAACCAGTTTAGAGTCCAGAGCAATAAGCTCGAGAGTCAGATTTGGACCCAGTCCGCTGATCACCATACCGGCCAGCGGCTTCTGGAAACGCCGCATTCAAAGGCCTGACAGAAGACCGCACTCGATCACTCGCACCCCAATCAAAAAAATTCTTGCATCAACGGCGGCAATCAAGTCGGACAAAAAGACAACAATTACCTCTGCCCGGAATTGGACATCTTTGACGATATTGCTAGTCCCTATGATTGCTGGGCCTGAGTGTGGCCCGTCATCCGATATGCAACGGTACGAGAGTTATGCCGGCTGGCCGGCGCAGAGCCTCATGTATAGGAGACGGGCCACACTCAGGCCCAGCAATCATAGGGACTAGGATCTGAACGTAAGCAAAAGTGCGTCAGAGCCCAATGGCGCCGGGAATTTCCTTCCCCTCTTCGCCTACTCTCACAAGTTTCAATTTTCGTTCTTCCTGATCTCGGCGCGGTCCTGCGCGTTCATTTCATGTCGATTTGACATCTCACACCTGCGGAAACCAGGCTTCGATAACGGCCATCATCTCGCATTGGATCAGCATGCCGCCCGCAAGATGCGGATTGATGATCACATGACGAACAGGCCGCGAACTCTCGTTGGGAAAATACTTGAGCCAGACCTCGTTGAGCGGACCCCGGTCTAGATCCGGCTTCATGTAGACCGTGACCTTGAGGACATCGTCGAAGCTTGCATCAGCCGCCCCAAGTACCTTTTCTGCCAGCTGAAACATCTGGGCGCATTGTTCCTCGAGCGTGTCGGCCAGCTTATTTTGCGAAAGGTCGAACCCGCCGATGCCTCCAGTCATCACGATGTTGCCTATGCGGGAAGCCGCCGGAATCGGGTTGTTGCCGTGACTGTATCCATCGATCTCGAAACTCTTGCGCGCCATGCTCACCCCCCTACTTCTCCACCTCGTCCGGGAAGGAGCAGCCGAGTTCCCGCAGCGTCTTGTCCACCCAGTCGGTATTCATCCCCTCGCCTTCAAGAACGTCCCTGAGGATTGAGGCTTCCAGATCACGCTTCGCTTCCGCTCCGCTCAAGACCTCCAGGACTTCGTCGATCGGTACCGACAGAAGTCCGTCGTCGTCGCCGACGACCAGATCGCCGGGATGGATCACCATCCCGTCCAGCGAGATCGGCCGCCCGATTTCGCCGGGCCCGGACCTGTAGGGACCACGATGTGTGACGCCTGCTGCGAAAACCGGCCAGTTGTCGGCGGCTATATCGGCAACATCTCGGATCGCGCCGTTGATGACGAAGCCGGCGATGCCCCGCTTCTTCGCCATTGCCGACATGATCCCGCCGATGATCGCATTCGTCAGGTCTCCGCCGGCATCCACCACGATAACATCGCCCGGCTGCGCCATATTCATGGCCTTGTGCACCATGAGGTTGTCACCCGGGCGCGTCTTCACGGTGAAGGCCGGTCCCGCAAGGACGCCGCCGCCATGCAACGGTCTCAGCCGAGGCCCTCCGGCCGAAAGGCGCGACATGCAATCGCTGATCGTCGCCACCGGCACGCTCTTCGCGCGATCGACGAGCGACGGATCGACCCGTCTTTCGATCGGTTGAACGAAGAACCCGATCACGCCGGCGCCATCTCGAACTGGGCATTTATCTGGTCGGTCAGGCGACCGTAAATCCGGCGCGCGTTGTGTTCGAATATCTTTGCCTTGTCCTCGTCCGAGATCGGCAGAGCCTCCACGTAGCGCTTGGTGTCATCGAAGTTGTGACCCGTCTCCGGATCCACGCCGGGAACGGCTCCGAGCATCTCCGATGCGAAGAGAATGTTTTCGATCGGGATGACATCGGCGAGCAGGTCCTGCCCGGGCTGATGATAGACGCAGGTGTCGAAAAAGATGTTGTGAAGGACATGATCCTTCAGAAGGGGAAGCTTGAGCACCTGCGCCAACCCGCGGAACCGGCCCCAGTGATATGGAACGGCGCCGCCGCCATGCGGAATGATGACCTTCAAGTCGGGAAAATCCTTGAACACCTCCGATTGCATAAGTTGCATGAATGCGGTGGTGTCGCCGTTCAGGTAATGCGAGCCGGTGGTATAGTACGCCGGATTGCACGCATAGCTTACATGGATCATGGCCGGCGTATCGAGCTCGACGAGCTTCTCGTACAGCGGATACCAGAACTTGTCCGACAGCGGCGGGTCCGTCCAATACCCTCCGGACGGGTCCGGATTGAGGTTGAACCCGACGAAGCCGTATTCGGTTACGCAACGCTCCATTTCCGCAATGCAATTCTTCGGAGAAACGCCCGGGCTTTGCGGGAGCATGCCGACGCCGATGAAGTTTCGCGGGAACAGGGTGCAGATCCGATGAATGAGTTCATTGCACGCAGTGGCCCACGGTTCGCTCGTACTGGCGTCCCCGAGGTGATGCCCCATGCCGGCCGCGCGGGGCGAAAAAATCGTGAGATCGGTCCCGCGCTCCTTCTGGACCTTCAACTGTCCGTTCCGGATCGTTTCGCGCAGTTCGTCGTCCTTCATCGTGGGGCGGCGCGGCGCAGCCTCTCCCTTTTCCAGGGCCTCGATCTGCGCCTTTCGCCAGTCCTCATGTGCAGCCGGCGCCGTCGTATAATGACCGTGACAATCGATAATCATTCCGAAACTCTCCCCTTTGACAATATCCGGAGCCCCGTGGACGAAGCTCCTGCGCTATGCAGTCACTTCACATATCGAGCACGATCTTCTTAGTTTCCGACCGTGAGCAGCAAATCATCATGCGATCGTTCGCCGCCTTCTGTTCGCTGGTCAGCATCATGTCGCGATGGTCCGGGACACCCTCGATAACCCGGGTTTCGCATGCGCTGCAAATGCCCTCCATTCAGGAAAAGGATGCGTCGATGCGACTTCCAGCAGCGCTTCGAGAATCGTCTGCCCGGACTGAATTTCGAGGGTTTCGCCGGACTGGCGCAACTCCACCGTGAACGCGCCTTCCTTGTCGATCTCCTCCATGTCGCTGTCGTTGAGCGGGCGGTCGGTCCGATAGCGATAGGCGAAACTGGCGGTATTGTAGTCGTCGATCGGCATCCAGCCGCGGCCATGGCCATGGCCAAAGAAGAATTCGGGCGTCGGCGGTATCGAACTCCACAACAGCAAAGGCCGCATTCCTCGTTTCTGCCGAAAAACAGGGGCGCTATCGCTGATCAGTTCCGAACTGATCAGCGCAGGCTGCCAGAATCGTCACATCACGTCCCCCATGGGGGTGCCTGGATCGGTCCGCGTCATCAATTCATTATTCGCCGCAACCGCTTGCAATGCCTTGTTGTGCTGCTCACTTTTCACGTGCACTTCCCGTTAGTTTCCCTAGCCGCAGGGAATCCCTCCCGAC
>SWCF01004297.1_pt1 | contig 26455 bp, 25 predicted proteins | sample 4690081 | NCBI WGS metagenome assembly SWCF01 (sample SAMN10267280, study PRJNA491770) | bioreactor metagenome | isolation source: DHS bioreactor inoculated with | place: Japan: off Shimokita Peninsula
GGGGGGGCTTGTGGGCAATCTTCCCGGTGCAGGCGTCGGCATGGGGCTTGGAAACACGATCGGGTCGACGATCGGCTCCGAGCTCGGCGCCTTATTCGATTGATCTAAGGCAAGTTAATTAAATACTTTCATCAGTATATATTACGGATTTTCAATGCATATTGTAGTCAATTTTGAGAATAATGCTTTCGCTGACAATTTTAGCTTTGGTGGAGGTGCCACCGTGAATGCAGGCAGCGGAATCGGCCAGGCCTTGGGAAGTGTCGTCGGTGGAGCGATTGGCGGCTACTTCGGAAGTACCGCGGGAGCCGAAATGGGCGAGACCATCGGATCCACGATGGGTGGTTTCATCGGTGGCGCGGTCGTTGGCTATTTTGCCTGAGATTTGAGCTCTAAGTCAGCCTGTATGTCGAAATCGAGGCGATCGGGGAGCTCCCCGGTCGCCGTTCGGTTTCTTCTGCCGACTTTGCGATCGGTTGTTTTTTCTCATGTCTTTCAATACCCTGAACGTATCGCGTGAAATACCGCTGAGCTGGTTTTCCGAGACATTGCGCCGGTATATTCCACTCTATGCGGAATTATTCTTCCTGGCTGCCTGTCTGCGCCTGGTCGGCTTGATCCAGCCATTCATCATTCAAGTGGTTATCGATCGTATTTTGCCCTTCCAGCGTGAAGCCTCGCTGCTGGTTGTCGTGATTGTCCTTGCGGGCGCAGGCCTGTTCCAAAGCCTTTTCACGGTCACCTCGAGCGTGTTGGGGATGCTCACCGCAAATCGTGTCACCCGAGAACTGGGGGGGCGCATCTTCGAGCATCTTTTCAAGCTGCCGCTGGCACATTTCAGGCATTGGCCGGTGGGCGAGACCATGACCAGGGTCGGCGAAACCGACACGATCCGCGCCTTCATTGTCGGCACGACCACAGGCGTTGCGCTCGACGTGCTCTTCGTCGGCGTTTACCTGATCATATTGTTGACGCTGTCATCCAAGTTGACGCTCATCGTTCTTGCCAGCCTGCCTTTGCAGGTACTCATCTATCTGTGCTTTGGCCCGTTTCTGCGGAAACGATTGCGCGCCCAGTTCGATGCCGGGTCAGCACATCAGGCCCGGATCGTGGAGAGCCTGTCGGGTTCAATCTCCGTCAAGGCGCTCGGCGCTGAAAAGGTCATCTTGCGGCGGATCGAGGCAACATTGCACCGTTCGCTTGAAGCTATCCGTCGCGCGCAGATACTCAATATTTCCAGCAGCGAGCTCACGCAGGCATGCGAGCGCGTTGTCACCATCGCCATCATCTATGTTGGGGCGATGCAGGTTTTTGCCGGAGAACTGACCCTTGGACAGCTGATCGCATTCCAGTTGATCGCGGAGAAGATCGCGGGGCCGGTGGCTGGTTTCTCACGCCTTTGGCAGGATTGGCAAAATCTCAAGGTCTCGCGGCAGCGACTTGGCGACATCGTCAATGAGCCGACGGAACCCTTCGGCAACAAGCCAAGTTTGCCACTCGGCACCGAAGATCGTCTTGTCTTCGAGAATGTGGGTTTCTTCTACAGACCGGACACACCCATTCTGAAGCGTTTCAACTTTACCGCGGAACCGGGGCTCTGCACGGTGATCGTTGGCCCCTCGGGTATTGGGAAATCGACTTTCGGCAAACTGGCGTGCGGTCTCGAGATGCCTTCCGAGGGAAGAATCCTGCTCGGTGGCGAAGATATTCGGCTTTACGATCCTGAAAGCGTGCGTACCCGCATCGTTTATGTGCCTCAGGAGCCTTATCTTTTTTCCGGAACATTACGCGACAATCTTTTGCTCGACCGGCTCGATGCAGACGATGATGAATTGCGCAGAGCGCTTTGTGTGGCTGCTGCCGCCGATCTCCCCGAACAGCTTTCCGGCGGGTTCGACGCTCAGGTGGGCGAGCGGGGCAGTGCGCTTTCGGGGGGGCAAAGGCAGCGCGTCGCAATTGCCAGGGCAGTCCTCCAGAAGCCGTCCGTTCTCATTCTGGACGAGCCGACAAGCGCATTGGACGAGGGCGCGCAACGCCGGATGGTGCGGGAGCTGATGGAGCTGAAGGGCAGGGTTACCGTGATTATCATCACCCATAGGCCGGACGTCTTCGAGCAGGCCGATGCCTTCTTCGATTTTGCCGCGGAGGGACCTCTTCATGCGGCAGGATGAGGCGAATACCATCGCGTCCCCCACGCTCCATGCGACGATTTTTGTCTCCCTTGCGGTTTTTATCGTCTGCCTTGTCGCGTCGATCATGCTGAAGGTCGAGATCACGGCTCAAGGAGAGGGGCGGATCATACCGGTCGAGCGTGTTCAGGTGGTGCAGTCGGAGGTATCCGCGCCAGTCACCTCGATTTTCGTGCGCGATGGGGCGAGCGTGACCAAGGGCGATCTCCTCGTGACGCTGGACGCGACGCAGGTTCATGTGGAGCGTGAGTTGATTGTCGAGGAACAGCAGCACCTGCGCATTGAGGCCGCGCGCTTGCAGAACCTGCTCGAAAGCCTTGCAAAAATAGATATCGCAACGGGGAGAATGCCGGAAATCCCCTTTGACCCTCCTGGGTTGGATGAGACGGCGAACACACAAAGAAGCTATGCCGGCGAGCAGGCGCAGCTGCTTGCGGCGGAAAAAGCCGACGTCACGATCAATCTGCGCCGCTTGAGTGCCCGCATTGAAGAAACCAACAAGGCGGTATTAGCGACGGGAGCAAACATCGCACGGGCGGATGCTCTTATTGCGATTCGCGGCGAACGCAGAGCGGCGGCCGAAAAGCTGGCGCGCGATGGCACCGCTTCACGGGCAAACGTTTTGACCGTGCTGGAATCCTACGAGGATGCTTACCAGCAGCGCAACGTGCTTTTGAAGCAACGCGAACAACAGGCAGCCGCTGTTTCGGCCCTTGAAGCGGAGCGCCGTGCGCTTGTGACCGCCCAGAACAACCGTATCCGTCAACGTCGCAGCGAGATTGATGCGCGCCAGGCGACGCTCGCTCAGCAGGCGCGCGCGGCCGAACGCCGGATCAATGGATCCAGGCTCATCGCACCTGTCTCCGGCACCGTTGCGCAACTGTCCCTGTTTACGGTTGGCGGCATCGCCCGCGCCGGCGAGGATCTGATGACGATCGTCCCGTCTGATGGCGGATTGGAAATGGAGGCGTATTTTCCCAATCAGGACAGCGGTTTTCTTCATGCCGGACAAGAGGCGCGCGTCCGTCTGGCGGCATTCCCGGCGGAACGCTTCGGCTCAGTTCGCGCCCGAATTCTGGAGGTCTCCGCGAATTCAGTGGAACGTCAACCCGGCCGGTGGGACTATGTGGTGCGGCTGCAGCCGCAGACGGACTTTCTCGATACTCCGACCGGCCGCCAGCCCCTGCGGCCGGGCATGACGGCCGCAGTCGATGTCATCACGGGCGAACGTACGCTGATCAGCTATTTCTTCGCCCCCATCGTCGATCAATTGTCGAAGAGCCTTGGAGAGCGATAGGTCGCAGTCCTGCCTCACTTCATCAAAACATAGGTGCCGGGTGCGCAAGCAAGGGACGGATACCCGGCTTCCTCATTGCCGGGAGCACGGGCTGCCACCGGTCCCGTGGACCGTTGCTTCAGCCAGTTCGTCCAGTCTGGCCACCAGGAGCCGGGTTCGGCCTCGGTTTCGAGCATCCATGCTTCTGCCTCGGGGTGCGCTTCACCGTGTCGGTATTGCAGACGGCGGTAGCTGCGATGGGGGTGGCCCGGCTCGGAGACGATGCCGGCATTGTGCCCTCCGGAGGTGAGGACGAAATCCACATCAGCATCGAAGAGGTGAATAAGCTTGAACACCGAGCGCCATGGCGCGACGTGATCGGTCACGGTTCCAACCGCAAATACGGGCTGGCGGATATCTTCCAGCTGAACATCATGTCCGTTCACCTCGAAGCGTCCCTGCGCGAGATCATTGTTCAGGTAGAAGCGGCGCAGATATTGGGTGTGCATGCGGTAGGGCATGCGCGTCGCATCCGCGTTCCAGGCCATGAGATCGTTCATCTGCGGTCTCTCGCCGATCAGATACTCGCGCACCATGCGCGACCAGACGAGATCCTGCGACCGCAGCATCTGGAAGGCTCCAGCCATCTGCTTCTGATCCAGATAGCCCTGCCGCCACATCACGTCCTCAAGAAAGGCGAGCTGGCTTTCATCGATGAAAAGTCCCAGTTCCCCCGGCTCGTCGAAATCGACCTGGGCGGCAAGCATGGTCAGGGTCTTGAGGCGATCATCCTTATCGCGCGCCATTGCGGCAGCCGCTGCCGCGAGCAGGGTTCCGCCAAGGCAATAACCCGCAGCATGAATGTCCCGTACACCGGTGATTGCCTCGACGGCATCAAGGGCGGCCATTACCCCGCGCCGAATGTAATCGTCGAAGGAAACATCGCGGTGGCGCTCATCGGGATTGACCCAGGATATGGCGAAGACGGTGAAACCCGCATTGACCAGATAGCGGATCAGCGAGTTTTGCGGAGACAGGTCAAGAATGTAATATTTCATGATCCAGGCAGGCACGACCAGAAGAGGCTCGGTCATGACCGCGCCGGTTGCCGGGGCATATTGGATCAACTCGATCAGATCGTTGCGAAAGACGACCTTGCCGGGTGTTGTTGCGACATCGCGACCGGGCTGGAAATTGCCCTCGTCATGGGGCGTCGCATGGGCGGCATCCTCCAGAAAATAGGCGAAGCCGCGCATAAGGTTGGCGCCTCCCTCGCGCATGGTGGCGGCGATCACCTCCGGATTTGCAAATGCGAAATTGCTTGGCGACAGCATGTCGAGGAACTGGCGCGCGTAAAAGGCCGCCAGTCGTTCATGGTGGGATGAAACGCCCGCAACGCCGGTGGTGGCGTTATGCCACCATTGCTGGGTGAGCAGGAAGGACTGCTCGATGAAGCTGAAGGGAATCTTGCTCCACCCCGGATCGGAGAAGCGGTGATCCTGGGGCAGGGGGTCGATACAGGGTTCCGCCTTTTCGCCCTCAAGTGCGCAATCGCTCACAAAGCGCGCCAGGCGAACCTGCTTGCTCAGGAGCTTGTTCAGGATTTCATGCTGCTTGCCGGGCGAGGCGGCCAGATGAAGCGCCCAGTCCTGCCAGGCTTGAAACAGGCTGATGGGGGAAATGCCCAGTGTGGCCGCCGCGATCGTGGCGTGGTGCATGCGATCGGCAATCCGGAAGGGATCATCGCGGTCCGGCGGTCCGTCCGGATGCGGTGGCGTGGCGGAGATGCTGCGCTGGGTTTGGGGTGGTGTCTGCTGCAGGTTCATCATCGGAAATCTCCGTCACCTGTTTTACTCTCCCGCTTTCGCCCAGACTTGCCGAAGAACGCGTCAGATTCGTGACGTCGCGCGCGTCACCCTATGGTATCCAGTCTCGACCTTCGGCGGCAAATTTCCTTGACGCAGATCAAGTGGCAATCCCGTCATGTTTTGCCGAGCAGAAGGGCTTTCAGGAGAGATCGCGCGGCGTCGCGATAAGGGGCTTCGCGGGCGCCGCCTGCAATGGCGAGGGCCGCCCTGTCGAATGCAGCGGACAGCATCTCCGAGAGCTGTTTCAAGGGGACGCCTGCCAGCCGCCCGTCCCGATCCGCCAGGCGCAAGCCTTCAAGCAGGGTCTGCCCGCCGGACACGCTGTCTATTGCCGCCATTTCGTCGGCGCCCAGAACAACGGGGCCTTCCAGAAGCAGTAGACGTGCGCGCCCCGGTATGCGCATTGCCTCGAAATAGGCGTCGGCACCTTCCGTGAGCGCGTCGAGGGGCGTTTCGGCGTCGCGCGTGGCGCGTTCTATCGTGGATGCCACCTCTTTCGCCTCGGCCTCGACGATGGCGCGAAGCAAATCCGCCTTGTCGCTGAAATGATGATAGAGCGCTCCGCGGGTCACCTTCGCGGCGGCGACGATCTCGGGCGTGCCTGTATCCGCATAGCCTTTTTCTATGAAAAGCATGCGAGCGGCCTTCAGGAGGGCTGTTTGTGTTGCGGCCGTGCGATCGCGGTTTGAACGCCGTTCTGATTTCTCTTGCATACATACAGTCTGTTTGTTAATAAAATAATACATACAGAATGTATCTTATGTGCAGCGAGGAGCAAGCCATGAAATGCACCCAGTTCTATCCGGTCCTGATGGCGAATGATGTCGGGCGGACCGCTTCGTTCTATTGCGAGCATTTCGGGTTTCGTCCGCTGTTTGAGAGCGACTGGTATGTCCATCTGCAGTCAAGCGGGAACGAGGCGATCAACCTCGCGGTTCTGAAAGGCGATCATGAAACGATACCCGCATCGGGGCGGGGGCTGGCGAGCGGGTTGCTGCTCAATTTCGAGGTTCAGGATGTGGATGCTGTCCACGACCGGCTTTCGCAGGCGGGGCTTCCGATCCTGCTTGCACTTCGCGACGAGGCATTCGGACAGCGGCACTTCATCACCAGCGATCCAAATGGCGTTATGATCGACATTGTCAAACCCATTCCGCCGAGCGCCGAATTTGCGGCGCACTATGCGGATGAGGCGCTGGCGCAGGAATGATGCCGGCCGAAGCGCCGGCGTCGTTCATTCCGAGGAGAGCTGCTGGCGCCAGAAGGCAACACCGCCGATGGCGACGGCCGCCGCCAGCCATGCGCAGAGAATGGCAAGTCCGCTCCAGCCGAGAGAGGCAGGTCCGCCCGACAATATCCAGTCGCGCACCGCTTCGGAGGCAAGAGACGGCAGGGGGATGACATTTCTGGTGGGGCCAACATAGAGCGCCACCAGAGAGGTGCCCAGTGTCAGCATGAACGCAGGAATGACGGCGGCGATCATCGAGCGCGAGAGGGTCGTAATCGCCGCTACGATCGCCGTCAGAACGGAAAGCTCCAGAAGCGATGCCATGAACGCCAGAAGCAGTGCCGCAAGACTGTCGGCGCGGATCGTCATGTTGGGCAGGCGCTGCTCAAAAAGCAGGGTGGTCATGATGTGCAGAAGCACATTCGATATCACCACCAGAACCAGGCTGAGACAGAGGAAAGCAAGGCAGGCAAGATATTTCGCGGCCCATAATTGAAATCGGCTCGCGCGCGGTACCAGAATGCGCCAGGTGTTGAAACGGTATTCGGCAAAGAAGATCGAGGCTATGCCGATCGCGTAAAGCAGGTGGGCGAGGGAATTGCCCGAAATTCCGAGCGACTTTGCCGCCGACATGAGTATGTCGACATTGTCCGGCGAGACATGACGCATGCGCACGAAGACCATGCCGTCGAGCAGAAGTTTGAAGATCATTGCGAAGACGGGTACCGAAAGGAAGCCCCAGAAAAGCAATGACGGCTGCCTGGCCAGCTTGAACAGCTCGGCACGGAAGAGGGCGCTCATGATCGGTTCTCCCGCGTCTCGGACAGAAATACGGTTTCAAGATCCGGCTTCACCCATTTGGCCTCATGAATGCGAACGCCGGACGCAATCAGGGACGCGATAAGCTCCGGGACATCATCCGGCTTGACGGCGACATAGAGCCCGCCATTGGCGGGTTCGGCGCGCACACCGAGCTTCTTTGAAACGGCTTCGGCGCCTTCGACATTCAGCCAGAACCGACCGTTGCGCCCAAGCAGTTCCGCCACATCGCCTTCGGCGGCCAATGCGCCGCGGCGCAGGATGGCGATGCGCCGACACACCCGCTCCACCTCGTCCAGCAGATGGCTCGAGAGGAGAACGGTAATGCCGTCCCGCTCGGCAAGTTCGCGGATAAGCGCGCGCATCTCCAGAATGCCATCGGGATCGAGCCCGTTGGTCGGCTCATCGAGCACGACGGCTTCGGGCTGTCCGACAAGGGCACAACCGATGCCAAGCCTTTGCTTCATGCCTAGTGAGAAACCGGAGACCTTCTTGTCGGCTGCGTGCAGGATGCCGGTGCGCTTCAGAACGGCATCCACCGGCAATGGGCTGTCGGCCATACGCGCCAGCATTTCCAGATGCTCACGCGCCGTCAGAAAGGGATAGAAGCCCGGAGCCTCGATCAACATGCCGAGCCTGCGCCGGGAGGCAGGGCCTGCGAGTTCGCCCAGGATCTCGACATGCCCGCGGTCAGGCCGCACGAGGCCTGCGACAATCCGCAGGAGGGTGCTCTTGCCTGCTCCGTTCGGGCCCAGAAGGCCGTAGACCTGGCCGCGCGGAATATGCAGAGTGAGGTCGTCAAGCGCGACCACGGCTCCGGCACCGAGGCCATAGCTCTTGCGGATGCCGTTGACGGCAATGGCGCTATTCGCTGCGCGAGCGGCGACGTTCATGGCAAAATGGCTCCGGGATTCTTCATATGGGTTCTTATGAGGCTTCGCGCGGCGATTTTGTGGTCATCGGGCCGCATTCGAGGCCGTGGCGGATGCTCGAAAACCGCACTGGCGATATCCCATCACAGTTTCACTCCAGGCAACCGGCTTGCCTGCTCGATCCAGGCCGCAACCTGCGCTTCGTCGAGCCCGTCATCCTCGTGGATGTCGAGGTAACGCGTGCCTTCCACCTTGGAAGCCTTGGGCGGCATGGGGAGAAGGGACGTTCCGCTCATGAAGGTGAGCTGGACATATTTCCTGTAACAATACATGGCCAGAAACCAGCCATCTTCCTTTCCATAGAGCGGCGTGTTCCATTTCACGGCCTTTCTCACGTCGGGAAAGGCGCGTTCGACGATGGCATCCACGCGCCGTCCAATGCCACACTTCCACCCCGGCATGGCAGCGATATACATCTGGACGGGCGCATTCCCTTCGCCCTTGGGGATCTGAGGGTTGCCGCTCGAAAGCAGTTTTGGCTCGTTTTTTGCGCTCATTGCGCGACTATTGCAGATGTCTGGCCCCATCGAAACCCCAGGTTGGGTGCACAAAGACCTCTTTCGGCGGATATCCTGCCGACGATCTGCAAGGAGCCCGGCCCAGGAGTCCAGCCATGTATCTTCCGCTGCATTTCAGGGAAATCGATACGGATGAGATCGAGGCGGTGATCGAGGCCGCGCCGCTGGCCTGCATCGTCGCGCAGACTTCCAACGGACTGATCGCAAATCACATTCCCGTACTTTGGGCACCTAAGGACATTCTGATCGGTCACGTTGCCCTTGCAAACGACATGCACAGGCTGATCGCCCAGGGGCAGGAGGTTCTGGCCATCTTTCGGGGCGAAGATGCCTATGTCTCCCCGAATTACTATCCGACGAAGCCCGAACACCACAGGCACGTTCCGACATGGAACTACCAGGTGGTTCACATCTACGGAAACATTACCTTCCAGTACGACGAACGCGACAAGCGCGCGGCGGTGGGACTGCTTACCCGGAATCACGAGCGGCGGCTAAACGGAAAGGATGCCTGGCGGATGGCCGATGCGCCAGCCGACTACATGAAAGACATGCTGAGCAGCATCGTGGCTTTCAAGGTGGATGTGACGAAGGTCCTGGCAAAATCCAAGCTCAGCCAGAACCGCGAGGAACGCGATTACGCCGGCGCGATCTCAGGGCTGCAAGCCTCGGGTGAAATCGCGCTGGCGGAGCGGATGAAGGGCAAATGCCCAAAGGCCGTGTGACTTGCGGGAACTAAAAACCGATGTGGAGTCTTATCCGGGCAGGTGATGATCAAACGCCTTTCTCTCCCTTCTCGGCGTGTGGGTTCCACCCGAAGCGCGACTTTGTAGCAGAGGCAGGCTATCGCGTTCATCGCCTTGCCGCCAAGGCCTTCTGGCGGAACACTTCCGCCGGCGTTCTGAAGCCCAGACACTTGCGCGGCGTTGCGTTGAGGTGAGCGCAAATTTGATGCAGATCCCGGTCGTCGATCGACAACGGGTTGGTGTCTCTCGAGAGCCATCTGCGGGCACGGCGGTTGGTATTCTCCACGGTGCCTTTCTGCCAAGGTGACTGCGGATCACAGAACCAGGTCTCAACGCCGAGCCCGGCTTGCAGGTACGGCCAGTCAGTAAATTCGGTGCCACGGTCGAAGGTGATTGAGCGCCGTGCCGCATGGGGAAGGGGACCTAGCGCATCGATGAGCCTATCCATAATTGGTTTCGATTGGCGATCGTTGTTGCGCAGGAAGACGGTAAAGCGGCTGACGCGTTCGACCAGTGACGTCACGTTGGCCTTGCCGAATTTCTTGCGGAATTGGATCAGGTCGCACTCCCAGTGGCCGAGTTGCTTTCTGTCCCGAACGACGTCCGGACGGTGCAAAATGCTCAATTCCGGGCTGAATCTGCGGCCATGACGGCGCCTGGCATGTCTCGGCCGACGTCGGGCGCGGCTCTCTGGCAGATAGCGCCACAGCTTGATCTTCTGACCATCGCTCGAATAGGCAAAGCGGTAGATCGTCTCGTGGCAGACGCGGACACTGCTTCTCTCATAAGCCAATCGACCGGCGATCTGCTCGGGCGACCAGCCATGCTTGATCCGCTCGATAATCGCAGCCCGAAGCCTCGGATGCCGGACGAGCTTGCGATGGCGGCTGCGGCGCTCCTTCGCTTTGCCATTCGCCGCGACGCAGAAATAGCCGGTCAGCTCGGGCATTTCGGCGTCTTCGAATTTGTTGCGCGCAAGCTCGCGGAAAATCGTCGAGCGATGACGGCCGAGCTTCTCGGCAATGACGTCAACGGCGACGCCGGCATGTCGCCACCGTTCGATCTTGCGGCGGTCATCCAAATCGAGTTGGGAGTAGGTGCGCTTCATAGTGTTTCCTTGCATGCGATAACCGATTGATATCGCTGCAAAGTCGCACTTCAAGATAGAACGCACCCACCGCATTTCCAAAAATCGCATAAGATAGATTATGGAACTATAGCCATAAGCAGAAGGCGAAAGTTGTGTGCGGTGACTTCGATTTCCCGCTTTGCCGAAGCCCGCTGAGCCCGCATGCACGACGGTGCGAACCGGGCGATGAGTTTCCGCCGTGACCCCAAAAGAACGCGCGACGCAGTGCTTGGCGAAATGTCTCAGGCAACCAAGTCTGCAGCCTGCACCCTGGCTGCACGAAACAGCGTCTGGGGCTCGGCTGAAAAGACAGCGTCATGCGCTCCGGCGGCAGCCCAGACCACATCGAAGCCCAACAGGCTTTCATCGCCATAGCGCGGAACATCGTCCGGCTGTCCGAGTGGCGACACGCCGCCGATTGCAAAGCCTGTTTCCTCGCGGATCCGCCTGGGATCGGCGCGCTTCAGCGGTTCGCCGACAAGTGCTGCCGCTTTGGCGAGATCGAGCTGGCGGATGCCAGACACGAGGAACAGATACAGCTTCGCGCTGGTCTCGCCTTCAAAGATCAACGACTTGACGATCTGTGCAACGCTGCAACCGCATTGCCGGGCGGCTTCTTCCGCGGTGCGCGTGGATTCTCCCATGCGCCTGATTTCGATCGGAAGTCCTGCTGCTTCAGCGCAAGCCTTTACACGATTGACGCTTTTGCTCACGGTGAATATCCTTATATTTCAAATAGATGAAATTGGAATCTCAACCACCATGCCATCATAGGCAGGCTCTATGTGATCCGGTGTCTCATTGAGCACTGTCTCGTAGTCGAGCGGAATATGCATGTGGGTGAGAATGGCGCGGCGCGCCTTGATGCGCTCAATCCATTCGAGCGCTTCACCGAGCGAAAAATGGCTCGGATGCGGACGGTATTGAAGCGCGTCGATGACAAGGATTTCCGGTGTGCCGATGAGCGGAACGGTCTCGCCTGGAAAGTCGCTTACATCGGGACAATAAGCGATGCCTCCGATGCGGTATCCGAGAGAAATGATATCGCCATGTATCTGAGGCAATGGCCGAAAAGTCAGGGGACCACCCTCGCCGTCGATGGTGAAATCATCCTCATGGCTGATCGGATGGGCCTTGAGGATCGGTGGATAGCTACTGCCGGGTGGTGTTTCAAAGCAATAGCCGAAGGCTTCATGCAGGCGCTTCAGCGTCGGCCGGTCGGCATAGACATCCATCAGCCTGCGCTGATCGATGACGAAGCCGCGCAGATCATCGATCCCATGAATATGGTCGGCATGCGGATGGGTATACACGACCGCGTCCAGGCATTTGACGCCGGCATCGATCATCTGTTCGCGAAAGTCTGGCCCGGTGTCCAGCGCCACGCGGGTAATGCCGCCATTGGCGGAAATGCGCTCGACCATGGCGGCACAGCGCCGCCTGCGATTTTTCGGATTGTCCGGGTCGCAGGCGCCCCACTCGCCGGTAATGCGCGGCGTTCCTGGCGATGAGCCGCAGCCGAGGATCGTGAGGCGCAACCGGTCGCTCATTGTTCCTTCGCGCCCCCCGGCAGCAGCGATCGCGGCACCTTGGAGAACAGACGGAAGAAATTCTCCGTGGTCCGTTCGGCAAGCGCCGTTTCGTCGAGACCGGCGGTTTCGGCCAGAACACGGGCTGTGTGCGCCACGAATGCCGGTTCGTTGCGCTTTCCCCGTTTGGGAACAGGCGCAAGATACGGCGCGTCTGTCTCGACCAGAAGCCGGTCGTGGGGAACGGTCGCTGCGATGTGGCGCAACTCCTCGGAATTGCGGAAGGTCAAGATACCGGAGAACGACACATAGCCGCCAAGCCGGACACCGGCGGCTGCCAGCCCGGCCCCGGAAGAAAAGCAGTGCAGCACGAAGGGAAATGCTCCCTTGCCTGTTTCCTCCTCGAGAATGGCGATCATGTCGTCATCTGCATTGCGTGCGTGGATGACCAGGGGAAGGCGCGTTTCGCGGGCTGCCGCGATATGGGTACGCAGGCCCCGCGCCTGTGCAACGCGCGGCGCCTTGTCATAGAAATAATCGAGCCCGGCCTCGCCGATTGCCACCACCTTCGGGTGCCCGGCAAGCCGCACCAGATCGGCGGTCGTGACGTCGAGTTCCTCGTCCGCATTGTGGGGATGCGTTCCCACCGAGCAGAACACGTTGTCATAGGCCTCGGCTACCGCACGGATGCGCTCAAACTGGCGCACGCGCGTCGAAATCGTGACCATCAGTTCGACACCTGCCTCGCGGGCCCGCTCGATCACGGCATCGCGCTCTTCCTCGAAATCGGGGAAGTCGAGGTGGCAGTGACTGTCGACCAGCATTGCGATCAGGCCCCCTCGCCTTCGGACTGCTGCTCCACATAGCGCGGGAAGACCGGCAGCGGCGCCGGCAAATCCGCCCCGGAAACGAGGGCGGCATCATCCGATACATCGGCGAAGGAGCGCCTGTCCTCTGACACGGCAAGGATATCGAGCAGCTTCGCCGCCGAACCTGGAATGAAGGGCTGGCAGAGGATCGCGACGCGGCGGATCACCTCGGCGGTGGTGTAGAGCACGCTTTGCATGCGCTCGGGATCCGTTTTCTTCAAGGCCCAGGGCTCCTGCCCCGCGAAATAGCGGTTGGCATCCGCCACAACGGCAAAGATCGCCGCCAGGGCGTGATGGATGGCCTGTGTCTTCATGGCCTCGCGGGCAGTCGACAGAGCATCCGCCGCAGCCTTCAGAATGGCGAGATCCGCTTCGGCAAGAGAACCTTTTTGCGGAACCTTGCCTTCGCAATTCTTGGCGATCATCGACAACGAGCGCTGGGCCAGATTTCCAAGATCGTTGGCAAGATCCGCATTGGTGCGGTTGACGATCGCATCATGGCTGTAGCTGCCATCCTGGCCGAAAGGCACTTCGCGCAAGAGGAAATAACGCACCTGGTCGAGGCCGTAATGCTCCACGAGCGAGAACGGGTCGATGACGTTGCCAACGGACTTCGACATCTTCTCCCCCCGGTTGAAGAGAAAGCCGTGGCTATAGACGCGGGCCGGAAGATCGATGCCTGCCGACATCAGGAAGGCCGGCCAGTAGATGGCGTGGAAACGGGTGATGTCCTTACCCACCACATGGAGATCCGCCGGCCAGAAGCGCCAGCGTGGATCCTGCATATCGGGATACCCGGCTGCGGTAATGTAGTTGGTGAGAGCGTCGACCCACACATACATCACATGTTTTTCGTCGCCGGGAACCGGAACGCCCCAGTCGAAGGTCGTTCGCGACACGGACAGGTCCTTGAGGCCGGACTTCACGAAGCTGACCACTTCGTTGCGGCGCTCCACAGGACCGATGAAGCCAGGATTGGCTTCATAAAGCGCGAGCAGCTTGTCCTGATAGGCGGAGAGACGGAAGAAATAGCTCTCCTCCTCCACCCATTCCACCGGTGTACCCTGCGGGCCGTAGCGCACGCCATCCTCGCGCAGCTCGGTCTCGTCCTCCGCGTAGTAGGCCTCGTCGCGGACGGAATACCAACCAGCATAGGAATCGAGATAGATATCACCACGCTCCGCCATGGCCGTCCAGATGGCCTGGGAAGCCTTGTAGTGACGCTCTTCCGTGGTGCGGATGAAATCGTCGTTGGACGCGTTCAGAACGGTGGCCATGCGCTGGAATTCGAGCGCGTTACGATCCGCCAGCTCGCGCGCGGAGATTCCTTCCTTCCGGGCGGTCTGAAGCATCTTGATGCCATGCTCGTCCGTTCCCGTCAGGAACATCACGTCCTTGCCGTCACACCGCTGAAAGCGCGCCAGCGCATCCGTGGCTATCAGCTCATAGGCGTGGCCGATATGCGGTCGGCCGTTGGGATAGGAAATCGCTGTCGTGATGTAAAAAGTATCGCGGGCCATCTGGGAGAATATCCGGAATGTCATTTCAGTGAGGCCCAGATAGCGCATCGAAGGCGCGCATGCCAGCCCGAGATGCGATCACTTCATACCAGGATGAGCTGCGCGTGCCCTTCCCGGCTCTTCCCCGGCCCCTCCCCGGCCCCTCGGTGTCCATCCACGACATTCGCAACCGGCGGAAACGCCCGATTGCGAAGACTTCAATCACGAAAGGCTGCGTTCAGCCGCGCGGCCAGCCCTGCAGCGTGCTGCTTGCGATCAAGGTTGAAGATCTCTGCCTCGCGGATGACGGTGTTCGCCTCCTCCCACAGATCCGCGGCACGGGACGCCCGGATTGCATCGCCCGAAATCGCAAGTCCCGAGGCGCGCTCGGCGATCATATCGAGGACCGCACGATTGAAGATCGCAAACTGGACGTCGCGCTCGCGGCCGCTCACGGCATCGCCCAGGCGCAGCGCCTCGACCGGATCGAAATCGCGGGCATTCACCAGTTTGTGGAGGATATCGCCGATTTCCGCTCCGCCAAACTGAGAAAGGAGAATTGCGTTGCGCACACTTCCCCGTGAACGGGAAGCAAGTTCGGCGCCCGCACTTTCCTCAGCGGCCCCCAGTTGGGCCAAAAGCCTTGTCAACTGCCCGTCCTCAAGAGGTTGAAGTCTCAAGACCTGACATCTGGAGCGGATCGTGGGCAGGAGACGGCCGGGCGAATGGGTGATCAGCACGAAAACCGTGCGCGGCGGCGGTTCCTCAAGGCTTTTCAAAAGCGCGTTGGCGGCGCTGATATTCATGTCGTCAGCCGGGTCAACGATCACGACCCGGTAGCCCCCGTCGTGCGGTGTCAGCGACAGGAAGCGTTGAATGCGCCGGATTTCATCAACTGTGATGACGGTCTTGAACTTCTTGTCGCGTTCAACGAAAGGCCGCGTCAGATGCAGGAGCGATGGATGGGCATCCTGCGCGATCAGGCGAAAGGTCTGTGAAGCAGGATCGGGCGCAACCAGGCGCTCGGGTGCTGCAGAGGGATCGGGATTTGAAAGGAGGTGATTGGCGAGATGGAAGGCCAACGTGGCCTTTCCTATGCCGGGCGGACCGGCAAGCAGGAGACCGTGGTGCAATTTTCCGGCGCGGTAGGCGCTCGCCAGGAGCGACGCGGCCTCATCATGGCCGACCAGAAGCGGGTTTTCAGACGGTTCGGGAATTTCCGGAAGAGAATCGAAGCGTTCCGGCGCGATACGTTCATACATCACCCCCTGCCCTCCCGGGCGGCAAGGCTGTCTTCCCGTTCTCTGCGGGACATGGCTGATAGCACTGCTTTCAGCACATTGGCCGACACCTTTTCAGGAGGGTCGGATGCATCCACCACGGTGCAGCGATCAGGCTCCTTCTTGGCGATTGCCATGAAAGCCTTGCGGCGCTGGCGATGGATGGCGAGAGTTTCCTTTTCGAAACGGTCGGGAGCTTCCGCTCCACGCCGTGCTCCGGCCCGACGGAGCCCTTCCTCCGGATCGATGTCGAGAATCACGGTCAGATCCGGCAGCATTCCATTCACCGTCACACGTTCCAGCTCCGTCATGAAATCCGTATCGAGATTCCCGGTCACCCCCTGATAGACGCGGGTGGAATCATAAAAGCGGTCACACAGGACGATCGCCCCGCGCTCCACGGCCGGACGGATCAGCTGTTCGACATGATCGGATCGGGCCGCAGCAAAAAGGATCGCCTCCATGGCGGGACCAAAGGATTCGGCCGCGCCCGACAAGAGAACATGGCGCACCGCTTCCGCTCCGGGGGAGCCGCCGGGTTCCCGCGTCACGATCACTTCGCGGCCCTGCTCGCGCAAAGCCTCTGCAAGCCTGTCGATCTGGGTCGACTTGCCGGCACCGTCGCCTCCTTCGAATGTGATGAAGAAACCGCGCGGCAAAACGATCGCATCCCTTCGTTCGGTCCGGTGAGCCAGAATTGACGGGCGGCAACGCCCTATCGCCGCTCGATTCCGAACGGCAGCCCAATTGCTATAGGCTCTCAGCACGCAAAGGTCCACGGTGAGCGGAGCTTCTCAACATGCGGCAAACGCAGTTACGGTAAAATAAGCCGGCTTTCCTGATGGGAGGCGGCACGCCCTCATGCCGGAGCTACAGATGGTATCTGCGCAGCCATCCTGTCAGAAGTTCGCCTACGGCATCCAGCGCCCTGTCCTGCAGGCGCCCCACCCCCACGCTTTCGGCGGCATAAAGCGGCGTTTCCTGGCTGAGTGTGTCGCCGATCCAGACTTTGAGCGTTCCGATCCGCGCCCCCGCTTCCACCGGAGCTTCGACAGGCCCCATATAGACGATGCGCGCCGTCAGCCTGTCGGCATCAGTGATCGGCCGAAAGATCGCGATCGGCCCTTTGGCCGTCACCGCAAGGTCGGGCTTGTCGCCGCCAAACACCGCAATGCGTCCCACGGTTTCGCCGGCAGCGAATATCTCGGTCTTTTCGAATGCGCGAATGCCCCAGTCGAGCATCTTGCGAGCTTCTTCCGCGCGCTCCTCATCGCTGGTCAGGCCATTCATGGCGACAAAGAGACGGCGACCTTCGCGCTTCACGGCGCCGACGATCGAATAGCCCTCTTCCTTGGAATAGCCCAGAGCCAGCCCTTCCGCGCCGATATCCATCTTTAACAGCGGATTGCGGTTGCGCTGGAATATCTTGTTCCAGGTGAAGGCTTCCTGGGCATAGAAATTGTAGAAATCGGGATAGGTGGCGGCAATGTGGGAGGCCAGCGTGACAAGGTCGCGCATCGTCACATGCTGCCCGTCTGCGGGGAGCCCCGTGGGATTGACGAAAACGGAATTCTTCATACTGATCTCGCGGGCACGCTCGGTCATGACACGGGCGAAATTTTCCTCCGAACCCGCCATCCCTTCCGCGATGATGATGCAAGCGTCATTGGCCGATTGCACCGTTGCCGCCTGGACAAGCGCATCGAGAGGGACCGAGGACTTGACCGCGGCGAACATCGTTGCAGTACCGGACACGGCACCTCCCGTCCGCCAGGCATGTTCGCTGACATAGAACTCATCATCGAGCTTGAGCCTGCCGCTCTTGATGGCATTGAAGGCCACTTCTGCGGTCATCAGCTTTGCGAGAGAAGCCGGCGGAACGGGATCGTCGGCATTCTTGGAAAAGAGAACCGTGCCGGTTTCGGCGTCGATCATGAAAGCCTGCCTGGCCCGCGTCTCGAACAATTGCGCGGAGGCGCCCTGAAGGCCGGACAGGAAAATGAGAGCAAATAGGAAAAGGCGAACCAGGGACCTCTTAATGCAAAGCATTAAAATCCCGCATGAAGCCTTACCCGGAAAGGTTTGTTTTTTATTAACCATGCCGGATTGTGGCGCGAAAACACGCGCCACGGAAACGCAAAACCCGTACACAACACCGCCCACCCAATTCAATTGTGGGCCCAGTCTACAGGAGTGGCGCCGGTTCAATCAACCGGTTCAATGAAACTCAACTGTTCCGGCAGGCCGTGCGGCAGGTGAAATCATTCCACCGCGATCGTGTAGGCGCGCTTGAACGCCTCTGGCTTACTGCCGGACGGCAAAGGCATCCGTCGCGCCGACGGTCCATGCGGTCTGGAGCATTTTATCCAGGGGCATGCGCCCATCGGGTTGAACGTTCAGGGCGAAGAAGACATTGCCCTCGTCATCGACGACAGCCTGGATTTCGCTTGCGCCGATCTGCGAGAGCTTGTCAGCCATATTTGCCGCCTCGCCGCGGGTTTGCCAGGTGCCGGCATTGAGGTAGCCGTCCGTCGCAGCCTGCTTGTTGCCCGATGTACCGCTTTTCCACCAGGTCGCCAGATCGGCTGAATTCAAATTACTGTCGAGGACCGTATCGAAGGCGCGTGCCGCACCTGCTATGCGCTTATCGGCATAGGACAATGCGGCGACTTCGACGCCGCCCACATCCGCCGGCGGCACCGCATGCGGACGTGCCGGAACGATCGGCCCAGTGGAGGGAAGCGCGAATTCGGCTGTGGATGGAATTACGGCGGAAGGTGTCAAACCCGGCTGGCCGGCAAAGGCGTTTGCGGCGGACACACCGGGCAGCGAGGATGTGGGTGTCGATCCGTTCATGGCGACCATCACGCCGCTCGGCAATCCATCGGAGGAACCGGGGGCAGCATTGCCTGGCCTGTATGACGCCATCAGATACTGGTCGTCACGACCTTCGATCGGCGCCGGGCCGACATATTCGACCTTTACCTGCGCGACGCCACTGCTCTTGTAGTCGAGAAGCTCGGCGGCGCGCTTGGAAAGATCGATCAGGCGGTTGTGCGCAAAGGGTCCGCGATCGTTGACCCGCACGACCACGGAACTGCCATTGGAAAGGTTGGTGACGCGCGCATAGCTCGGTAGCGGCATTGTCGGATGCGCGGCCGTCAGATGCGTCATGTCGTAGACTTCGCCATTTGCGGTCAGCCGACCGTGAAACGCATCGCCATACCAGGAAGCGGCACCCGTCTTCACGTAGTCGGGATCTTCCTTGGGCTTATACCACTTGCCCTTCACCTGATAGGGCTTGCCGACCTGGTAGCGGCCGCCGCCGCGCGGAAGGTTCGAGCGCAGGCTGGAAATCCGGGGACTGGCTTTCACGCCATATTCCGTCTCGGAAAAATATTCTTTGCTCTTGGTTTTGTTGACGGCCACTTTCGGCGTCGTGGAGGTGCAGGCGGAAAGCAGAGCGAGGCATGTCGCGCCGGCAATCGTCGCGTAAAGGCGGCGCATCGAATTCCGGCCGCTTAAAGACGTAACAAGGCTCATACGCCTTACTTCCCCCAGAGGATTTAATTTACACCGATTGAGCAGCCCCCGACGGTCTGCATTATCGGCATTAAGGCAATTTACGCAAACATGCCCTCCGCACTTTGCGCATTACAGGTTAGCACCGTGTAAATCCAATGTGGCGGGAAATGGGCAAAAATGTGAGAAATATGCTTCGAGGACAATTTTACGCCCTCCCCGCTTCGTCCAAACCGCGGCTCGGAGGGCAACCTATCTCCACCGTCCTCGGGAGAAGCGTGCGGTTTCCTGGGCAAAAATGGGCTTCGCTCTGGCGTTGCCGCCGGTTCCTCATCACTATCTCCCGATAGAATTGTTTATTCCTGCAGATGGGGCCGGATTTCTCCGGCCGTGACTGACTCGTCTTCAACCACAATGAACCGGAAGCCCAATGAGCGGATTGCTTGCCCTACTCGATGATGTCGCAGCACTGACGAAGATCACGGCGGCGCAACTGGACGATGTGGCGGCACAAGCTTCCAGGGTTGGCGTCAAGGTCGCCGCATCCGTTATCGACGATACGGCCAAGGCCGGTGCGAAATCGCTCGGCGCGGTGATCGACGACACCGCAGTCACCCCGAAATATGTCAAGGATCTGCCGGCCGCGCGTGAACTCCCCATCGTCTGGCAGATCGCCAAGGGATCGCTTTTCAACAAGCTGGTGATCTTGCTGCCGCTGGCGCTTCTTCTGAGTGCGCTCGCCCCCTGGCTCATTACGCCGCTCCTGATGTTCGGTGGTGCCTATCTGTGCTTCGAGGGCGCCGAGAAGCTCGTGCACGTCTTTCAGCCGGAAAAGGGACATGAAGACAAGCCAGCCTCTCTCGACGCTGCGCATCTGGAAAAACAACGCGTGGCCGGTGCGATCAAGACGGATTTCATCCTGTCTGCCGAGATCATGACAATCGCCCTGGCGGCAATAGAAGCGACCAGCCTTTTAATGGAGGGGCTGGTGCTTGCCCTTGTCGCTATCGGCATCACCGTGCTCGTCTATGGCAGTGTCGCCCTCCTGGTAAAGGCGGACGATTTCGGCCTTCACCTGTCGCAGATCGGACGGCTGGCCGCCACGCGTGCCTTCGGCCGGTTCATCGTGCGCGGCATGCCAAAGCTGATGGCAATCATTTCCATCGTCGGAACCGCAGCAATGCTCTGGGTCGGCGGGTCTATCGTCATTCACGGGCTGGAAGCGCTGGGGTGGCATATGCTGGGCGATGCGATCCATCAACTTTCAACCACCACTGCAGATCTGGTTACGACGGCAAAAGCCGCCGTGGAATGGCTCGCCAAAGCCGTTCTCGACGGCATATTCGGGCTCGGCCTCGGGCTTCTTCTCGTTCCGGTGGTGCAATATCTGCTGATGCCGCTGCGCAACGCGATCGCGCGCAGCAAATAGCAGCCCGCTTTCCTGAGCCACAACATATTCGCAACAAGCTCCGCCGCGTTGGCTGCATTCGCGGTCTTAATTTCCTATTCGCCGGCCCCCATGGACAGACAAACAAAATGCCGGCGCAGTCCCAATACGGTTCCCGAGCCTTCAATGCCCGGATGGGTGCGCTCCGGGCGAAAATGCCACCTGTCATGAAGCTGGCCGGGGACCGAAGAGGCACGCAACATAAGGCGCAAACAATCACGGGTATCATTCAGTGACAGTAACACCTTCCAACCGCGCTGCTGATAGCGTGGGTCAGAAGCCGCCTTTGCTGCTTTCAAGATATATCGGTCCGCAGCGTGGAAGCGGTGGCTTGCTTTCTCTCACCTGGCGGGGCGAAGCCGACAAAACACAGGCCTGCGTCCTCGCCATAGCCCCATAAAATGATTGAACCAACGCAGCCTTGGCGTTCCAGCGCCGGGGTTTGACATGTGGAGCTATCCTCGCGAGCAATGACATGGGCTTTCAAAGGCCTTTGCCCTCGCGGTTTCGGCGATGGCCAAATAAGCCAATAGGTTATGCTACGAAAGCGGCTTCAGGATTTCAGCGGCAAGTTCCTTGGGATGCGTGAGAGCGATCATGTGAGGCGCCTCCCCGATAACCTCAAAGCTTCGGCGCGTTCCCACGGTAAGGCGCCTCATCAGTTCGGGCGGCGTGGATTGGTCGCATTCGCCGGCGATGATGCGCATCGGGGCGGTAATCCCGTCCAGCCTGCCGTCGAATGACAGTCCTGCCAACGCCCGCCATGCTCCGCTCCAGTCGGCAACGGATGCGCGCCGGACACAGTTGCGGGCATAGCGCACCGGCCAGCCATTTGTCGCCAGATCACTGGCACGGAACCACCGGGTCAGGCTGGGGATGATTTGCGCCTCCATTCCCTGGAGCTCGGCGTGTTGAGCGCGGTCCTCGAAGGCGGGAAACGACCATGCGGTGGCGGCAATCACGGTCAGCTCCCGCACACGTCCGGGCTGTTGCAACGCGAGCTCCAGGGCAATCGACCCGCCAAGAGACAGGCCGGTGATATGGGCCTGTGGCAGCGTCAGCCGCTCCATGACATCGGCCACATCCTGTGCGTAATGAGCCAGATTGCAAACCTCGGGCGCGAAGGCCGCCCCACCGAACCCGCGCAGGTCATAGGCGATGACACGGAAATGCGGCGTCAGAACCGGAATGACGCGCGACCACATCCGCCAATCCAGACCGAGGGCATGGAGCAGAATCAGGGGCGGCCTGTCGCCGCCGCTGTCGAACAGGCATGTGTCGTGATCGCGCAATGGAAACGGCTTCGCGACAAGCAATTCCTCACCTTTGTCCTGCATCACTTCGCGCGCGATGCGCTGCATGGTCAGCGCGCGCGGATAGCCTGCGTAGACAGAAACTTGCTCGACGCTGGCCATGATTTCTTCTGGCACGAGGCCGCTATCCAACGCAAAACCAAGATGCGCACGCAACTGGTCTTCGCATCCCCCCATGGCCCCGAGCATGGAAATGGTTTCGAGTTCTCGTGCGCCATAGCCGAGCGTGGCTTGGCCAATGATCTTGCCGAAGGCGTGATCCACCAGACTCTCGGCCAATACCTGGGAGTGAGCGCCGACCGAAGCGAGGATCGTTTCCTGCGCCTGGCCGGTCATCCGCTTCATCGCGTGATCGCCGATCAGGCCTGTCTGCGCGCGGGGCATGGTGCGGGCGCTCATACATTCACCCCTTTCATGCCCTCGGCGGTATAACGTTCGCCGGTGAAACTGCCCGGCGCATAGGTACTGTCAAGTTTGGCGATGTCATCGGCAGACAGGCGCAGGCTGGCGGCTGCTATGTTCTGTTCCAGATAGCTGAGCCGCTTGGTGCCGGGGATCGCGAACACACCCTTGGCCAGCACCCAGGCGAGAGCCACCTGCGATGGCGTTGCCTCGCGCCTTTCGGCAATGGCGCGCAGGGTGTCGAGCCGCGCCGTATTCGCTTTCAGCGCCTCATCGCCAAAACGCGGAGCGTTGCGGCGAAAATCGTTCTCGGCCAGGCTGTCGAGATCAATCGTGCCAGACAGCAGACCGCGCCCCAGCGGGCTGTAGGCGACAAAGGCAATACCCAGTTCGCGGCAGGCAGGCAGCACCTCGCTTTCCATATCGCGGGTGGTCAGCGAATATTCGCTCTGCACGGCAGCCACGGGATGCACCGCATGGGCGCGGCGCAGCGTATCGGCAGAGACTTCGCTGAGACCAATGCGTGCGATCTTGCCTACGTTCACCAACTCGGCCAGCGCCTGCATCGTTTCTTCGATGGGGCGCCCGGCCTCGGCGCGGTGGACATAATACAGGCCGATCTGCTCGCCCCCCAGACGCCGCAGCGATGCATCACAGGCCTGTCGAATATAGTCCGGGCTGTTGTCGATAGTGCGCGCGTATGCGCCCGGAGCCTTGCGAATACCGAACTTGGTGGCAATGAAAGCGCCCGGGCGACCCTGTTTCAGAAACCGCGCGAGCAGTTCCTCATTATGGCCATTGCCATACATGTCGGCGGTGTCGAACATCCGCACGCCAAGTTCATAGGCGCGGGACAGCACGGCGAGCGACTGGGCATCGTCGGTTTCGCCATAAAACTCGGACATGCCCATACAGCCAAGGCCAAGCGCTGGCAGCTTTAAACCGCCGGTTCCTAACGGAAGAGTGGGGATCATTGATTTTCTCCAGAAAATGAGGGTGCAGGCAGGCAGGCAACGCCGTCGATTTCCACCAGCGCACCAGGATGGAACAGCGCATCGACACCGATCAGCGCGCTGGCTGGCGGTCGTTCCGTATCGACCCAGCGGTCACGGACGGCGCGGATAACGTCCAGCGGCTGATTGTTCAGGTCGCGAACATAGAAAGTAATACGCGCCAGCGATGTGAAATTTGTCCCTGCCGCTGCCAGCGTCGCCGCCATATTCGCGAATACCTGGTCGAGTTGGCCTTCCAGATCGTTTCCCGTCATCTGGCCCTCTGTATCCAGTGGCACATGACCGGACAGGATGAGTAGATCGCCACGGCATCGCATAGCGGGCGAAAACCCGGCAATCGGCTGGTTTGCAAGAATGACGGGTTCAAGATGGGGCGGTGCGTGCGGATCAATCTGTGTCATGCGGCTATTGATACGGCCTGTGGTGAACCCGCGAAACTGCATGACGATGCATGGCATCTGTGCAATATCTATCAGATGAACTGGGATGATCTGCATGTGCTGGCGCTTCTGGACCGCGAAGGCTCGCTGGCGGGCACAGCGCGCGTATTGGGTGTCAATCACGCTACGGTGTCACGCCGGATCGCCGCGTTGGAAGAGAGCTTGGGTCAAACGCTCGTGCGTCGCCTGGCGCGATCCACGCCGCTGACCGAAAGGGGCAAAGAGATTGCCGCAATTGCGCGCGACATGGAGCATTGCGCGCAGCGCATTGAACGTCTGACCAATGCCGCGCAGGGCACGTTGACCGGGCGTGTGCGGCTGACCGCGCCGCCTGTTCTGGTCAGCGAAGTTATCATCCCGGCCATGCGCGATCTGCGCGCCGACCATCCCGATTTGCAGATCGTGCTGTCTGCCAATTCGCATGTCGCCTCGCTCGACAGCGGCCAGGCCGATCTGGCGGTGCGGATGGTTGAGCCACAGGGTAAACAGAACATCGTCCGCCGCATCGGTGCGGTCGAATTCGCGCTCTATGCGACACCAGACATTGCAAGACTGCCTCCACAGCAATGGCGCTTTGTTGCTTTCGACGAAACGCTGGCCCATGTGCCCCAGCAACGCTGGCTGGAAGAGTTTGCCAAGGATCGCCCGCTTGATCTGCTGACCGGGGATTTTCACAGCCAGTTCGCCGCCGCGCGGGCCGGCCTTGGCGTCGCGCTGTTGCCTTGTGTGATGGCGCAGCCTTGCCAAAAACTGGTGCGCGTCGCCGCTCAGCAACCTGAAGCGCGGCCGGTTTGGATGGTCATCCATGCCGATCTGAAACACGCCCCTGCTGTCCGCACTGTGGCCGACATGCTGGTCGATGCGTTCAGAAAGAGCTGAAGAATTGAAGCTCCTGATACGGTCGGCGTTCGCGGTAACGACACATTGTTTGCACGCCAGGTTTCTACAAGGTGATAGCCGCGTCAGCGGACGTCGTGTCATCAACGGCACATGGGCTATTTTCGATGGCGATCAGCGGGAATGGCGGGCCGAAACCGATGAAACGGAGAACTACGTCTACGCCATAGCCCTCCAAAATGATCGATAGTTATCGACCGGGTGGGATCGATCTCATGCCAGACAAGAACACCGGGGGGTGAGCCTATGACGAACATTAATCACCATGCGCCGCCTCGTACTTCAACCAGTCAATAAAGCTTCGTACGGCCGGACGTTCATCGCCACCCGTTTGCGTGACAGCATAATAGGCGAAATCAGTTGGCCACGGCTGATCCAGAGCGAGGGTCAAACGACCGGAAGCGATTTCATCCGCCACATATACGTCCCGGACCAGCGCGAGGCCCTGACCGGCGACAGCGGCTCGGATAAGCAGGAAATCATCGTCGAACGACGGGCCGCGCTCCGCGCGCGGGTCATCGGACGCACCCACCGCCTTGAGCCATAAGCGCCAATCGGCGCGGTCGGAATCCTGCAAGAGCGGGTAGGCAAGACAATCGGCCGGCTCATCTATCGGCGGACCCGCCTCAAGAATGCTCGGAGCCGCGACCGGCAGAAGCACCGGAGCCACAAGATGCTCCGACACGAGACCGGAATATGCGCCAAGGCCATGCCGGATGGCGATATCGACGCGATCCCGTTTAAGATCGACGAGGCTCGAAGTCGCCTCGACGCGCACTTCTATCTCGGGATTTGCGCTGGTGAAGCGCCCAAGGCGCGGAACGAGCCATGACGCGGCGAAAGACGGGACGGTGCTGACGGTCAGCGTTGGTTGGCCATTGATTGCCGCCAGGGTTTCAAGGCTTGCCGCGATCTGATCGAAAGCCATGAGCAGGTTCGGATGAACCTTTGCGCCAGCCTCCGTCAACTGGACACCGTAGCGCGTGCGCGTGAACAGCGTCACGCCAAGCCGTGCCTCCAGCTGCCTGATCTGTTGACTGACAGCGCCGGGTGTGACGCCCATTGCTTCTGCGGCTCGCTTGACGCTGCGGTGCCTGCCCGTCTCGACGAAGGCGCGCAGGGCGAGAAGTGGGAAAACAGGGTTCATGATATAGTATACCTAAATTCTAACAGCAGATCATATCGCTCATGACCCCATTCTTTCTGCCGTAGTGTGGAAGGGCAGACATCGAAACAATTTAGTCTGCCTTACCTATGGATGCGAGAGAAATTGATGGTCACGAATGAACGGATGCAAGATCACAAGCCGGCCTTGAACGCCTGGTTTCTGGTCATGGTAGGCTTTGCCGCGCTGGCGGTTTCTTTTTCGGTGCGAGCCATGCTCGGCCTGGCGATGCCCGTCATGGAGGCCGAACTTGGCTGGTCGCGTTCATTCCTGTCGGGCGTCGGCGCGCTGGCGCTTGTCCTGATGGCCTTTGCCGCGCCCTTTGCCGGCAGGGTCATCGATGTGAGCGGGCCGAGGCTGCTGATGTGTGGGGG
>SWCF01003772.1_pt1 | contig 26202 bp, 26 predicted proteins | sample 4690081 | NCBI WGS metagenome assembly SWCF01 (sample SAMN10267280, study PRJNA491770) | bioreactor metagenome | isolation source: DHS bioreactor inoculated with | place: Japan: off Shimokita Peninsula
CGTTCGGAACCGCTGTGGGCTGCACTCTCTCGGCATGCCCCGTACGGCGCTCGTCAAACCTCCCCGGTAGCACCACCGTCCTCTTGTGACCTGTATCACTGTACGGGTACTGTCGGCTCCACCAGGGACAACGTCGCTCCGAGGAAAGGAGGGCGGTCATGAAGCTCAATCTGTTCGTCGCATGGACCGGCTACATGCTCGCGTTGGTCTCGATCGTGAGTCTTGCGGGTTTCCTCTACGCCGCGGGGTCCGGCAACGGCGGGTGGGCGCTCGTCGCGGGCGCGGTGTGCGTCCTCGCGGTGGCGTCGGCGATCGCGATGATCGGTAGTACCGTCCATCACGACCATCGTCTGCATCGCGAGACACCGCACCTGTTCTGACGGTTCCGCCGTCTCACGCCTCGGCCAGGCGCCGCTTCTCGAGTTCCACATCGAATCCGGCTGCCGGCCAGTCCAGGTCGAGGCGTTCGAACGCGTCGACGAGCAGTTCCATGACGGCGATGCGGCTGTACCACTTGCGGTCGCAGGGCACGACATACCAGGGGGCGTGCTCCGTCGAGGTCTTGTCCAGCATCGCCTGGTACGCCTCCTGGTAGGCGGGCCACAGCGTGCGTTCGGAGACGTCGCCGGGGTTGTACTTCCAGTGCTTGTCCCGCCGCTCGAGCCGTTCGGCCAGGCGGCGCTTCTGCTCGTCGAGCGAGACGAACATCGCCACCTTGACCAGCGTGGTCCCACTGTCGACGAGTTCACGCTCGAACTGGTTGATCTCGTCGTACCGGGTGCTCCACACGCTCTCGGGCACGAGGTTGCGGACCCGCACGACGAGCACGTCCTCGTAGTGCGAGCGGTCGAACACCCCGAGTTGTCCCGCCCGCGGCAGCGCCTTGTGGATGCGCCACAGGTAGTGGTGGCGCTTCTCCTCGGGCGTGGGCACACCGAACGACGTGTGGTCGACGCCCTGCGGATCCACGTGGCCGATGACGTTGCGGACCATGCCGCCCTTGCCGGCGGTATCCATGCCCTGCAGGATCAGCAGGATTGACCGGCGGTCCCCCGAGCGTCCGTTGGCGAACAGCATCTCCTGCAGGCGCGAGAGCACCGCCCCGCGTTCCTCGATGAGCCGTTCGCCGGTGGCCTTGTCGCCGGTGAAGCCCGGGGTTCCGTTCGTCTCGATGTCGGCGACCCTGGTCCCGGGGTGGGCACGGAGCACCTCGACGGCCGGCGCCTGCCACGGATCGGTGCTCTTGACGGTCATCTGCCGAGCGTGCCACATCCCGTGGCCGGATCAGCCGAGTTCGAGCTCGGTGTCGTCCGGGCGGGTGGGGTAGGGCGGAGCCGACATCCCGTCGACCATGTGGCTGCCCCACAGGTCCGTCTCGGTGATCCGGGCGATCGCCGGAACGGGGCCGTCGGGTCCGGGCACTGTGAGGTGGACGTCGGTGCCGGGGGAGAGGTCGGTGCCCGGCAGGGCTGCCGCGAGTCCGCGGAGACGCCCCCGCCAGCGGTAGCGGCCGCTGATCGGGTCGAATGCCCCCGAGAGCTGGACCTCCGTCGTGGCGTGCTGCTCGCCGACGGTGACCTCGGCGGGGCCGCGGTAGCCGTCGGGTTCGTCGTCGTGTGGGTCGGACATGCCCGCGACCTTACATGTAAACATCAGTTACATAAACAGGGTCACGGGGTGCCGGCGTCCGGAAGCAGCGGGTGCGGCCGGCTCTTGAAGCGGGCCGGCGAGCCGCCGACGGCTGCGATCCCGGATATGCCGCCCCAGGTCATCATCGTGAGGTAGTCGGTCAGGTCCTCCGCCGACATCGACTTGTTGGAAATCCACCAGTGGGTGGCGAGCTGGATCGCGCCCACGATCGCGTACGCCCACGGGACGGACCCGCCCGAGTCCATCTCCAGGTGCCGCAGCCGCTCACCGATCACCGTCGCGACGAGTTCGGCGATCATCCGCTCCGAGTCGGCCACGACGTCGCGCCCGGCCGCGGCGCTGTTGGTCATCACGTACAGATACACCTCGGGATCGGAGGCGACGGTCTCGACGTAGGTGGCGATCGCGACCCGGGTCAGGTCGTACTCGTCGAGGTCCTCGGCCACCGCCGCGTAGATGCGCGGCGCCAGGATCGTCTCCACGTACCGCAGCATCGTCGCCGTGGTCAGGTCGTTCTTGTCGGTGAAGTACCGGTAGAGAACGGTCTTGGAGACACCGATCTCGGCGGCGATCTCGTCCATCCCGACGTCGCGTCCGCGGGACCGGATCGCCTTGATCGTGCCGTCGACGAGTTCCTCGCGCCGGGCGATCTTGTGTTCGTGCCAGCGACGCTTGCGGCCGTCCTGTTTGGTCGGCGCGGCGGCCGTCGGGACCGGCGTGTCGGTCGGGGACGGGGGCTGGGGAACTCGGTGGTTCGGCACTGGGTGGCACATCCGTTCGCTCGATCGTCCGTCCAGTTTAGAGGGGGCCACGCGGCCGGCCGTGCGGACGTCCCGTTCGGGGCACGACGTCCGTTTCCGCCGCGTCCGCCCTCGCCGGGCGCAGCTTCGGCACAATAGCGGAGGTGCAGCTGATGAGCATCGACGATGACGCCAAGCGCAGGGACCTGCGCCGGATGAAGGCGGTCGCCACCGGCTTCCTGCTCGTGGCGACCGCAATCTACCTGTTCTGCCGCTGGCAGGAGACGCGCGGCGCCGGCGAATGGGTGGGGTACGTGCGCGCCGCCTCCGAGGCCGGGATGGTCGGCGCGCTCGCGGACTGGTTCGCGGTCACCGCGCTGTTCCGGCATCCGCTGGGTATCCCCGTTCCGCACACGGCCATCATCAAACGGAAGAAGGATCAGCTCGGGGCGAGCCTGAGTTCGTTCGTCGGCTCCAACTTCCTCGCCCCCGAGGTGGTGTCGGCGAAGGTCGAGAACGCCCGGATCCCGCTGCGCCTGGGGACCTGGATGGCGGAGCCCGAACACGCCGAGCGGATCGCGCAGGAGACGTCGACGGTGCTGCGGGGACTCGTGACGGTCCTGCGCGAGGAGGACATCCAGCAGATCATCGACAACACCATCGTCAAGCGCATCGCCGAGCCGGAGTGGGGGCCGCCCATCGGCCGGGTGCTGTCCGAGCTGCTCGCCGAGAACCGGCAACTGCCGCTGATCGACATGCTGGCCGAGCGGGCTCATCAGTGGGCCCTCGGCAGCCAGGAGACGATCGACCGCATCATCAGCCGCGACTCGCCGTCGTGGTCGCCGAAGTTCGTGGACCTGCTGCTCGGCGAGCGGATCCACCGCGAGCTGGTGGAGTTCACCTGGAAGGTGCGGTCCAATCCCGACCACGAGGTGCGCGTGGCCGCGAACCGGTTCCTCGCCGAGTACGCGCGGGACCTGCAGCACGATCCGGTCACCATCGCCAAGGCGGAGAAGGTCAAGGCGGAGATCATGGGCCGCGAGGAGGTCACCCAGCTGGCCTCCGCGACGTGGCGTGCGGCCAAGCGGATGATCCTCGAGTCGGTCGACGACCCGCACAGCACGCTGCGCACGAAGGTCACCGAGAACGTCATCCACTTCGGTGTGCGGCTGATGGAGGACCACGAGCTGCGCGGCAAGTTCGACCGCTGGCTGCTCGACGGGGCCCGGTACATCGCGGCCAACTACGCCGACGAGATCACCGCGGTCATCCGGGAGACGGTGGAGCGCTGGGACGCGGAGGAGGCGAGCCGCAAGATCGAGCTCCAGGTGGGACGCGATCTGCAGTTCATCCGGATCAACGGCACGGTGGTCGGGTCGCTCGCCGGTCTGGCCATCTACACCCTGTCGAATCTGCTGTTCGCGTGACGTGTCACACGTGCTAGCAGAGTGCTTGCTACAGCTAGCACGTGTGGGTACAGTGGAAATGTGTCCACGAAGGAACGGGGTGAACCCGCCGACGGAGGGGACGATGACAAGGACGACGCGTCTGGCGCCACCGAGATCGCCACGCGGGTGGTCAGTACTGCCGCGCAGGACATCGGCAGTTTCATCCGCTCGCAGCGCGAGGCGGCGCAGGTGTCTCTGCGCCAGCTCTCCCAGCTCGCCGGCGTCAGCAATCCCTATCTGAGCCAGATCGAGCGAGGGCTGCGCAAGCCCTCGGCCGAGGTGCTCGGGCAGATTGCCAAGGGGCTCCGGATGTCCGCGGAGGTCCTCTACGTCCGGGCCGGGATCCTGGAGCAACGCCCGCAGAGCGCGGTGCGCGACGCGCTGCTGACCGATGCCGTACTCAACGAGCGGCAGAAGCAGGTCCTGCTCGACATCTACGAATCGTTCTGCCGCGAGAACGGTTCCCACCCTTCCGGGGCGGACCTCTCACCCGAGGTGTCTGCACCCGAGGTATCCGCACCCGCGGCCGCTGCCCCGAACGGCGCGACCGACCCTGATCGACAGGAGAACTGACATGACCGATCCGAAGAACCTCGCCACCCCGCTGTATGCCGCCGTCGGTGCCGGTGACACCGTGGTCCAGGCGGTGGCGGACATCGTGGCCCGCACCCGCCGTCGCGCCGAGACCACCCAGACCGACGTCAGCGACCGGGTCGACAGTGCCCGGGGCCGCCTGGCCGATTTCCAGGAGGATCTGACCGAGAACGTCGAGTCCCTGCGCGAGCGGCTCGCCGGCCTGCCGGCCGAACTGCCCGAGGATCTCGCCGAGCTGCGCGAGAAGTTCACCGCCGAGGAGCTGCGCAAGGTGGCCGAGGCCTACCTGAAGGTGGCCTCCGACATCTACACCGCGCTCGCCGAGCGTGGCGAGGAGACCATCGAACGGCTGCGCAAGCAGCCGGTCGTGGAGGAGGGCATCGGCCGCGCGGAGGCTGCGTTCGGTGACGCCGTCGAGCTCACCGAGGAGGCTCTGGGCACCGTCGCGCGCCAGACCCGCGCCGTGGGCGAACAGGCCGCCCGGCTCGCGGGCCGTGCCGCCGGCCGGATCGAGGAGACCGCCGGCGACGTCGGCGAGGCCATCTCCGGGGCCGGCGAGGAGGCCGGCCTGCGGGTGCTCGACCTCGGTGGCCAGGCCCAGGAGGCGGCTGCGGAGGCCGCGGACCGGGTCGAGACCGCCGCGCTCGAGCTCGACGAGGCTGCCACCAAGGTCGAGGAAGCCGCAGAGAAGGCGGCGGCTTCGAAGGCTGAGGCTTCGAAGGCTGAGGCTTCGAAGACGGAGGCGCCGAAGACCCCGGCCGCCAAGACGCCGGCCAAGGCCCCCGCCAAGACGCCGGCCAAGGCGCCCGCCAAGAAGGCAGCGCCGCGCAAGACCACCGGCGCCTGATCTCCACCGGGCGGTAGAACCGCAGACGGCCCCCACGCGACCTTCGCGTGGGGGCCGTTGCTCGTACCATGGGAACGTGCCCAACGTCGATTCTCTCGCCGCCCTGATCATCTTCGCTCTGCAGATCGTCGCGCTCGCCGGGGCGGGTTTCGCGCTGCTGCATGCCGTGCGGCAACCCGCCGAGGCGTTCCCCGCGGTCGACAAGCTCACCAAGCCGGTGTGGCTCGGCATTCTCGCCGCCTCGCTGCTGGTGATCGTCGTCTTCTGGGGCACCTTCATGATGCTCGGAATCATCGCGGTCATCGCCGTGAGCGTGTACCTCGTCGACGTGCGACCACGGGTGGACGAGGTGCAGCGGCCGCGCTGGTAGTTCCCGCCGGGGGGGCCTTGACAAGCGCCGAAAGATTGATGACACTTCGAGTAACGGGTAATTACCGAGACGAGGTGATCGACGATGGCGCTCACCCGGACCGTCCGCACGGCCGACCGTGAGGACACCGCCGAACGGCTGCTGGCCTCCGCCGCACGTTCCTCCTACGACCCGGCCCTCGAAATCGACTGGGACGCTCCCGTCCCTGCCGACAAGTACGGGATGACCCCCGAATGGAGCAGCCTCTACGGCACCGCTCTGTGGGAGTCGATGAGCGAACGGCAGCGGATCGTCCTGACCCAGCACGAGGCCGCCAGCATCGCCGGCACCGGCATCTGGTTCGAGATGATCCTGATGCAGATGCTCGTGCGCGACCTCTACCGCCGCGACCCCGCCACAGCCTACGTCCAGTTCGGGCTCACCGAGATCGCCGACGAGTGCCGCCACTCGACCATGTTCGCGCGCGCGGCACAGCACTTCGGGATCCCGTCCTACCGGCCGAAGCGCTGGATCCGGGAGAGCGGCAGGCTGTTCAAGGCCACGGCGAGCGGGGCGCTCGCATTCGGCGGAACCCTGTTCGCCGAAGAGATCCTCGACGCGATGCAGCGCGACTTCATGCGCGACGAGCGGGTCCAGCCCGTCACCCGCACCGTCAGCCGCATCCACGTCGTCGAGGAGTCCCGGCACATCCGCTACGCGCGCGAAGAGATCGTCCGCCGCACACGGCACCTGTCCCGCACTGACCGCGCGCGTATCCGGCTGCAGCTGGGCATCTCCGCGTACTTCGTCGTCACGAGCCTCGTCCACGACGACGTCTATGCCGCCGCGGGGCTCGACGTCGCCGAGGCCACGGCGGCGGTGCGGACGAACACGCACTACCACGACCGGCTCCGTGAAGGCACCCGACGGACGATCGAGTTCCTCGACGACGTGGGCCTGATCGGCGGACCGTCGACCCTGCTGCTCCGCCGCGCCCACGTCCTGTGATCGCGTACCCGATCCTCGGCCGCTGCGTCCCGCGACGGCCGTCGTTCCAGCAACCAGGAGAACAACACAGGTGAAGAAGCCGTCCCGTAGGACCACGCTGGTGATCGCCGGGGTGGCCGGCGCTGCTGCCGTCGCCGGACTCGTGGCCTACCGCGCCCGACGTCGCCACGCCGTGGTGCGCGCCGCCGACCGGCCACCGCACGCGCTGCTCGCGCCGCCCACGCTGGACCCCGATGTCGTCGACCTCACCACCGACGACGGTGCCCACCTCCACATCCGCGCCTACGGCGATCCGGACGCCGACCCGATCGTGCTCAGCCACGGGTGGACGTGCAACGCCGACTACTGGATCCCGCAGATCAATGCACTCGCCGGGCGCTACCGGGTGATCACCTACGACCAGCGCGGTCACGGCCGCAGCGATCTCGGTACCCGGGCCTTCGGCCCCGACGTCCTCGCCGACGATCTCGCAGCGGTCCTCGCGGCGACGGTGCCGGCCGGCCGCAGGGCAGTCCTCGCCGGGCACAGCATGGGCGGCATGAGCATCATCGCGTGGGCCGGCCGCCACCCCGAACAGGTGCGGGAGAAGGCGTCCGGAGTGCTGCTCGCGAGCACCGGCACCGACAGCCTGCTCGCCGAGGCCGCGCTGCTGCCGCCCCGGCTGGGACGAGTGCCGGAGCCCGTCGCGCGGCGTGTCCTCGGCGCCGCCCTGCCGCTCGTCGCCTCCCCCCTGACCACCCGCGCGCTGAAGTACGTCGCGCTCGCACCCGGCTCGAGCCCCGCCGAGGTGGAGTTCTGCGAGAAGATCGTGCTCGGCTGCACCCCCCGGGCCCGTGGCAACTGGGGGGCGGCGCTCAGCGCGATCGACATCCGAACGGGCCTCGAGCACCTCACCGTCCCGACCACCGTGCTGGTCGGCACCGCGGACCGCCTCACGCCGCCGGTGCACGCGCACCGGCTCGCCGAGGCCCTCGAGGCCGCCGGCCACCTCGAGCACTTCGTCGTCCTCGACGGGATCGGGCACATGAGCTCGGTCGAGGCGATCGACGCGTTCGACGACGAACTGCTGTACCTCGCCCAACGGGAGCCCGTGCAGGCAACCGCCTGACGCTCCCATCCGCGGCGGCCGCGGCACCGAACTCCCCGTGTGCCATCCACTGGAGAAGGACCCGTGACCGTGTCGGGCCACCGCGCCGCGCGTGCCCTCGCCGGACTGGTGTCGTTCGGTGTCGTCCTCGGCGTCGGCGAACTGCTCGCAGCACTGGTCGGGCCGGCCTCGTCGCCGTTCTACGCCGTCGGCGCCACGACCGTGGACCGGGCGCCCGCGTGGGCCCGCGAGTTCGCGATCGACACGTTCGGAACGTCGGACAAACCGGCGTTGTTCATCGGCATGTCGGTGATCCTCGCGGTGCTTGCCGTGGCGGCGGGGCTGCTCGAACAGCCCCGCCGACCGCGCGGCGGCGTCGTCATCGCGGTCCTGGCCGCCGTCGGCGGATACGCGGCACTGAGCCGGCCGGGTGCCACCGCCGTCGCTGCGCTGCCCACCGTCGTCGGCGCCGTCGCGGGCGCGGTGCTGTTGCAGTACGCCGTCCGGCTGCTCGCCGCATCCGGCGTCCGCGACGACGGGACGGCAACCCCGGCGGCGTGGCCGCGCCGCCGGTTCCTCACGGTGCTCGGCACCGCCGCCGCGGTGGCCGTGGCCGCCGGCGCCGCCGGCCGGCACCTCACCGACCGGCTGGCGCGGGCCGTCGAGGACCGTGCCCGGTTCCTGATCCCGCGACCGGCCCGGGCCGCCGCACCCGTGCCGGCGGGCACCGAGGTGACGGTCCCCGGGGCAACCCCCTTCCTCACCTCGCCGTCGGAGTTCTACCGCATCGACACCGCGCTGCAGGTGCCGCGGTTGCGCACCGCGGACTGGCAGCTGCGCATTCACGGCATGGTCGAGCGGGAAGTGACACTCACCTGGGACGATCTGGCCGCGTTCGAACCCGTCGAACGGATCCTCACCCTCACCTGCGTGTCCAACGAGGTCGGCGGCAACCTGGCCGGCAACGCCCGCTGGATCGGATACCGGATGAGCGACCTGCTCGCCCGCGCCGGAGTCCGGGCCGACGCCGACATGCTCCTGTCCACCAGCGCCGACGGCTTCACCTGCGGCACCCCCGTCGACGCCGTCCTCGACGGCCGCGACGCCCTGCTCGCCGTCGCGATGAACGGCGAACCGCTGCCGTTCGAACACGGGTATCCCGCCCGGCAGGTGGTGCCCGGGCTGTACGGGTACGTCTCCGCCACCAAGTGGGTCGTCGACTGGGAACTGACCCGATTCGACCGGGCCGAGGCCTACTGGACGCAGCGCGGCTGGGCGGAACAGGCCCCCGTCCGGACCGCCTCACGCATCGACGTCCCCGCCGCCTTCGGCCGGCTCGAGCCGGGGCCCGCGGTCGTTGCCGGTACCGCATGGGCGCAGCAACGCGGCATCGACCGCGTCGAGGTCCGCGTCGACGGCGGCCCCTGGAACGATGCCGAACTCGCCGAGGAGTACTCGCTCGACACGTGGCGGCAGTGGACGTGGCGATGGGACGCGACGCCCGGCACGCACACCCTCGAGGTGCGTGCCACCGACGGGGATGGCCGGGTGCAGGACGAGCAGCGCCGCCCGCCGATCCCCGACGGCGCCACCGGCTGGCACAGCCGCACCGTCACCGTGGGCTGACCGGCCGATTCCGAGCCGTCAGCTGAAGACGACGGTCTTGCTGCCGTGCACCAGCACCCGGTCCTCGAGGTGCCAGCGCAGCCCGCGGGCCAGCACCAGCTTCTCGACGTCACGACCGAGGCGCACCATGTCGCCGACGGTGTCGGCATGACCGACGCGCACCACGTCCTGCTCGATGATCGGGCCGGCGTCCAGCTCGGGGGTCACGTAGTGGCACGTCGCGCCGATCAGTTTCACGCCGCGGGCGAAGGCCTGATGGTAGGGGCGTGCGCCGATGAACGACGGCAGAAAGCTGTGGTGGATGTTGATCGCCCGGCCCGCCCAGTGCTCGCACAGCTCGGGCGGCAGGATCTGCATGAACCGCGCCAGCACGACCGCGTGCGGATCGTGCACGTCGACGAGCTTGCGCACCTGCTCGAACGCGGGCCCCCGCTGCTCCGGATCCTTCGGGAAGGACACGTAGTGGAAGTCGATGCCGTGCCGGCGGGTCACCCGTTCGAGGTCGGGATGGTTCCCCACGACTGCGCAGATCTCCGCGTTCAGTTCCCCGGCGGCCACCCGGCCGAGGATGTCGTGCAGACAGTGGCCTTCCTTGCTGACGAGGAGCACCACCCGCTTGGTCTCGCCGGTGTCCTGCAGCGTCCATTCGGTCTCCGGGCCCAGTTCCGCCGCGACGGCCGAGAATCGGTCGCGCAGTTCGTCGAGGCCGAGCGGGATGGACGAGGCGCGCACGGCCTGCCGAGTGAAGAACCAACCGCTGTCGGGGTCCGCGTGATAGCCGGCTTCGACGATCGAGCCGCCCACGTCCGCGAGGAAGGTCGAGATGCGGGCGACGATGCCGGTGGCGTCGGGGCAGCCCAGTGACAGTACATACCGACGGTCGTCGGACGAGGCAGCGGAGGTCATGCCGTCCAGTCTCTCAGGTGGGACCCCGGTCCGATTCGACCGGTCACACCGTCGCGGGGGGCCGCCGGACCGTGGCGGTCCCGACGAGGGTCGTCGCGTCGATCGTGTGGATGCCGCGCTCGGTGACGGCCGCGAGGAATTCGGCGCGCACCGCGGCGACCGCGTCGGTGTCGAGCCCGGCCAGGACCGCCCGCAGGCCCGACCCGGTCACCAGCGCCCAGCACAGCTCGTCGGTGGCGGGCAGCAGGTTCGACAGGGTGCGTACCTCCACCGAGTGGGTGCCGGCGGCCGCGAGCCACGCCTCGAGGGTGCGCGGCAGATCGATCGCCCGCAGCGGCGTCCGCTCCCGCAGCGACGGCCGGCCCGCCACCGCCGGGTTGCGCCGGCCGACGACGTCGAACAGCGTCGCGCTGATCTCCTCCATCGCCCCGGCCCGCCACACGGTCACACCGATCCGGCCGCCGTGCCGCACCAGGCCCACCAGACGATCGAACGCGGCATCCATGTGGGGCAGCAGGAACACCCCGTAGGAGATGGCGAGCACGTCGTATCCGGCTTCCGGGACCGTGGAGGGCGGTTCCCACGTGGTGGCGTCGGCGCACACGAAGTCGATGTTCTGCAGCGCCCGTTCGGCGGCGACGAGCCGGCCGAGCTCGAGCAGGTCGTCGGCGACGTCGATCGCGTGGACCCGGCCGGTCGGTCCCACCGCCGCGGCAGCGGGCAGCGCCGAGGCGCCGGCACCGCAGCACACGTCCAGCACCGTCGCGCCGGGACCGGGCCCGAGCTGGAAGATCAGCGCCTGCCCGGCCGGACCCCACACCGTCGGGGTGAGCCGGTCGAAGTCGCCGCTCGCGTCGTCGAAGGTGCTCGCGAGCCGTGCCGTCTCGTCCACTGCGTCGGCCATGCCTGGTCCTCGGGTTCTCGAAGCCGGGGCCGGAGCCCCGGACGCCCAGCGGTGCAGCCGATACCTTATGGCAATTCCGAACGTTTCAGTTCCGTAGGCTGGATGGCTCCTTCGCGTCCGGTGAGACGAGTGCGGTGCGGCGGCGAGGACGGGGATGCCGGTCGTGACCGTCTTCCGGGCGACAGGAAGCGTTGGGCGAGTTCGACGTCGGAGCCGGGGTGCGCATGGTCACCGCCGGCGCGGTGCCGTTCACCCGCGCGGAACCTCGCGCTCCTCGCCGGCAGGGAATCACCCGGGAATCCGGCCCCAGCCGTGGAGAGAACCGGCCCGTCGGCACGACGGACTTCGCGCGGGCGGCGCCTAGAATCGGAAGCAATCCGAGGTGGCGTCATGATCAGGTCCGCAGATCACCGGCCGGCAGAACCGGCCACCGGCAGTGCCGCGGTACACCTCCCGGAGTGCCGGGCGCAGTCCGAAGACCGGGTGCACAGTGTCCGGTGACGCCGCTGCACGTTCCGCTGATCCGCCTCCGAGGGAGCTCGCGGACGAATTGGGCGCGGCCGGTTTCGTCGAGCCGCGGGTGGCAGGGCGGGGAGGGTTCGGCATCGTCTACCGCTGTCGTCAGCCCGCCCTCGACCGAGTGGTAGCGATCAAGGTGATGAGCCCCAGTCCGGACGAGACCGACCGCGTGCGGTTTCTGCGCGAGCAGCAGGCGATGGGCCGGCTGTCGGGGCATCCGAACATCGTGCACGTGCTCGAGGCCGGCGTCACCCGTACCGGGCGTCCCTTCATCGTGATGCCGTTCCACCGCCGGGACTCCCTCGAAGCGTGGATCGACCGGCGCGGGGCCCGCACGGTCGCCGAGGTTCTCGACATCGGCATCAAGGTGGCCGGGGCGCTCGAGACGGCGCATCGGGCGGGTGTCCTGCACCGCGACGTCAAACCGGCGAACATCCTGATCTCCGAGTACGGCGAACCGCAACTGACCGATTTCGGGATCGCCCGGCTGTCGGATCGGCAGGACACCACGCGGGGCTTGGTGGTGGGTTCGCCCGCCTACACCGCGCCGGAGCTGCTGCACGGGCAGTCTCCGTCGGTCGTCTCGGACGTCTACGGACTCGGCGCCACCTTGTTCACCGCTCTGGCCGGCCGGCCTGCCTACGCGCGCCGCCGTGGGGAGGAACTGGTGGCGCAGCTGCTGCGGATCAGCACCGAACCGATTCCGGATCTGCGCGAGCGGGATGTTCCGGAGGGGGTGTGTGCGGTGATCGAGCACGCGATGGCCCGGGAGCCCGCCCACCGTTTCGGTACGGCGGCGGCGTTGGGGGAGGCGCTGCGCAGCGCCGGGACCGATCTCGGTTACCTCGTTGCCGACCTGCCGCTGCCGTTGGCCTGGGACGAGGAGAGCCCACCGCAGCCGGAAGGTCGCGAATCCCCCGCGACCGCGGCGTATCTGCGCCTCGACCCGTCGGCTGGTGGATCCGTGCCCGCTCGTCCGCCCGCCGTGGCGACCAAGTACCGTCCACCGGTCGCGGCTCATGCGATGGTGCAGCGCACCCGGTTGCTCGACCGGCTCGGTACCGCGACCCGGGCGCGACTGATCTTGATCCACGGCCCGGCCGGATACGGCAAGACCACTGTGGCCGCCCAGTACGTGCGGATGCTCGAGCACGACGGTGGCAAGACCGCGTGGTTGTCGATCGACGAGGACGACAACACCCCCGCCTGGTTTCTCGCGCATCTCGTCGATGCGGTCACTGTGACCCTGCCCCGGCTGGGCAGAGAGCTGACCCGTGTCCTGGAGGGACACGGGGAGGGCGCCGAGCGGTTCGTGCTGACCACCCTCATCAACCGGACACACACGGGCGGGCAGCACATCGCGGTGGTACTCGACGACTGGCACCGGGTGACCAACCCCGCCAGCCGGGCCATCACCCGGTTCCTGCTCGAGCAAGGGTGCCACCACTTGCAGCTGGTCGTCACCAGCCGGGCCCGGCAGGGCCTGCCGCTGAGCGGCCTGCGCGTGCACAACGAGTTGATCGAGATCGACGCCGCCGCTCTGCGCTTCGATGTCGACGAGTCCCGCGAGCTGCTCACCGGTACTACCGGATTGACCATGGAGGACAAAGACATTGCCGAGCTCGAGGAAACAACCGATGGGTGGGCGGCGGCCCTGCAGCTGGCCTCGCTGGCACTACGCGAACACCATGACCCCCGGACGGTCATCCGCCAGCTGTCGGGCCGGCATCGCGCCCTCGGCGAGTACCTCGCCGAAAACGTCCTCGACAGCCTCGAACCGGACCTGCTCGACTTCCTGTTGGCCACCGCGGTCAGCGAACGCACGTGCGCAGCCCTGGCCACCGCCCTGACCGGCCGCCGGGACGCCCAGGCCGTGCTCGAGGACGTCGAAGACCGGGATCTGTTCCTCACCCGGCTCGACGAGGAAGGACAGTGGTTCCGTTACCACCACCTGTTCACCGACTATCTACGCCGCCGGCTCGAACGAGGCGACCCGGAACGGCTGCACGAGCTGCACCGGACCGCGGCCCGGTGGTTCGCCGATCAACGCCTGTCGAGTGCGGCGGTCGATCATTTCCGCGCTGCCGGCGACGACGACGCGGCGATCGACGTGGTCGAGCGGGAAGCAATCCCACTGCTCGAACAATCCCGGATGAACACTCTGCTCGGGTTGGAGACCAAGCTACCGACGACCGCCGGCGCGATGCGGCCACGCCTGCAGCTGGCGGTGGCCTGGGCGCACGCACTGCTGCACCACCGCACTGCGGCCAACGACGCCCTCAGCCGCCTCGAGGCAGTGCTGCCGACCGTGTCCGGCGACGAAGAGGCTGACGCCCGGGCCGAGGCCTCTCTCATCCGGGCCACCATCACCGTCTTCGACGACCGTCTCGACCACCTCGGCGAGGCACTCGAGGCATGCATCGCCCGCGCCGACAGACTCCGTCCGTGGATTCTGTGCGGTGTTGCCGATGTGGCCTCGTTCCGCGAGATCCAGCGGTTCGACTTCGACGAGGCCCGGCGCTGGCAGCAATGGGCACGCCCGTACCACCGCCGCGCCGCCGGGCCGTTCAGTGTCATCTACGGCTATTGCCTCGATGCAGTGGCCGCACGGGAACAACTCGATCTCGACGGCGCCGAGACGAGCCTGCGCCACGCCATGCACCTGGCCACCGCTTCCGACGAAGACAATTCCTACAGCTCCCGCCTCACCGGTGCCCTCCTCGGGGAAATGCTGTACGAACAGGGAAACCTCGCCGAGGCCGAAGGCCTGCTCGACGAGAGCTACAGCCTCGGCGCCGAAGGCGGAACCGTCGAGTTCATGCTCGCCACGTACGTCATCGGCGCTCGCCTGAAGCATCGCCTGGGGCAGCACGAACAGGCCGCCGAGCGACTGGCCGAAGGGGAGCGGCTGGCACTGTCACTGCAACTGCCCCGTCTGGCGGTGCATATCACCAACGAGCGCATCCGGACGGGCATCGGGATACCGCAGGTCTCCCCGGTCGCCTTCCCTGCCGGGCTTCCGAGCGACGTTCCTGACGGGATCGCCCAGGTCACGGCCGAGACCACGGAAGAGGCGGCAATCCGGCTGCTGCTCGCCGCCGGCTCCGACAGTGACCGGACACACGCGTGCCGGCGCGCCCGAATCCTCACCGAGTCGATCAGCGCCACCGACCGGCCCCGAGCGTCCCTCTATGCCCGCTTGCTGCTGACCGAGTGCCTTGTCACGGTCGGCTCACTCGCGGAAGCGGAACGAGTGTTGCTGCCCGTCCTCGAGCAGTGTGCACGGTCGGGGTTGGTCCAGCCGGTCCTCGATACCGGACCCGCTGTGCGAGAACTCGTTCGGCGGGTCGGTGCGGACCGGCACGGCCGCAGCATCAGCCCCGCCCTCGGCCACTTCCTCGATCGGCTGCACACAGCACCACGGCCGTCCGCAACACCGGAGGACACGTGAGTCCTCCCACCCCGGGGAACACCGGATCGAGCGCATCGCGACACCGCGATTGCCGCCCCGACGATCCCCCGCGCTAGCCGATCTCGTAGAACGGAGGGGCGTAGCGGAAGACGCCGCGCAGCTGCGGCCGGTGCGCGGTGAGGGCGCGGGCCTGCAGGTGCGACGCCCATTCGGGCACGTCGGGATCGACACCGAGCTCGGCGGCCGGGACGAACCCGAAACGCGGGTAGTAGTCCAGGTGCCCGAGCAGCACGACGAGCGGTTCGTCGAGGGCATCCGCCGCGCCGAGCACCGCGTGCATCAGGGCGCCCCCGACGCCGGCGCGCTGCCACGCCGGCAGCACCCCGATCGGCCCGAGCGCCAGCGCCGGCTCGCCGTCGACCGTGCCGCGGGTGACGCACACGTGCCCGACGACCGAGCCCTCGGCTCCGGTTGTGCCCGAGTCCTCGGCTCCGGTTGCGACGAGCGAGAGCCGGGGCAACCACGCCGGGCCGGCACGCAGCGCCTCGACGAGGCCGGGCTCGACCGGCTCCACGCCGGCGGGAGCGAGCGGCGCGAATGCGGCGCGGTGCACGTCGCTGATCGCAGGGATGTCGGCGGGACGTTCTCGTCGGATGAACACGAGAGCAGTGTGGACACCGGCGCCGGGCCGGGCAACGGAATATCGCTGTGGAAAGCTGACGGGCATGCCGGAGACCACCCTCACCCGTGCCCGGGTCGCCGCGATGGTCGACCACACCCTGCTCAAACCCGAGGCGTCGGGCGCCGACGTGCGCGCGCTCGTCGACGAGGCCCGCGAACTCGGGGTCTGGTCGGTCTGCGTGTCGCCGTCGATGCTGCCGCTGCGGGCGGACGGACTCGTCGTCGCCACCGTGGCGGGCTTCCCGTCGGGCAAGCACCATTCGCTGATCAAGGGCGCCGAGGCCCGGCTCGCCGTGGATCAGGGCGCCGCCGAGATCGACATGGTGATCGACATCGGCGCGGCCGTCGCGGGGGACTACAACGCGGTGCTCGCCGACATCCTCACCGTCCGGGAGGCGATCGGGTTCGAGCCCGTGCTGAAGGTGATCCTCGAGTCGGCGGCCCTGTCGGACGAGGCGATCGTCGAGGCGTGCCGGTGCGCCGAGCGGGCGGGCGCGAACTTCGTCAAGACGTCCACCGGGTTCCATCCCGCCGGGGGCGCGTCCGTGCACGCGGTGCGGCTGATGGCCGAGACCGTGGGCGGCCGGCTCGGCGTCAAGGCCAGCGGCGGCATCCGCACGGCCGAGGCGGCGCTGGCCATGATCGAGGCCGGTGCCACCCGGCTCGGCCTGTCCGGCACCCGCGCGGTGCTCGACGGCCTGCCCGAGTGAGCGGGCTGCGGCCTCAGCAGTCGAGCTGGTTCTGCGACTGCTGGCCGGCCGGCGGCTCGGGCATCGTGTAGGCGCCGCCCTCGAGCGTCACCTCGATGCCGGAGTCGGTGACCGACACGGACGTCGCCTGCATGTCCAGCGGGTACTGCTGCAGGCTCTCGGTGAGGATCTGCACGATGCCGTCGACCAGCGCTGTCGGCAAGCCGATGCCGAACAGCGACGCATCCACCGTCTCGATCGCGATTGCCCCGTTCCGGGCCTCCGGTCGCACGGTCAGTTCCGCCAGCCCGGCGCCGCCCACGGTGAATCGGAGGGTGCCGGCGTCCGCGTCGGGGGTGACGTCGGTGATCAGCGAGCCGAGGGGCAGCGTCTGCACCGTCGCGAGAATGCCCGACGACGGCCACACGACCTCCGCGCTCGAGCTGCCGATGGTCCCGGCGCCGGCGGCGCTCTCCCGCAGGTCCACGTCGCGGACCACGGCGTGTACCTGCATCTCCTGGGCAGGGCCGAACGCCGTGTCGTCGCTGTCGAGCGTGACGGACGAGACCTGCTTGTCCACGAGCGAGAGCAGCACCGGTTTCCACCCGAGATCCACGTCGACGTTCGTGCCGAGTTCGCTCTCGAACGACTGCGCGAGGCAGTTGGTGGCACGGTTGCGGACGTAGACCTCGGCGCCGACGAGCACCGCGACCAGCGCGACGGCGAGGACGATGCCGATGGTGGCGAAGGGGACACGCTTCCGGTTCGTCATGGTTCCGGATTCTCCCGAAGAACTCTGAGGAAGGTCTGTGAAGATGCGCCGCCGGGACCGGAAAGTGTGAGGTGTACCACAGTTGTTCGGTACTGTGGCGGCATGACGGGCTGGACGGAACCTGAACACGACGCCTCCGGCCGGGTGGATCCGGACGAGGCCCTGCGACACACCGCGCTCGCCCAGGCGGGCTTCTTCACCACGCGGCAGGCCGTGGCCCACGGCATCGCCACGATCGACTTCGTCGGCCGGATCGCGGCCGGGCACTGGGTCCGGATCCAGACGGATCTGTTCCGGCTCGGTGACAGCCCGCACACGAAGTTCGACGAATTCGCGCAGTGGTGCGCCTGGTACGAGGGCGCCGCGGTGGTCTCCCACCAGAGCGCGGCGGACCTGCACGGCATGGGCCACCTGCAACCCCGCTTCCTGCACCTGTCGACGGCCGACCAGCGGACGGTGCCGAGCAACCGGCTCGCCCTGCACCACCGGCAGCTGCGCGAGCAGGACTGCGAGCAGGTGGGGTGCTTCCGCATCACGACCCCCGCGCGGACCGCCGTCGACCTGGCGGCGGGCGGAGTCTCCCAGGAGGTGCTCGACGAGCTCGTCGGCGACGCCATCGCCATCGGACGGGTCACCTCGGCGCAGCTGCACGCCGCGGTCGTCGATCAGCCCGCGGCCGTCGCCGACCGCATCGAGCTCGCGCTGCTCGCGGCCGGCTGAGTCTGCGCGGGGGCGACGAAGTCCCACGGCACGGTCAGCACACAGTCCCGCAGGCGACGGCGTTGCGGCGCCGCCGGCACCCCCTGGGCGCGCAACAGGTCCAGGGTCGCGCGCCAGCGCACGCGCGGCCCGAACGCCGCGTGCGGGGCCGCCGCCGCCCAGGCCCGATCCGCCACCTGCAGCAGCTCGTGGATCCGTTCCCCCGGCACATTGCGGTGGATCAGCGCCTTCGGCAGCCGCTCGGCCAGGTCCGACGGTGCAGCCGAATGGAACGGGCTCCACGCGAGGGTGAGTGTGCGCGGGCCGTGCTCGTCGAGCAGCACCCATGCGCACCGCCGGCCCAGTTCGTCGCACGTGCCGTCGAGCAGCAGCCCGCCCGGTGCGAGCCCGGCCCGCAGCCGAGCCCACGCCGGCGCCACCGCCTCCTCGGGGTACTGACGCAGCACGTTGAACGCGCGGATCAGCACCGGCCGGAGCCCGGCCAGCTCGAAGCCCCCGCGGGCGAACTCCACGCCGTCACGGCCCGGCACCACCCGCTCGGGATCGATCTCGAGACCCACCACCCGCAGCCTGCGACGCACCGTGCGCAGCCGCGCGGCCAGTTCGAGGGTGGTCACCGGCATCGCGCCGTAACCGAGGTCGACGACGAGCGCATCGTCCCGCGAGTGCAGAACGCGGGCCACGTCGGGATGGTGCATCAGCCAGCGGTCGCTGCGGCGCAGGCGATTGATGCCCGTGGTGCCGCGGGTGACGACACCTTCCGGGCGCGGGACGCGCACTGGGGAACTATCCGAACCGGCGCGCGAGCCAGTCGGCGGTGATCTCCGCCTCGGTGCGGAACAGGTCGACGAGGTTGACGAGCATGAGCTGTTCGAGTTTGCCGCCGATGAACGGCAGGAAGACCTTGGCCTCCGACGTGGTGCGCAGGGTGCTGCCCCCGTCGGAGGCGAACAGTTCCATCGTGCCGGTGAGGCTGCCGGGCCCCGCGGGGACCGAGGCCTGGTAGCTGCCGGTGATCGTGTCGCCGAGGGGGGTGTACGTCTCCTTGCCGGGTGATGACCATGTCCTTCTTCATCACCGTCCGGGCGATCTCGGGCAGTTCCGTGCGTGGCAGGACGTGGTGCAGGACCAGGTCGATACCGTCGTCCGACACTTCGAACTCCGCGAGATGGTTCTCGGAGTACTTGCGCATCTCCACGATGCGCGCCTCCCAGTGCGTGCGGTCCGAGAGCGCCTCGTACACCTGCTCCGGGCTGTACGGATAGCGGGCGGAGTAGTCGATTCGCCGTGCCATGACAGCCGAGGTTACCGGTTCGTTACCGAACCACGGAAATCGTCACGGCTCCGCAACGGCACGTCAGTGTGGTTCGGACAGCCGTCGGTGTGGTTCGGACAGCCACTGCGCTGTGAACGTGCGCTCGACGTCGAACAGTTCGACGATCTGCTCGACGATGATGCCCTCGATCTTGCCGCCGAGGAAGGGGATCCGCACCTCGGCGGTGCCGTCGATCTCCACGATGGTGCCCGAGCCGTCCGGGGCCATCGTGGACGTGCCGTCCACCTTGCCGGGCAGCCCGTCCACGTGCGCGGAGAAGCTGCCCGTCGCGCGGTCCCCGCTCAGCGGCTGCCACGACTCGTGCCGATGGATGACCAGGTCGCCGGGATGGAAGTTGGTGACGAAGCTCGGCAGGTGCTCGGCCGGGATGGACTGCGTCATGTGCAGGTCGATCGTCCCGTCGCCGATGCGCACGTCCTCGAGGGTCGCGCCCGGGCCGCCGATCTCCGCCAGCCGGGTCCGCCAGTAGTTCTCGTCGACGAGCGCCGCGTGCACCGTGGCGACGGGGAACGCGTAGTGCGAGTAATGGTCGATGCGGCTGCCCATGGTCGGCACGCTACCGTTTGCGGGTGTCTGATCCGCGTATTGGGGCCCAACTCGTCGAGGCGGGCGCCGCTGTGTCCGAGCACGTGCCGCTGTCGACGCTGACCACGCTGCGGCTGGGCGGTCCGGCGCGGTGGCTCGCCGAGTGCACCACCACCGACACCCTCGTCGACGTCGTCCGCCTGCTCGACGCGGCCCGCGTCCCCACCCTGGTCCTGGCGGGTGGCTCCAATCTCGTGATCGGCGACGCCGGATTCGACGGCGTGGTGGTGCGCATCGCGACCACCGGGATCGAACCGGGGGAGGACACCGTCCGCGCCGAGGCGGGCGCGGTGTGGGACGACGTCGTCGCCCTCACCGTGAAGTCCGGTCTCGGGGGACTCGAGTGCCTGTCGGGGATCCCCGGCTCCACCGGCGCGACCCCGGTGCAGAATGTCGGCGCCTACGGGGTGGAGGTCGGATCGGTCCTGCGCGCCGTACGGCTGCTCGACCGCACCAGCGGCGACGTCCGGTGGGTCGGCCCCGGGGAACTCGGGCTCGGCTACCGCACCAGCGTCCTCAAACATTCCGACGACGCGCTGGTGCTCGAGGTGGACCTCGCCGTGCGGCCGGACGGGGCGAGCGCACCGCTCGGCTACCGGGAACTGGCGTCGGCGCTGCACGCCGAGGAAGGGGAGCGGCGCCCGGCGGCGGAGGTGCGTGAGCAGGTGCTGACGCTGCGCCGCGGCAAGGGCATGGTGCTCGATCCGGGCGACCTCGACACCTGGAGCGCCGGATCGTTCTTCACCAACCCGGTGCTCTCCGACGACGAGCTGTCCCGGGTGCTCGCGGTCGTCGAGGAACGCGTCGGGCCCGACGTGCGGATCCCGCGATTCCCCGCGGACGGCGGCACCAAGCTCTCCGCGGGATGGCTGATCGAGCGAGCCGGGTTCGGCAAGGGCTTCCCCGGGGCCGACGCACCGGTGCGGCTGTCCACCAAGCACACCCTCGCACTCACCAACCGGGGAGCCGCGACCACCGCCGATCTGGTGGCCCTCGCCCGGGAGGTGCGCGACGGCGTGCAGGACGCGTTCGGGGTGCGGCTCGAGCCGGAGCCGGTGACCGTGGGCTGCTTCATCTGAGAGCCGGTCTGCCAGACCTGCCGCCGCGCTGCGACGCGACAGCGCGGCGGGCGTACCCTCGTCGGAGTGCTCCACCTGGGTGAACGAAGTCGTCGGTTGTTGTGGTTCGGGCTGCTCGCACTCGTCGCGGTGCTTGCGGCGTGCTCGTCGGGTCCCGGCGGGAGCGCGGTACCCGCCGGCACCGGGCCCGTCGTGTCGATCGTCACCGACCCCGCCGACGGCGCCACCGACGTGAACCCCACCGCCCCGGTCCGTGTTTCGGTCACCGACGGCGAGCTCACCGACGTCGCCCTCACGAACGTCGGAACGAGCGCCGTCGTGCGTGGCGCCCTCGCCGCCGACCGCCGCAGCTACACCGTCGCCGAACCGCTCGGCTACGGCGCGACCTACCGCTGGTCCGGCACGGCCGTCGGCTCCGACGACGAGACCGTGGCCGTCGAGGGCAGCTTCGACACCGTCGACCCCGACCGGGTCGTCTCCGCGAACCTGAACATCGCCGACGCACAGCCGGTCGGAATCGCCGCCCCGATCATCGTCCAGTTCGACGGCCCGATCACCGACAAGGCCGCCGTCGAGAAGGCCATGGTGGTCGGCACCGACCCGCCGACCGTCGGCAGCTGGGCGTGGCTGCCCGACGACAACGGCGGTGCCCGCGCGCACTGGCGCCCGCAGCAGTACTGGACGCCGGGCACCGCGGTACACCTCGACGCGCGGCTCTACGGCCTCGACTACGGCGACGGCGCCTACGGGGCGGAGGACCTCACCCTCGACTTCACCGTCGGCCGGAGCCAGGTCGTCGTGGCCGACGCCACGTCGCACCGCATGCAGGTCGTGCGCGACGGGGTGACGATCATGGACATCCCGGTGAGCTACGGGCAGGGCAACCAAGCCCGCAACGTCACCCGCAGCGGCGTCCACGTGGTCACCGAGAAGCACGAGGACTTCCTGATGTCCAACCCGCCGTACTACGAGAACGTGCGGGAACGCTGGGCGGTGCGGATCTCCAACAACGGCGAGTTCATCCACGCCAACCCCGCGACCCTCGGCCAGCAGGGCGCGACCAACGTCACCAACGGCTGCATCAACCTCTCGCTCGGGGACGCCCAGGAGTACTTCGCGACGGCGATGTACGGCGACCCGGTCGAGGTGTCCGGAACGTCGATCGAGCTGTCCGCCGCGGACGGCGACCTGTACGACTGGGCGATCGACTGGCCCACCTGGCAGTCGATGTCCGCGCTGTAGAAACCCGCCGGAACCGGGGCGGCACCGAGCGGCAACGGGTGCAGGCTGCGGCGCTGTCGGGGGGACCGCGCGTCGTCGGTGGCCACCGAGTATCCGCTGAATTCTCACGTGCTGGAAAAGCTCTTCGGTGCCGAGGTGCAGAAGCTCCCGACGCGGGCAATCAGGGACCCGGTCGTGCTTGTGGGATCGCGACCGATCGCATCCGAAACGCCGGCGACGGGACGGCGTGAGGGTGATCATGTAGGCGGAGGTAACCATGGAACCGAAGGTCCCGGGTTCGCGCGGCGGTTCGCTGCCGAGCACCCCAGAGGCACCGGACGACCATGGAGTTCGGCTCGAGACCGGGCAGGGTGCCGCGGCGGTCCGGAATGCCGCCGGCACCGACGCTGGTGGGCCGCCCGAGGCCGGGGAACGCCGGAAGCTGCTGTACGTCACCTTTCCGGGGTGCTGGGGTGCACTCGTTTTCGCGTGTCTGTCGTTCACGCCGTCGCTCGCTCCCGCGCGGCGGGCTCCTGCAGGGCATGATCTGCGGGATCACTGCCGCGATCGGATACGGGCCGGGCGTGCTCGCAGCCTTCGTGTGGCGCGCGTTCGCCGACCGCCCGGCCCTGGAGCCGATTCGGAGCTATGCCGGGCTCACCTCGGCCGAGGACTCCGAGAGCCGGGCGGCCGTGGCAGTCGAGGGCCTGACCCGGGTCGGGGTTTCCAGCGCGGCGATTCGGTCGTGGTGACGACGACCGGGAGCGGCTGGGTGGACCCGGCCCTGGTGGACACGCACCCGCCCCCGCAAGCCCGACGCGGGCGACCGGGCGTTCGACCACGTCCACGGATGCGAGGAGGGTGGGTCTGCCGTGACCGAAGAATCGACCGCCGCCGGTTCCGCGGGGGCAGCGCGCCCGCAACGACTGCTGGCCATCCTGCTGGCGATGGCGATGTTCGTGCTGGTCGTCGACACGTCACTGATGAACGTCTCGATCTCGTCGGTGGTCCGGGATCTCGAGACGACCGTGAGCGGCGTCCAGGCGGCGATCGCGCTCGAGGCGCTGGTGTCGGCGGCGTTCATCCTGATAGGTAGCAAGGTCGGCGATCTGATCGGACGCAAACGTGCCTACGTGCTGGGTCTGCTCGGCTACGCCGTAGGTGCGGCGGCGATGGCACTCGCGCAGAGCCTGACGGCGGTCATCGTCTTCTGGGCACTTCTGGGTGGAATCGGCGCATCACTCCTCCTGCCCGCGATGCAGTCCCTCATACACGGCAACTTCGAAGGAGACGATCAGAAGAAGGTCTACGCCCTCGTCGGGGCGGCGGCCGCGATCGCCGCGGCCGTCGGACCGCTGCTCGGAGGTTTCATCACCACCTACCTTTCCTGGCGCCTCGCGTTCGTGCTCGAGGTCGTCATCATTGCGATCGTGCTGTCCGGCATCAGACTCGTCCGAGATGTGCCGTACACAGGACCTCGGGGCGTCGACACAGTCGGTGCCGTGCTCTCGGTGTTGGGCATGGGCGGCATCGTGCTGGGAATCCTGGTGTGGCAGGAGGGCGGCGAGGCAGTCGCCGCGCTCCTGGTGAGCGGTGCGGCGGCCCTGGCCGGACTGGCGTACTGGCTCGGGCGGCGCAAGCGGCGAGGCGAACCCAGCCTGCTGGACCCGGATCTGTTCACGTCCAAGATCTTCAGACTGGGGATCTCCCAGCAGATGCTCCAGCAGATAGCGCTGGGTGGCACCATGATTGCGCTGCCGATCTACCTGCAGATGGTGCTCGAATACAATGCGATGCAGGCGGGTTTGTCCCTCGCACCCCTCTCCCTCAGCATGTTCGCAGTGGCGCTGCTCGCGGGGAAGAAGGCGGGCGATCGGCGCCCCAGCAGCATCATCCGGTGGGGATTCGTTCTGCTCACGATCGGGATCGTGGCGCTGATCCCGATCGTGCCCCGGGCAGAGTTCGGTTGGGCCCTGGTGGTCCCCCTCATGATCGCGGGGTCGGGTCTGGGGCTGTTGGTGTCGCAACTCAACAACTACACGCTGGCTCCGATCTCGCAGGAGCGTGTCAGCGAGGCAGCAGGTGTGAACTCGGCGGCCGGATCGTTCGGGTTGTCGTTCGGGTTGGCGTTCGCCGGTGCCATCATGCTGGCAACGCTGTCCATCACGTTCACCGCGATGGCGGAATCGAGCACCGTCCTTCCCCCAGCCGAGCAGCAACAGGTGGCACAGGTGCTCGAGGACGACGCCGAGGTCATGAGCAACACCCAGCTCACGGAGTTGCTCGCCGATCAGCCCCCGGACGTTCAGCACGAGATCATCCGCATCAACACGGACGCGCGGCCTCTCGCCCTGCAGGTGGCGCTGCTCGTTCCGCTCCTGGCCGGTCTCCTCGGGCTGTTCAACTCGTTCCGAATGAATCGGCTACCGGACACCCCGTCCACGGTCTCCGACCGGACGGAACCGCACTGACGGACGGGAATGTCACGGCTCGGGTGGACCTTCGACCCGAGATCGTCCGTCCCCCTGCCGTGGACGGACGATCATCATGCCCGAGCCGCATGCCGTGGAGTTCCGCGCGACGTCGTTGCGTGGCAGGAATGACTGCAGTACTCCGGCACGCGCACGCCACTCGTCTCGTCGGTGCACCGCGACTCGGTGGACTGCGGTTCAGGGGATCGGGACTCAGTGGCGGTGGAACCTCGACGGGCTGGCCTGGTCGCGCGGCTGCACGATGATCTGGTCCAGATTCACGTGCGACGGGCGCGACGCGACGAACCCGACGATCTCCGCGATGTCCTCGGCCACCAGCGGCGTGATGCCCTCGTACACCTTGGCGGCGCGCTCGGCGTCGCCCTCGAACCGCACGAGGGAGAACTCGGTCTCCACCGCGCCCGGCGCGATCTCGGTCAGACGCACCGGCTTGCCGAGCAGCTCACCGCGCAGCGTCCGGTGCAGCACCGCCTGGGCGTGCTTGGCGGAGGTGTAGCCCGCGCCGTTGTCGTAGGCGTGGAACGCCGCCACCGAGGTGATCGTGACGATCAGGCCGTCGCCGGAGTCGACGAGCTTGGGCAGCAGGGCCTTCGTCATCCGCAGGGTGCCGAGGACGTTGGTCTCCCACATCCAGCGCCAGTCGTCGAGGTCGGCCTCGGCGACCGGGGCCATGCCCTTGGCGCCGCCCGCGTTGTTGACCAGGACGTCCACCCGGGGGAGCACCGTCGTGAAGGCGGTCACCGAGTCCTCGTCCGTGACGTCCAGCTCGAGGGCCGTGCCCCCGATCTCGTCCGCGAGCTTCTCGATCCGGTCGACGCGGCGAGCGCCGACGACGACGTGGAAGCCCTGGGCTGCGAGGGTGCGGGCGGTGGCCTCGCCGATGCCGGAGGAGGCACCGGTGACGACGGCGACGGGGGAATCGGGAGAAATCGTCATGCGAGCGATCCTAGGGTGCCCCGGGTGCGGTCGCGCGGGGGTCCGCGCGACCGCGGCACCCGCTACGACGCGAGCGGCCGGGGCGTCTCGATGATCGAGTAGGCGCCCGCGTCGCCGGCGACGGACCGGCTCGTCTCGCCGTGGACGCTCACCGGGACGTCGCCGGCGAGGGTGATGCGGTGCAGCCGACGATGCCGGCCGTCGTAGTCGGCGACGGCGTAGTGCTGGGTGGCCCGGTTGTCCCAGATCGCGACGTCGCCGGCGGCCCAGTGCCAGCGGGTGGTGTACTCGAGCCGCGTCTGGTGGTCCTGCAGCAGCCGGAACAGCGCCTGCGACTGCCGGCCGCTCAACCCGACGAAGCCCTCGACGAAGTGGCCGAGCAGCAGCGACCGCTCCCCGGTCTCGGGGTGCACGCGCACCACGGGATGCTCGGTCGCGAAGTATTCGGACCGGAACTCGGCGCGGTACTCGGCGACCCGCTCGTCGGCGCCGTCGCGGAGGTGCTCGGCGCTCTCGGCGGCGTAGTCGTACACGTTGGTGTGGGTGGCCCACAGGTTCTCGGCCAGTGTCTTCAGCGGTCCGGGCAGGCCCTCGTAGGCCG
>SWCF01002359.1_pt1 | contig 26183 bp, 24 predicted proteins | sample 4690081 | NCBI WGS metagenome assembly SWCF01 (sample SAMN10267280, study PRJNA491770) | bioreactor metagenome | isolation source: DHS bioreactor inoculated with | place: Japan: off Shimokita Peninsula
CGCGATAGGACACCAACGCCTGCCGCGACACGACCCGGGACTCGGTGAGGATCGCCGGATACGGCACTGTCGGTGGCGGTGACAACGCTTCGGCAGCGGCGAGTGCGGCCACCGTGGTCCGCCCGTCGGCGGTGCGGCGGGGTCGGGTGTCGCTGCGCACCCGGCAGAACTCGTCCAGCCTCGTCTGCGCCTGCTCGACGGTGACGTCGTCGGGCAGGGTGCGCCACCACCGCCCAGCGGCAGTATGGTTGGCCTTCTCGACGACTCCTTTGCGGTTGCCGGCCCGGGGTGGGCAGATCGTCACCGTCACGCCGTAGTGTTTCGCGACCCCGGCGAAGCTGGCGGTCATCCGTCCGCTGTCGGGGTGGCAGACCGTGGCCATGCGGTCGAAGCGCCAGCTGCAGGTCAGCCCACCGAGGCCGCGGCAGATGCGGTCGAGACCGTCGACCAGATGCGGCTGGGTCATCGCCGGCGCCAGCATCCCGCGCCAACGCCCGGAATGCGCGAGCGAGCCGACCAGCAGATGCGCCATCGAACCCCACCCCCAGGATGCGGGTGGGTTCGGCAGATCGACCCAGTCCCACTGGGTTTCCTCACCGGGCGGGTGCTCGATCACCGCGTTCGGCCGGTCGGTGGCGCTCGCGCAGTGCTTGCACACCGGCCGGAGTTCGCGGTCGCGGATCTGCCGGGTCAGCGTCTGATACGACATGCGGTAGCCCAGCTCTTCGAGTTCGTCGCACAGGGTCCGCGCCCACAGGTGCGGATCTTCCCGCAGCCGGCAGGTGATGTAGTCGACGAACGGTTCGAAGGGGTCGGGTTCGGTGCGTGTGCGCACCCCAGGGGTGCGTTCGTTGTTCAGATAAGCCCGGATGGTCTTGCGGTCTCGGCCGGTGTGACGGGCGATCGCCGAGATCGTCCAGCCTCGATTGCGTAGGGCGTGTACTTCCACATCGTCCTCCCATGTCAGCATGAGAATGCGGGTCTCCTTCGACTGGCTGATGTGTGGTCAGAGACCATCAGCATCGGAGGAGACCCGCCCTCGTTGGCGGTGCCACACGGGTGGGGAATTTCGATGAGCGTTACTGGGGAATTTCAGCGAGCGCCGTCATCAACACGCTGACCGTGCTGGGGCCACAACGAAACATCGGGACGGACCCACAGTCACAGATCGGGACGGACCCACAGTCACAGATCGGGACGGACCCACTCCTGACACAGATGATGTCCCGAGATGTCCTGGGCCCCGATCATGACACGGTGCGATTAGCCATGGTTCATCGCCGCTAAGGGCCCCACCGACGCAGGTCTAGGCATACTCAACTATAGCTAAGGAGCTACAGCTTCTTCCTTCGCCACGGACTTGGCGTAGTCGTTTAGCACCGGAGTCACCTGGTCGTTCTTGCGAAGAAACTTGGCAAGGGAGTTGTCCAGCCAGCCTGCGAGCCTGAAGATGTTCTCGAGCTGGTAACTGTGCTTGAACATGTAGATCGGCTCGTGGTGGGCAATGCGGTTGCGAAGCCGCTCGAACTCGCGAAGTGCATCACGGATCGGACCCGGTTTGTTCTGTATCTCGGGACCCTCATAGCCGGGGAATGCCTCGTGGAGTGCTGGCCGCCAAAGATTGCGGTGGTAGTTGTAACAAGGGTCGAGCTTGGGCGCGCCTTCACCGCACAAGGCGACCCACAGGCCCAGGCTCGTCCCCCCGATGACATCGTCACCGGTAGGTTCTATCTGCCGCTGACCGGAGTCGTGATTGTGCTTCCGATCGAAGCTGAGCAGAGATTTTCTGAGCTTGTCGAGCTCTCGGTCAAGCAGGTGGATCCGTGGTCGATCCGACAGCGCATCAACGTACCAGCCCGTTTCGGGAGTGCAGCCGATCTTCTTGCAGAGCTGCACGTTCAAGGCATTGCGGATCGCCACTTCCACCATTGCGATAGCAGGCCAGTAAGCAGCAGACAGATGTGCGTTCCAGATGTATAGACGGGACGCTTTCGCATGGTCGCCTCGTGCGGCAGCGCGATACTTGGCATATCGGGCGGTGGAGATAAGCGACTCAAGCGGCAGCTCCTCCGGCTCCACACACCCTCCCCAAAAAGCGTTTTGCCCCAGGGGGCGGCCTACCTTGCGGTAGCGGAAGTCCCTGGGGCTTACGTCCTAGAGGCTAACGGATAAAGCCGTGCGACTGCAAACCTGATGGTCAAACACTTTCTTCGTTCGCCTGTGACACCAGGACACTCCGCTGTCCCGAGCGGCTGCCACAGTCGTGTCCCACGACCATGACGATCTCGCGATCTCGGCAAGGAAAGACTGTCCGAAACGCCCGACTTCGGCGCGAAGCTTGCTGGCGGACAATCACCGTGGTCTGTCGATCTCGTCGAGGTCGAGGTCGAGGAGCAACAGGACATCGGGCAGTCTCCCAGTCACGGCATCCTCAGGGCCGATGAGGAGGTTGGGGTTTCCCTCGGCGAAGTCGCCCGTTTCGAGGAAGTACCTGCGAGCTGCCCGCGTCTTATGAGCGTAGCTAGGCAGCCGTGTTATGAGTGGCGTTGACGTGAGTGTCTGGTGCGCCCACTTCAGAGCCCCGGAGTCGTCGACACGGGATATCTCGCCGCGTCCCACTCGGTCGAGAAGGATCGCTGCCATTCACACCGTCACTGAAATCTCCCCTCGGTGGCTCCTCCGTGGTGAAGTAGTCGAGGCGGGGGCACCCCCCTAGGGGTGCTCCCACGGTGCCAGCACCCACCCGCCAGGGGCGGGTACACCGACAGGAGAGCATGCGATGAGCTTCGACGAGCAGCTGCACCGCGCCGCATTCGACCTGGCCCGCGCCGGCCACAGCTGGCGCGAGGTCGGGGCCGAACTCGGCTGCGACGAAACCGTCGCCCGAGCCATGGCCCGCCGCTACGAAGCCGACACCGAGGCCCGGGCCCGCGCCGACCAGTTCTCCCTGTTCGAGCTGTAGCTGCGGGGCGGGGAGCGGGCCGCGCAGCGCGGTAGGCCGCGCCGGAAAGACCCGTAGCGCACCGCTCCGTCACGGATCGACCGTATTCGTCCGCCACCCGAAAGGTAGGACCGCACGGTGACTACTGCCCGATCGAGGACACGCCGCCGGCTACCGGGCGGCACTGGGCCGCGAACACGCCGGTGATGTCACCACCGAGGACGCCGACCAAGGCGCCGTGTGGTTCGCGATGCCCCCGGATGAACAGCTCGACGACGACGCGGCCACCGAGTACGAGCGCGGCTGGATTCTCGGCTGGTCCGAATACCTCAGCCACCGCTAATTCGCACTGCCGAACGGCTCCACCGACGTGCCGGCCACTACGATCGCCGCAGCCCACGTCGCTCGGACTGTGGGCATGATGAGACGCCACAGGAAACGCAAACGGGGGGAACGGTGTTCACCGCACTACGCGGCCGATTCCGCAAGAAATCGACAACGACGAGCACGCCGACCGGCGAATCGCGTCGGGCTGACGAGGCAGTTCACGCGCGGGCTCAGGTGGAGGCGTTGAACCACGACGCCGGCAGAGCTTGCAGCGCCACCCACGACACCGGCTCGTCGCATTCTCCATGGGTGCCCGGGCGACCACGCTCTCTACGACGAGCAGACCGCCCGGCATGCCTCCGCCGCCGCGCGTCAGGACCACGCTGCGTGACAAATTACCCCGTGGGATGTCTCGACAATCCTGGAGGCGAGTGCGGGACGAGCCTGCGCTGCAGAGGTGACCACGAGCGGTATCGTCGAGCGCTTGTCGCTCGACCGCCGTTGCGCAGCGACGCGAGCGCGCAGCTGTTGACAGGCTCCCCATCGGCGGCGCTGGCTGTGTGGACTCGGTCGACTGACCCGCAGACGACGAGATGCTCCGTCGGACCGCACATGCGGACCGACACTGCACCCCGTGTCTACCAGGGTGGGGCGGTCTCTCCGCAGCGGAATGTTCTTCGGTGTGTGTGCCGTACAGGCTCGGCGTCCACTGCCGCCGAGCGGGTCGGGCTTGTGCTGTTTCAGGCTGGCGCCGCTGTGGAATAAATTTCAGCGGGCTTCGACGGTGGCCATCATGCCGGCGTCCTCGTGGTCGAGGATGTGGCAGTGGTACACGCTGCGCCCCGGGAATCGGGTGAAGTCGACCAGCACCTGCACCCGGCCCCCCGCGGGGACGTTGACCACGTCCCGCCACCTCGGCTGCTCGACGGGTCCACCGTGCTCCTCGACGATCTGCATGGGCCAGATATGAAGGTGGAACGGGTGGTCCATCGGGGTGGGGTTACGGATCGTCCACTGCTCGATCGTCCCGGCGGCGGGACTCTGGTCGGTGCGCCGGGCGTCGAAGGCGCGGTTGTCGAACCCGAAGTTCATCCCCGCCCCGCCGGGCCCGGAGCCCATCATGGCGCCCATGCCCATGCCCATGCCCATGGTGAAGGTGATCTCCCGGGAGGCGGCGATGGGGCGTCCGCGCAGGTCCGGATCGACTGCCCGCTGCGGTACCGGACCGGCGTCGGCGGCCGGGGGCCCGTCGGCGACGACGGTGGCCAGCATCGCCGGCCCGGACAATTCGGTGCCGCCGCCCATCATGCCCATCATCGCCCCGCCCCGGTCGTAGCCGAGGGTGCGCAGCCGCCCGGTCCCGGCCTCGATGTCCACCACCAGGTCGGCCCGGTTGCCCGGGGCGAGGAGGACCTCCCCGACCTCGGGGGTGCCGGGTTCGTGGCCGCCGTCGACGCCGAGCAGATGCAGCCGGTGACCGTCGACGGTCAGGCGCAGGTAGCGGGAGGTGCAGGCGTTGACCAGCCGCCACCGCTCACGGTCCCCGGGGCGGGCGGTCAGCCGCGGTTCGGGCCGGCCGTTGACCAGCAGCAGCTCTCCTTCCCGCCCGGTCATCACCTGCTGGGGGTACACCCGGGCGATGGAGCCGTCCGGGGCGAGGGAGACGTCGGAGATCACCAGCACCCGCTCCCGCGCAACCGGGATCGCGTCGTCGCCGTCGACCAGGATCGTGCCGTACAGACCGCCGAAGAGCTGATCGGCGACCGAGCCGTGCCGATGCGGGTGGTACCAGAACACGCCGGGGGGATGGTCGGGCGGCACGTCGAGACGGTAGTCGAAGCTCCGGCCGGGCTCGATGCTGACGAACGGATTGTCGCCGGTGCCCTGGGGGGACACGCGCAGGCCGTGGAAGTGCAGGTTGGTGGCCGCATCGAGGGTGTTGACCACCCGCACCTCGAGGCGGTCCCCGGGCCGGACCCGCCAGGTCGGGCCCGGCACCGTGCCGTTGTAGGTCAGCATCGTCGCTGTTCCGGCCTGATCGAGGCGGGCGCGGGCCACCGTCAGTTCCACCCGCAGCACTCCGGCCGCGCTGCGCAACACCGCCGGCTCGACCACCGGCAACCCCGACTCGGCGATCGTGCTGCGGGGGGAGGACGCGAACGGCAGTCCGGTGCGCGAGAGCCCGAGCCCACCGGCGGCGATCCCGGCTATCCCCAGTGCCCCGAGCTGCAGCGCGCGGCGACGCTCGATCGGGCGTCCGGTCACCGGTCCTCCAGCTGCCGCACCCGCTGCCGATACTCCTCGGCGTCGATCTCCCCGCGGGCGAACCGCTCGTCGAGGATCTGCCGTGCCGACGGCCGGCCGGCCGCGCCGGGACTCTGCTCGCCGCGGCCGGCGGTGCGCAGCCGGACCAGGGCGACGACCACCGCCGCGATCCCGGCGAGCAGCAGTATCAGGAACACCCATCCCCAGCCTGCACCACCCATGTAACACCCTTCGCCCCACGGGCCCCCGCCGTTCATCCCACCCACCGGACACCTCCTCCCATTACATACCCCTGCCGGTATCGCCCCGCCCGTCCATCGTAGCCCCGCTCGAATACACCGGCCTCCCGCACCACAGATCTTCACCGAACCTTCGTCCGGCCCGCTCCGTCGCCACCACGCACGTCGAATCAGGCACCGAATCCCACCCGGCACCCAGGCACGCCGTGCGGCACCGCGGCTCGAGCCGGAATGATGGTCTGCATGCCTACTGTTGACCGACGCCGCGTCGCCGCCGGTGCCGCCGGCGTGGTTGCGCTGCTCGTGGTTCTGACCGGCTGCGGGTCCTCCACGGGCGGGTCGTCACCGAGCGCCACCTCACCGGCTCCGGTGGGGCCGCGGATCGAGGTGAGTCCGTCCGACGGTGCCACCGGGGTCGAACCACTGGCGCCCGTGCTGGTCCAGACACCCGACGGCACCTTCGAGTCGGTGACCATGACCAACGAGGACGGGCGCACCATCGACGGCATCGTCACGCCCGACCGGCACACGTGGAAGCCCACCGGCCCGCTCGGATACGGGCGCAGCTATACCGTGACCGCCACCGCGATCGGCGCGGACGGCACCCGCAGCGACCGCACCACCGGGTTCACCACTCTCACACCCGACAATCAGACCGCCGTGGTGTTCCGGACCACCGGCGGCGGCGCGGTGTCCGACGGCGGGGTCTACGGCGTCGGACTCGTCGTCGTCGCGCACTTCGACGAGCCGATCCCGGACCGAGCCGCGGCGGAGAAGACACTCACGGTTCAGGCGAATCCGCCGGTGGACGGCGCCTGGTACTGGGCCGACGAGCAGAATGCGCACTGGCGGCCGCGCAGCTACTACCCGCCGGGCACCCAGGTCACCGTCCGCGCCGACATCTACGGCAAACCCCTCGGTGGCGGACTGTTCGGGCAAGAGGATGCGTCGGTGTCCTTCTCCCTCGGGGACGCGCACATCTCCGTCGCCGACGATGACACCATACAGGTCACGGTGACCGACAACGGGCAGATCGTGCGCACGATGCCGACCTCGATGGGCAGGGGCGGCACCGAGGTGGTCGACGGCCGGACCCTGTCGTTCTGGACCCAGCCGGGGATCTACACCGTGCTCGACCAGGCCAACCCGGTGGTGATGGACTCCTCGACCTACGGGCTGCCGGTCAATTCCCGCCTCGGCTACAAGGAGGTCATCAACTACGCCACCCGCATCAGCAACGACGGGATCTACCTGCACCAGCTCGACGCGACCGTGTGGGCCCAGGGCAACACGAACGTCTCGCACGGATGCTTGAACCTCAGCGGCGCCGACGCCCGCTGGTTCTACGAGTTCTCCCGCCCGGGGGACGTCGTGGAGGTCCGCAACACCGGCGGCGCCCCGCTGCAACTGTGGCAGAACGGTGACTGGAGCATCCCCTGGGAGCAATGGCAGGCGGGCAGCGCCCTGCGCTGAACCCGCTCGTGCCCGGAGCAAGGCCCCGGCACGGGGGGGACGATCCGGAGAAGCGGAGCCGACCCGTGGCGGGGCCACACCCCGGGACGTGGGCGCCGATTCGGTCGGAACGCGTCACATCGGCATGTTCATCATCGGCATCCCGTTCATCTGGTGCAGCCACATCATCAACTGGTGCAGCAGGGTGTGCGCCTGGTCCATCATGCCCATCATGTTCACAGCCGTGACCTTTCGTGGGCCCGAAGCAACTCTCGGGCGGAATCGCTTCCACTGTCCTCGCTCCTCGTTACCCGGGGAATCGCCCGACATGCGAAATCTGTGTTCTTCAACAGATCTTCATCGTTTTCATCGGATCTTGACTTTCGGTGGTCGGGTGGGCACGAGTGCGTCCCAGCCGGCCACCGTGGAAACCTCCCGGCTACGGGCAGGGGCTTGGCGTGGGGCGGCTGCCGGCAACCGAGGCAGTCCACAGTCCCGCCGACATCGGTGGGGCGCAGCAATGCCAGTGCCGTCTTCCCGGTGCCCGCCATGAACGCCGGGCGGCCTTTGGTTGTAGTCCTGCAAGGGCCAACCGCGTGGTTGTAGTCCTGCAAGGGCCGCGCGATCCGGGTGCCGTGGGTGCTCGGACGTGCTCTCGGGCCCGGTGCAGACCTCAGCGGGGTGTGGTCACCACGGTAGTTCGCGGCAGCGGCCTTCGCCGATGGGGGGTTCGACCTGCACGGTGGCGTGTTCGAGGTGGAATTGTGCGGCCAGCAGGGTTTGTGCGGCCGCGAGCACGGTGGTCGGGTCGGCGCCGGGTTCGGTGGTCAGGTGGACGGAGGCGACCTCCATGCCGGAGGTCAGGGTCCAGATGTGCAGGTCGTGGGCTTCTCGGACGCCGGGCAGTGCGACGAGCGCGGCGTTGATCTCGGGGACGTCGATGCGCCTCGGCGCCTGCTGGAGCAGGATGCCGATCGCATGGCGGCCGAGGTTGTAGGCGCGCGGTAGGACAAATAGTCCGATGGCGACGCCGATGAGCGGATCGGCGTACTTCCAGCCGGAGACCAGGGTCACCAGACCGCTGACGAGCACGCCGATCGAGCCCAGCATGTCGGCGAGGACCTCGAGGTAGGCGCCGCGGACGTTGATGCTCTCCTGCGCGCCCTTGCGGAGCAGCAGGAAGGCTATGACGTTCATGGCCAGACCGACCACGGCGACGATGGTCACGGGCAGGCCCGGGACTTCGGGGGGATCGGACAGGCGGTGGACGGCTTCGTAGAGGACCCAGCCGGCGACGCCGAACAGCAGCACGGCGTTGACCAGGGCGGCGAAGACTTCGGCGCGGTACAGGCCGAAGGTGCGGTCCGGTCGGGTGCGGGCGCGTTGGGCGACGGTGATGGCGGAAACTGCCATCAAGATTCCGAACACGTCGGTGAACACGTGCGCGGAGTCGGAGAGGAGGGCCAGTGAAGAGGTGGACAGACCGACGGCGACCTGGGTCACGAAGGTAGTCAGGCCGAGGGCGACAGCGATCCAGAGTCGGCGGACGTGCCGGCCGGAGGCGCTGGTGGCCTGGGCGGCGGGGACGCCGTGTCCGTGTCCGTGGCTCATCGACTTCCTTTCGTCGGCACGGACAGCAGCATATTGCCGCATGCGCATGTATGCAATTGTAGGGTGATGAAGAAGTGGGGCGCGGCAGGGAACTATCCTTCATAGTATTTCGGCGGCGGTACGCGCGCCTGCAGGTTCGACCGGCGGGAACGGGCGAACAACGGGACGAGGGTGAGGTTTTTCCGTGGCAGGCATCGGGAGCAATAGAGCGGTGTTCGGGGCGGTGCTCGGCTGGACGGTGGGTGCGGCCGTGGTGGCCGCATCGCTGGCGGCGCTGTCGAGCACCGAGGTGTTGCGCTTGCTGGGATTACCGGATCCGGGGGCGCTGACGAGGTACGCCCTGCCGGCGGCCGTCGCGGTGGGGGAGGTGTCCGCGGTGGTGATGATCGGCTCGTTGCTGCTCGCCGCCGTGCTGGTGCCGCCGCAGCGCTCGGGGGTGCTCGACGTCGACGGGTACCGGGCGGTGCGCACGGCCGGGGCGGCGGCAGCGGTGTGGGCCGGATGTGCCCTGGTATTGGTGCCGCTGTCGTTGTCGGACACCTCCGGCCAGCCCTTGGGAACCGTGTTCGCCGACCCGCTTCCGTTCTTGCGGGCGGTCGGCGAGATCGAGGTGGCCACCGCGTGGTTGTGGACGGCGGTCCTGGCAGCGGTGGTGGGTCTGGGATGCCGACTTGTTCTACGGCACCGGTGGACGGCGTTACTGCTGGTATCGGCGGTGGCGAGCCTGATGCCCCGGGCGGTGACGGGGCATTCGTCGGCGGGCGGATCGCACGACCTGGCCACCAACAGCTTGGTGCTGCACCTGGTGGCAGCCGGACTGTGGGGCGGCGGGTTGGCGGCGCTGGTGCTGCACACCGTCCGCGGCGGGGGGTATCTGGATGTGGCCACGCGCCGGTTCTCCGCTCTCGCGGCGGCGGCGTTCGGGGTGATGGCCGTCTCCGGAATGGTCAATGCCGCGATACGGGTGCCGCTCGGACAGCTCCTGGAGGGCGCCTACGGGTTCGTGGTGCTGGCCAAGGTGGTGGCCCTGGCCGTGGTGGGCGGGCTGGGGTGGCGACAGCGCACCGTGGCGGTGACCGCGCTCGCCGCCGACCCGGCGGATCGGCGGGCGTTCACCCGGTTGGCAGTGGTGGAGTCGGCGGTGCTGATGGCGGCGGTCGGTCTCGGGGTGGCGTTGGGACGCACCCCGCCGCCGGTGGAAGAGCGCCGGGAGCCGAGCCTGGTCGAGGAGGTGCTGGGGTACGGACTGGGCGGGGCGCCGACACCGGTTCGCATGCTGACCGAGTGGCGGTTCGATCTGTTGTTGGGTACCGCCGCGGTGGTGCTCGCGGTGCTCTACCTGCTCGGGGTGCGCCGGATACGGGCGGCGGGCGGGCAGTGGCCGATCCACCGCACCGCCGGGTGGCTGCTCGGATGCCTGGTGCTGCTGCTCGCCACGTCCTCGGGAGTGGGGCGCTACGCGCCGGCTGTGTTCAGCGTGCACCTCACGGCCACCGCTGCGATCGCCGTCGTGGTGCCGTTGTGCCTGGTGCTCGGCGCCCCGCTCACCCTGGCCGCCCACACGGTCCGCCCCGACCCGGACGGGGCCCCCGGGGTGCGTGAGTGGCTCCGCGCGACGTACTCGAGCGCGGTCGTCCGGGTGCTGACCCGTCCTGCGGTGGCCGTGTCGGTGTTCGTCGGCACCTTCTATCTGCTGTATCTCGCGGGGCTGTACGACGCGCTCGCCGGATCGCACGTTGCCCACGTGCTGACCAACGTGTGGCTGGTGGTGGTGGGATCGGTGTTCTTCTGGGTCACCGTGGGCCTGGATCCGCTGCCGCGCCCCCCGGCGCCGACCGCTCGAGTGGGTGCGGCGGTGGTGGCGCTGGCGGCGTATGCCTTCTTCCTGACGTCGGTGATCAATGCCGGGACCGTCGTCGCCGGCGAGTACTACACCTCGCTGCGGCGCGGCTTCCTCGACGACCTGGCCGCCGACCAGCGCCTCGGCGGCAACCTGGCCTGGGCGGTGGGGGAACTGCCGCTGCTGCTGGCCGCGGTGCTGGCGACGGTGCGCTGGGCCTCGGCCGACGAGCGCCGAGCCCGTCGGCGCGACGAGCTGGTCGGCCGCGAGGGTGACGAGGAACTGGCCGCCTACAACACGATGCTGCGCGGATTGGGCGGGCCTGCAGGTCAACGCGGTGGCGGCCCCGGCCGGCGTCCCTGACGCCGCGGCGCCCGCGGGCGCGGCCGGCGCGGGCGCGGCGCATTCGTGTTGTGGAAACTATGCTGAATAGTAGTAATGTGTCGGTGTCCGTCACCGTTCCGTTATCAACGAGCGAGCGTCTTCACAAGGATGCAATCTTGGCCCGACATCGCAAACCCCAGTCCGGCCTCGCCTTCCCGGCCGTCTCTCGCGGCCGGGGGTGGGGCCCGCTGCGCACCGGCCCCGCCGCGGCGGCGCCCGCGCCCCCGACCGAGTGTCTCGGCCTCGCGCCCCACGCTGAGCAGCCGACGGTCGGGGTGCCGCTCGCCGGGGCCCGGCGGCCGCCGGTCCGGGGAGCCCATCGTCGGCCAGGCGGGGCCGGCGGGCGGGTGATGGTGGTGTCGGTGGCGGCCGGGGCATTGTTAGCCGCGGCGGCGTCGAGTGCGCACGCCGCCCTCCCCGGTGAGCACACCCTCGACCGGCGGCAGGCCGATCCCGACGAGTCGGCGGGGGCGGCGGCCGCGCCGTCGCAGGCCCCGCAGGTGTTGCAGGTCTCTCAAGTGCCGACACTGGCGGATTTCGCCGACCGGCTCGAACGGGCTCGGCTGCGGGAGGAGCGGCGGGCGGCGCGCGAGGCCGAGGCGCGGCGCCCGAAGACGCGGATCCCCGTCATGGGCACGTTGACGTCGAATTTCGGGCCGCGGTGGGGTACGACGCACTACGGTCTCGACATCGCCAACGCGATCGGCACCCCCATCGTCTCGGTCACCGACGGCACGGTACTCGAGGCCGGTCCGGCCTCCGGGTTCGGTTTGTGGGTGCGTATCCTGCAGGATGACGGCACCATCGGGGTCTTCGGCCACATCGACCAGGCGCTGGTGTCGGCGGGGCAGCGGGTGCGCGCCGGGGAAGAGATCGCCACCGTCGGCAATCGAGGCCAGTCGACCGGGCCCCATCTGCACTACGAGGTGTGGGAGCCGGACGGGCGCAAAGCCGATCCCATGGCATGGTTGAACGCACGCGGTGTCCCGGTCGCACCGGATGCGCGTGCGTAGGTTCATCGATGGTCGGCGAGTATCTGCGAGGGGAGTCATGCACGGATTGGGGGGTCTGGAGGCCGAGGTGATGAACGAGCTGTGGTCGACCGACGAGCCGCAGTCGGTGCACGATCTGGTCGACCGGCTGCGTGATCGCAAAGAATTCGCCTACACCACCATCTTGACCGTGGTCACCCACCTGTACGAGAAGGGCTGGGTGCAGCGCGAGAAGCGCAGCCGCGCCTACTTCTACTCGCCCTCGCGCAGCCGGGAGGAAGCCACCTCTCAGGCCCTGCGGGCGCTGCTGGACAGCAGCGCCGATCCCAGCGCCGTGCTGCTGCACTTCGCCAAGACGGTGACCGACCGCGAGTACGACGCCCTGCGCCGGGGCCGGACCAGCCGGGCCCCCGAGCAATGACCTTGGCTCTGGTCCTGCTCCTCGGCGCCGCCCTGATCACGGTGGCGGCGCCGCCGATGCTGCGCCGCGTGGGCGCGACCTCCCTGCCGCCGGGGATGGTGCTGGCGGCATGGCTGGGCAGCCTGGCCGGCGCGCTGTTTTTCGGGGCCTCGGCGGCGATCATCTTGATCTGGCCCGATCATGCCCCGGCCGAGACCGCGGTCGAGGCCCTGGTGCGGTGTCTGGCCGCGGTCTCGCACGCCGTCCAACCGTGGATCACCGAAGCCCTCGCCGGGGCCGGGGCGGTGGTGTTGAGCGCCGTGGTGGCCCGGGTGGTGATCCTGGGTCGGCGGCACGCCCGGGCGCAGGCCCGGCTGCTCGACTACCACCGCGAGGTGGTCTGCATCGTCGCCCGCTCACGGGGGGACGATGTGATGTGGCTCGAGCACCCGATGCCGATGGCCTACAGCGTCGCCGGCCGGCCCGGTTTCGTGGTCGCCACCGACGGACTGTCGCAGTGCCTGAGCAGCGGTGAGCGCGATGCCGTGCTCGCCCACGAGCGGGCCCACCTGCGCGGCAGCCATCACCGCATCGTCGGCGCGTGCGACGTTCTCGCGGCCGTGTTCCCGGCCGTGCCGCTGTTCGCCGCGGCCCCGTCGGCGGTGAAGACCCTGGTCGAGCTCACTGCCGACCAGCACGCTGCGCGTGCTACCAGCGCCGCCACGGTGTGCGCGGCGCTGGTGGCCGTCTCGGCTTCCCCGCTGCCGCAACCGCCCGGGACGTTGGGGCTGAGCAACGAGACGTCGCTGCGTCTGGTCAAACTGCGCACCAGTTGGCGGATGCGGTGTCCGCGCATGTCGTACGCGGCGGCGGCGGTGGTGTCGATGGCCGTGCCCGCGGCGACCGCACTGGCCGGCCTCGCCACCGCCTCGGCCGGGCTGTGCCTGGCCTTGGCCGTGCTCTGAGGGGTGGGCGGCACCGCACCCACCCCCAAATACTATTCGCCATAGTATTTGGGTAGGCTGCCGAGTGTCTCATCGTTGTGCGCGCGCGCAGAAACCCGGATCGGACAGCCCATGACCGCTCTCGTCCCCCCACCCGTCCCCGTCGCCACCCGCCCGATGCCCCCGCGGCGGGGACGCAAGGGCGCCTTCGTCTACAAGGTGGTCACCACCACCGACCCGAAGGTGCTGGGGTTGCTGTACCTGGTGACCTCGTTCGCGTTCTTCGCGGTCGGTGGGGTGATGGCGCTGATCATGCGCAGCGAACTCGCGGTGCCGGGCTTGCAGTTCCTGTCGAACGAGCAGTACAACCAGCTGTTCACCATGCACGGCACGATCATGCTGCTGATGTACGCCACCCCGGTGGTGTTCGGCTTCGCCAACTACATCCTGCCGCTGCAGATCGGTGCTCCGGACGTGGCCTTCCCCCGGCTCAACGCCTTCAGCTACTGGCTGTACCTGTTCGGCTCGCTCATTGCGGTCAGCGGCTTTCTCACCCCCGGTGGGGCCGCGGACTTCGGCTGGACCGCCTACGCACCGCTGAACTCGGAGCTGCACTCGCCCGGCATGGGCGCGAACCTGTGGATCGTGGGCCTGGCCGTGTCCGGTCTGGGCACCATCCTGGGCGCGGTCAACTTCGTGACCACCATCGTGTGCCTGCGCGCACCGGGCATGACCATGTTCCGGATGTCGATCTTCACGTGGAACATTCTGATCACCTCGATCCTGGTGCTGCTGGCGTTCCCGTTGCTGACTGCGGCGCTGTTGGGGCTGCTCTACGACCGGCTGCTCGGCGGCTACATCTTCGACCCCGGCAGCGGTGGGGCGATGCTCTGGCAGCACATGTTCTGGTTCTTCGGCCACCCCGAGGTGTACATCATTGCGCTGCCGTTCTTCGGCATCGTCTCGGAGATCTTCCCGGTGTTCGCCCGCAAGCCGATCTTCGGCTACACCGGCCTGGTCTACGCCACGCTCGGAATTGCCGCCCTGTCGATCGCGGTGTGGGCGCACCACATGTATGCCACCGGCGCGGTGCTGCTGCCGTTCTTCTCGTTCATGACGTTCCTGATCGCGGTGCCCACCGGGGTGAAGATCTTCAACTGGATCGGCACCCTGTGGAAGGGGCAGTTGACGTTCGAATCGCCGATGCTGTTCTCCGTCGGCTTTCTGGTCACCTTCCTCTTCGGTGGGCTGTCCGGTGTCATCCTGGCCTCCCCGCCGCTGGACTTCCAGCTCACCGACTCGTACTTCGTGGTCGCCCACTTTCACTACGTGGTCTTCGGGACCGTGGTCTTCGCCACCTACGCCGGCATCTACTTCTGGTTCCCGAAGATGACCGGGCGCATGCTCGACGAGCGCCTGGGCAAGTGGCACTTCTGGCTGACCTTCATCGGCTTCCACGCCACGTTCCTGGTCCAGCACTGGCTCGGCAACGAGGGCATGCCGCGCCGCTACGCCGACTATCTGCCCGACGACGGGTTCACCACCTTGAACGTCGTCTCGACGATCGGGTCGTTCGTGCTCGGTGCCTCGGTGCTGCCGTTCGTGTGGAACATCTTCAAGAGCTACCGGTACGGGCAGGTGGTGACCGTGGACGATCCGTGGGGCTACGGCAACTCCCTCGAGTGGGCCACCACGTGCCCGCCACCGCGGCACAATTTCACCGAGCTGCCGCAGATCCGCTCCGAGCGCCCGGCGTTCGAACTGCACTACCCGCACATGGTGACGCGACTGCGCACCGAAGCCCATGTCGGACCGGGACACCGGCACGCCGAGGAGCTGCCCGCCGCCTCGCGGACCGGGTCCGCGCCCGAGGCGCCCACCGATCCGTCCACCCGGTGATCGTCACCGCCGTCGAAGGAGGACGAGGATGCACCCCCACACCCCGGCGGTCGCCGTGCCGGCCACACCCCACGCCACCGCGCTGCTGACCGAGTGGCTGATCCGCGAGCTGACCCCGCTCGTGCTCACCCATGCCGGGCTGCCCGATCCGCAGCGGCTGTACCGGCTGCCGCCGATCACCGGCGCGCACATCACCCGTCCGGGCAAGCTGCGCCGCCATGTGCGTGCGCTCGAGCAGGTCCTCGCGCAGATCGAGGTGCATCTGCGGACGGGTCTGCGCCGTCGGCCGCCGACGCCGTTGACGACCGACTCCGCGCCCGCCGTGCCGGGGGAGGTGCTCGAGGTGACCGGGCTGCTGGCCGGGGCCGTGGCCGAACTCGGCAGCCCGGCCGCGGCCCTGGCCAACCGCACGGTGCTCACCGCGGCCGGGGTGATCGCGGCCGGGGCGGGCACGGCCGAGGCGTTCGACAGCTGGTCGACGACGGCGTGGTCGTACTGCACCGTCGTCTCGCAGGTGTGGCAGGACGAACCGCGGGCCCGGATGTTCGTCGACCCGCGATGACGCCCCTGCCCGGTATCGCCTCGCCTACCGGGGGCGGGAATACCGGGCGGCCCCGGCGTTGTCGGATCCCGAACCGGATGAAGGAGGCGCGATGACCGAGCCGTCGCACGAGCCGACCGCAGGTCCCGACCCGGTCGAGCGCCGTCAGGAGCTGGCGGCCGCCGAACGGCAGGCGGCCGCGGAGATCGAGCCGGGAATGCGGGCGGTGGTGGTCGCCGCAGCCGTGGTGGTGCTGACCCTCTCGTTCGCCCTGCCGCACAGCGGCGACGCCAACGGCTGGCAGATGCTGGCCGGATCCGAGCAGGCGGTGGCCGAGACGATCACCCTGCCCTCGCGGATCTTCCTGACCCTGGCCGCGGTGTTCGGGATCGTGGTGTCGATGCTCGCTCTGGTGACCCGACGGTGGGTGCTGGCCTGGGTTGCGTCCGCGGGCTGCGCCCTGGCGGTGGTGTTCGCAGTGCTGGCGGTGTGGTCACGGCAGACCCTCGAGCCGGCCGCCGGGGGATCCGGCCCGGGCGCCGGACTGTTCCTGGGCTGGGCGGCGGTCCTGGTGCTCGCCTTCCACTGGCTCAAGGTGGTCTGGGCCCGTTCGTCCCGGATGCTCGAGGCCGAGGCCGCCCGCCGCGACGCCGAAACCCACCTGCCCGAGCAGTTCCACTACCGGCTCGACCCGCCTCGCCGCGCCGCGCAGGATCCGCCCGCCGACCCCTAGGGGCATTCGGGCGGTTCGCGCGCGCCAACGAGGGGTGCGGGCACGAGCTGGCCTCGGCGAACGCCGGGGTCAGAGCAGGGTCCGCCAGTAGGGCCAGAACGCCTCGGTGATCAAAGCGAGCACGGTGAGCACCCACATGGTGGGGGGCACCGCGTGGTGACGGCGCAGCAGCGGCCGCCACCGTCCCGGCCGAGCCGGATCTGCCGTTTCCCGCTGTAGCAGGCAGTACCACCAGGCGAGCACGGTCACCAGCCACACCAGCGTGCAGTAGGGGCACAGCGCCCCGATCCGGTACAGGCTCTGGAAGATCAGCCAATGCACGAACACCACCGCGGCGGTCAGTCCGATGAACACTGCGTCCCAGTACCACCCCGTCGGCACGGCCCCGGCCAACAGGACCACGCCGGTGGTCGCCAGCACCGAAAATCCGGCGATCCCGAGCAGGGGATTGGGGAAACCGAACAGCTCCGCCTGCCAGGACGTCATGATCGACCCGCAGCTGATGACCGGATTGATGCTGCACGAGGGCCGGTAGGACGGGTCGGCGAGCAGGGCAATCTTTTCCACCGTCAGAATCAACGCCGCCGCCAACCCGAGTCCACCGCAGACGGTCAGGAGCCAGGCCAGGTGCTCTCGCTCTGCGGCCGAGCCGTCCGGCGCCGGGTCGGCGATGTCGACCCCTTGCGACGACGGGCTCTGCGATGACGTCGGGCTCACTGGGCGAGCGCTGCGTCGATACGGGCGCGCAACTCCTCGTAGCTGGGCATTACCGGCAGCTCGACGCCGTTGAGGAACAGCGTCGGGGTGCCCTGAACACCCAGGGCCAGACCGGCGTCGAAATCTCGGTCGATGCGGGCGGCCACGGCCGGATCGGTGACATCGCGGTCGAATCGGGCCATGTCCAGTCCCAGCTCCTGGGCGAACTGCCGGAACACCGCTTCCTGCGGCTGGTCCGATTCGCCCCACTGCGCCTGGGTGTCGTACATGCGCCGGTACATCGGTTCGAGGTGGCCTTGGCGGGCGGCGGCCTCGACCACGCGGGCGGCGAGATGGCTGTTGGTGTGGCTGGGAATGGGGAAGTAGCGGATGCCGAGGTCGATCCGTCCGGCGTACTCGGCGCGGATGCGTTCGATCACCGGGTACAGCACCCGGCAGGACTCACATTCGAAGTCGAGGAATTCGACCAGTTGGACCTTGCCGTCGGCGGCGGTGGTCAAGGTGCGGATCTCCTCGGTCCATACCGGCGTGACGGCAGGTCCGGCGCCGCCACGTTCGGCGGCGGGGGTGCGGTTGGTATAGAGCAGCACCGTCAGCAGCACCACGAACAGCGCCACCAGGGCGGCGCTGACCTTCACGTTGGTCGTCAGTTTCATGTCTTCGTCCGTCCCCGAGTCATCCTGGGCGGCCGGCACCGGCACCGACCAACCGTAAAACTACGTCACATAGTAGATGCGGTAGGGTAGGCGCCGGGCAGCGCCCGCAGGTGCGCCCGCCGACAACCCACACACCCCGCGCGGCTTGCAGCCAGCTGGGCGCGGGGCGGAGGAGGAGTGCGCTTATGAGAAATCTTGTCGCCGTCGTGGCCGTCGCCGTGTCGATGCTGCTGCTCGGCGCCGGCCCGGTTCAAGCCCACAGTGCCCTGATCGGCTCGACCCCGGCCGCCGACGCGGTCCTCGAGGCCTCCCCGGACCGGATCGAGCTGCAGTTCAACCAGCCGATCAACGCCTCGTTCGCCACGGTGACCGTCACCGACGAGGACGGGACGCAGCGCGGCGGTTCCCGGGTCGACGTCACCGGGGACGGGGTGCAGGTGGCGGTCCTGGAACCGCTGACCCCCGGTGGCTACACCGTCGGCTACCGGGTCGTCTCGGCCGACGGTCATCCCATCACCGGCTCGTACACGTTCACCGTCACAGCAGCAGCGGCGGCCGCCGCGGTCCCGTCGGCGGCGACCTCGCCGGCGCCGTCCGCGACCGCAGCCGGTGAAGCGTCGTCGGCTGCGGTCGACGACGTGCGGCCCGGCCCCTCGAGCCTGTGGCTCCTGCTCGGCGGTGTGGTCGCGGTGCTGGCCATCGCGGGTCTGACCTGGGCGGCGCTGCGTGCCTTCCGCAAGGGTTGAACAGGCGGCGCACCACGCACCGGGCGGTCGATGATGGGCGACTGGATGCGACTGCCGACGGCTCCACCGTCGCTGGGAACGCTGTTGGCGTGGGATCCGCCCCCGCTGCCGGTGCTGCCGCTCACTGCGGCGGTGCTGGCCGCCTGGTACTGCTGGGCGCGTTGGCGGCTGCACCGGTGTGGGCGCAGGTGGCCGACGGTGCGCACGGTTGCATTCCTGACAGGGTGCGCGCTACTGGGCATCACCACTGGTCTGGGGATGGAGAGGTACGGGTTCGCGCTCTTCAGTGTGTGGATGTTCCAGCATCTGACCCTGTCGATGGCGGTGCCGCCGCTGTTGGTGCTCGGCGCCCCGGGTCTGATGCTGCTGCGCAGCACCCCCCACCACGGGCCCGCAAGGGTGATCCCGGCCGCAGCGTTGGCGGCGCTGCGTAGCCGTGGGGCCCGCTGGTTGCTCAGCCCGGGGGTGACGATTCCGCTGTTTCTGGTGAGTTACTACGGGATCTATCTGTCCCCGCTGTTCGACGCCGTCGCGGGCACCTGGCTCGGCCACACCGGCCTCGAGGTGTTCTTCCTGGGTACCGGGCTGCTGTTCATCGTGCCGATCCTCTCGGTCGGTCCGCTGCCGGGCCGACCCGGCTACCTGGGGCGGTTCTTCGACCTGTTCGTCGAGATGCCGCTGCACGTGTTCTTCGGAGTGATCTTGATGATGGCCTCGGTACCGCTGGTGGCCACCTTCGCCGCCCCGCCGCCGGACTGGGGGATCGATCCGCTCGACGATCAGCAGTGGGCCGGAGCGCTGGCCTGGTCCTACGGCGAACCAATCGCGCTGGCGGTGGTGGTGCTCTTCGCGATGCGCTGGTACCGCCACGAGCGGCGTACCGCGGCGGTGCGCGAGCGCCACGGCGCGGTGCAGGCGGAGCAGGACCTGGCCGCCTACAACACTTATCTGCGTTCCCTGCCACGCTGAGCCGGCGGGACGACCCCGGCCGGACCTCGGCCCCGCTTGAAGTTTCGGCCGCCCTGAATTTTAATTCAGGGAAGTCGATCGGGGAGGCGGATGGTGCTGATCCAGTACTCGGAGGGGCGCACGGGGCGGTGGCGTCGATGGGCGCTGCTGGGTCCGGCGTTCGTCGCCTCGATCGCCTATGTCGATCCGGGCAACGTGGCTTCCAACGTCAGCGCCGGCGCGCAGTTCGGGTATCTGCTGGTGTGGGTGGTCGTTGCCGCCAACGCCATGGCCGCTCTCGTGCAGTACCTGTCGGCCAAACTCGGGCTGGTCACCGGCATGTCGCTGCCCGAGGCCCTGCGTGAGCGAATGCCCCGATCGATGCGGCTGGCGTACTGGGGACAGGCCGAGCTGGTGGCGATGGCCACGGATCTGGCCGAGGTGATCGGTGGGGCGATCGCGCTAAACCTGCTGTTCGGTCTGCCGCTGCTGAGCGGGGCAGTGCTCACCGGTGTGGTGTCGCTGGTCCTGCTGCTGGTGCAGGACACCCGCGGGCAGCGTAGTTTCGAGCGAGTGATCACCGGCTTGTTGCTGCTGATCGCGTTCGGTTTCGTCACCAGCGTCGTCGTCGCCCCGCCCCCGGGCCAGGCGGTAACCGACGGGCTGGTACCCCGATTCGACGGCGCCGAGTCGATCCTGCTCGCCGCGGCGATGCTCGGCGCCACGGTGATGCCGCATGCGGTGTATCTGCACTCCGGTCTGGCCCGGGATCGGCACGGCCATGCCACGGCCGGACCCCGACGCACGATGCTGCTCAAGATCACCCGGTGGGATGTCGGGTTGGCCATGATGCTGGCGGGAACGGTGAACCTGGCCATGTTGCTCATGGCGGCGACCACCCTGCAGGGCCGGGAGGGGGTCGATTCGATCGACGGGGCGCATACCGCGGTGGGCCAGGAACTCGGCCCGACAGTGGCGTTGCTGTTCGCCCTGGGGCTGTTGGCCTCCGGGTTCGCCTCCACCTCGGTCGGTGCCTACGCCGGGGCGTTGATCATGGACGGGCTGCTGCGGCGCCGGATCCCGCTGCTGGCGCGGCGGCTGATCACCCTGGTGCCGGCGCTGGCCGTGGTCGCGCTCGGCACCGATCCGAGTCGGGCGCTGGTGCTCTCGCAGGTGGTGCTCTCGTTCGGCATCCCGTTCGCGCTGATCCCCCTGGTGCGGCTGACCAGCGATCGGGCGCTGATGGGCACCGACGCCAACCATCGTGTCACCGCCGCGCTGGCCTGGGCGATCGCCGCAATCATCACCGCACTGAATCTGGTGCTGATCTACCTGACGGTGCGGCCCTGACGCACGGACACCCGGCCGCCGTCACCGCCGGTGCCCGCGCCGGGTGTCGACCACGACGATCTCGTCGTGGACACGGCGGCGCAGCCCGCGCAGTGCCACCATCGCCACCGCCATACCGGCGAGCAGACCCACGACCAGGGCCCAGGACTGCGAGACCGCGAGACCGAACAGGCGCACCCCCAGAACGGCGGCGCCGGCACATGTGGCGACGACGGCCAGGCGGGCGAGGGTGTAGACCACGACCAGTCGGGTCAGTCGCATCGGCGACGGCTCCTTCGTGCGCATCAGGCATCTCTCGGCGGGAAAGGCGGGCCCGGCTGCTCGTCCGGAGTCGTTGGCGTGGATCCGCTCGGCACCGCAGGGTCAGGGTCAGTTCATCGGCAGGGGCGTGGCGCCCCGGGCGGCCAGCAGCTGCGTCATGGTCGCCGCCTCGGCTTCCTGCGTCTCGGTGATCTGTTGCGCCAGCGCGGCCACTGCCGCCTCGGAGGCGGTGGCCGCGGCATGACGGGCCATCGGCAGACCGCCCTGGTGGTGGCGCAGCAGCAATTGCAGGTACAGCGTGTCGAAGGCGGGACCGGTGGTGCGGCGCAGGGCGTCGAGTTCGGCGGTGGTGGCCATGCCGGGCATCGGAGACCCCACGGGAGTGGGTGCGGGGGACATCGTGGCGTGCCCGTCCATCCCCGGCATCGATTCGGACGTGCCGGTGGGGCTGCGCATCCAGCGCATCGGCTCCCCGGTGGGCAGCTGCGACCGGTTCCACAGCGTCAGCCATCCCTGCATGGTGCCCAGCTGGCTCTGCTGGGTGGTAATCACATCGTAGGCCAGGGTGCGCACCGCCGGGTCGGCGGAGTTGGTCAACGCCATCGCCGACATCTCCACGGCCTGGCTGTGATGGATCGACATGTCCTGGGCGAAGCCCACGTCGATCGAGTCCTCGCCGGGTGGGGCGGGTGTGCTCGTGACCAGCAGGGTACCGCCGATGCCCAGCACCAGCCCACCGAGCAGTGTCAGCACCGCCACCGCCGCCGGGACCCGCCGACGGCGGCGTCCGTGGGAAGCCGACTCGGCGGCGGACTCGGCACCAAGGTCGCGCTCAATGGTCATCGGGGCTCCGTGGGCATCGGCGCGGCGGGCGCGGACTGCGGATCGGCGGTTATCGGCACCGCATCCGGTCCCGGCGGCGCGGGGTCGAACGGCGGCGGTGCGCTCGGATCGAACCCGCCCGGCACGGTCGAACACGTCGCCCCCGCCTCGGGGTGGGTGTTGGGGTTGCGGCGCAGCGCAGCGACGAACTGACCGAGCCGGTCGTCCTGGGCGGCGTCGAGGGCGAGCCGATGGCCCCACGACTGCACCGAGATCGGCGAGGGCAGACCCGGATACGGCGAGAGCAGCATGTAGGGCTGGCCGTCGACCCGCGCGGCCAACGCCGCTACCTCGTCTCCAACCACCTTGGCGGGATCGTAGGTGATCCACACCGCGCCGTGTTCGAGCGAGTGCACCGCGTTCTCGCTGCGGATCGGCGCGGGATAGACCGTGCCGGTGCAGGTGGCCCAGTACTGGTCGTGCGGGCCTCCCATCGGCGGAATCCGGTCGTAGGCCACTCGCTGCGGAGCCTGCACGTGTGTGCCTGCCGGGTAGTCGACCTTCTCCACCCCGGCGATCGCGGTGGACGGATCGGGGTTGTCCGCGCTCGGGACGTATTTCTGTGTCTCGGCCCGGTCGGCGACTTTCGGGGCCAGATTGTAGGCGATCAACCCGATCAAGGCCACGATCGCCATGCCAGCACCGATCATCGCCCACGGCACGCGCCGCGAACCGGACAGGGTGACCGGGGAGGGTTTCTTCCGTGTCCGCTTGCTTCGGGGTGCTTTGCCTGCGCCGTCCGCCACGGGACCCACCTTTCTCACCGACTTTGTGGTGCTGTTACCGCGATACGCCGGCAGCACCGTCCCCCAGTAAATACTATGAATCTTAGTTTTTTATGAGTGTGTCGACGGTTCGGGTGTCGAGCGTGGTGGTATAGGAGTGTATGTGCTCTGGTCAGGCCTTCGACAGGGCGGTCCGGGGGACGCCGCGCTGGGCGAGCCACTGGGTCGGGTCGATCTTGGTCCCGGAGGCGTTGGTGGTTTCGAAGTGCAGGTGGGGGCCGGTGGATTGGCCCCGGTTGCCGACGGTGGCGATCTGCTCGCCGGCCTGTACGCGCTGGCCGACGGTGACCAGAGTTTCGTTGATGTGTCCGTAGGTGCTGGTCGAGCCATCGTCGTGCCGGATCTGCACCCACAGCCCGAACCCGGAGGCCGGGCCGGAGTCGATCACCGTGCCGGTCGCGGCGGCATAGATCGGGGTGCCGATGCTGTTGGCGATGTCCAGGCCGGCGTGGGTGGCGCCCCATCGGGGGCCGAAGGACGAGGTCAAGGTGCCCGAGACCGGTGCGACCGCCAACGGTGAGGGTGTCGCGATCGAGAGGGGAACGGCCGGTGTGGCAGGTACGGCCGGGGCCGTGACAGCCGGGGGAGGAGCGGGAGACGGGGCGATCGCCGGCGGGACGGCGGGAACCGTCGACAGTCCCTCGGGCAGCCCCGGTGCCGCGGCGAGCTGGTCGAGCACCGCATCGACCTCGGGCAGGGTCGCCAGCACGGCGACCTCCGGCGGCAGTGCGACGGGTGCGGGAGCGACGGCAGGCTGGGCCGCCGCCACGCTGGGGGCTGCGATCTGCGCTCCGGCGGTCACCAGGGCGCCGGTGGCCACCGCCGACGCCCACCTCGCGGGGCGCCCGCTGCCGGTCGGCTCCGCTCGATGCCGACCCCCGCCGCGGCCCGTGGATGCCGCCCTAAAGATCACGCCGGCATCACGGTCCTGCCGGTCTCGGCGGGAAGGGGTGCTGCGGTGTCGTGCCACGTCCTTAGCTCCTGACATGCGGTTTCGAGGTTGACCCGGTCCACCCGGCTCGGTGAAGATAACGAAACGATATACGAGATAGCAACGAAAAACTACCTTGGTTAGTATTTCGGTTCAAGACCGCCGTTGAACCTCGATCGATATCGCCGGACGCCCCGTGCCCGACCCTCTCGCCAGGACGTGTCGCGTTGATCCCTTGAATCCACACCGCACTCACGTGTCTGTATCTGGCCACCCGGGCTCCGGACCGGCAAGGGACGCGCATGATGGACATGGGGTGGAAAGGAGCCCTGAATGCCTTCGCCATCGCTTTCGAAGGACGCATCACTCCGAACAGCAACTAATCCCATGCGTCAGAGCTAGATCCCCCGATTTCCTGACAGACTCGAGGGCACCCGGATGTGGAAGAGGCTGTTGACGGGGTTGGCTACGGCGGCGTTCATGGCCGGTTTCGTTGCCCTCGCGGTGGAGTGGCCATTTGCGGGGTGGTTGTTCGTGGTGTCGCTCGTCGCGGGTGGGGTCCCTGTCGCACTGGCGGCGCTGAGGGATCTGTCACGACGCAAGATCACGATCAATCTGCTGGTGACCGTCGCGGCGGTCGGGGCGCTGTATCTGGGGCAGATCATCGAGGCGGCCGCGGTGATGTTCTTCTTCGCGCTGGCCGAGGCCTTCGAGGTGTTCGGTGAAGCACGCTCACGCAAGGCTGTGTCCGCTCTGCTTGACCGCACACCCGAGACCGCCCAGCTGCAGGAGGGCGGTGAGATGCCGATCGATCGGGTGCGGCCCGGCACTGTGGTGGTTATCCGTCCTGGTGACACCATCGGACTCGATGGGGTCGTGGTCGCCGGGCAGTCGTCCGTGGATGAGGCCGCCATCACCGGTGAAAGCGTGCCGAAGGAGAAGTTCCCCGGTGAGACGGTGTTTGCGGGCACGTTGAATCAGAACGGCTATCTGGAGGTCGAGGTCACCCACGAAGCCGGCAGCAGCGTTCTGGCGAGGATCATCACCCTGGTCGAGCAGGCCCAGAAATCGCGGCCGCCGATGCAGGATTTCCTGGACCGGTTCGCAAGCTACTACATTCCCGCGGCCGTGGGTGCGGCGGTGCTGATCGCGGTGGTGCCGCCGCTGGTAGGGGGCCAGCCGTTCGGCGCATGGGTCACGCGTGCACTGATCCTGCTGGTGCTGGCCTGCCCGGACGCCCTGGTCGTCTCGGCGCCGGTCGCGGTGGCCGCGGCGATCGGTGGTGCGTCGAAGAAGGGGCTGCTGATCAAGGGTGGCCGTTATCTGGAAGTGCTGAGCAAGGTCGGAGTCTTCGCGTTCGACAAAACCGGCCTCGGGGAACAATGGAACAGCCGTTGGCGCTAAGGACTTGATCTTGGGCGAGGCCGGTCACGTCCGGGCCATCCAACGCAGGTAGATCGGGGGAACATCGGTACAGCGGTTAACGCCAAGCCGGTGATCTTGGTCCGGGGCTGACGGGTCGCCTGGCCGTGCTCGGAGCGTCCCGAAGGGAATCCGCCCAGGTGGTGTGGATGATGAGGCATGGCGTGCGACGAGGACCGTGGCTGGGCTGAGACCACCATCGCTGGGCTGCACGTTCGTGGTGACCGCGTCACCGGGATGCGGCTGCTGGGCTGGGAAGGTGTCCTGCCGCTCTCGGTGGTCAGGACGGTCGTGTCTGCCGACAGGGAAGGCCTTTCGACCTCCCCAGGTGCCATGGCCTTTCCCCGGTCGGCTCCGGATGGCTACCCGCTCGCTCCGGTCTCACGCCGTCATAGCTGACGGCCGGCGGCGTCTCCGCCGGGGTCGTCGGCCAGCACGATCGCGGTGGTGATCCGCTTGCCCACGGGTTCGCGGTGGATGGCGAAGCTCTGGCCGACGGCCATCACGATCTCCAGCCCATGCTGACCGATGCGGGTCGGGTCGGGCGCGAGGATCGCGGGCGGGGTGGGGTTGCTGTCCCAGACGGTCACCTCGATGGCGCCGCCGTTGATCTCCAGAGTGAGCAGGCAGGGGCCGGGCGCGTACTTGCGGGCGTTGGTGACCAGCTCGCTGACCACGAGCTGCACCATGCCCATCGCCCGTGCGGACACCGGCAGCCCGTGTACGGCCTGCACATCGGTGAGGAATCCACGGGCGAGGTCGCGGGCGACGGCGATGTCCTCGCTGCCCTCGAACGCGCCGGAGACCGAGATGACGTCCCCCAGCAGCGAGGGCCTGTCCTCGCCGTCTGCTGTCTGTTCCATGCCGCCCCGCCCGTTACCTTCTTCGTAGTCCCGCACCGCGGGGCCACGGTCGCC
>SWCF01002812.1_pt2 | contig 26040 bp, 26 predicted proteins | sample 4690081 | NCBI WGS metagenome assembly SWCF01 (sample SAMN10267280, study PRJNA491770) | bioreactor metagenome | isolation source: DHS bioreactor inoculated with | place: Japan: off Shimokita Peninsula
GTCGCCGGCCCGACGGCGTCGGTGCGGTCCGTCGCCGGCCCGACGGCGTCGGTGCGGTCCGTCGCCGGCCCGACGGCGTCGGTGCGGTCCGTCGCCGGCCCGACGACGGGCAGCACGGCCGTGGGCGCCTCCCAGGGCGGTACCTCCGCCGGCGGTGCCGGCTCGGCGTCCGGGCCCGACCGGGCGGGCTCGGGCGCAGCGTCGTCGGCGACGGACGGCGGGGTGTGCTCGGGGCTCTCCCCGGGGATTGCCTCCGACCGGTCACCGGCGGCGTCCTGAGCCGCCGCCTCCGGTTCGGGGACGACCGATCGAGCGTCGTCCTGACCGTCCTCGGGGTCGTTCGTCCCGTTCTTGCCGCTCACCCGTGTCCTTTCACCGGGGTGCACCCCGGTTCGGGCGCACCACTCGGTATCCAGCCTAATGTCGGATCCCGAGCGCTCCCGATCGGACGGGCGGCCGGAGCGCGCACGGAGAAGCGAAAGACCTCGCGCTGCCGCCAGGTCGGGGGTCAGGCAGCAACGCGAGGTCGCCTGGTTTATCGGTGGTCCCGCCCGGGCGTTACAGACTTCCGAGATTTTTTCCGGACGGGACCGCAGGAAGCGGGACTCAGGCCTCGAGAATGGCGGTCACACCCTGCCCACCTGCAGCGCAGATGGAGATCAGGCCCCGCACGGGCTTGCCGGTCTCCTGCTTCTTCTCATGCAGCATCTTCGCCAGGGACGCGAAAATGCGTCCGCCGGTCGCGGCGAACGGGTGCCCGGCCGCCAGCGACGAGCCGTTGACGTTGAGTTTGGTGCGATCGATGGACCCGAGCGGAGCGTCCAGGCCGAGCCGGCCCTTGCAGTACTCCTCCGACTCGAAAGCCTGGAGCGTGGCCAGCACGACGGAGGCGAACGCCTCGTGGATCTCGTAGAAGTCGAAGTCCTGGAGGGTCAGGCCGTTGCGGCGCAACAGGCGCGGGATCGCGTAGGTGGGGGCCATGAGCAGGCCGTCACCTCCGTGGACGTAGTCGACGGCCGCGGTTTCCGAGTCCACGAGGTAGGCGAGCACGGGGAGCCTGCGCTCCGCGGCCCACTCCTCGGAGGACAGCAGCGCCGCCGACGCACCGTCGGTGAGCGGGGTCGAATTGCCCGCGGTCATGGTGGCGTCGCCGAGCTTGACTCCGAACACCGGCTTCAGGCCGGAGAGCTTCTCGACGGTCGAGTCCGGGCGCAGGTTGTCGTCGCGGGTGAGGCCCAGGAAGGGGGTGACGAGATCGTCGAAGAAGCCCCGGTCGTAGGCGGCGGCCATGTTGCGGTGGCTCGCGGCGGCGAGTTCGTCCTGCGCCTCGCGGGAGATGCCGAACTCCTTGGTGGTGATGGCCGCGTGTTCCCCCATGGACAGCCCGGTGCGGGCCTCGCCGTTGCGGGGGATCTCGACACCGAGCATCGACGGCCGGACCTGGCCGAGCAGCTTGATGCGGTCTCCCGTCGAACGGGCCCGGTTGAGGGAGAGCAGGAACTCGCGCAGTTCGTTGTTGACACCGATGGGGGCGTCGGAGGTGGTGTCGACTCCGCCGCCGATGCCGGCCTCGATGCGGCCGGCGGCGATGGCGTCCCCCACGGAGATCACCGACTGCAGGCCGGTGCCGCAGGCCTGCTGCAGGTCCCAGGCGGGGGTGTGGGGGTTCAGGGCGCTGCCGAGCACGCACTCGCGGATCAGGTTGAAGTCGCGACTGTGCTTGAGGACGGCACCGCCGACGACGGCACCGAGCCGCTCACCCTGCAGATTGAACCGGCTCACCAGGCCGTCGAGCGTGGCGGTGAACATGTCCTGGTTCGAGGCGCGGGCGTACTTGCGGTCCGACCGGGCGAACGGGATCCGGTTGCCGCCGAGGATTGCGACACGGCGCAGCTGCGTGGAACGGGCGGTGGTGGTCACTGACGTCTCCCGGGATGCTGGTGGATGATGGCGGTGAGTACAGGCTCTCGCTACTATTCTTACTCGCGAGTAAGTTCATTGTCGACACCACATCGTCGGCCCCTCCCGACAATACCGACGTCCGAACCAGAGAAGGTGGAATCGTGGCTGAAACCAAGACCGCCCCCGGCCTCTACGCCCAGTTGATCGGGTCCGCGCCCGGAGCATTCCTCGCCAAGCAGTTCGGCCTGCCGCAGCCGCAGAAGCTGCGCCGGTACGAGCCGGGGCAGCCGCCGCTGGCGGGCCCGCTGCTCCTCGGGGGCAACGGCCGCCTCGTCGAACCGATCCGCACGCTGCGGTCCGACTACCCCTTCGCCGACCCCGCCGACACCGAGTACGGCGCGCTCGTCTTCGACGCCACCGGCATCACGGACGTCGCCGGGCTGGAACAGCTGTTCACCTTCTTCCAGCCCGCTATCAAGGGCCTCGGTCCGAGCGGACGGGTCGTCGTGCTCGGCACCACCCCGGAGGAGGCGTCCTCCGTGGACGAGCGCATCGCCCAGCGCGCGCTCGAGGGCTTCACCCGCAGCGTCGGCAAGGAGCTGCGCCGGGGGGCCACGGCGCAACTGGTGTACGTCTCCCCCGACGCCGCCACCGGACTCTCCGGTCTCGAATCCACGCTGCGTTTCCTGCTGTCCGCGAAGTCCGCGTTCGTCTCCGGTCAGGTGATCCGTGTCGGAGCCGGCGACGCGACGGCGCCCGAATCGTGGGAGCGTCCGCTCGCCGGGAAGGTGGCCGTCGTGACCGGCGCCGCCCGCGGGATCGGCGCCACGATCGCCGAGGTACTCGCCCGCGACGGCGCGCACGTCGTCTGCGCGGACGTGCCGGCGGCCGGCGACGCCCTGTCGCAGACGGCGAACAAGGTCGGTGGGGTCTCCCTCGCACTGGACGTCACCGCCCCGGACGCGGGCGACAAGCTCGCCGACTACCTGCTCGAGCGGCACGGCGGCGCCGACGTCATCGTCCACAACGCCGGCATCACCCGCGACAAGCTGCTCGCCAACATGGACGCCGCGCGGTGGAACGCCGTCATGGCCGTGAATCTGCTCGCCCCCCAGAAGATCACCGAGAAACTGGTCGAGCGGGGCGCACTGAAGGAGGGCGGCCGGGTGGTCGACGTGTCGTCGATCGCCGGCATCGCCGGCAACCGCGGCCAGACCAACTACGGCGCGTCCAAGGCGGGCGTCATCGGCATGGTGCAGGCGACCGCGCCCGTGCTGGCCGAGAAGAACATCACCGTCAACGCCGTCGCGCCCGGCTTCATCGAGACGGCCATGACCGCAGCCATCCCGGTGGCCACCCGCGAGGCCGGCCGGCTGATGAGTTCGCTGCAGCAGGGCGGGCAGACCGTCGACGTCGCCGAGACCGTCGCCTGGTTCGCCAACCCGGCGTCGAGCGCGGTCACCGGCCAGGTCGTGCGCGTGTGCGGCCAGTCCATGCTGGGGGCGTGATGGCTGTCGTCGAACTTTCTTCACGCCCTTCGACTCTCGACGTCTACTCCCGGGCGGTGCTCTCGGCGCTGCCGGTCGTGGGTGCTTCCGGCGACAGCCTGCCCGACGACACCCTCGTGCTGCGCGGCCTGCGCGTGGACCCGGACAACCTGGCCGGGTACACGAAGGTGTGCGGGCTGCGCTTCGGCGACACACTGCCGCTGACCTACCCGTTCACCCTCACGTTTCCCGTCGTGATGAAGCTGATGGTGTCGAAGGGCTTCCCTTTCCCCGCCGTCGGTTCCGTTCACGCCGAGAACGTGATCGAGCAGTTGCGGCCCGTGTCCGTGACCGAGCCGCTGGATCTGAGGGTGCATGCCGAGAACCTGCGGGAACACCGCAAGGGCCTGCTCGTCGACCTGGTGAGCGAGATCAGCGTCGGCCGGGAGCCGGTGTGGCGGCAGACGTCGTCGTTCCTGCGCCAGCAGCGCACCTCGCTGTCGGATCAGCCGAAGCCCGAACCGAAGGCCGAGGAGATCCCGCCGGTGCCGACGTCGACGTTGCGGGTGGACCAGAAGACGATCGACCGCTACGCCTCGATCTCGGGTGACCGCAACCCGATCCACGTCTCGCGGCTCGGCGCCAAGGCGTTCGGGTTCCCCAGGCCCATCGCGCACGGCATGTGGAGCGCGGCCGCGGCACTGCGGGCCGTGGAGGGCCGCATCCCGTCGCACGCGACGTACTCGGTCCGGTTCGGCAAGCCGGTCCTGTTGCCCGCGACCGTGAATCTGTACGCCGAGCGCGCCGCCGACGGCTGGGACCTGGCGCTGCGCAACCCGAAGAAGGGCTATCCGCACCTCACCGCCACCCTGCGCTGAGAGCCGCTGCGCCGCACTCGCACCACCACCGCCGTGCGTGTTTTCGGTAGTACCGACTACCGAAAACACGCACGGCGTAGCTGACTCTGGCGTCCCTCGCACGGGAAGGCTTCTCCGTCGCGGACTGCCGAAGTGTACAAATTTTCATCTTTGTCTACCGCGCGGACCCGAACTGTTGTACTGTCCAAGAGACAGTGAGCTGGCTCATACCGGCTCCTCCGAACATCACGGGGACAGGGAGGTCGAACGGTGACGACGTCGGACATCGGCCGGCACGCGCACACGCCGGTGGAACAGTGGCGCGATCGCAAGCGGTATCTGTGGCTCATGGGGCTGATCCCGCCCACGGCGATCTTCCTCGCGACGGCGCTGGTCTGGGGATTCAACCAACTCGGCTGGACCGCGGTCTCGCCGGTGTGGTGGTGGATCGGTCCCCTGCTGGTGTACGTGCTGCTGCCGATCCTCGACCGGTTCTTCGGCCCCGACGGGCAGAATCCGCCCGACGAGGTGATGGAGATGCTCGAGAACGACAAGTACTACCGGTACTGCACCTACGCCTACATCCCGTTCCAGCTGGCCAGCCTCGTCTTCGCCTGCTACCTGTGGTCGGCCACGGACCTGTCCTGGCTGGGGATCGACGGCGGCCTGGGTCTGGTCTCGAAGATCGGCCTGGCGTTCAGCGTCGGCGTGATGGGGGGCGTCGGGATCAACACCGCCCACGAACTCGGCCACAAGAAGGACGACCTCGAACGGTGGCTGTCGAAGATCACCCTGGCCCAGACCGGCTACGGCCACTTCTACATCGAGCACAACCGCGGCCACCACGTGCGGGTCTCCACCCCGGAGGACCCGGCCTCGGCCCGTTTCGGCGAATCGTTCTGGGCGTTCCTGCCGCGCAGCGTGTGGGGCAGCCTGAAGTCGTCGTGGGAGCTCGAGAAGACCCGCCTGCAGCGGCTCGGCAAGAGCCCGTGGACCCTGCGCAACGACGTCCTCAACGCGTGGGCGATGTCGGTGGTCCTGTTCGGCGTGCTCGTCGCGGTGTTCGGCCCGGTCATCGTTCCGTTCCTGATCCTGCAGGCCGTCTACGGTTTCTCCCTGCTCGAGACGGTGAACTACCTCGAGCACTACGGACTGCTGCGGCAGAAGACGGCCTCGGGCCGGTACGAACGCTGCACCCCCGCGCACAGCTGGAACTCCGACCACATCGTCACCAACATCTTCCTGTACCACCTGCAGCGGCACAGCGATCACCACGCCAACCCGACGCGCCGCTACCAGACCCTGCGGAGCATGGACGGCGCCCCCAACCTGCCCAGCGGCTACGCGAGCATGATCGGCCTCGCCTACATCCCGCCGCTGTGGCGCAAGGTCATGGACCACCGCGTCGTCGAGCACTACGACGGCGACCTCACCCGAGCCAACATCCAGCCGGGCAAGCGCGACAAGGTTCTCGCGCAGTACGGGGCACGGTGATGGCCGCCTACGAATGCCCGGTGTGCAACTACGTCTACGACGAGACCGCCGGCGCGCCGCGCGAGGGTTTCCCCGCCGGCACCCCCTGGGACGCGATTCCCGACGACTGGTGCTGCCCCGACTGCGGGGTTCGCGAGAAGATCGACTTCGAAGGACGCTGAGATGACCACCGACTACAAGTTGTTCCGTTGCCTGCAGTGCGGATTCGAGTACGACGAGGCCGAGGGCTGGCCCGAGGACGGCATCGAGCCCGGCACCCGCTGGGACGACATCCCCGACGACTGGTCCTGCCCGGACTGCGGCGCCGCCAAGTCCGACTTCGAGATGGTCGAGGTCAGCCGGACGTGACCGAGACGATCGTCGTCGTCGGCACCGGGGTGGCCGGCGCGACCGCCGCACAGACCCTGCGCAAGGAAGGCTTCGCCGGCCGCGTCGTGCTGATCGGCGAGGAGGCCGCACTGCCGTACCGGCGGCCGGTGCTCTCGAAAGACCTGCTCGCCGGCAGCATCACCGACGAGAAGGCGCAACTCGAACCGGCCGGCTACTGGACCGATCACGACATCGAACTGCGCACCGAGACCCGGGTCGTCGAACTCGACCCGGAACGTCACCGGCTCCGGCTGTGGGACAACGAGATCGTCGACTACGACGCGGTGATCCTGGCGACGGGTGCCCGCGCCCGCCACCTCGAGCACGACGCCGGGGACAGGGTGCTGAGCCTGCGCACGGCGGAGAACGTCGCGCCGCTGCGGGCCGCGATCGCGGCGCACCGATCGCTCCTCGTCGTCGGAGCCGGCCTGATCGGCTGCGAGGTCGCTTCCACCGCAAGGGAATTGGGAGCCGAGGTCACGGTGCTCGAGAGCGCGCCGTCGCCGCTCGCCCGCATCGTCCCGCCCGCGGTGGCCCGGATGTACGTCGGTCTGCATGCCGAACACGACGTGCCCGTCCATACCGGCGTCGCGCTGCGCTCCCTCGCCGGGAGCGACGACGGAGTGCACGCCGTCGCGGAGGACGGGCGCGCCTGGACGGCGGGCTCCGCTCTCGTTGCGGTGGGTTCGGTGCCGGACACCGCGCTCGCCCGGGCGGCCGGGCTCACCGTCGGTGACGGCATCGTCGTCGACGAGTCCTACCGCACCTCGGCCGCCGGGGTGTACGCCGCGGGCGACGTGACCGAGCAACCCAACCCGGTGCTCGGCGGCCGGCACCGCACGGAGAACTGGAACAGCGCCCGGGCGCAGGGCGTTGCCGTGGCGAAATCCGTACTCGGGCAGCCGCTCGGCGCCGCGGAGGTGCCCTGGGGCTGGACCAATCAGTACGGGCACAACCTGCAGTTCGCCGGCTGGTCCCGGCACGACGACGACTACGTGGTGCGCGGGTCGATCGAGGACCGGGACTTCACGGCGCTCGCGCTGCGCGGCGACCGCCTCGTGGGCGCGATCGCCCTCGGCCGTCCGAAGGACATCCGCACTGTGCGCCGGCTCGTGGCCGCGAGCGCGCCGATCGATCGCGCCGCGCTCGCGGACGAGTCCGTCGCACTGGACGACGTCGCCGGTCGGGGCGCGGCCGTGCCGGCCTCGCTGTAACGGGAACTGAGACGATGCCGACACCAGTCCGGGCGTGCGTCAGGCCGGCTTCCGGGCCCGTCCGGGCACCCGCCACCGGTGCCGCAGTACCAGGGCCGTTCGGACTGCGGCGGCAACTGCCCCCGTAGGACAGGGAGAACCCCACCCAGCACAGGGTCTCGACCGGCAGCAGCCCAACGCCGGGGCCGCCCCCGCCCGGCGCTGCCGTCACACGAGCGTCCCGGCACCACACTCGGTGGCGCAGACCACCACGAACGCCGACAGCAACGGGACGGTGGAGCGGAACTCCCACCGGTTCTCGAACACGCCCTGGTCGTAAGTCGGATAGCCCAGGAACGTGGCGATCTCGCCGTGCCGAGCCAGGTGCACGATCGCGTAAAGCCCCGGCAGCCCGCAATCGATCCCCCGAGGACTACGCCGCACCCTGAGCAAGCGAGCCGCTGACGTACTGGCCTACTTCGTCCGGCCCGGCACCAGCAATGGCCCAACCGAAGCGATCAACGGCCGCCTGCAGCACCTGCGCGGCTCCGCCCTCAGCTTCCGCATGTCTTTGGCTTGTCTGATGTTGTCCCGCGAGGTCAGGGCTTTGCGGGACTGCTTTTCGCGTTGAGGAGCTATCAACGCGATCACCGCATGGGCGGCCAGGGTGCCGCCGATGCTGGCGGATGTGTCGTCGAAGTCGTGGCTGACGAGTTTGCGCGTGCGTAGTAGCGATTTCCGCGGCCGGGACGGTGCAGAAGCCAGTTGTCGACCGTTTCGGGTAGCCATCCGTCGATTGCCCCGATACGAACATCGGCTGGCGGAAGCATCCCCTTCGCGCGGTAGCTCTTGATGGTGTTCACCGAGCAATTGACTCGCGCTGCGAACTCTGCGATGGACAATCCGCGAACCGTCACGCGTCCAGATTACACCCAGTCGGGTGCGCAATAGGCCCGAGAGGGCGTATTGTGGTCATCATGACGCGCAGAGCTCTCCGGGCAGGCACCGGGGCGGACGATAGAGTTGAGGAGTGACAGGTTCGAAGAAGTCTCTCGCGACTGAGGGGGCTGGCGACACGGATTCGCGGACTGCACTCATCCGGGGTGCTCAGCGTTTGCTAGCCCAGCGCCCGCCGAGTGCGATTACTGGCAAGCAGATTGCAAAGGAATCCGGCGTCCACTATGGACTGATTTATCATTATTTCGAGTCGAAGGACGCGCTGTTTCTGACGGCGATGCAGGAACTGACGGCAGACTACATTGCGTATCGTGACGCTACGGTTGACCGCGCAATAGCCCTACCTCGGTTGCCCTTCGAAGGTCACGAGTTGTGGTGGAGGGCGGCCGCCAACTTTTCCGCGGACGGTGGTGCATCGTACACATCGTTGGGGTGGACGTATCCGGTGATGAATCACGAGCTGAAGGAGATCCTCAAACATCATCCGGAAGTGTCGGAGTTTGAGGCCAAATCTCATATCGTCCGGGAAGTATGTCTCAATTTCGGGTGGATGTTCTTCAAGGAGACGCTGGCGCGTGGCATGCAGTTGAGCGAAGAGCAAATGGCGGAGCTGGGACACTTCATCTCGGAGCGGTAAGCCCCCTCGCCTATCGACGCTCTAGCGCGTAAGGGTGGGCCCGGTCTCGGGTTGGTGTCAGGCGGCTGACCGCCGGGAAACCCTCCGAGTGCACTATGGCCACGTCGAGTGTTGTAGTGCTCGAGCCGGGACGCAAGAGCTGCGGTCCGTTCGGTGTCGCAAGTGGAGTGCCGATTGCACTGGCGATTTGAGCCTTGGATCCGCGGTGGCGACAGCGCTCAATGATGAGCACCCTGCCGCGAGAGGGGGTGCGTGCGGGCACCGTGCGGCGGGCGTGAGAACCTCCGAGCGGATGTGGGCCTTCGATGAGGCACACTCCACTCGGAGGTTTCTGTTCACATCACGCCGACACGCGCGCCATCAACGTCCCGGTCGGGGGCATCTAGGCGATCTTCGATGCCGAGTCCGCCGTAAGCAGTTTGCCGAGTTGCTTGGCTTCGCGTCCTGGGTCGATCAAGAGGAAGCCGGCCAATCCGCCTAGCAGGACGAGGATGCCAGACACGATGAAGGCTTGAGTGTAGCCTTGTCCGCCTCCGGCGGCGTCGACGATCCATCCGAAGACGGTGGGGCAGACGACGCCTGCGGAAGTGATGATTGCTACGTAGATGCCTAGAGCTGCCCCTCGCTGCAGAACCGGCAGGAATTCGGAGAGCAGCGTGGCTCCGGTGGTGAAGGTGACCAGTCCGAGTCCGAAACCGATGCACAGAGCGACGATCTGCACAGCTCCTGGAGCCATCTGTGTGCTGATGATGACGAAGACGCCGGCGAGGGTGACGCTGCCCGCGGCCATGTAGCCTCGTGCGACCTTACTGCTGACACCGTTCTCCATGAGTTTGCGTGTGACGAACGCTTGGCTTAGGAGGAAGAAGATCGCAGTGAGCGAGACCGCCATGACGATGGTCGAAGCGCCTTGCGCGGAGTAGCCCTGGGCTTGGCGGAGGAAGGCCGGCAGCCACGCGGAGACGATCGCGAGTGCCCAATAGGCGGCGAATCCGACGCACACGGTGCCGATGTAGGTGCGACTCAACAAGAGTGTGCGATAGGGGACGCGTCCGCCGCCGTCGAAGATGGATCCGCTCAGTTCGGCACTCTTGGCGCCGCCGGTGTAGGGTCCGTCCTTGCCGACGAAGTACCAGATCGCCATCCACACCAAACCGGCGACACCGACGGCGAAGAATGCCCAGTGCCAGTCGTGATTGCTGATGATCCAAGTAAGCACGGGGGCTGCGACCGCGATGCCACCGAACGCCCCCACGTTCTGCAGGGCGATAGGCATGGTGCGCTCGTGGTCGCGAAACCACTGGGTGGCTGTGTGGAACGACAATCCGGCGGAGGGGCCCTCGCCGAGGCCGAGGATGATGCGTGAAAGCAGGATGACGAGGAACCCGGGTGCCAGCCAGATGGAGAATTGGCTGATCGACCAGATCGCGACCATGATGAACAGCAGCCATTTCATGCTGCGTTTGTTGGCCAGGAAGCCGGCTGCGACCGCAGAGAGTGAGAACAGGAAGTAGATCGAGCTGGCGAGCAAGCCGTACTGGCTCGCGTTGATGTTGAGATCTTCCATGAGCGGGACGGCGACGAGGCCGAGAACTGCCTTGTCTGCCCAGTTGACCAGGGCGAGTGCGACAAGCATGGCTGTCACTGCCCAGGCTCGTCCGGTGGAGCGAGGCACCGCAGGGGCGGCGGCGATGGGGGCGGCTTGCGCGCCGACTTCAAGGGGCATGCCGATCAACCTTCGATTCTGGTGGCCATGTTATCGGGCCGAGGTGGCTTGTGGGGACGTGGAGTTGCTCGTGAGAGTGAAGTGGTCGAGGTTCACCTCCTGAGTCATGGCCCAGTACTCGAACGAGGTCCACGGCATGTTGGTGGTGACTCGGCCGGCGCTGTTGCGGTACCAGGTGCCGCCTGACGAGACCGACCAGACCATCTCACCGAGTCGCTGGTCGAGAGCTTCGTTGTATTCCTCGAAGGCCTCGTGGTTCACTTCGATCACGCCGGCATCATGCTCGAGCATGGTCGTCACGACGTCAGCAATGTAGCGCGACCAGTTTTCGGCTTGGAAGAAGATGCTTCCCCCGGTGCCGATGTTGGTGTTGGGCCCGTACATGATGAGGAAGTTCGGGAATCCCGGCACTGCCATGCCGAGGTAGGCGCGCGGATCGTCATCCCCCCAGACCTCGCGTATCGACCGTCCGTCGCGGCCGTAGATCGAGTAGGAGGCCAGCATCTTGGATGCTTCGAACCCTGTGGCGAACACGGCGATGTCGATGGGGTGGCGCTGGGCGTCGTCGTCGATGACGGCATCGGATTCGAAGCGGGGAGTGCGGCAGTTGACCAGTTCAACGTTGTCGCGGCGAAGCATGCGGTACCAGCCGTTGTCACGCAGCATGCGTTTGGTGAAGGGCGGATAGTCCGGCAGTACCTTGGGCAGCAGATCCTGGCGGTCCCCGAGTTCGTCCACGATGTACTGGGTGAGCACCTCACGCATGCGTGCGTTCTCCGCGCTGATCGAACCGTCGTCGCTGCGCCAATTCGGATCGACTGTCTGAGCTGGGCGCATGACGTCGTTCTGCGACAGGAGGGTGCGTGCCCGGAACCATCGTTCGTAGGCCGGCACATTCGCCAGCAACCACTTTTCGCCGTCGGTGACATTGTGGCTGTAGTTGTTGACGCCGACGTTCCACTGAGCACTGCGCTGGAAAACGGTGAGCTTGTCGACGACCGGGGCCAGTGCCGGACCGATCTGATTGCCACTGGCCCCGGTGCCGATCAGCGCCACCCGCTTGCCGTCCACCGCCACCGAGTGGTCCCATTCGGCGGCGTGGAAAGCCGGTCCTTCGAAGTCGGCCAGCCCCGGTAGGTCCGGGATGCTGGGACGGTGCAGCAGGCCGGCGGCACTGACGACGACGTTGGCGCGGATTTCGCGAGCTTGTCCGTCGGCAGTGCGGGTGGTCACCAGCCACACGCCCTCCTGTTCGTGCCACTCGGCAGCGAGTACCTCGGTGTTGTAACTGATGAAGTCCGTGAGCCCCTCGAGTTCGACGCATCGGCGGATGTAGGCGAGGATCTCGGGTTGTTTGGCGTAGTACCGCTCCCATTCGGGATTGCGGGCAAACGAGTAGGAGAAATAGTGGCTGGCGATGTCGACGCCGCAACCGGGGTACGTGTTGTGATGCCACGTGCCGCCGCAGTTGTCGCTCTTCTCCACGACCTCGAAGGAGATGCCGAGCCTCTTGAATCGCCGCGCGGCGGCGATCCCGGACAATCCGGCACCGATGACGACGACATGGAAATCGTCAACTGCTTCCGGCCGCCCCGCCGACCACTCGACCTCGGCCGTGTCGGACAAGCCCATCTCTTTGTGCAACATCGCGTGCTCAGCGGCCGGCAGAGCGGTACCCCTGGCCCGGTCGAGGAGGGCGTCCACCAGCGACAGTTCGGGTGTTCCGTGGATGTCGCTGGAAACGATGGCCTCTGCCAGTCGTTCGCGGATTTCTTCGAGGGCATCGTCGGGGAACGTGTGATCCCAAGGGTTGGCGCCGACGATGTGGCCTGCCCATCGGTCGGCCAATGCGATGTCATTGGTCAGCTCGCACAGGGTGAGCAGCAGGCTCGCCGGTTCGCCGTCGCGCAACAATGCCACGAGGTGGTCGCGGCTCATCGTCTTCGGGTCGGTCATGATCTCGATTTCTCCTTGAGGTGGCGCTAGTGGGCGGTGGTCAGGACGCGGTCGACGCGGTCGCGCATCCATGTCCGGGTGATGTGGTGTTTGTCGGCTGGATAGCGGTTGATGACGTGTTCACCGCGCTCGAACAGCGCCATCTGTTTGTCCGGTGAGGCGACATGTTCGAGTAGTCGCTCGCCGTCTTCGAGAGAGACCATGGGGTCGGCGTCACCCTGCAGGAGCAGGTAGGGGCAGTGGAGGTCAATGCGGTCGGCCGACAGTTCCATCGACTCGAACACCGCTCGCACGTGTTCGGGAGAGACGTCGTTGCCGCAGAAGGTGCCGAGTTTACGGGCGTAGCTGCGACGCACCAGCGTGGCAGCCATCGACAGGACGGGGCCGTTGCTGCATACGGCCGCGAACACCGGATAGCGCGAGGCGATGAGAACGACGAGGGCACCAGCCATGCTGTTTCCGACGGCCGTGACCGGCATTCCGCCGGCGCGCAGGACCAGGTAGTCGCAGACCTGCTCGTAGGAATCGAGCCACCCGGTCGTCAGGTAGTGGTCGTGGACGAACCGTGTTTCACCTTGTCCCGGTCCGTCGATGACCACGGCGACAAAGCCCTCGTCGACCAGCGGCAGAGCGGTACCTTCCCAGTCCATCGACCATCCGTCGACCCCGCCGTGCACCAGCACTACCGGGTGGGGGCCCGGCGTCGACGGCGTGATGACCCACGCTGCCATCGGTCCGCCGGCGGTGTCGATGACGACGTGCTCGTACCGGGAATCGTGTTCTCGCGCCTTGGCGAAGTTGGCTGCCGCCGCGAGGTACGTTGCGCGGCGCTCGGCGGTGTTTTCGAGGTCCATCACCTGGCTGACGCGCTGCAGCGACGATGCGCGTGCGTACAGAGTCGATTGGCCGAGCGCGGTCTTGGGCGCCTGCGGCGCCTCGGCGCGAGTCAGGAGCTGATCGGCCAGCGCCAACGCCGACCGTTTCCACGCATTGGTCTCTGCGGCCAGTTCCATCAACCGCAGCCCGTCACCGAGCTCGACGCCGTACGCGTGTAGTCGATGCAAGGTGAACTGTCGCAGCGCAGCCTCAGTCGCGCTCGCCTCGTCGGGTGTCGCTGCGATCCCAGTCGGGTAACTGAAGTCGTCGACGAGTGCGGATCGTGCACTCGAGGTCACGGGCATCCTCCTTCGAAAGTGATTTGCAAACCCCACCGACTGCGACAAACAGGCAGTCGGGCAGGTTTCATGGCGCCGCCGCAGTGATGCGCGGGGCGTGGGATGGGGCGCTGGTCCGGGCTGGTCAGGCCCCGTTGGTGGCCGCGGTCATCGCGTCGGAGATGATGCGCAGACCGACGTGACCGACCGCGCCGCCGTCGACGGGGATGTCGACTCCCGAGATCCACGAGGCGGCGTCGGACATGAGGAAGGCGACCACGGGGGCGACGTCAGCGGGCGCTCCGACCCGGCCGAGCGGGATCAAGCTGAGGTGTGCGTCGATGAAATGCTGCGGCGTGTTGTTCTGCATGGGGGTGTGGATGTAGCCCGGAAGAACGCTGTTGACGCGGATACCGCGGGGGCCCAGCTCCATGCTGGCAATCCGCGAGAGTCCGCGCAGCGCCCACTTGCTCACGCCGTAGCCGGCGGCGAGGTGCGCGCCGACGCCTGCGATCGAGCTGATGTTGACGATCGACCCCTCACCGGAAGACATCAGAGGCGCCAGAGCCTGAATCGCCAGCAACGGACCGGTGGTGTTGACCGCGAGCAGCTTGTTCCAGTCCTCGAGTGAGATGTGCTCCAAGCGACCGGCTTTCCCGCGCGCTCCGACGATGCCGGCATTGTTGACCAGCCCGAAGATCGAGCCGTAGGACTTCTCGAGCTCGGCCGCCAGCTGTGACCAGTCGGTGGGTGACGTCACGTCCATGTGCCGATATGTCACGCCGCTGGGCAGGTCTCTTTCGGGCTCGAGAAGATCGGTGACGACAACCGCCGCTCCCTGTGCCGCCATCAGCTCGGCTTCTTCTAGTCCTTGTCCGCGAGCACCCCCGGTTACCACGATGACTCGACCTTCCAGTGCTGCATCCATGTGTTCTACCTGCCTTTTCTCGGTGGTCGTGGCGAGCGCCGGAAGTGTGAGAGGGGCCCGCGGGAGCTGCTAGGTGTGATGCAGCCCACTGATAAGATAGTACTGACTGACAGATCAGTCAACCCAGTGGGAGAGGATGCGATGACGCCACACGGACAGACGGCGAAGCATGAGAACAACGGCGGCCGAATGGGGTCGGACTTCGAGGAGGTTGCTGCGCGGGAGAGCGGTAAGGGGCGCGACGAAGAGCCGGACTATCGCTTCACCTTGGCCAACGAGCGCACCTTCCTCGCTTGGATCCGGACCAGCCTCGCTCTATTGGCCGCCGGCGTAGCAGTGGGTGAGTTGTTAGCCGACGTGTCAGACGGCGTCGGACATGCCGTATTGGCGGTGATTTGTGTCGTCGTAGCAACCGCGTTGTCCCTCGGTGCCTTCCACCGATGGCGCCGCGTACAGGCAGCGATGCGCCGCAGTGCACCGTTGCCGTCGGCCTTCATAGTGCGCGTAACGGTCAGTGGGGTGTGCGTTGTGGCAGGGGTATGTGCGCTGGTGGTGATTGCGTGAAATCCTCACCGCGACGAGATCCTGGGCTTCAGCCGGAGCGGACCATCCTGGCGTGGCGTCGAACAACTCTCACCGGCGCATGCCTCACATTCATGTGTTACCGCGCCTGGACCTCGGACCGTTGCTGGGCGGCGAGCGCGATGCTTACCCTCAGCGCGCTGGTGGTTGCGCTGTTGTGTGTGGGCATGGCGATCCGCACGCGCCGCTACCGACTCGACCATGCCTCGCCCGCGGCCCTGCCGACCTCGCTATTTGTGGTCACCATCCCCGTGACCGCCGGCGTCGGCATGTCACTTCTCGTAACGATCCAGCACACCTAGCCATATGACTCCGCACGAACACCACATGCTCACCTACGTCCGCGTATGGATGCGCTACGGCGGCGCAGACGACGACATCTACGTCACCTTCGGCCTCAGCCCGCTCGAGTTCTACACCCGCGTGGATGCCATTCTCGCGGCCAACCCGATCGGCGCAGGCTTGGACGACGCTCAGCGCCGCGCGATGCGGTCCTTCTGCCACGTCAAATACCAGCAGTATCGCGAACGGCACCGCGACGCTCGCCTCGACACGGTCGACAGTCCGCGCCGCCGCAACTACCGCGAGGCGGAAAGTGCGCGCCCCACACCCAGGACGCGACCATGACTGTGACCATGGCGGCGGTGGTGTGCGTGGTCGTGGGGGCGACGTCGGTTCTCGGGGGAGTAACCGGTTTCGGTGCTGCCCTACTCGCAACACCGCTTCTGTTGGTGATCGGCATGGACGTCACCGACACAGTCGTCGTGAACTTGATGATCGGGCTGGCCACGCGCTGCGGAACGGCTGCTCAACTGTTCGCCGCGATCGACCGGCGCTGTGTCGCCCTACTCAGCGCAGGCTGCCTCCCCGGGATCCTGGTCGGCGCGATCACCCTCGACATCACACCTCAAGCCCTACTCAAATTCCTCGCAGGAATCGCTGTCATCGTATGCGGCGTAATGATGGCTCGCCGAGTGAGAGCGGGTGTACGTCAGCCGACAAGGAGTATCCAGTTCCTGACCGGCCTGCTGAGCGGGTACCTATCGGCGACCACATCACTTACTGGGCCCGCGCCTGCGCTCATGCTACTGCGCTCGGGCACCACCCCAGTCGCCTTCATCGCCAACATCTCCGGCTACCTCATCGTCGCCTGCGCCGCCACACTGGCCGTTCTCGCAGTCCAGGGCGGACTCACCGGCATCTCGTTCTGGCCATGGATGCCCGCCCTGATCGTCACAGCTGTCGTCTGCAACCGCCTAGGACTCAAGATCGCCCACCACGTCAAAGGCGCCACCTTCCAGGCAATCGTTGCCACGCTTGTCATCGTCGCCGGCATCGGCACCTGCGTCACCGCGTTGTGACAAGGCATCGGATGAGGTTGACACCCGACTCCGTGTCCCGCACCGAACGGCAGCGGTTCTTCCGCGGCGTGACGCGCAAAGGCCCCTCATCGAGGCCCACATGAGCGACCACACCAGCGACTCGATCTCACGCGAGACGTTCGCCGTCGACGGCCGCAACGAGTTGTCCGGCAGCCGCATCCACCGTGGCTGATCCGACGGCTCCGATGCCGACGTACTCGACTTCGGCATCGGGAAGTTCGAACGCGAGCAGCGGTTCGCCGGGGGTGATCCTGACCGGCGGAATGTCAGGACGCTGCGGGCACCGGCTGCGTGTCGTCGGTAGCAGGCCCCGGGACCGGCGTGGCCGTCGCGGGTAAGACGACGGGGCCGGATCGTGCCGGGGACGGTTATGTCTATCTCACCAAGCACGTTGCCAAGGGCGACGCCACCGAGTCCCACAAACCCGATGCGGTCGACTACTACGTCGCCATGGGCACTCCGCCCGGCACCTAGTGCGGCAAATTGGCCGAGAAGGTCGGTGTCGAGGTCGGCAGCGAAGTCACCGAATCCGCGAAGCGGTCGGTGTTCGGCGCCGCCCGCACCCCGAACGCATTGGACACCAGGCCCGGGCCCGGAGCGTCGGCCGAAGATCACCTGAACTGGTCCAGGGATACCGCCCTCGGTTGGGCGTTTTCGTGGTTTCAGAACAGCCAGGAATCCGTTAGCCGGTAACGCTGACCGAGCCCCTGGATCATCACGGAAAGTGGGTCAGAACCAATTCTTGAGTCGAGTTCACATTTGCATCCGGCGGCGTACTTGGCATGGTCTTATAGCACAGCGGGATCATGGGTCGATGGGTTGAGCTAAGACGCGACGATCTGGATGCTCATCGCTGTCTCCTAGGTGTACTTGTTGAGGAGCTTGTCGAGGACGGTCGACGGAACCGGGTCGGCGGGCATGGCCGGACAGCCCATAAAGCTGCGATCGGATGTGGCGCTTGACGCTGCCGCGACCTGCTCCTGCTCCTGCTCCTGGGAGGTTCCTATCGCCAGCCTCGAGGGGACTGCCAGTCGCCAGCGCACGCCGGAAATGACCAGTGGGGCCGTTCCGAGCGAAGGCGGCGACGTGCCCGAACCGCACCCCGAGATCCCCTGCTTGTGGATCGATATGGCCGTCACCATCGGCAGCAGAATCACACGGTCGTGGATATACACCGAGTTCACCGCCGTCACCCGTTCATCTCGGGAGAGGACGTGGATCCTCGATCCGTTGTGCCTCAGTGTATTGGCGCTGAGACCTGTCTGAGAAAGCTCCGGGACTCGGTCGAAGAACCTCGGAAGTGGCGATTCAGTGGCATCTGTCGAAGTTCAAGATTTTTTGGTGATACGGGCTCACGGTCGCATGACCGATGAACGAGGCACTTTCCGTGCTCCCGTCGGAGTAGGTCGCGATTGTTTTCCCGTGGTAGGTGTTGGTGAAGGCCCCCTGCGTCGACGTGCTCGCGGTGGCTTGGCCTTCGGTAGTCGCGGTGACGGTCGGCAGCGACGGATCCAGCGGGACGCCGGTGAGCGACTCCATGAAAACTGACCGGAAAACTCTTCTTCCACCTGGATTTTCGAGGTAATAGTCAGTGGCAGTGACGGTGTCGGTCAAGGTGTAGGTGGGTCCCCCGTTGCAGGTCACCGGCCCCTCGAACGTAAAGGAAAAGGTGTAGGTTTCGGTGCTGCGCTCGACCGGTGCCGCAGACACAGTGCCCGCTGGGCCGACGAAACCAACCGCCATCGCGACTGTTCCGGCAGCGAAGGCGATCGCCACTCTCCGCGCACTACCACTGTCACTGCGTCGCTGTCTGCGTGTCATATTCATGCATCCCCATTTCTGCAAGATTCGGTGAGGATCATCGATGTGCTCCGAGGTGCTCGCCGAAACGGCTCACTTGTGGGCAGCTCTCACTCTAAGTGCTGCACCAGAATTCGTTTACCCTATTCGCAATCTAAGGGGGTTGGCAGTACCTCAGACGTTGGCACCCCTGGAAATCAGTCCAAGTATCTCTACGCGGATTTCCCTTGACACTCACCCGCTGTGCTGCGTAAGGATCACGTTGAGAACGGCTGTAGGTACAGGGTCCGAGGGCATGGCCGGCCGTCCCATGAAGCTGTGATCGGATTTGGCGTTGGCCATCGGTCCCGTGTCGCCGTCGGGGATAGGCCGCAGGTGCGGTTCGAGGTGTTGGATCCACCATGAGGACATCGCGGACATCGGTGTTGCTGGACAAGCTCGACAGGCAGGACGAACGCAGCTGGTATGCCTCCCAGGCCGCCGAGCACGGCTGGTCGCGCAACGTCCTTACCCACCAGATCGTGGGACAGCTGCATCGGCGGATCGGAGCAGCACCGTCGAACTTCCCCGACCATCTCCCGCCGCAGGAGTCGGATCTGGCCCAGCAGCTAGTCCGGGACCCATACACTTTCGACTTCCTCTTCAGCGATCGCGTCGCCGAACGGGAAGCCACCTCGGCTCGCCCGGGCGAGGTCCGGGCGCCTGCTCCTTCCGCCGACCCCCCATCCGGCGGAAGGACCCCCGGTTCCGTCGGGGTCGTCTCCGGACGGCCCCGACGGGGCCTCGGGGCTGCTCAGCCGTGCTGGTCGGTGCGCTTCTTGCCGGCCAGGCCGCGCCAGGCGAGGTTCTCGAGCAGATCGGCGGCCTTCTCCACGTCGATCTCGCCGCCCGCGATGCGGTCGGCGACCGCCTCACCGGCGCCGACCAGCGCCACCGCCATGATGACGAAGTCCGTCCCGGGCTCAGGGTCGCGGGTGCTCGACTCGAGCAGATGCGCGGTGAGCTCGATGAGCCGGTCCCGGCTGCTGCGGACCTGCCCGGCGAACGCCTGCTGCGACATCGCCTGGCGGTAGAGCACCATCCACGAGTTGCGGTGGGCGTCGACGAATCCGAGGAACGACTCGAGCGCCACCCGCAGCTGGTCGCGCGGCGTGAGCCCCGGGTCGCCGGCGGGTGTCAGCGCCTCGACGAACCGCTGTCCCTCCCGGCTGATGCACGCGGCGAACAGTTCGTCCTTCGAGCCGTAGTACAGGTAGAGCATCGGCTTGGAGATCTGCGCCCGGGCCGCGATGGCGTCCATCGAGGTGTTGTGGAATCCGTTCTCGGAGAAGACCTCCACCGCGGCATCCAGCATCTGCTGTTCCCGCACCGCGCGAGGCAGTCGCTTGGTACCGCCGGCCATGTCTCCTCCAAGTCCCGATGCTCCGATTCCTTACCCTAGAGTAAGGATGGGGTTTCCGACGTCGATTCAGCAGTCCAGCGCGCCCTTGGCGCGCGCGACGGTGCGTACCGCGTCGTCCACCCGCGCGGCCGGCAGCGCTCCCGTCGCCACCGCCTGCTCGAGATGGTCGAGCACCCGGGGGACGTCGTCGGTGGACAGCCACAGCGCCTGATCCACCCCGGCGGCGAGCGCCGCCTGCACCGCCTCGGTGATGTCGTAGGTATCGGTGATGGCCTGCATCCCCGACAGGTCGTCGGTGAAGACCACCCCGTCGAACGGCGGGGCGCCGTAGCCCGTTCCGGAGCGCAGCAACTGCACGGCCTGCGGGCTGATGCTCGCCGGTAGACCCTCGGTCAGACCGGGCACGTCCAGGTGCCCGAGCATCACCGCGACACCGGAATCGACCAGCTCCCGGTACGGCACCAGGTCCACCTGCTGCAACTGGTCGAGCGGCGGCGCGGTGACCGCACCGGTGTGCGAGTCGCCCGACGCCGAGCCGTGGCCCGGGAAGTGCTTGAGCACCGGCAGGATTCCCGCATCGCGCAGCCCGCGCGCGTAGGCGTCGGCGTACTGCACCACCACCTGCGGATCGGCGGAGAAGGACCGGTCGCCGATCACCGCGTCGTCGGGCTGGCTGCTCACGTCCACGTCGGGCGCGAAGTCGACGGTCACGCCGAGCTCGCGGAGCTCCCGGCCCCGCTCGAGCGCCATCCGGTAGGTCTCTTCCACCGTCATGGTCTGCGCCGTCACCCGTGCCGACGGATCGGGACCCAGCAGTGCCCCGACGCGCGAGACCCGGCCGCCCTCCTCGTCGATGGTGACCATCAGCGGCAGCCGGCTCGCCGCCGCCACCTGCGGGATCTCCCGGTTCGCCAGCATCGACACATCGGTCCAGCTGCCGACGAAGATCCCGCCGATCTGTTCGGACTGCACCGCCTCGAGGGCGTCGGCCGTGCCGGTGACGCCGACGTTGAGCAGCTGCGCGAGCCGCTGCCGCACCGTCAGCGACGCGAGCAGCTCGTCGCCGCACGCCGGCGCGGCAGACGCGGTCGCCATCGGGGCGGGCGACGGTGGCGGCGCGACGGCCGAGGTGTCCGTGGGCGGCGGCGTGGACTCGGCAGCCCGGGGAGCGTCCTGTCCTCCGCACCCGGCGACGGCGAGGACGGCCGCGACCGCGACGGTGAGGGTGTGACGGATCCGCATGGCCTCCGACGGTAGCCGACCACCACCGTGGCGGTCCCCACGACCCGCGGCGGCGGGTGGTCCCCGCGGCCTACGACGGCCGGTAAAGTGTCCCCCAAGGACCGCCACGACAGCAGGGATTCGTGATGCCCGCAGATCTCATCCTCATCGCCTACGACGGCTCCGAGAACGCCAAGCGGGCCGTGGAATATGCGGGGCGATTCCTCGCCTCGTGCCGCGCCGTCGTCGTCACGGCCTGGGAACCGATGGTCCGTCAGGCCGCCCGCATGTCCGGGCTGTCGGGGGTGATGCAGCCGGAGTGGGTCCCCGACGAGGAGACCGAGGACGTCGCCCTCACCGACGCGAAGGTGATCAACGCGGAGGGACTCGACCTGGCCCGCTCCGCCGGCCTCGCCGCGGAGGGCCGCACCCTCGAGGTGGTCAGTGCCGTGTGGACCGCCATCGTCGAGGCCGCCGACGAGCTGAACGTCGACATCATCGTCACCGGCACCCGCGGCACCACCGGCCTGCGCTCGCTGCTGCAGTCCTCGGTGGCCGACCATGTGCTGCGGCACAGCCACCGGCCCGTGCTGATCGTCCCGCCGGGACGCTAGCCGCGGCGCGAACCGCACGCGGGCGAGGATATCGTCGACCCACCATGGACGGTTTCCTGCTCTCCCGCGCCGATCGCACCGTGCACACCACCGGGACGCGCCGCCGGTTCACCGACATCGCCGAGGCCTCCCTCGCGTTGCGCCGCGGTGAGGCCGACCTGATCGTGGGCGCGCTGCCGTTCGATCCCGAGCGTCCGGCCGCGTTGACCCAGCCCGAAACCGCCGAGGTGACCGGCGCGGCGTGGCAGCCGCCGGACGCCCTGCCCGGCCTGCCCACGGCGCGGATCGCCGCGCAGACCCCGGCGCCGGAGCAACACGTCGCGCGGGTCGCGGCACTGCGCGACCGGCTCGGCCGCGGCGAACTCGACAAGGTCGTCGCCGCCCGCTCGGTCACGCTCGTCGCGAACACCCCTGTCGACCCGCTCGCCCTCGCGGCCCGGATGGCCGAACGCCACCCCACCGCGCACGTCTACGCGGTGGATCTGAGCGCCGCCGGCGAGCGGTACCGCGGTCACACCCTGGTCGGTGCGACGCCCGAGCTGTTGGTCAGCCGTCGCGGCGACGCCGTGACGTGCCGTCCGCTCGCCGGCACCGCCGCGCGCTGCGCCGACCCGGACGCCGACCGGGAGGCGGGCCGCCAGTTGCTCGCCTCGGCGAAGAACCTCGCCGAGCACGCCTTCGTCATCGAGTGGATCCGCGCCCGCCTGGCCCCGCTCTGCGGTGACCTGCAGATCCCCGGCACGCCCGTGCTGACCGCGACGAGCGACGTGTGGCACCTGGCCACCCCGATCACCGGCACCCTGCGCGATCCCGGGACGGACGTCCTGACCCTGGCCGCGGCGCTGCACCCGACCCCGGCCGTGGCCGGCACTCCCACCGAGGCCGCGCTCGCCGCGATCCGCGGCACGGAGGGCGACCGTCGCTTCTACGGCGGAGCGGTGGGGTGGTGCGACGCGAACGGCGACGGGGACTGGCTGGTGGCGATCCGCTGCGCCGAACTCAGCGCCGACGGCAGGCGTGCCCTCGCGTGGGGCGGCGGGGGCATCGTCGCGGCATCCGATCCGCAGGCCGAACTCGACGAGACCACCGCGAAGCTGCGCACACTGCTCGGCGTGCTCGGCCTCTAGGCCGCCACGAGTGGAGCACGCCACAGTTGTCCCCGTGCGGGTGATACCTTGACGCGGAGCGCGACGACGCCGGTTCGGATCCGGCGACGGGCGCGCGCGACGGATGTCGGCTCACACGGGAGCCGACGATGGACGATGGGGAGATGGGTATGGCGAAGTTCGTGGGCCCGGGCCTGGCCAGCGCGGCGATCGGTGCCGTCCTCGGCGCCGTGGCGGTGTTCGGCGTCACGGCGGCGGTTCAGGAGAACACCCGCCCGCAGGTCGACCGCAGCGGCAACGCCGATTCCTCCCTGCTGAACCAGGTTGAGTACGGCAGCCGCTGACGGCGCCGTCCACGCGACGAGTTCACGCACTTCCCACGGCACGGCACCCCACCCCGGTGGGGCACCGTCCGCCGACCCCTTCTCCAGGCGGTGGTTGTACGGGGCCGCCGTGGTGTCGCTGCTGCTGGCGTTCGCGCAGGCCCCCGGCCTGATCGTCGCCGACACCAAGTACGACCTGACCCAGAATCCCCTCGGGTTCCTCACCCGCGCCGCCCACCAGTGGAGCAGCATCGCGCCGCTCGGCCAGGTACAGAACCAGGCGTACGGCTACTTCTTCCCGCACGGTTCCTTCTTCGCCGTCGGCCAGCTCCTGCACATCCCCCCGTGGATCACCCAGCGGGTGTGGTGGGCGCTGCTGCTGCTCGCCGGGTTCTGGGGCGTGGTGCGGCTCGCGGAGGCGCTCGGCGTCGGTAACCGTGGTTCCCGGCTGATCGCCGCGGCGGCGTTCGCGCTCTCCCCCCGCGTGCTGACCACCCTGGGATCCATCTCGTCGGAGACGCTGCCGATGATGCTGGCGCCGTGGGTGCTGCTGCCGCTCGTGCGCTACCTCGACGGCGACGGGTCGTATTCCGCTCGACGAGCGGCAGCGCCGTATTCCGCTCGACGAGCGGCAGCGTCGTATTCCGCTCGACGAGCGGCAGCGCAGTCCGCCGTCGCCGTCGCGCTCATGGGTGCGATCAACGCCGTCGCCACCGTCGCCGCGTGCCTCGTCGCCGGGCTGTGGTGGCTGGCACACCGCCCGAACCGGCGATGGTGGCGGTTCACGCTGTGGTGGATCCCGGCCTGCGTCGTCGCGGTGCTGTGGTGGATCGTGCCGCTGCTGCTGCTCGGCCGCGTCAGCCCGCCGTTCCTGGACTACATCGAATCGTCCGGGGTGACCACGCAGTGGACCTCGCTGGCGGAGGTGCTGCGCGGCACCGACAGCTGGACCCCGTTCGTCTCCCCCGAGCGCATCGCCGGCGCGGTGCTGGTCACCCAGCCCGCGGCGGTCCTCGTCACCGGTCTGCTCGCGGCCGCGGGCCTGGCGGGACTGGCGATGCGTTCGATGCCCGCCCGGGGGCGGTGGACGCTGATCCTGTTCGCCGGCATCGCCGGGCTGGCCGCCGGGTACGTCGGTGACCTCGGCTCGCCGATCGCCGAGCAGGTCCGGCACTTCCTGGATTCGACCGGCGCCCCGCTGCGCAACGTGCACAAGCTCGAGCCGCTGGTGCGGTTGCCGCTCGTGCTCGGGCTCGCGCATCTGCTGCGCCGGGTGCCGCTGCCCGGCGCGGTGCCGTGGCGGCAGGCCCGGACCGCGTTCGCGCATCCCGAGCGGCAGCCCATGGTCGCGTTCGCCACCCTGATCCTCGTGGCGCTGACCCTCGCGACGTCGCTCGCGTGGACCGGCCGGCTCGCCCCGCGCGGTGCCTACGATGCGGTGCCCGGATACTGGCACGAGACCGCCGCGTGGCTCGACGAGCACACCCGTGGGGAACGCGCGCTGATCGTGCCGGGCGCCCCCTTCGGCAGCCAGATCTGGGGCCTGACCCGCGACGAGCCCCTCCAGGCGCTCGCGTCGACGCCGTGGGCCTCCCGCGACGCCGTGCCCCTCGTGCCGCCGGGCGCGATCCGGGCCCTGGACTCGGTGCAGCGGCACATCGCCGACGGCCGGCCCACCCCGGGGCTGGCGGCGACGCTGCGCGGTCAGGGCATCGGGTACGTGGTGATCCGCAACGACCTCGACCCGGAGACGTCGCCGTCGGCGCGGCCGGTGCTCGTGCACCGGGCGATCGAGGGTTCCCCCGGGCTGGTCCGGGTCGCGGAGTTCGGCAACGAGATCACCCGGAACTTCGAGGAGGGCTTCACCGCCGACTCCGACCTGCGGCCGGCGTACCCGGCGGTCGAGATCTACCGCGTGGACCTGCCCGGCGCTCCGGTCGGGCCGTACGCGGTGGACGCGGCCGACGTGCCCCGGGTGCAGGGCGGCCCCGAGGCCCTGCTGCGCCTCGACGACGCCGAGCCGGGCAGCACCGGCCCCGCCCTGCTCGCCGCCGACGCGAACCGCGCGGGTCTGCCCGTCGACGACGTCCTCGTCACCGACACCCCCACCGCCCGTGAGACCGACTACGGCCAGGTCGACCACCACAGCTCGGCGATCCGTGCCGCCGGCGACCCGCGGCGCACCTACAACCTCGTACCGGACTATCCGGTGCCGGACACCGACCTCGTGCATGCCGAATGGGAGGGCGCCCGGATCAGTGTGTCCAGCTCCGCGTCCGACGCCACCCAGCTCGGCGGCACCTCCGTGGGCAGCGGACCGGCGGCCACCGTCGACGGCGATCCCACCACCGGCTGGCACAGCAACGGCCTCGAGTCCGCGGTCGGCCAGTGGCTGCAGCTCGACCTGGACCGGCCTCTCGAGGCCGGGCTGCTGCGGTTGAGCACCAGCCCCGGCGCGCTCGGCCCCGCGGTGAAATGGCTCGAGGTGACCACCGACCGCGGCAGCACGGCCGTGCGCGTCGAGAAACCCGGCCGCGAACAGACCGTGGCGCTGCCGCTCGGACGGACGACCTGGATCCGGATCACCTCCACCCGCACCGAGGACGGGTCGGTGGGCAACCAGTTCGGGCTGACCGAGGTGGCGGTGGACGACTTCACCGACCGCGACAACCCCCGGCCGGTCGACATCCGGCAGCGGATCGTGCTGCCGGACGTCGTCGCCGGGGCGACGGTGCGGGGCTGGAATCTCGGTCAGGAACTGCCCGGCCGCGGCGGCTGCGTCGACACCCCCGATCGGGTGCGGTGTGCGCGGGGTCTGGCCGTCGCAGCCGAGGAGCCGAACCTGTTCACCCGCACCCTGTCGGTGCCCGACGCGACGTCGGTGACGCCGCAACCGTGGGTGCGGGCCCGGCCCGGCCCGGCCCTCGCCGAGATCGCCGCGCTGCCGGAC
>SWCF01001682.1_pt1 | contig 25578 bp, 22 predicted proteins | sample 4690081 | NCBI WGS metagenome assembly SWCF01 (sample SAMN10267280, study PRJNA491770) | bioreactor metagenome | isolation source: DHS bioreactor inoculated with | place: Japan: off Shimokita Peninsula
CGTCGAGTCCGCCACCGGCGAACCGCGGTGGGCACTGGTCTCCTTCACTGCGCCGGTGCCGGTCGAGCAGGCGGCGGCGCTGCCGGGAGACCCCCGCATCGCGCAGGTGCTGTTCCGCGTCCCGATCGAGCGGGTGCAGACCCCGCTGGTCGCGGTCGACGTGCCCGAGCACCCGGAGGCGCTGCGGCGTGCGCCTGCCGTCGCGGCCGGCCGACTGCGCCAGGCGGCCGGCGCCGACCGGGCCGCGCGTGTCGCCGCGGTCTCGGCCGATCGCCTCGCGGACGGGTGCGCCTGCGTCGTCGGCGTCGTGGTGCGCGTCGCGCCGGCGGCGGCGACCGAGCTCGCCGCCGCCCCCGGCGTCCGCGCCGTCGAACTGCTGCCGCCGGACGCCGTCGCGGGGGCGTTCTCGGTGAACCCGCTGCTGCCCGAGCACGTCGACGTCGTCGCTCCGGGACCGGACGACGGCGAGCCCTGAGCCCGGTCGGCGGGACAGGCGCGTCGCCACTGGGTACGGTGACGCCGTGGCACGGGTTCTGGGGTACCTCGTGGTGGCGCTGCTCGCCGCGGCCGGTCTGCTGTGGCCGCTGCTCGCCGGGCTCGACACCGGCGAGGCCTCCGAGGCGGCGGATCCGGCGCGGATCACGAACTACAGCGTCGACTACGCCGTCGACGCCGACGGCGGCCTCACCGCCACCGAAACCGTCACGGTCGACTTTCCGGCCGACCGGCACGGCATCTTCCGGTACTGGGACGTCACCACGGGCGCCGACCCGCACGTGCGCCACATCCCCGAGATCGTCTCCGTCGAACGTGACGGCGAGCCCGAACCGTACGAGACGAGCTGGGAGCAGGGCCGCCGACTCGTCGTCGCGAAGATCGGCGACCCCGACGTGTACCTGGAGCCGGGCACCCACACCTATCGCCTCGCGTACACCACGGAGGGGGTCCTCGACCCGCCGGGCGCGGCCGCCGGCACGTTCGACACGGCCGCCGGGATGGCGGCCCCGGTCGGATCGGTCTTCCACTGGAGCGTGGTACCCGGCGGGTGGGAGATGGCCGTCGACCGTGCCGACATCACGGTGCGGCTGCCCGCGGCGTCGGGCGTGGTCGAATGTGCGGCGCCGGGGGCGACCTGCGTCCTCGGCGGGGCCGGCACCGACACCGTGTCCGTCGGCGTGACCGGGCTCGCACCCCGCACCGCGGTGAACGTGCGCATCGGGCTCGGGCTCGACGCCCCGGCCCGGAGCACGGTGCCCTGGTCGGTCGCCTGGGATCCGATCGTCGGCCGGTCGGCGCCGATCGTGGCCCTGGTCGCGGCGTCGAGTCTCCTCGCGTTCGCCGCCGCCGCACGATGGGCCTGGACGGCCCGCGAACCCGAGCCGGGGTTGCCGGTGCTGTACGCGCCGCCGGACGGTTTCGGACCGGTGCAGACCGTCTACGTCGCCTCCGAACGCCCCGGACCTGCACCGCTCGCGGCCACGCTGCTGTACGCCGCAGAGGAGGGGCTGGTCGAGTTGCGTCCCGCCGGGACCGGCAAGAAGTCGGACGTGTGGGAGGTCCGGGGCGTCGCCTCCGCGGACACGTGGGCGGCGACCGATCCGGTGACCCGGGCGGTCGGCGACGCGCTGCAGATCTCGTACCCGGGGGCGGTGCTGCGGGCCGACGGCTCGAAGTCGGCGGGGGAACGGCTGTCGAAGGCGACGACGGAGCTGGCGTCCCAGTGCCGGATCTGGGCCCGCAACGAGGGTCTGGTGGCCCCGTCCACGCGCGAGCGCCTCGGTAAGGCGGCGGTGGTGCTGGCGCTGGTGCTCGCGGTGGCCGGGTTCGCCGTGCCGGTGTGGCCGAGCATGTGGGGCCTGCCGGCGGCGGCGTTCGTGTTCGGGGGCTGGGAACTGCTGCGCCCGGAGGCGGGGACCCGGCGCACCGCGAAGGGCCGCGAGCTGTGGTCGCGTGCCGGCGGGTTCCGGCGCATGCTCGTGACCCCGTCGAGCGAGGACCGCTACCGGTTCTCGGCGGAACAGGACCTCTACACCCGCTACATTCCGCACGCGGTCGCCTTCGGCGTGGCCGAGAAGTGGGCGGAGAAGTACCGCACGGTCACCGGGGCGGAGCCACCGGTGCCGGCGTGGTACCCGTATCCGGTCGGAGTGCACGGATTCGCTTCCGGGGCAGGAGGATTCGACAGTTTCGAGTCGGCCCTGTCGTCGTCGATCGGCGCGTACACCGCGTCCCAGTCCTCGTCGTCGGGCGGTGGTGGCGGCGGCGGTGGTGGTGGCGGCGGGGGCGGCGGCTCCTGGTGACCGAGTGGTGAACGAGGCACCGGCGCGCCCGCACCGGTGCCGGGCAGCGGAAGGAGGGCGGTCCCATGGTGACCGCAGTCGTGATCGTCGTCGTGCTGGTGGTGGTGCTCGTCGCCGTGTTCGTGGTCGGGTTCAACCGGCTGCGCCGCGCCGACGTGCTGGCCCAGGAGGCCCTGGGCGGCATCGACGTGCAACTGAGCCGGCGCGCCGACCTGGTGCCGAATCTCGTGTCGACGGTGCGAGGCTACGCGGCGCACGAGAAGAGCGTGTTCGAGGAGGTCACCGCCGCGCGCACCGCCACGTCGCGGGCCGCCTCCGGCGGCACGGTGGCGGAGAAGGCCCAGGCCGACGCGCGCCTCGAGAAGGCGATGTTCGACGTGCTCGCCGTCGCCGAGAACTACCCGGACCTCAAGGCCTCGGCCAACTTCCTGGACCTGCAGCGTCAGCTGGGGGAGACCGAGGACCAGCTCGCCTTCGCCCGCCAGTACTACAACGACGCCGCAGGCCGGCTCAACACGTCGCTGAAGACCATCCCGTGGATGTTCTTCGCAGGGCCGGCAGGGGTGCGCGAGCGCGAGTTCTACACCGCCCCGGCGGGCACGGAACTGCCGCCGACCGTGTCGTTCTGATCGCCCCGGCGCGCTCCGGAGCATCCGCCCGCCCTACCGTTGACTGGTGAGCAGCACCGCATCCCGCCCCGACACCGGCATCCTGTTCGGACTCGGCGCCTACCTGACGTGGGGGATGTTCCCCGCGTTCTTCGGCCTGCTCGAACCCGCCGGAGCCGTGGAGATCCTCGCCCACCGGGTGCTGTGGACGCTGCTGGCGATGCTGCTGCTGCTCGCCGTCCTCGGCCGGCTCGGCTCGCTGCGGGGACTGGGGGTGCGGGTGTGGGCGCTGGTCGCGGCGGCCTCCGCGGCCATCGCCGTCAACTGGGGCACCTACATCTACGGCGTGGTCTCGGGTCGGGTGGTCGAAACCGCACTGGGCTACTTCGTCAACCCGCTGGTCAGCGTGCTGTTCGGGGTGCTGTTCTTCCGGGAGCGGCTGCGCCGCGCGCAGATCGCGGCGCTGCTCGTGGCGACCGCCGCGGTGGCGGTGATCACCGTGGACTACGGGCGGCCGCCGATCATCGCGCTCACCCTCGCGTTCTCGTTCGCCCTGTACGGGGTGATCAAGAAGATCGTGCCGCTCGACCCGCGCACCTCGCTGACGGGGGAGGGCGTCGTCGCCGTGCCCTTCGCGGCGGGCTACCTGATCTTCCTCGCCGTCACCGGCACCGGCACGTTCCTCGGTCACGGCGCCGGGCACTCGCTGCTGCTCGTGTCGGCCGGGCTCGTCACGGCGCTGCCCCTGCTGCTGTTCGGTGCGGCCGCCCAGCGGGTTCCCCTGGTCACCCTCGGCATGCTGCAGTACCTGACGCCGAGCCTGCAGATGGCGTGGGGTGTGCTGGTCCTGCACGAGGACATGCCCGCCTCCCGCTGGATCGGGTTCGGGCTGATCTGGATCGCGCTCGCGATCTTCACCGCCGACGCCGTGGCCCGGGGTCGCCGGGCTCGCGGGACGCTCGAGCCGGTCCCCTCGAGTGCACCGCAGTAACACCGGTCACGACACGCCGTCCGGGCCGGTGTGGCGGTCCGATCCCGTCGCCGCGGGGGCCTACACTCGGGATGCTCACAGACCTTCCGGGAGAGGCACGCGTGGCTGACTCGTTCGTTCATCTGCACAACCACACCGAGTATTCGATGCTCGACGGAGCCGCGAAGGTCGGTCCCCTGTTCAAGGAGGCCGAGCGGCTGGGGATGACGGCGGTCGGGATGACCGACCACGGGAACATGTACGGCGCCAGCGAGTTCTACAACGTCGCCGAGAAGCAGGGCATCAAGCCGATCATCGGCATCGAGGCCTACATCGCGCCCGAGTCGCGGTTCAGCACCAAGCGCGTGCAGTGGGGCGACCCGAGCCAGAAATCCGACGACGTCTCCGGCTCGGGCTCGTACACGCACATGACGATGGTCGCCGAGAACGCCACCGGGCTGCGCAACCTGTTCAAGCTGTCGTCGCTCGCGTCGATCGAGGGGCAGCTCGGCAAGTGGGCCCGCATGGACGAGGATCTCATCGCCCACCACGCCGAGGGCATCATCGCCACCACCGGTTGCCCGTCCGGGGAGATCCAGACCAGGCTGCGTCTGGGCCACGAGCGCGAAGCGCTCGAGGCGGCCGCGAAGTGGCAGGAGATCTGGGGCAAGGACAACTTCTTCCTCGAACTCATGGACCACGGCCTGTCCATCGAGCGTCGGGTCCGTGAGGGCCTGCTCGACATCGGCCGCAAGCTCGACATCCCGCCGCTGGCGACCAACGACTGCCACTACGTCACCAAGGACGCCGCCGAGAACCACGAGGCGCTGCTGTGCATCCAGACCGGCAAGACGCTCTCGGATCCGACCCGCTTCAAGTTCGACGGTGACGGCTACTACCTGAAGTCCGCCGCGGAGATGCGGGCGCTGTGGGACGACGAGGTGCCGGGCGCGTGCGACAACACGCTCCTGATCGCCGAGCGGGTCCAGCCCTACAAGGAGGTGTGGACCCACCGGGACCGGATGCCGATCTTCCCCGTCCCCGAGGGGCACACGCAGGCGACGTGGCTGCGCGAGGAGGTTCTGCGCGGGCTCGACCGGCGATTCCCGGACGGCGTGCCGCAGGAGTACCTCACCCGCGCCGAGTACGAGATCGGCGTCATCAACGAGATGGGCTTCCCCGCCTACTTCCTCGTCGTCGGTGACCTGATCAGCCACGCTCGCGAGGTCGGCATCCGCGTCGGCCCCGGCCGCGGTTCGGCCGCGGGCTCCCTCGTCGCCTACGCGATGGGCATCACGAACATCGACCCGATCCCGCACGGTCTGCTGTTCGAGCGGTTCCTCAACCCCGAGCGCGTGTCCATGCCCGACATCGACATCGACTTCGACGATCGCCGCCGCGGTGAGATGGTGCGCTACGCCACCGACCGGTGGGGGGCCGACCGCGTGGCCCAGGTGATCACCTTCGGCACCATCAAGACCAAGGCCGCGATCAAGGATTCGGCCCGCGTGCAGTTCGGCCAGCCCGGATTCGCCATCGCCGATCAGATCACCAAGGCGCTGCCGCCGCCGATCATGGCCAAGGACATCCCGGTCTCGGGCATCACCGATCCGAACCACGAGCGGTACAAGGAGGCCGCCGAGGTCCGGGCGCTGATCGAATCCAACCCGGACGTGAAGAAGATCTACGACACCGCGCTCGGCCTCGAGGGCCTGATCCGCAACGCGGGCGTCCACGCGTGCGCGGTGATCATGTCCTCCGAGCCGCTGATGGATGCGATCCCGCTGTGGAAGCGGGCGCAGGACGGCGCGATCATCACCGGTTGGGACTACCCGTCGTGCGAGGCCATCGGCCTGCTGAAGATGGACTTCCTCGGTCTGCGCAACCTCACCGTCATCGGCGACGCGATCGAGAACATCAAGAACAACCGCGGCATCGACCTCGACCTCGACACGCTGCCGCTCGAGGATCCGCCCACGTACGAACTACTGGCCCGCGGCGACACCCTCGGCGTGTTCCAGCTCGACGGCAGCGCGATGCGGGATCTGCTGCGCCGCATGCAGCCGACCGGGTTCGAGGACATCGTCGCCGTGCTCGCGCTGTACCGGCCCGGACCGATGGGCATGAACGCCCACAACGACTACGCCGACCGCAAGAACGGCCGGCAAGAGGTCAAGCCGATCCACCCCGAGCTCGAGGAACCGCTGAAGGACATCCTCGCCGACACCTACGGTCTGATCGTCTACCAGGAGCAGATCATGCAGATCGCTCAGAAGGTGGCCGGTTACTCGCTCGGACGAGCCGACATCCTGCGCCGCGCGATGGGCAAGAAGAAGGCCGAGGTCCTCGCCGCCGAGTTCGAGGGCTTCGAGGAGGGCATGCTCGCCAACGGTTTCTCCAAGCCGGCGATCAAGGCCCTGTGGGACACGATCCTGCCCTTCGCCGGGTACGCGTTCAACAAGTCGCATGCCGCCGGGTACGGCCTGGTCTCCTTCTGGACGGCCTACCTCAAGGCCAACTACCCGGCCGAGTACATGGCGGGCCTGCTCACGTCGGTCGGCGACGACAAGGACAAGGCCGCGGTCTACCTGTCCGACTGCCGCAAGATGGGGATCACGGTGCTGCCGCCGGACGTCAACGAGTCGCGGGTGGACTTCGCGTCGGTGGGGGAGGACATCCGATTCGGCCTCGGCGCGGTCCGCAATGTCGGCTCCAACGTCGTCGCGTCCATCATCCGCGCGCGGGAGGAGAAGGGCCGGTTCACCGACTTCTCCGACTACCTCAACAAGATCGACGCTCTCGCGTGCTCGAAGAAGGTCACCGAGTCGCTGATCAAGGCCGGCGGCTTCGACTCGCTCGGCCATCCCCGCAAGGGCCTGATGCTCGTGCACGCCGACGCGATCGACGCGGTGATGGGCACCAAGAAGGCCGAGGCGATCGGGCAGTTCGACCTGTTCGGCGGCGCGGATGCCGACGAGTCGGTGACCTCGGTGTTCAACGTGAAGATCCCCGAGGAGGAATGGGATACCAAGCACAAGCTCGCCCTCGAACGGGAGATGCTGGGACTGTACGTGTCCGGGCATCCGCTCAACGGCGTCGAGCACGTCCTCGCCCAGCAGGCCGACACCGCGATCCCGACCATCCTCGAAGGCGCGATCAAGGACGGCGCCCAGGTCACCGTGGGCGGCATCCTGGCCTCGGTGAACCGCCGCATCAACAAGAACGGCCTGACATGGGCGTCGGCTCAGCTCGAGGACCTCGCCGGCGGGATCGAGGTGCTGTTCTTCCCGCAGTCCTACTCCGTGTACGGCATGGACGTCGTCGAGGACTCCGTGGTGCTGGTCAAGGCCCGGGTGTCGGTCCGCGACGACCGGATCTCGTTGATCGCCAACGATCTCGCCGTACCCGATCTGTCTCAGGTGGGGGTGGCCAAGCCGCTGTCGGTGTCGATGCCCACCCGGTTGTGCACCCCCGACAAGGTGGGTGCGCTCAAGAGCGTGCTCACCCGCCACCCGGGTACCTCGGATGTGCACGTGCGGTTGATCTCCGGCAGCAAGGTGACCGTGCTGAAGGTGGACGACAGCCTGCGGGTGGAGCCCTCGTCTGCGCTGATGGGGGATCTCAAAGCCCTGCTCGGGCCGGCCTGCCTGGCGACGTGACCGGCTCCCGGGACGGGTGCGGTCAGGGCTCGCGGCGGTAGTGCAGCAGGCGGGCCCACCACACGACGGTGGCGGTGCCGGCGGCGGCGAGCACGGCGGTCTGCGCGTCCGCGGTGATCGCGAACAGCGTCAGCAGCACCAGGACGGCCGCGACGAGCGCCTCGAGCTTGTACAGCGGCCATGCGGTTCCGGCCACGTCGACGGACGCGGGCCGGCGGCGGACGCGAGCGGGCGAATCCGTCGTCATCTCGACCTCCGTGCGCCTCGGGGAATCCGTTCACCAGGCTACTCGCAGACTTGTGTTCGGGCCACCGAACTTTGCCGATCGCGGGGGTGATGTCGGACCCGGGCGGACGGATCCGCCCGGTGCGCTGCGGCGGAGTGCGCGCCGGTGTTGACTGGAGCCATGCCTCTCACCGGAGAATACGAACCGAGTCCGTCCCAGTGGGCCGCCGATCAGGTGGCGCTGTACGAGGGTTCCGGCGGCACCGAGGGCACGACCCTCAACGGCCGGCCGGTGGTCGTGCTGACCAGCCGCGGAGCGAAGAGCGGCAAGCTCCGGAAGACCCCGCTGATGCGGGTCGAGCACGACGGGGTGTACGCGGTGGTCGCCTCGCTCGGTGGTGCCCCGACGCATCCGGTCTGGTACTTCAACGTCCGGGCGGATCCGCACGTCGAACTGCGTGACGGGCCGACGGTCCGGGACATGACCGCCCGCGAGGTCCACGGCAGGGAGAAGGACCTGTGGTGGCGGCGTGCGGTCGAGGCGTTCCCCGACTACGCCGAGTACCAGAAGAAGACGGATCGGGAGATCCCGGTCTTCGTCCTCGAGCCCCGGTAGCGCGCGGGGTCCGGCGGCCGCGGCAGCGGACGCAGTGGCGAAACCCGCATTGGGGGTTCCGGGTCGGTAGTGGCAGCATGGGTAGGTGACCACTACTTCGCGAACCGCTGATCCGATGCACCTGCCCGCCCTGAGCGTGGCCGACATCGAGGCCGCGGCGGAGCGAATTTCCGCGGTCGTCGCCCCCACACCGCTCGAGTACAGCGAGCGGCTCTCCGTCCTCACCGGGGCGAACGTCTATCTCAAGCGCGAGGATCTCACCCGCGTGCGCTCGTACAAGCTGCGCGGCGCCTACAACGTCATGGCGCAGCTCTCCCCGGCGGAACGCGAGGCGGGTGTGGTGACGGCCAGTGCCGGCAATCACGCACAGGGCGTGGCCTACTCGTGCCGGGCGATGGGGGTCCGGGGCCGGATCTACGTGCCCACCCGGACCCCTAAGCAGAAGCGGGACCGGATCCGCGCGCACGGCGGGGCGTTCGTCGAACTCATCCCGACGGGTGACACCTTCGACGCGGCCGCCGCGGCGGCCGCGGAGGACGTCGCGCGGACCGGCGCGACGATGGTCGCGCCGTTCGACGACGCCCGCACCGCGGCGGGTCAGGGCACCATCGCCCGGGAGATGCTCGATCAGCTGCCGGCGGCGCCGGACCTGGTGCTGGTTCCGGTCGGCGGCGGTGGCTGCCTGGCCGGCATCGCGGCGTACCTGCACGAGAAGTCGCCGCACACCTCGATCGTCGGGGTGGAACCGGCCGGGGCGGCGTCGATGACCGCTGCCCTCGTCGCGGGCGGGCCGGTGACCCTGCCGGAAGTGGATCCGTTCGTCGACGGAGCCGCCGTGAAACGGGTCGGCGACGTGCCGTACGCGGTCGTCTCCCGGCTCGGCCCCGAGATCGTCTCCCACGCGAACCTGCCGCTGGTCGCGGCGCTGCGCAACGACGGCCTGGGCACCGGGCCGTTCGGGATGACCCAGGTCGACGAGGGCGCCGTGTGCACGGCGATGCTCGACCTGTATCAGAACGAGGGCATCATCGCCGAGCCGGCGGGGGCGCTGTCCGTCGCCGCGCTCGAGGGGCTGACCGTCGCGCCGGGTGCGACGGTGGTGTGCCTGATCTCGGGGGGCAACAACGACGTCTCCCGCTACGGGGAGGTCATCGAGCGTTCTCTGGTGCACCGCGGTCTCAAGCACTACTTCCTGGTGGACTTCCCCCAGGAGCCCGGGGCGCTGCGACGGTTCCTCGACGAGGTGCTCGGTCCCGACGACGACATCACCCTGTTCGAGTACGTCAAGCGCAACAACCGGGAGTTCGGTGCGGCGCTGGTCGGCATCGAACTCGGCACGGCCGACGGTCTGGCGTCACTGCTGGCGCGGATGGACCTCTCGCCGATCGAGGCGCAGCGGCTCGAGCCGGGCTCGCCGGCCTACCGCTATCTCACCTGAGCCGGACGGGATCCCGGCGGGGGAGCGCCGTCCCCCGCCGCGGTCCGCGGCGGCCGCTCAGCGCCAGGGGGCGCAGACCAGCCAGGGGCCGAACCACCAGCACGGGGCCGGCGGACCCCACCGGTTCCGTTCCCAGCCGCGATCGTGGTCCCGGCGGTCGCGGTGGTCGCGGCGATCCCAGTCGTTGCGGTGATCGGTCTGCTCCCAAGTGATCCCGATCGGCGCCGGGGCGTCGGCGGGTGCCGCGGCCGCGACTCCGGCCGGGGCGAGAGTGAGGGTGGCGGCGAGGAGTGCGCCGACGGTGGCAGTCCGGAGTTTCATGGAAATACACCCCGAGAAGCGTGTGCGTGCAGGAAGATTCCCCGACTACTCTTGACCGTACTCGGGACGGTCGGCGACAATCAAGGGTTCTTCGTCCCCAGGAGCCGGGCGACGACGCGCCTGTGCAGTTCCGGGTCGGGCTTGGGCAGGCCGAGCATCGCGCCCAGGTAGATGCCGTCGCCGACGAGGCGCACGATCTCGGCGGTGACCGGGTCTTCGATCTCCGCGCGCAGCCCCTCGTCCCACGACCGCAGCACCTCGACGACCGCCCGGTGCACGTCGTCGTGCCGGCCGTCGGCGCTGCGCAGGGCGGCCACCGTGGACCGGAACAGGTCCATCTCCGCCGAGTCGCCGGTCTCGTCCGGGTCGGCAAGGTACCACTCCGCGACCGGGGTGCCGCCCGCGACGGCGTCGGCGAGTCGGGCGTCGCCGCGTTCGCCGAGGCGCCGCACCATGGCGGCGAGCATCGCCTCCTTGGTCGGGAAGTGGTACAGCAGACCGCCTTTCGATACCCCTGCGGCGGCCGCGACGCCCTCGAGCGTCACCTGGGCGACCCCCACGTCGACGAGGGTGCGTTCGAGGGCGTCGAGGATCCGGTCGCGTGTGTCGGAGGCCATGGCCCGATCCTACCGTCCGTTTCTGTACCGTCCGGACGGTAGGTGCTACCGTACTTTGTGTACCGGCTGGACGGTTCAGTGTGGAGGGACGAAGGATGACGAACACCGGGCAGATGCCGCCGGTCCACCCGGCGGACGCGGGAACCGGGCATGCGCAGGCCGGCGTGCGCACCTGGGCGGGCCTGGTGGTGCTCGCGGGTGCCGTGCTGCTGATCGCGGTCGATGCAACCGTTCTCGACCTCGCCCTGCCCTTCCTCAGCGCCGATCTGGCCCCGAGTGGGGTCCAGCTGCTGTGGATCATCGACGTGTATTCGTTCGCCGTGGCCGGTCTGCTGGTGACGATGGGCGTGCTCGGCGACCGCGTCGGCCGACGCCGGCTCCTGCTGATCGGTGCCGTCGGCTTCGCCGCGGCGTCGGTGCTCGCGGCGTGGGCGCCGAGTCCCGAGCTGCTGATCGTGGCGCGGGCACTACAGGGTGTCTCGGGCGCCACCCTCATGCCCGCCACCCTGGGACTCATCCGGCACATGTTCACCGATCCGCGGGAGCGGACCGTCGCCATCGGCGTGTGGGGCGCGATGGCCGGCGGCGGGGCCGCCGCCGGCCCGCTCGTCGGCGGCTGGCTGCTCGAGCACTTCTGGTGGGGGTCGGTGTTCCTGATCAACCTTCCGATCATGGCGGTCCTCGTGGTCGCCGCGCCGTTCCTCGTCCCGGAATCGCGGGATCCGCACCCGGGCCGCTTCGACCTGCCGGGAGCCGCCCTGTCCCTGCTGGCCGTGGTACCGATCGTCTACGCGGTCAAGGAGACCGCGCTGCACGGCCCCCGCGTCGCGGCGCTGGTCGCGCTGGGGGGTGGTCTGACGGTCGCCGTCGCGTTCGTTCGTCGCCAGCGGAGCGCGGCGGATCCGCTGCTCGACCTCACGCTGTTCCGGCACCGCGAGTTCTCGGCCGCCGTCGCGACCAATCTGCTGTCGATCTTCGCCCTCGCCGGGGTGTTGTTCTTCGGTTCCCAGTACCTGCAGCTGGTCCTCGGAGTCGGACCGCTGGAGGCGGGTCTGCTGATGCTCCCCGGCACCGCGACCAGCGCCCTGTCCGCACTCGGCGCGGCCTGGCTCGTGCGGCGCCTGCCGGTGGGAACCGTCCTGTCGGGTGCCCTGGCCGTCGCAGCCGTGGGCGCCGCCGTGCTCCTGGCGCTGGACACCGCGCACGGAGCCGGCGTGTTCGTCGCCGGTTTCGTCCTCATCGGCGTGGGCGTCGGCATCGCGCTGACCCTCACCACCGACCTGGTGGTCGGGGCCGCCCCGGCCGACCGGGCCGGCGCCGCGTCCGCGGTGTCGGAGACGGCCTACGAGCTCGGTGTCGCCCTCGGTGTCGCGGTCCTCGGCAGCGTCGTCACCGCCGTCTACCGGTCCCGGCTCGGCGTCCCGGGTGGGGACCACGAGTTCGATACCCTCGGCGGCGCCGTCGCCGCGGCCGGCCGCCTGCCGGCGGCCGAGGCGGAGATCCTCCTCGAGTCGGCGCGCTCCGCGTTCGTCGCCGGCACCCACGGTGCCGCGGCCGCCACGGCGGCGATTCTGGCGGCCACTGCCGTGCTCACCCTGCGGATGCTGAGCCCGCGATGACCCGTCAGGTCCGAGGTGCAGCGGCGGCGTCGAGAACGACGAACGAATGCCCCGGGACGAGGGTCGCGGAGGCGGTCCGGTTGACCACCACCGGCTCCCACCACACGAGGGGAGCCCCGCCGAAGGGCACGGTGACCGGGTCGGGTCCGAGGTTGCACGCCACGCGCAGGCTGCCGCGGTGCAGCACGATCCAGCGCTCGTCCTCGTCGTAGTCGACGTGCAGGTGCTCGAGCCACGGATCGGTCAGCTCGGCGCGTTCGCGGCGCAACGCCAGGAGCTGCCGGTAGCAGTCGAGCACCCGTGCGTGGGCGGGTTCGGTCCGTTCGGCCCAGTTCAGCGTCGACCGCCGGAACGTCTCCGGATCCTGCGGGTCGGGGACGTCCTGGGCGTCCCATCCGTGCTCGGAGAACTCGCGCCGACGTCCTTCGGCGGTGGCCCGGGCCAACTCGGGTTCCGGGTGGGAGGTGAAGTACTGGAACGGTGAGCTCGCGTCCCACTCCTCGCCCATGAACAGCATGGGGGTGAACGGGGAGGTCAGCACCAGCGCGGCCTTGACGGCGAGCTGACCGGAGTCGAGGTAGTGGCCGGGCCGGTCGCCGACCGCCCGGTTGCCGACCTGGTCGTGGGTGCACGTGTAGGCCAGCAGGGAGCTCGCCGGGACGCGCCCGGTGTCGAGCGGCCGCCCGTGGGTGCGCCCGCGGAAGCTCGAATAGGTGCCGGCGTGGAAGAACCCGTGCCGCAGGGTGCGGGCGAGGCAGTCGAGCGAACCGAAATCGCCGTAGTAGCCCTGCCGCTCCCCGGAGACGGCGGCGTGCACGGCGTGGTGGATGTCGTCGTCCCACTGCGCCTGCAGGCCGTAACCGCCGGCTGCGCGGGGCGAGATCATCTTCGGATCGTTCAGATCGCTCTCCGCGATCAGGCTGAGCGGACGGCCCAGATGCGCCGACATCCGGTACGTCGCGACGGCCAGCTCCTCGAGCAGATGCACGGCGGTGTGGTCGACGAGAGCGTGCACCGCGTCCAGGCGCAGCCCGTCGATGTGGAACTCCCGCATCCAGCGCAGGGCGTTGTCGAGGATGTAGCGGCGCACCTCGCCGGAGTCCGGACCGTCGAGGTTGACCGACGCACCCCAGGTGCCCTGCCCACCGGACAGGTACGGCCCGTAGCGGTCCAGGTAGTTGCCGGACGGTCCGAGATGGTTGTACATCACGTCCAGGATCACCCCGAGGCCGCGGGCGTGGGCGGCGTCGACGAAGCGCTGCAGGCCGTCCGGACCGCCGTAGGGCTCGTGCACCGCGTACCAGAGCACACCGTCGTAACCCCACCCGCGGGTGCCGTTGAAGGCGTTGACCGGCATGAGTTCGACCAGGTCGACACCGAGGTCGACGAGGTCGTCGAGCCGGGCGACGGCCGCGTCGAAGGTGCCCTCCTCGGTGAAGGTGCCCACGTGCAACTCGTACACCACCCCGCCGGCGAGTTGCCGGCCGGTCCACGACGTGTCGGTCCAGGCGCGCTCGTCGAGCGTGTGCAGCTGGGACAGCCCGTGCACCCCGTCCGGTTGCCGCGGGGAGCGCGGGTCGGGCAGCACGGTCTCGTCCTCGTCGAGGAGGAAGCCGTAACGGGCACCGGGGGAGGCGTCGACCTCGGTGCGCCACCACCCCTGGTCCTCCCGGCGCATGGAGTGAACGGTGCCGTCGACGTGGAGCCGGACGGATTGCGGGGTCGGAGCCCAGACCTCGAAGGTGTGCACCCGATCAGCATGCCCGCTCGCCGCTGCCGCTGCAGACCTCCGGAATCGGCTGCAGTTCCGATGCAACCGATGCTGATAAGCTGAGTTCGATGTCCCAGCATGCCAAGAGGGCCTACAGTTCACCGCTGCGTGAGGAGGCTGCGCGCCGGACGCGAGCGACGATCGTCGACGCCGCCGCCCGGCTCTTCGTCGACCGCGGGTACGTCAGCACCACGGTCAGGCAGATCGCCGAGGCTGCCGGGGTGGCGGTGCGCACGGTCTTCACGGCGTTCCCCGGCGGCAAGTCCGAACTGTTCCGGGAGGCGCTCGACGCCGCGGTCGCGGGCGGGTCCGCGGTTGCCGTCGGCGACGAGCCCGCGCCGGGCCGGGGGCCACGTCCGGGACGGGTCGCGACCGGAACCGCGGGCTCGGACGCCGAACGCATCGTCGAGCAGGTCGTCCGCTACGGCGCCGACCTGCTCGAGCGGGCCGGCGGTCTGCTGATGACCTCGGTCGAGTCCTCGGGTGCGGACCCGGACATGCGCCGGTTCGCCGACGAGGACGCGCGCGCGACCGCGGACAACGCGCGCACCATCGCGGACGGGCTGCACCGGCACGGATTGCTGCGCGACGACGTGAGCGTGGAGCACGCGGCGCACGTGTTCTACACGCTGGGTTCTCCGCAGGTGCATGCCCTGCTGCGCCGCGACTGCGGCTGGGACGTGGACGAATACCGGGCGTGGCTCACGGCGACCCTGCGGGCGACGCTCCTGCGCTGAGCGCGGCCGCGGGCCCGGCCGCCCGCACCGCCCTCGGGGTGGTCCCGAAACGGGCCCGGAACGCCGTGCCGAACGCACTGAGCGAACCGAAGCCGGACGCGAAGGCGATACCCCCCACGGACACCGCGTTCCAGCGCGGATCCTCGAGGCGGCTGCGGGCGCGGTCCAGCCGCCGGGCGCGGAGCAGTTCCGCGGGCGTGGTGCCGGCCGTCCGCAACGCGAGCTGCAGTTGGCGCAGCGACCAGCCCAGCTCGCGGGCCATCGACGCCGGGGTCAGATCCGGGTCGTCCGAACGTTCGTCGACGTAGGCCCGGGCCGCCTCGGCCACCGCCTGCAGGCCACCGGGACGGAGGGGGCCGTGGGTATCGGCCAGGACGAGGGACACGAGCTCGATCACCCGTGCGCTGATCGCGACGAAGGCGGGGCCGGACAGCGACGTGCGTTCGCGGGCCAGCGTCCGCGTCATGGTCCCCGCCACCGCCCCGACGCCGCGGCGCAGGTCGAGCACACTCGGGCCGTCGGCGACGGCCCGATCGGGCAGGCAGCCCTCGGGGACGGTGAGCACCCACGCCCGGGCGTGGGCGCCATGGACGAGCTCGAACGGGCGGGCCATCGACACCAGGGCCGCGCGCCCGACGGGCACCGGCAGTGCGTGCCCGCCGTGGGCGACGGTGAGCGCACCGGACTTCGGCACGAACAAGCGCATGCTCCGGTCGTCGTCCCCGCGGACGTGCCGGGCGGTCCGCGCGTAGGTGATGCGATCGGACCAGAACTCGACGAGCTGGTGACCGCCGCAGCGCTGCACGTGTGTGGCCCCGACGAAGCCGGCCGGGGCACGCTCGTCCCGATCGGGGAACGAATAGTCCAGGGTGCCGTGGTTGAACCGCACGTGGTCGGTCCAGAACTCGGCGCGGTCGCGCTCCGGCACCCGGCCCGTCGTCGTGAACCGCACCTCGTACTCCGCTGCCACCGTGACCTCCTCGTCGGCCGTGCGCGCGCCGGACAGTGCTCTGCGCGGATCGGCGAGTGCTGCGTCCCGCCCGCTCCCTACGCTCGTCGGCAGTGTAGTGACGAACGCCACAGCCGGAGCGCGGTGGCCCGATCCAGGAGGTTTCCATGCTGCGAGCAGCGGTCAACGGGACGGAACTCGCCTACGTCGACGCCGGTCCGCGCGACGGAGTGCCGATCGTGTTCAGCCATTCGCTCTTCTTCGATCACACGATGTTCGACGCGCTCGCGGAGAAGTTCACCGCCGACGGGTACCGGGTCGTCGCCTACGATCATCGCGGGCAGGGCGAGAGCGCCCCGGCGCCGCGGGCGGAACTCGCGGTCGACGTCCTCGCCGAGGACGCGGCGGCCCTGATCGAACACCTCGGTCTGGCCCCGTGCCACGTCGTCGGCAACTCGCTCGGCGGGTTCGTCGCGCTGCGGCTCGCCGCGCGACGCCCCGAACTGCTCCGCACGGCCGCCGCGCTGGGTTCGTCGGCGGAGGAGGAACACAAGCTCGCCGAGTTCGCTCCGCTGGTCGAGCATCTCACCGAGCACGGCACGGCGGACGTCGTCGACACGGTCATGTACATCATGTTCGGCGATTCGAGCCTCGCTCAGGAGAGTTCGATGACGAGCACGTGGCGCGCCGCGATCGCCCGGCTCGAACCCCGCATCGGCGACGCCGCCCACGGCGTCATCCACCGCGGGCGGATCGTCGAGGAGCTGGCCGGGTGCCGCGTGCCGGTCCTCGCCGTCGCCGGGAGCGAGGACCACGCGTACCCGCCGCCGATCTCGTCGGCGAACATCGCCGACGCCGCGAGCGGCCGGCACGTCACGGTGGACGCCGCAGGGCACTCCGTGGCACTCGAACAGCCGGAGGCGGTCGCCGAGCACCTCAGGAAGCACTTCGCCGCGGCGGAGAAGGGCTGATCCGCAGGTCGGAGGGGCGCGGCAGCCGCCCGGCGACCTGAACCGTGCGGAGCTCGCGCACAGCAGCGGGAGGGCACCGGGCAGGAGCGATCGGGATGTACGGGCACGAATCCATACGAGACGGAATATCAAAATTATCCGAATAAGTGTGTCCACGTTCCTCGATCCACCGAAGCCCCGCCGAATAACCCCGCCGAGCAGCCACGCCGACCTCGGGCGGTGCGACGTGCCCCGGTGCCGAACCGGGGACGCTGACACAACCCGCCGACGGCACGGCGGGCGTGTTTCGGACCACCGCGCGGCGGATACCCGGGGCCGACAGGTTCCACCGTCCGCGCCCCCACCGGGGGTGCGGACGGCGATCGTCGCCGGCTCGACGGGTCGGTGACGGTGCGCCGGAGATGACGCTGCCGAGAAGGGGTTCCATGAGCCACGCCAGCTTCGCGTCCCGGGTCGGCGCGGCACGCGAGAGGATGTTCGATCTCGTGCTGGAGATCGCGGCGATCGTCGAGGCCGCCGACGCGCTCGACCGGGACTCCCTGCCCCTCGCCGACGAGATCGCCGTGAGCGGACTGATCGATGCCCTCACCGACGTGAGCCGGCACTTCGATGCGGCGGCGGAACCGTTCGGGGAGGCGGTGTGGTTCTCGCGGCACCTGCCCGGTCCGTTCGGTTGACGGCCACGGGTGAGGATTGCGCCGCCGGAAACCGGGTATGCGGTCGGGGCCGAGACGCTGCGCTCGGCCCTGTTTCCGTACAGCAGACACCAGGAGCGCACTTGAGCAACCAGGACCCCGGACCCCGACCCGAAGATGCGCCCGGCCTCGACGCCGGTGGGGGCGTACAGCCCGGAGACACCCCACCCGACGCCGGACAGACCTCCGGCCTGTCGCATCCCCAACCGAACCCGAGCCGGGTGATGCCCGTCTTCGCGATCGTGCTCATCGCGCTGATCGTGCTCGGAGTGGCGGCGTTCTTCGTGGCGCGCGCGTTCGCCCTGTTCGACTGAGACACCGAACGACTGGGACACCGAACGACTGGGACACCGAACGACTGGGACACCGAACGACTGAGACACCGAACGGTCGGGCTCGTCAGGGTCGTCCGAGCGCCCCGACGTAGTACCAGCGGCCACCCTCACGGAGGAACCGGCTGTGCTCGTGCAGCACGTCCTCGTGACCGCCGAAGCGGTAGTGGGCCCGGAACTCGACCGTCCCCTCCGAGTGCAGGAACCCGCCGCTCGTGCGCACCACCTCGAGCCCGGTCCACCGCTGCGCCGGATCGAGATCCAGTCGCGCCGGGCGGGTGTCGGGGTGCCACGTACGACGCAGATAGTCGTCGTCGCCCACCGCGAAGGCGGTGTACCGCGACCGCATCAGCTGCTCGGGCGTCGGCGCGTCCCCACCCGCGAGGAACGGCCCGCAGCAGTCGCCGAACGGAAGACCCCGGCCGCACGGACACGGAGCGGACGATTCGGGCCGGGGGTAGCGCGGGCGTCGAGTCACCGGCACATTATCGCCGCCGCCCGGAACCGGACGGTCGTGGCACGATCGACGCCCGGGACGAGCGCGGTCGGAGGAACGGTGAACCATGGTCGATTCTGCCGCCACACCGGCGCGGGGACAGGGCAGTCCCGGCACCGCGCTACACCACAGCTTCGCGGCCGTCCCGGTGGCCGGGCCGTACGACACCGCCGCCGACGTGCTCGACCGGATGCGGGAACACAGCTTCGACAGTGCCGCCGTCGTCGCCGTGCTCGTCGGTGAGACGCTCGCCGGTCTCGTCACGATCGAACGGCTGCTGGCGGCCCCCGGTGCCGCCCGGATGGACGACCTCATGGACCCGGATCCGCCGGTGGTGCACCCGGATACCGCGCAGGAACGCGCCGCGTGGAAAGCGGTGCAGCACGGCGAGCCGGGCCTGGCCGTCGTGGACGGCCACGGCCGGTTCCGCGGCCTCATCGCGCCGCAACAACTGCTCGCCGTGCTGCTGCACGAGCACGATCAGGACATGGCCCGGATCGGCGGCTTCGCGCACTCGGTGGAGGCGGCGCGGGCCTCGAGCGTCGAGGGAATCCGTCGCCGGCTCTGGCACCGGCTGCCGTGGCTCGTCGTCGGTCTGATCGGGGCCATGGTCTCGGCCCGCCTGATGCAGGTGTTCGAGGCCGAACTCGACGCCGACCTCGCCGTCGCGTACTTCGTGCCGGGAATCGTGTACCTGGCGGACGCCGTCGGGACGCAGACCGAGGCACTGGTCATCCGCGGATTCTCGGTAGGGGTGGGGATCCGCCGGATCGTGCGCCGGGAGGTGCTGACCGGACTGTCGGTGGGGGCGCTCCTCGGGGCGACCATGCTGCCGGCCGTGCTGCTCATGACCGGGAACCGGGATCTCGCGGTCGCCGTGGCGTCGGCCGTGCTGGCCGCGAGCACCATCGCGACGACCGTGGCGATGGTGCTGCCGTGGGCGCTGCAACGGCTGGGCAAGGACCCGGCGTTCGGGTCCGGCCCGCTCGCGACGGTGATCCAGGACCTGCTCTCCATCGTCATCTACTTCGTGGCCGTGACGCTGCTCCTCGGCTGAGGGTGGGGCGATCTCCACCCCAGGGTTCCTTGGGGCGCAGGACGATACCGGGTCACGATGAGACCACCGACCGACAACCCGTGGAGGCCCCGTGACCGCAACCTCGGAGAGGTTCACCCCGAGCCACACCGACCCGGATCGCGTGTTCGACGAGATCGACCGGATCGATGCCGAGATCGTCGCCGCCATCCGGTACCGGACCGGCCTCGTCCACCGTGCCGGCCGGCTGCGCCGCGCCGGGCACGGAACGACGTCCGTGCATGCGTGCCGCGAGATGGCGGCGCTCACCCGGTTCACCACTGCGCTGGGCCGGGACGGCACGGCGCTGGCGGCGACGCTGCTGCGGTTGGGCCGCGAACCCCTTGCCGACACCGCGACCTGCGGGCAGGATTGAGTCCGCCCCCGGAGGTTGTGATGAGCGTCGTCACCGAATCGCGTCTGACATACGTCGACAAGCAGGGGCGGCAGCATCGATTCGAGCTGTCGCCGGGCTCGCCTCGCGTCACCATCGGCCGGGCCCCGACGTCGGATGTGGCCTTCACCGGCGACAACGAGGTCTCCCGCCTGCACGCCGTCGTGGAGTGGATCGGCACCCACTGGACCATCCTCGACGACGGGCTCTCCCGAAACGGCACGTTCCTCAACGGGGAACGCATCACGGGACGCCGGCGGCTTCGGGAGGGCGACAGCATCCGGATCGGCTCGATCCGCCTGACCTTCCAGGAGATCGGCGCCGGCCCGGACGAGGCGACCCGTGTCGCGTCGGAGCTGCCGACGGTGCGATCGCTGACGCAGACACAACGCGGCATCCTGCTCGCGTTGTGCCGGCCCTACAAGCACGGCGCCGCCTTCGCCACCCCGGCATCCAACCAGGACATCGCCTCCGAACTGTTCCTCAGCGTCGATGCGGTGAAGACCCACCTGCGGGCGCTGTTCGCGAAATTCGGGGTCGAGGACCTGCCGCAGAACCAGAAGCGGGTCCGGCTCGCCGAGCTCGCCCTCCACAGCGGCGTCATCACCGAACGCGACCTCTGACCGGCGGCTCACCCGACCCGCTGCAGCAACCCGCCGAGTGCCCGCGCGACCTCCGCGGGCCGGTCGGTGATCACCGAATGGCCCGCGCCGTCGACCCGCACCAGCTCGGCGCGTGGCAGCCGCTCCGCCAGACCGGCCGACAGCTCGAACGGGGTCCACTCGTCCGCCGAGCCGCACAGCACGACCGCGGGGACGGCGGCGAGCACCGCCAACGCGGCGGACTCGTCGAGCACCGCGAACGATCGCAGGAACGCCGCCATCGTCACCACCGGCGTGTCGTTCGCCAGCACCGCCATCAGAGCCGCCAACCGGGAGCCGGGGGTTCGTCGCTGCGACGTCCGCCGCAGCGGCCGCACCGCCCGCCCACCCAGGTGCAGCGCGCGTTGCACCGCGCCGGGCGCGTGTCGCACCGCCCGGTGGAACAACGCGACCGCGGGACTGTCGAGGTAACGCCCGAGACCCGACCGCCCGAGATCACCGGCGGCGGTGCCGATGAGACAGACCCCGGCGACGCGGGTGCCGATCTCGTGCGGATGCTGACGGGCGTAGGACAGGATCGTCATGCCGCCCATCGAGTGGCCGACCAGCACCACCGGCCCGGCGGAGACCGCGCGCAGTACCGCCGCGAGATCACGCCCGAGCTGTTCGACGGTGTACGTCTCCGGCCCGGCAGTGCCGGACGCGCCGTGACCCCGGTGGTCGAAGAACACCATCCGCAGCGTGGCCCCGTACCGCCGGATCAGCGAATCACGAAGCGGCGCCCAGGTTTCCGTGCGTCCGCAGTGCCCGTGGACGAACAGGGCGGTGAGCGGCGCGCCGGCCGCGCCGAGTTCGTGGACCGCGAGCGGCACGCCGTCGTCGGCGATCACCGTGTGGCGGCGCACGAGACGCTCGGTGCGGAGGGTGGACATGCGGACAAGGATCCACGGACGCCGGCGCCGGGACGAGCAGCCCCGGTGGTGGTGGATTTCACCTCAGGGGGCCACTTCTGCACCCTGGGTGGTGGACAATCTCGTCATGGATGCGCAGCGGTACGTCGGCGTGGTCGGGCCCGCGGAAGCCACGGCCGAACAACGCCGGATCGCCCGTCAGGTCGGCGGGCTGCTCGCGGCGCGACGCGCCGTCGTCGTGACCGGGGGACTGGGCGGGGTGATGGCCGCGGCGTCGCGCGGCGCCGCCGAGGCCGGCGGCACCACCCTCGGCCTGCTCCCCGGCGACGACCGCGCGGAAGCCAACCCGTACCTGACCGTGTCGATTCCGACCGGGCTCGGCGAGATGCGCAACGCCCTGCTGGTACGCACGTGCGAGGCGCTGATCGCGGTCGGCGGCAGCTGGGGCACGCTCAGCGAGATCGCGCTCGCCGTCCGGACCGGGGTCCCGGTGATCTCGATCGGGGGGTGGCCGCTGCCCGCCGCCGGGGTGCTCGCCGTCACCTCCGCCGGGGACGCCGTCGAAGCCATCCACGACCTGCTGTGGCGGCGCGATCCCACCGCGGGCTGGACCGGTTGAGGACTTCCCGCACCCGAGGGTGATTCTCGACCACCCCTGCGGGTGCCACCTCCACCGCTGGGGTCGGTATCTGCATCGGGGTCTGCGGACGACCGTGGAAGCAGCACAGTCCACCGGTCGTCAGGAGTACCCCCGTGTTGCACGAAAGCCCGGTCGCCCACGCACATCTCGGTGCCCCGCAGCCCACCGGCGCGTTTCCGCTCTCGGCGGCCCAGCGCGGCATCTGGTTCGCCCAGCACCTGGCCGGCGACACGCCCGTCAACATCGCCCAGTACGTCGACATCACCGGGGATCTCGACCTCGACGCCCTCGAGACTGCCGCGCGTGCGGTCGGACGCGAGTTCGGCACCGGGTTCCTGCGCATCCTCGAGGAGGACGGTCACCCGTTCCAGACCGTCGTGCACACCGGAGAGCGCCTGACGGTGGTCGACCTGCGGGGCGAAGCCGACCCGGTCGCCGCGGCCCGCGACTGGATGGAGCGCGACTACACCGCCCCGGTCGACATGTGCACCGACCGGCTCACCGTCACCGCCGTGCTGCGCGTCGGCGACGACCGCTGGTTCTGGTACGCCCGAATCCACCACATCGCCCTCGACGGCGTCGGAGCGATGACCCTCGTCGCGCGCACCGCCGAGCGCTACACCGCCACCGTCACCGGAACCACGGTGCACGCGCCGCGCACCGCCGCGCTGCCCGACATCGTCGCCGCGGACGAGGCCTACCGGCGCTCCCCGCGGTTCGAGACCGACCGCGCGTACTGGACCGAACACCTGGCCGGCCTGAGCGATCCCGTGTCGCTGGCCGGCCGGGGTGCCCCCGCCGACGCGCATCCACTGCTGGTCGGCGCGGAACTTCCCCCCGACACCGAGCAGGCCCTGCGCGATGCCGCGGCCCGTCGCGGGTCGAGCCTCGCCCCGCTCGTGGTCGCCGCGTTCGGCACCTACCTCGCCCGGATGACCGGCCACGACGAGGTGATGCTCAGCCTGCCCGTCTCGGCCCGCACCACCGCCGTGCTGCGCCGCTCCGGCGGCATGCTCGCCAACGTCGTGCCGCTGCGGCTGCGGACCGACGCCGCCACCGTCGCCTCCGTGATCGCCGCAGCGGAACTCGAGCTGACCGGGGCGCTGCGCCGCCAGCGGTACCGGCAGGAGGACATCGCCCGCGACCTCGGTCTCACCGGCGACCACGCCGCCGGGTTCGGCCCGTCGGTCAACCTCATGCTGTTCGACCACCAGGTCCGGCTCGGCGCGCTCACCGGCCGGGTCCACGTGCTCACCTCCGGGCTCATCGAGGACCTCTTCGTCAACCTCTACCCGGGCGGGCACAGCACGCACCTCGACTTCCAGGCCAACCCGAACCTGTACACCCGGGACGAGCTCGCCGCGCACCACCGACGGTTCCTCGCGTTCCTGCACCGTTTCGCCACCGCCGACCCCGGCCGGCGGCTCACCGACCTGGACCTGCTCGGCGACGACGAGCGCGCGGCCCTCGTCCCGGCCCGCGGCGCCGAGCCGGTGCCCGCCCGCACCCTCGCCGACCTGCTCACCGCCGGGGCGGCCCTCGACCCCGGTGCCGTCGCCGTGATCGACGGTCCGCGCACCGTGACCTACTCCGAACTGGACACCGCCACCGACCGGCTCGCCCGGCTGCTGCTGACCCGCGGCGCCGGACCGGAGACCACCGTGGCGCTGGCGCTGGCGCGCTCGCTCGACTCGGTGCAGGCCGTGTGGGCGGTCGCCAAGACCGGGGCCGCGTTCGTGCCCGTCGACCCCGGCCACCCCCGCGCCCGGCTCGACCACGTCCTGCGCGACAGCGGCGCCCGCATCGGCCTGACCGTCGCCGCGCACCGGGACGGCCTGCCCGAGCACACCGACTGGATCGTGCTGGACGACCCCGCGACCGTCGCGGCGGTCGCGGACATGGACGCCGCGCCGATCACCGACCGGATCGTCCGACCCGAGCACGCCGCCTACATCGTCTACACCTCCGGGTCCACCGGCACCCCCAAGGGCGTCGTCGTCACCCACGCCGGCCTGGCGAACCTCGCCGACGACGCCCGCACGCGGCTCGCCGTCACCCCCGATTCGCGTGCCACCCACCTGTACTCGCCGGCCTTCGACTCCTCGATCGAGGAGCTGCTGGTGACCTTCGCGGCCGGCGCCACCCTGGTGGTGGTACCGCCGCAGGCCTACGGCGGCGCCGAGCTCGCCGAGGTACTGCACGCCGGACGAGTCACCCACCTCGACGCGACCCCGGCCGTGCTCGCAACCCTCGACCCCGACGAGCACCCCGAGATCGGCACGGTCGTGGTCGGTGGGGACGCCTGCCCGCCCGACCTGGCCGACCGGTGGTCCCGGGGCCGGCAGTTCCTCAACGCCTACGGCCCCACCGAGGCCACGGTCACCGCCACGTTCGCCGCCCCGCACCGTCCCGGCGCCGGCGTCGACGTCGGAGCACCGATCCGCGGCATGCGCGCCCTGGTCCTCGACCGGTGGCTGCAGCCCGTGCCGGTGGGGGTGACCGGCGAGCTGTACCTGGCCGGGCCGGGTGTCGCGCGCGGCTACCTCGGCCGCCCCGACCTGACCGCGGCCCGTTTCGTGGCCGACCCGTCGGCACCCGGCGAACGCATGTACCGCACCGGCGACCTGGTCCGCTGGCGCGGTGTGTCCTTCGGGCTGCCAGGACAACCCAAAGGACACACCGGCGGCGCAGCCGCCGCGCTCGAGTTCGCCGGCCGCACCGACCACCAGGTCAAGATCCGTGGATTCCGCGTCGAACTCGGCGAGGTCGACGCCGCGCTGCTCCGGCACGACACCGTCGCCCGAGCCGTCACCGTCGGCACCTCCACGCCCGCCGGCGCGACCGTCCTCGCCGCCTACGTCGTCGGCCGTCCCGGCGCCCCCGTCGACGGTGACGCCCTGCGCGCCGCACTCGCCGCCACCCTGCCCGCCTACCTCGTGCCCGCGGTGATCACCGTGCTGCCCGAGCTGCCGCTCACCCCCGTCGGCAAGATCGACCGGGCCGCGCTGCCCGCCCCCGACTTCGCCGCCACCGCGACCCCCGGGGGCCGCGCCCCCGAAGGCGCACGCGAGGAACTGATCGGCGCGCTGTTCGCCCAGGTGCTCGGGGTGGAACGGGTCTTTGCCGACGACAGCTTCTTCGCCCTCGGCGGCGACAGCATCGTCGCGATCACCCTGGTCTCCCGCGCTCGTGCCGCCGGACTGCGCTTCACCGCCCGCGACGTCTTCGAACGTCGCACCGTCGCCGCCCTGGCCGCCGTCGCGGTGGCGGACACCGGCGACGAGCCGGCCCTCGCCGAACTCCCCGGCGGCGGCACCGGCCCGGTCGAGACCACCCCGATCGTCGCCGAACTGCTGACCGGCGGCGGGCCCGTCGACCGGTACGGACAGGCCGTGCTGATCCGCCTGCCCGAGCACCCCGACCCCGCGCACATGGCCGGGGCCGTGCAGGCACTGCTCGATCGGCACGACGCGCTGCGGATGCGGCTGACCGCGGCCCGCACACTCGAGGTGCTCCCCGCCGGTGCGGTCGCCGCCGAGGCGGTGCTGCACCGCACCCCCGTCGACGAGCCACGCGGCGCCGCCGAGGCCGCGCTGGAGGCCGCCGCGGACCGGCTCGACCCCGCCGCCGGG
>SWCF01001193.1_pt1 | contig 25287 bp, 22 predicted proteins | sample 4690081 | NCBI WGS metagenome assembly SWCF01 (sample SAMN10267280, study PRJNA491770) | bioreactor metagenome | isolation source: DHS bioreactor inoculated with | place: Japan: off Shimokita Peninsula
ATGAGGTTGTACCTGGACCGTCACGTCAGGGTGTACGCGGACACTCGGTGAGGATCGCCGGATACGGCACTGTCGGTGGCGGTGACAACGCTTCGGTAGCGGCGAGTGCGGCCACCGTCGTCCGCCCGTCGGCGGTGCGGCGGGGTCGGGTGTCGCTGCGCACCCGGCAGAACTCGTCCAGCCTCGTCTGCGCCTGCTCGACGGTGACGTCGTCGGGCAGGGTGCGCCACCACCGCCCAGCGGCAGTATGGTTGGCCTTCTCGACGACTCCTTTGCGGTTGCCGGCCCGGGGTGGGCAGATCGTCACCGTCACGCCGTAGTGTTTCGCGACCCCGGCGAAGCTGGCGGTCATCCGTCCGCTGTCGGGATGACAGACCGTGGCCATGCGGTCGAAGCGCCAGCTGCGGGTCAGCCCACCGAGACCGCGGCAGATGCGGTCGAGACCGTCGACCAGATGCGGCTGGGTCATCGCCGGCGCCAGCATCCCGCGCCAACGCCCGGAATGCGCGAGCGAGCCGACCAGCAGATGCGCCATCGACCCCCACCCCCAGGATGCGGGTGGGTTCGGCAGATCGACCCAGTCCCACTGGTTTCCTCACCGGGCGGGTGCTCGATCACCGCGTTCGGCCGGTCGGTGGCGCTCGCGCAGTGCTCGCACACCGGCCGGAGTTCGCGGTCGCGGATCTGCCGGGTCAGCGTCTGATACGACATGCGGTAGCCCAGCTCTTCGAGTTCGTCGCACAGGGTCCGCGCCCACAGGTGCGGATCTTCCCGCAGCCGGCAGGTGATGTAGTCGACGAACGGTTCGAACGGGTCGGGTTCGGTGCGTTTGCGCACCCCAGGGGTGCGTTCGTTGTTCAGATAAGCCCGGATGGTCTTGCGGTCTCGGCCGGTGTGACGGGCGATCGCCGAGATCGTCCAGCCTCGATTGCGTAGGGCGTGTACTTCCACATCGTCCTCCCATGTCAGCATGAGAATGCAGGTCTCCTTCGACTGGCTGATGTGTGGTCAGAGACCATCAGCATCGGAGGAGACCCGCCCTCGTTGGCGGTGCCACACGGGTGGGGAATTTCGATGAGCGTTACTGGGGAATTTCAGCGAGCGCCGTCAAAAGAGGTGGCGGGGGCTCAATATCAGCTCGCCGAGCGCTACGGCGTCAGCGACTACTCGATTCGCATGATCCTGCGCAAAGCAGGACTCCCGCCGCAGCGCCGCACGGTGACGGTCAAGCAAGAAGATCGGGTCCGCGAGCTGTGGGTGGAAAGCTTGAAGCCGGAGGCGATTGCAGCGGAGGTTGGCACCTGAGTTGCACCAGGTTGGCCGATTCTCGGGACGGATCCGGCGTTTGTGCTGGTGACAGCGGTGCGGGTTCGGGAAATGGCACACTAACGGCTCGGTAGACTCCCGCTCTGTGGCTGCCTACATCCGCAAAGTCCGCACCGCGTCGGGCGCGACCGCGGTGCAGATCGCAGCTAAGCAAGGCCGCCGAGACAAGGTGCTCGAGCACCTCGGCTCGGCGCATACCGACAGTGAACTCGCCGCTCTGCTCGAGACCGCCCGCGAGAAACTTCTTGCCGGCCAGCAGCAACTCGATCTCGACCTGGGGGCGGGTACCGGCGGGGCATCGGTGATCACCGGCAAGCGCTCCCGCTGGCTGATCGAGGTCATCGACACCGCGTGGCAGCACCTCGGGTTCGATGTGATCGACAACGAGGCGTTCTTCCAGCTGGTGGCAGCCCGCATCGTCGAAGCGACCTCGGTCAGCGACACGGGTCGCGTGCTCGGCGAGATCGGCATCGTCCCCGCACACCGCAACACGTTCGTGCGGACCCTGCAGCGCTGCACCGAGCATGGCTACCGTGACCGGATCGCGCAGCGCTGCTTCGAACACGCCGCCGCCGCGGGCGACCTGAACCTATTGCTCTACGACGTTACGACCTTGTACTTCGAGGCAGAGAAGGAAGACGAACTGCGCAAGGTCGGGTACTCGAAGGAACGTCGGGTGGACCCGCAGATCGTCGTCGGGCTGCTGGTCGACCGCACCGGATTCCCTTTGGAAATCGGTTGTTTCGAAGGAAACCACGCCGAGACCCGCACGATCGTGCCGATCGTGCGCCAGTTCCAGGCTCGTCACAATATCGAGGGCGTGGAGATGGTCATCGCTGCCGACGCCGGCATGCTGTCCGCCTCGAATCTGAAAGACCTCGATGCTGCCGGACTGAAGTTCATCGTCGGTTCCCGGGTGATGAAAGCACCCTCGGATCTGGCCAGTCATTTCCACTGGAACGGCGACGTGTTCACCGACGGCCAGGTCATCGACACGGTCACCCCGCGACACGCAAAGAGCGTGGTCAACGATGTCAACCGTCGTGCCGAGCCGGTGTGGGACCCCGCCGACACGTCAGCGTGGCGAGCGATCTGGGCGTACTCGGCCAAACGCGCCGTGCGGGACAACCAGACGTTGAACGCTCAGGAAGCTCGGGCGAAGGCCGTCATCGACGGCACCCGAGCTGCACGATCGCCGCGGTTCGTCAAGACCACCGCGAAGGGCAAGACCCTCGATACGGCGGGCATCGCCCGGGCCCGTTCCCTTGTCGGGCTCAAAGGCTACGCCACGAACCTTCCTGCGCACGTGATGAACCCGCATGAGGTGATGGCGAAGTATCACGACCTGTGGCAGGTCGAGCAGTCGTTTCGGATGTCGAAGACCGACCTGCGGGCCCGGCCGATCTTCAGTCACACCCGGGATGCGATCGAGGCGCACCTGACCATCGTGTTCGCTGCGTTGGCGATCTCACGCTATCTGCAGGACGAGACCGGGATGTCCATCCGGAAGATCGTGCGGACCCTGCGTCCACTGCAGGAAATCACAATCTCGATCGCCGGCCACGAGCACACCGCCCTCGATCCACTCACCGCCGACGCCGCGAGCATCCTCGATTCCCTCGAAATCTCGAATCGTCGATCAGGGTTGGCACACTAAACTGGTGCAACTCAGGCTTGAAGCCGGAGGCGATTGCAGCGGAGGTTGGCATGGGTCATGCAAATGTGCGGCTGATTGTCGCGGAGCGCCCACGAGTTTGGAGATGACGACTGACTGAGGAATACTCGCAAGATCGCGTCTCAGCGACCGTTCGGCGTCTCCTTAATGGTTATCTGCGGGCTGGGACCAATGATCGTTACGCTCTTTCGAGCGCGGCTGAGCGCAACATAGAGATTGCATGCGTCGCTGATGTCTGCAGCGTTCGCGATGATGACATGGTCGTACTCAAGGCCCTTGATGAGCACGGTCCGAGAGACCACACGCAGCTGGCTTTGCCGTCCGCCGTGGCGCACCCGCTCCCGGACGCGCACAAGTTCGATAGACATGTCTCGCTCGGGGTCAATCGCACAAGCCTCGATGACTTTGGTCATGTCACGCCATGCTTCGCGGGAGTGTAGCTGAGCCTCTCTTGCAAGATGGATCGCATCCATAGACGTGGCAAGCACGCGAAGATCTGGTGACGACTGGACCCGGTCAATTGCGGCGAGTGTCTTCTCAAGACCCGGACGCTTGAGCGTCGCCGTCGGATTGCCCTTAGCAAGTCGACTCATAACACCATTATCGAGTTTGCCGTAGCCAGTGAAACATGCCTTCGCTGTTGATGCCAGCCATGCGGCGTAGCTGCTTGGTTCAAGGTCCGCAAGAGATCCGAGCAACTTGGCCATGAAGCTGCCACCCATCTCCTCCATAGCAACGTATCCGTACCCTGACAGACGTGAGGCAACCGCTCGCGCTGCGTGCAAATGCGGTGCGGCGATAACGACAACAGTCTCTCCATCTCCCCGGCGCTGTCGGGCTGCATTAACCAGTTCAAAGCCAGCAGCAGTCTTAGGGAGGAAGGTCACGCCGTTCGGGAGATCACTTCTGAGATCAAGCACATTGCCGGCGATCAGTTGAGGACGAACGGAGAGGAGCCAAGCGCCGAGACCTTCATTGTGGCCTTGCCAGCGCCGCGGGACATGGTTCATCGGGAACTCCGGGAACTCCGGCAGGACATCCACACCCCAATCGACGATCGGGTCGGCAAAACCAAAGATGCCCTGTAAACGATCACCGAAGACGACCGTCTTTGGAATTGCGGTCTTCAGTGCGCGCACAAGGGTATGTTGGTTGGTTGAGCAGTCTTGATATTCGTCGACGAGCAAGTGGGTGTAGCTCAGGCCGAAGACATCTCGGATGTGCTGCCGCTGAAGCACTGCGCTCGCGCCTTGGATGTACTCCTCGGAGCGACTAAGGTCGACCGCCTCAGGGACATCGAATCCAGCATGGGATGAGTACGCACTGACGAGCTCGATCGCAAAGCTCGTCAGCGTTGCAACGTGGTATGCATCGGGATCGATATCGAACTCGCGGAGTTTAGAACTCATTGCATGAACACCCGCGACAGTGTGGGTAAGCACGAGTGCTCGACCGCCATCACCAGCAATACGGCGGACGGTGTCGGCCAACATCCAAGTCTTGCCACTCCCGGCCGCGAGCTCAACTGAGGCTGGCAGGCAATCAAGGAGATGCGGAGCGCTCACGATACGGTCTCACCCTTTGACGCATTTCCTTGCTTGACGGACGTCGGTCGCGGATCGAAGATCGCAGTCCGAATCGCGTTCACCTTGGCGAGTTCATCAGAATCGTGCAGGTGTCGCGCGGCCATAAGGTGCGATGCGAGAGCGCGTCCCCGGTGCACTTGCTTGAACCAGCTCTTCTTGCTGGCGACCCTTGCGACGAGATCGCGTGCTTCGGGGAGCGCGTAGCCGGAGCTGATCCAATCTCCCACCACTAAAGAGGTCAGTTCGCGCGGTAGCCCAAAGTTCTTGAGGTGAGTCAGGAAGTTGGTCGCTCCGTCCTCGGGATTTTCAGAAAGTTCGATACCTAATTGGATGAGTGCGGTCAGACCGTCAGCGTCGAGTACCTCACAAAGGGCACGCTCAAGATTGAAGTTGTCGCGCCAGCGAACTACTGCGGCCCCGGGACGGGCAGCGAAGGCGTCAGCCTTGACGTTGACGGCATCGACGTCGCTGTCCATTAGCAGGGTCACTTCGTAGCCGAGGTCATCCAAGATCTCCCCACGAGTGACCGTCTCCGAGCCACTACCCTCGACGGCGACGACACCAAGCGCAGCGCTGACGGGGGTCCCATTCACGGCGGCTTCGGCATCCCACTGGTCCAATAGGCCTAGCAATAGGCCGAACTCGGTCTTACCCTCGCCGATTGCGATCCGGCGCGCGAGGAATGCCTCCGGCGATGCCCGGAGCAGTTTCTGAATATCTTCGTCGCCCGCGGCAAGGCACTTCACCTCGACCCGTCCATCAGCGAGCGACCGAACGACAGCGAGATCCGCAGCGTCAAGATGCCTCAGAACGATTGGCGAGTGAGTAGTAACGAACACCTGGCCCGGAACGTCTGTGCGCCGGAGTTGTGCGAGTAAGTTGATCAATCGGTGTGGCTCAAGCCCGTATTCAATCTCGTCGACAAGAAGGAACGCCTTGCCGTTGTGCGCAAGCTGCTGCGCTGCGATGCCCGCGAGGCGGCGGCTGCCAAGTCCGTAGTTGGTCAGCGGAACCGCGCCTTCGTATAGCGCAAGGTTCCCCGATGAACTTGAAAGCGACTGATCGAGACCGGGCTGTAAAGACCCGAACTCGCCGCTCCCCAAGTCATGCATCTTGTCTTGGATCGACTTGGCGAGCTGCCCAAGCTCATCTGGGATTGAGGCCGCGACAGCCGCACGGGCGGTGCGGTTAGCCGTCACGAGAAGCGTCGTGGCTCCGTGTTTGGTCTCAGTAAGTCGGCCAAGTGCAGATGTCTTGGTCCAGCGCAGGTGCGCATCGATGCGCTCATCCACCTTATAGGTACCGATCAGGCGCCGTGTGGCTGAGCTGACGGTTGCCTCGTCTGCGCCCTTTCCTGGCCGGAAGACTGTCCACTTAGGCTCCAGTTCACCGTCGACCGTCAAACAAATAGTGACGCAGACTTCATGGTCGTCTTCGGGGTCCTGGTGAAGCTCACCGGTGACATCCAGACCACTCAGATGCAGACCGAGCACGTCGTGCTGGCGAAGATCGGGAGGCAATCCTGTGAGTGTCACTCGAATCGAGATCGGATTGGTCACGTCTGCCTGATAGAAGTCCGTGTCCGTAAACGACAGATTCCACCTGTCGCTTAGCGTCATGTCGATGGCAGTCAAGATGGTCGACTTCGTACTGTCGCCAGGCCCGATGAGTGCCAGAAAGCGGCGGCCTGCCGGGATGTTCCACGTGAGGGACTTGATTCCCCGGAAGTTCTGAATGTCGATGCGTCGGATCTCCATAACTACTCGCCCTTCCATTGCTCGTCGGAAAGTGGAGACCTGTTGAGCTGCTCTCGCCGGCTGCGCCAATCGGGCAAGTTTTGATCCATCAGGCTGGTGAACCGCTCGCCGTGGTTGCGTTCGAAGTAGTGCGTCATCTCATGGGCAACGATGTATTCCAGGCAGTCGGGGTGTTTCTTGGCGAGTTCGACGTTGAACCAGATATGACGCGTCTCGCGGTTGCACGAACCCCATTTCGTCTTCATGCGCCGGATGCTCCAGCGCGGCACCGAGACGTCAAGAATTAGCTCCCACTTGGCGATCAGGTCAGGAATAGCGGCGCGGAGCTGTTGGCGATACCACTTATCCAACAGGACGCGTCGCTGGTCTGCATTTACCCCTTCGGGAACGTAGAACAGCAGCCGTTCGCCATCGATTTCGAAGTGGGCCCGGCCGGGGCGTTCGATGACCTTAAGCCGGTGGCGCACACCCCAGACGTAATGCGATTCGCCAGTGACCATTTCCCGCTCGGACTGCCGTTCGGCGTCCTGGAGTTGCCGGCGCTGCTTCTTGATCCACGGCAGGCGCTGGATGATGGCGAGGCGCACCCGGTCGTCATCAAGGCGCGTGGGGGCCGCCACGCGCACTCGACCAAACGGCGGGTAGACGCCGATATGTAGGTGCTTGATGTCTTTGTAGACGACGTCGATATCGAGGCCGGCGACGCTTAGGTAGGCGTTAGCGGTACTCATCACGGGCCCTCACCAGGTCGAACAGTTCGTTCAGACGGTCGAAGTCCGCTGGGAGCACTTTGCGGATCGCCCGCTTGACCACCTTCTCCTTCATCGCGTTGCCGATCCAATCGTGCGGCTTGCTGGTCAGGATGGCGGTATCGACCTGAATCGGCAGCGCCGAGTCCGCCCAGCCGAAGTCAATCAGCGCCCGGCGCGCCCCGTTATCAGCCCATGTCGGATACGCCGTATCGGAGTCGCCCTTACCGAGCTTGGCGGCCTGGTCAAGCAGCTGCTGCAGGTACTCCTTGTACTCAAGCGCGCCCTTGCGGCGTTCCTCCAAGATGGCGTCAAGCAGCGCGGACATGGTGTCGTAGTACTTCGGGTTGGTGGCGTGCTCGACGACGATGAGTTTGCGCATATTGTTGGCAATCGTCTCGGCGACCGCTTCGGGACTTTTCTTGATGCCGTCGGGCAGCTTGTCGAGCGCGCCCGCGCCCAGCTGCACGATCAACTGGATCAGCCCCGTGTCCTCGAAGTTGGAGACAGTCTCGGAGGCGCTGGCCTGAATGTAGGTGTCGAGCAGGTGGCGCATGCCGGCCTCGTACTGCTTGAAGTCGACGTCTTCCCCCGCCCCCAGCTTCACCTCATCGCGCACGGCCGCGTAGTGGGCCACCTCCGCCTTGATGGCAGCCGCCTCGGCCGCGCTGTAGCCAGCGGCAGCCATCTCGTTGGCCAGGTTGCCGTAGCGGCGCGTGAGCGCGGCAACTGCCTTATACAACTCCACCCGCTTAGGCTCGTTGGCCTTCAGCTGCTCGGCGTTGCCCTGGACAGCCGCGCAGAAGTACTGCTGGTACTGCAGGGTGTCCTTCGGCGGCGCGACCGGCTCGCACAGGGCGCGGATCGTTTCTAGTGCCTCGTCGAGGTCGTCGCGCGCGCCCTCCAGCCGATCAGTCAGCAGGCCATCGATGTCCTCCTTGGCGTACCCGTCAAGCGCGCCGCTGGTGTAGTCGGTGATGGCCGATTCGAGCGAGTTGAACAGGTCACGGTAGTCGACGATGTAGCCGTAGTCCTTGTCGTCGCCGTCCAGGCGGTTGACGCGGCAGATGGCCTGGAACAAGCCATGGTCTTGCATCTTCTTGTCGATATAGAGGTAGGTGGCGCTCGGCGCGTCGAAGCCGGTCAGTAGTTTGTCGACCACGATGAGCAGCCGCATCTGGCCCGGGTCGTTGATGAACCGATCCTTGACGTCCTTCTCGAACTGCTCAACCTTGCCCATGGCGGCGTCTTCGGATTCGCCGAAGTAGTCAGCCAGCATGCGCCGATAAATGTCGTACTGGCGTAGCTTCTCCGTCGCACCCGCACCCGCGTCTTCTTTAGAGATGTCGCCGGCCTGCGGTGCGTAGGACGTGACGATGGCACATTTGCCCTTGAAGCCGGCCTGGCAGAACAGCTCATAGAACTTGCAGGCCTGATAGATGCTGGCGCCGACCAGCATGGCGTTGCCGCGGCCGTCCATCAGTCGGGGCTTGGTGTCCATATCGAGCAGAATGTCGTTGACGATCTGGCGGGCGCGCGGCTCGGAACTGACCACCTTCTGCATGGTGCCCCAGCGCTTCTTGAGCTCGGCCTTGGACAGGTCGGTCATGCCCTTGGTCTTGGCCTCGAACCACTGGTCAACCTTCTGCGGCGAGGTCAGGTCCTGGTCGATGTTGCGAGCCTCGTAGCGCAGATCGAGCACGACGCCGTCGGAGACGGCCTCGTCGAACTTGTAGGTGTGGATGAAGCGGCCGAAGGTCTCGATACTGGTCGCCTTGTCGGCCTTCAGGAGCGGCGTGCCGGTAAAGCCGATAAACATCGCACCGGGTAGCAGCTGCTTCATGGCGTCGTGCATCTTGCCGGACTGGGTGCGGTGGGCCTCGTCGACGAAGACGAAGAGGTTGCCTTTGGGGGCGAAGTCCTTCGGAACAGTCGCACGCAGTTCGGTGATGAAGTCCGCCTCAGCCGCTTCGGAACTCGCGTCCTCGTCGGCACCACGGAACTTATGAATCAGGGAGCAGAGCAGCCAGGGGGCGCTCTTGTTCAGCGTGCCGAGCAGGTCAGCGCCGGAGGTGGTGCGGTAGATGGTCTCGTTGACGCCGCCGAAGACCTTTTCGATTTGCTCGTCGAGTTCGGTGCGGTCGGTGATAAGCAGTACCCGCGCGTCCGGCTGATGCTCGCGGATCCACTTCGCCAGCCAGACCATGGTCAGCGACTTGCCGGACCCCTGGGTGTGCCAGATGATGCCGCCCTCGCGCTTGGCGATCCGCGCCTGGGCGGCCTTGACACCGAAATACTGGTTATGGCGGGCGGTCTTCTTGGTGCCGGTATCGAAGACCATGAAGTCGTGCACCAGCTCCAGGAGTCGGACCTTGGAGCACAGCTGGTGCAGGCCTCGGTCGAGCGGCCCCTGGATATCCGACGCTTCGCGCCAGGACAGCCAGTACTTCTCCGGCGTATCAATGACGCCGTAGCGCAGCCCCTCGATGTCGTTGCCGGCCAAGACCAGCTGGACGGTGCTGAAGAACGGCCGAATGAAGTCAGCCTTTTGGTTGCCGATGGTTTGACGGATGCCTTCGGAGACACCGACGGTCGAACGCTTGAGTTCGATGGTGACGAGGGCGATGCCGTTGATGTAGAGCACCAGGTCGGGCCGTTTGGTGTGGCTACCGGCCACGGTGACCTCTTCGGCCACGGCGAAGTGGTTGGCCTCCGGAGTGGCCCAGTCAATCAGCCAAACCGTCTCGTAGTGCTCGCCGATACCCGCCTTGACCTTGACCCCGTAGCGCAGCAGGCCGTAGACGTCGCGGTTGGCCTCGTATAGGTCACGGCCGCCGCCGAGCGAGGCGTCGCTCTTGAGCTTGTCGATCGCCTTGCTGATGAGCGTGTCGGCGTAGCCACGGGCGCGCAGGTTCTGAGCCAGCAGCTCGACCTCGACGTTGCTGTTGCCGACCCGGTACTCCCAATTGCCGAGGTAGTCGAAACCGAGCGAATCGCGTAGCAACCCGATGACCCGCTCCTGGGTCTTACGCTCGATTTGTCCGACGTTACTCATGTTGACACCTCCTTCCGATCTACTTCAGCCTCATCCACCCACCGAGCGAGCACACTCAACGCCGCCAGATACTCGAGCGCTTCCTGTTCTGACAGCTCCTGGTCGGCCTCGTGACTCAGAGGGTTTCTGATGCCAGCGAAGACACCTTCGGCGAAGCTCATCGCACCCCGTTGGACGGAGTTGTAGGTCTTACTGCCGTCATCTGACATACGCCGAAGGCGCGTATTCCCTGGTGTCGGTGCATTTGTGCTAAATGCCTGCTTAAACAAATCGGTTTCGCTCAGGTCGCGGCGACCAATTTTGTTCTGCGTCTCAGCATTCAGCTTCCTGATGGCCCCGCCGACTGCCTCGCGGTAGTGCCCCGAGTGCCACAGCGACTTGGCTCCGCTCCACACCCAACGGTGCAGCTTCGCCGCGGATAGCTCCGGGGCGTTCTCGCCGAGGTTCTCCCGGATCTCTTGGTCGCGAACGAGAGCCTCACGTGCGCGCAGCGCAGCCGTCCGATGGCGAACCCATCGGTTTGCCTTGCTCGCGTCGAGGTTTTGCCAGTCCGGGATGGTCCGGTCGAATATCTGCTCGACGACATGGGCCTGCCTCGTGATTTCCTCATCCGAGGCCGCAGTGATGAGCCGACCCGTTGCGTCGATGACTCCCGGGATTCGATCCGGCCGCCGCAACGTAGTCTGCTCGATGAACTTGCCCAACTCGGCAATAGCCCACTCAGTGTTCATGACGCAGCCTCCACGGGCAGCCGAGTGCGGCCGGTCAGGAGTTGCTGCATCACGCCCTTTTTAACGGCCTTCGCTTTATCAAGACGAATACGCAAGATGCGCACCTCTTCCTCTATGTCGTCTAGGACACTGGCAATCGCGATCTGCTCAGACTCCTTTGGGACAACTACTTCGATCGCCGCGATATGTCTTGGGTGAATTCGAGCGTGGCTTCCTGTCGTACCAGTTGCCAATAATTTCATCCGGGTAATTACTGAATTGGACTTCAATAGCCATTTCAGGTACGAACGATTCGTGCCTTGCTTGGAGGTCACGACAACAAATTCGGTTGAGGCGACAGCATTGGATCCAACGTGATCGGGCGCCCAAATTCGTGGGATACGAGGATTTAGCTTCGAGACCAATACTGCTTCAGCGGGCACCAAGAACTTGATGCTGTCGATTGACGAACCTAGGTCATTTCCTGGGTTTTCACCGTCATCAAATGCAGGAAGACTAAAATGTTGGAACCTCCGACTGCGGTACTGCCTAGGGTCGATCGTGTGACGGTGTTGCTCGTAAAGCTCTCCGATAGGAATCCGCAACCACTGCTCAGTAAATCCAGGAAGGCGCGAGCGGCCGGTCAGGAGTTGCTGCATCATGCCCTGCTTGATCGCCTGCTTCTTCGCGATCAATCGCTCCAGATGGGAGAGGAGATTCTTGACGTCATCCAACGTATCGCTAATTCGATGCTGCTCTGCGGGTGTCGGAAGGGGTAATGGCATCTGGATGAACTTGTCACGGGGCAAATGAGCAATACTTGTCTGAGTGACATAGTTCGTAAACCCGCCGACCGACGACCAATATTCCAGAAAAGCAAGCATCAATCGGGAGTCATAACCTCTGCGCGGTCGCAGCCGGTGCAGAGCCTTCTGGTAGTAGCACTCAGGGAGCTCGTCTCGCCAAATTGCACCACGTCCGACCTCGCCGCCCTCGCACACGAGGAGGTCGCCATGCTGCAAGCGGAAGCGTCGGATGTCTGAGCTCGTAAGGGGGACCGTGCTAACAGCCGACAGGTCGATGCGACCCCACTGCACTGCGCGGTTACCGAGGTAGGGCTTCGATACACCAGCATTCTTAGCCGCATCGAGCATCTTGCCCAGTTGCACTTCAAACTGCTCGCCAACCGTCGAAGTGGACCACGGCGATGTCAAGATTCGACCCCCATCGTGGTAAGATGCCTGGCCACCTTCGCTTCAAGTTCAATCAGCTCCGCATCGAGTGTCGACATCGTCTCGGCGTAGCGCTCGCCAAGTTCCTGAATGCGTGCGACAAGCTCGAGCGTGAGTGCGTTGACCTCGCCTGCGATGCGGCTGCCGATGGTGGCCTGCCACTTATCGTCAAGTACCAGCTGCTTGATGTTGTCCTCGCCCAGCTCGCCGTACTTCTTGAGCGTGGCGAGGTCGAGCTCGACTTGCGCATCCTTGGCGGCCTTCTTAGCAGTAGCTTCCGCGTTATAGAGCTTGATCAAGTGTTCGAGTGCCTTCACTTCGTCGCGGTCGGCGTCCTCGCGCTTGGCGTCCTTCAGCCGTGCGCCAGCGAGTGCTTTGGTGATCTTGTCGTCGTCCATAGCCTCGGCCAGCAAGCCTTCCTCGACAGCGTGCTCTTCGATGTACTCCTCAACGGCACGGGCGGCTTCCTCGACCTGTGCAACGAGGTCGTCGACCGCAGCCTGCTCGTCAGCGAAGTAGCGAGCGACGATGAGCGCCGGTGGGATCAGGTCCATCTTGTACTTGCTCGCGCTGCGGCCAGAGCCAACGACCAGGTCGGGCGTCTCAGACAGCTTGCGCTCCTTATCCTCAATCGTCTTACGCGGCGTGGCGGCACCTTCCCAGCCATCGTTCATGATCAGGAAGACGTCGTCGTGGATGGTGGTATGCCAGTAGGTCATCAGCTGCTCGTAGACGTCGTACTCATCGAGCAGTGGCACCGGTTTGAAGCGTTCCAGCAGATCGTCGCCGAGCGTAGCGATTAGGTCGTTCGGGACGGTGGTGGCGTCGATGGCAGCTAGGGCAGCGCGGTGGGTAGCGAACCATGCGTCGACTTCGGATGTGACTTTGGCAGCGAACCGCTTGAATTCGGCCGAGTCCAGGACGGTCTGCTGGACGCTCGCCACGTCGATAGCTAGGTCACTGTAGCCGGGCCGGTTCGCACGAAATAGCGTGGTGCGCAGGCTGGGGAAGGCGTCCCAGTAGCCACTGAGGGCATCAAGGTCGCGGTCAGGGATGCCGCCATGCAGGTGGGCGTGCAGGTCCTGGATATCCTCGGGCTCGGAGGAGTCGATATAGCGCGGGATATTGAGGTTGTAATCGTTCTTCGGGTCGGCGATTTCGGCCAGCGGCACCAGTCGGGAGTAGCGCGCCAACTCGGTCTGTTTGGTGAAGACATCGACGATCTTGTGGATGTCCCGGGAGCGCAAGCGGTTCTTGTTGCCGTCTTTGATGAAGCCTTTGGAGGCGTCGATCATGAAGACACCCGTGCGGCCCGCTGCGTGCTCCTTGTCGAGCACGAGGATGCAGGCCGGGATGCCAGTGCCGTAGAACAGGTTGGCCGGCAGGCCGATGATGCCCTTGATGTAGCCGCGCTTCAGCAGCTCGCGGCGGATGTTGGCTTCGGCGTGGCCGCGAAACAGTACGCCGTGCGGCAGGATGACGGCCGCCTTGCCGGTGCTGTTGAGCGACTTCAGGACGTGGAGCAGGAAAGCGTAGTCGCCGTTTTTCTCCGGCGGCCGGCCGTAGCCGTCGAAGCGGTCATACTCGTTATCGAGACCGTTGCTCCAGGACTTGACCGAAAACGGCGGGTTGGCAACGGCGAAGTCGAAGGTCTCAAGTTTGTCGCCCGCCGTGAACTGCGGGTTGGTGATGGTGTCACCCTTACGGATGTCGGCCACCTCGTTACCGTGCAAGATCATGTTCATCCGCGACAAGGCCCAGGTAGCGTTGTCCTTCTCCTGGCCATAGATCGTGATGCCGCGCGGCGCTTCAGCGGCCACCTTGAGGAGCAGCGAGCCGGAGCCACAGGTCGGGTCGTAGACGGTCTGGTCCTGCCGGGTCTTGGCGTCGATGCCGACCACCTTGGCCAGAATCCGTGAGACCTCGGCTGGGGTGTAGAACTGCCCCTTGGACTTGCCGGACTCGGTGGCGAAGTGGCGCATCAGGTACTCGTAGGCGTCACCGAGCAGGTCGTCACCCTCGGCGCGCGAGCCCCGAAAATCCAGGTCGTTGAAGATAGTGACCAGCTTGGACAGTCGGTCCTGCATCTCCTTTCCCTTGCCGAGCTTCTCTTCGTCATTGAAGTCAGCCAGGTCGATGACCCTCTGCAGGCCATTGGCTTCAGCCAGGGCTGCGATGATCTTGTTGAGCTTGTCGCCGATTTCCTTATCGCCTTTGGCGGCAAGCATGTCGTCGAAGGAACCGCCGGCTGGCACCTCAATCAGACTGTTAGGGTCAGCCTTGGCCTTGTCCGAGACGTATTTCACGAACAGCAGCGTCAGGATGTAATCCTTGTACTGGCTGGCGTCCATGCCACCGCGCAGCTCGTCGCAGGACTTCCAGAGCGAGGTGTAGAGGTCGGATTTCTTCAGGGCCACAGGTGGTTCTCCAGTCACGTACTTCAGTTGAATATCATTTTCAATTTTACCATGCCGCCCTGACATTCTTGCAGGTCAAGCGCCGTTTTCGGTCGACCGCAGCGCGCAGTGCGCGGTACGCCCCTCACGCTAGTGGACCTACCGTAATCACCGCGGGCGACATACCGGACATCGACAGACGCGTGACGCTGTTACGGCGGCAAGTCCTCAACGGCCGTCGTGGTAGATGCAGTCCGTCTCGGCCAACGGGGTCTTGTCGGCTCCGTTCGTGAAATACACCTCGACCTTGACGCAGTGTTGGGCGGAACTCGCCATCTTGCCCAGGGCGTAGGGCACGACGGCACCGCTGGACGGTTCGGGGTAGCGAAAGACACTGCGAGTCTCTGGCCGGACGGTCAGCACCTGCAACGTCCAGCCGTCAGGAATTTGGTAGGTGGCGTCCACATTTAAGTCGGGACCGACGTCCCAGATAATGCGCGGCCACACCACCGGGCATGAGTATCGGGTGCGCAGCTGGATGGTCGCGACGGGTGTGCCGTCAGGCCCGATCACTTCTGGACCGGCCGGATAGGCCGGTTGACTTAACGGCGCATCGGCGCATGGATTGCCCTCCAAGCTGCGCGGGTCCTTGTCGTCAAAGGTGGCAGCGGGCAGCGCGACCTCCGATTGGCGTGTTGATGCGTGCCGCTGCCAGTCCAGGTTATGCGCCGCAACCGCACCTGCCAGGGCGCCGAGCGAGACAACGGCGCTCGCGGCGATCAGCCTGCGTCCACGCAAGACGTGGGGTCGGCGCTTCCACGGTCGGGCCCACTTAGAACCCCCAACAAGTGACGGCTGCAGAGGAAGCAAGGCGTCAGTCGTCGTCGCGTAAGGGGCGGCCGGCAGCTCAGTACCGTCCAGGGGTGCCACCTTCTCCTGGAGGCGCTTATCTAATGCCGCAGTCAGGTCCGCCAGGACGCGCCGGCGGCGATTCTTGTACTGCTCCGCAGTGAACTGCCGGCCATGGCTTGCCTCGTAGGCGAGACGCTCGTTGACGAACTTGTCATAGAACTCCGGCGCCGCCGCCAGGAGCGCCTCGGCAATCCGGCGGTCGACTCTGTCCGTCATTGACGCGATCTCGACCTTCAGCGCCGTGGTGATGCGGACCGCCAAGTCTTGCCGGTAGGCGATGTCATTGAGCCGGTCGGGTTCCCCCAGCAGCGCCAGTAAGTCGTCGAACTCCAGCAGCCGTTCCGGGGCCAGCCGTCGCCCGCGGCGACCGAAGGCCGCCAACTCGGTCTGGAGCGGCATTTCAGGCCTTGAGCTGGCCATTCCCCATTATCGCTCCGGCGGCCCTGAAGTCTGTCATGTTCGGCCGGTTCCTGCACATCGACGCGTATATCGGCCCCAACTTTGCCGCCAACCCACCCAGGAAGCCGACCGTTTCCGCCCGAAGTTCACCCCGGGCGGCGCCCGCAATTTGCCACCATCTTTTCGGCTCAGCGCTGCCTAGCGTCGTTGCGTGCCGGATATCGCACCGGCATCCCCTTTCACCCGCCGGCACCGCCGTCGGATTCACTCACCAAGGAGGCGCACCATGAGCAACCTCATTCCTCGTCCAGACCAGTCGCTTGTACTGCAACGGTCTGCGGACCGCTTCACGCGCTCGGAAGGGCGCGAGCTCGCCCGTCGCCAGAACGCCGAGATTGCGCGCGGCATCGTTAGCGCTACTGGGCTACAGGCCCTCGGCATGGTGGCACACGTCGGCATGCAGTCCACCGCCATGTTGTACCGCCAGGCCGACCTGCTCAGCGGCGGAGATCCGGAGACGCGCATGCAGCTGAACGCCATTGCCGGGCAGTATGCCGGCTGTGTCGGTCTGGAACTGGCCCGGTTCTGCCTCTAACCGTCTGAAAGTCCTGCAATGGCCATCCTCCTCATCGCCATCTTCGTCGGGGCCGGGCTGCTCGTGGTCCTGGCGGGGATGGCCCTCCTTGCGGTCGCTGCGCTCCTTGTCGCGGCCCTTCGCCTCTGTGTAGTCAGGCCCGTCCGATGTCGCTACCGGCAGCACCAGCAACGTGCCGCCGTCCGCGCCGAGGTGGCATGTCTTCACCGGCGGGCGAGGGCCTCGCTCGGACGATTAGAGGCGGCCGCCGCACAAGCGCAGACCGAAATGGGACGCCTCGCCCGCGGCCGCTGACGTCCTCGTCCTCAGATCGAAAGGATGGCGTCCCATGTTGTCGTCACCTCGCCATTTTGCCTACTTCGACATCAATGCCGAGGTCCTGGCTGAACTACGGCGGCGGGAATGAGCGCCACCGACCCACGATCATGGATCGACCAGTTGGTCGGCGCCTGCGTCGGCCTGCTGGTCGGGGCCATCGCCCTCTACTGCGCGGTACAGGTGTTGCGGGCACTGCTGCCATTTGTGGTGATGGTGCTCGGTCTGCTTGCCCTCGGAATTGGCATTGTGGCGGCCGTGCGCTGGTACCGCGGGCGCTGGTAATTCGGCTTGGAAAATATCGGCATTTTCCCCTCAAGAAGTCCCGTTCCCATCGCTGTTGTGAAATGCACGCAAGTAGTTGACCGTTCAACGAATTGAACGCACACTGGGGACAGAAACGATCAACGAATTGAACGCGCTTGGCGGCAATTCACCCAGAAAAGGAGGTGTCCCCATGTCACGCACACGACGAAATGCCAACAATGAGAAAGCGCGCCGCGAGCGCCATATTTCAATCCGCGCCGTCCGGCGACAGCCGCCCGATCTGCGCAAATTAAGCCGTGCGGTCATCGCCCAGGCACTGGCTGAGGCCGAAGCTGAGGCGGCGGCCCAGGCCACGGCGCCTGTCGACCGCGTCTCGCCAGAGAACACGCCGGTACGCGAGGTCCACGATGACGAGTGAGCGAGTGGTGTGGCAGGAAATCATCTGGCCGCCACTCCTGACCGAGGAGCTCGCCTTTGGGCTCCTTCGGCGACTGGCCGCCGATCGTGCCGCCACACCCATTGTGCTGGAGGCCCGCGCCGACCACCACGGCGTGCGCTACTTGGTGGGGGTGCCGGAGGGTCACCTCGCAGTCCTGCGCCGCCACTTCGAGCAGCTGGTGCCTGGTGCCCTGGTCATCGACTGGGAGGCCCCGCGGGCGGCAGTCCAGACTGTCCGCCGGATTCGCTTGACGGATCGTGAGCGTGCCGTGCAGCCGGCTGACGCCACCGCGACGACGCGTGCCGTCCTCAGTGCCCTGACTGGGGTTCGAGCCGACGAGCAGCTTGTCATGCAAGCCGTGCTGGGCCCGCGCAAGTTCCCGCAGGCCGTGCCGACCACGCAGCTCGCTGCGCGCCAGACCTGGACCGACAAATTGCGCTTTGGCCTACGCACCGAACACGACGCCGACCGACGTGCCGCAATCAAGGCCAAGCGCGGCACGCATGGCTTCGCCTTGACCTTTCGCCTGGGCGCGGCCGCCGCCACCGCGAATCGCCGCCACACCCTGCTGCTCGAACTGCTCGGTGCCCTGGGGACGGCGGAAAGTCCGGGCGTGCAGGTCGCGATCACCGCCGAACATCCACGCGGCCTCAACGCCGCCCGCGTGCCCTGGCGCTGGCCGCTCCAACTCAACATCCGAGAGGTCGGCCAGCTACTCGGCTGGCCTATTAGTGACGACGACCGCGACATGCCGGGCCTGCCTCCCCGTCACCCCCGCCCCGTCCGGCCCCGACTGCTCGCCGACCCCCACGACCGGCTCGTCGCGCAGGCCACCGCACCTGGCGTCAGCGGCCAACTGGGCTACGGCGTCACCGATGCGCTGCGGCACACCTGGGTGCTCGGGCCCAACGGCACCGGCAAGTCGACGTTGCTCCTCAACCTCATCGTCAGCGATATGCAGGCCGGTCGGGCGGTGGTCGTCATCGAGCCAAAGGATCTGGTCCGCGATGTGCTGGCCTGTATTCCGGCTGAGCGCCGCGACGACGTGGTGGTGTTCGATCCGTTGGACGAGGCCCCGGTCGGGGTTAATCCGCTGATGCGTACCGAGGGTCGGCGCCCCGAGCTCGGTGCCGACGCCGTGTTCGGCGTCCTGCGTGCCCTGCACGGTGATGCCCTCGGGCCGCGCAGCGCCGACATCCTGCAAAATGCCCTGGCGGTGCTGGCGCGCCGGGACGACGCCAGCTTGGTGATGCTGCCGCTACTACTGACCCATCACGGTTTCCGGCGCGCGGCCACGGCCCATGCGCTACGCGACGACCCGATTGCGGCTGGTCCGTTCTGGCAGTGGTTTGAGGGCCTGTCTGACGAGGCCCGCAGTCAGATCGTGGCCCCACTGCAAAACAAGCTGCGCCCGCTGCTGCAGCCGGGACTCCGCGCCGCGCTGGGTCAGCGTCGTCCGCGCTTCAACCTGCGCCAGGTCCTGACTGAGGGCAAAATCCTGCTGGTCCCGCTCCAAAAGGGCGTGCTCGGTCCGGAGGCCGCGCAGCTGCTGAGCGCCCTGATCTTGGCCGAACTGTGGCAGGCGATCCGCGAGCGGGCCGCCGTGCCCGCGCACCAGCGGCCGCCGGTGATGGTTTACATCGATGAGGTCCAGGACTACCTGCACCTGCCGACTGACCTGTCGGACGCCCTGGCCACCTCCCGCAGTCTCGGCGCGGGCTTCCATCTGGCCCATCAGTACCGTGACCAGCTGTCATCGGCGATGCGGGCAGCTTTTGAGGCTAACGCCCGTTCGCGGATCTGCTTCCAGCTGAGCGCCGCCGACGCCAAAGCCATGTGCGCGGGGCAGACTGTGCTGGACCCGGAAGACTTCACGACCCTGCCGGCCTACCACGTCTACGCCAGCCTCCTCCGGGACAACGCCGCGCAGCCGTGGGCCTCGGGTATGACGCTGCCGCCACCGCCGTCAACCAGCGACCCGGCCGACCTCCGCGCCCGCTCCCGAGCTCGCTTCGGGCAACCGCGGGCTGATATCGAAGCTGGCTTCGCCGAACTGCTGCAGCTCGACGCCCCGCCGGATGAGCCGGTCTTAGGGCGCCGGCGCCGGGGGTCGTCATGATGGGCCGGCGCTCCCCGGGCGGGGGTGTACCGGCCGGCTACCCGGTCGGGTGGTCGACCGGGGTGACGTCCTCGCAGGTAGGGGCGACATCGGGTGCGCCAGGGGTGCCGACTCGTGACGATTCGTCTCGTCTCTCCAATTCGGCTGGGCGTCGGGTCGGGCGGCGCCGGTTGGCGGTGATTCGTGACGGGCTGTCGGACCGGGACTGGGCCATTCTTGGCACCGTGGCCGCTCACCGCTTCCTGACCACCAAGCAGGTTCAGGCCTTCCATTTCACCGGCCACGCCAGCGACCTATCGGCGGCCCGTGTCTGTCGGCGCGTGCTGGAGCGGCTGCGCCGTGATCGCCTGCTGGGCACCCTCCAGCGTCGGGTCGGGGGCGTCCGCGCCGGCTCGGCCTCCTTCGTCTGGCACCTCGATACCGTCGGCGACCGACTGCTCCGGGAAACGTCCCGCCCTGGCCCGCGGCGGCGTAGCTTCGAACCGTCACTGCACTTCTTGCAGCACACCCTGGCTGTGGCCGACCTGCATCTGCGGCTGCGGCAAACCGCCGCCACCGGGACGATCGAGCTGCTACGGGTGCAGACCGAACCGGCCTGCCATCGCCGTTATTCCCACCTCGGCGGTGGTCTGAGCACTCTGAAACCGGACCTGTATGCCGTCACGGCAGCCGGCGACTTTGAGGACAGTTGGTTCTTCGAGGTCGACCTTGGCACCGAGAGCCTGCCGCGACTGCTGGGCAAGTGCGCCGAGTACGAGGCCTACCGCCGTAGCGGCGTCGAGCAGCAGGCCAGTGGGGTCTTTCCGCTCGTGGTCTGGCTGATCACCGCGGCGCGCCGGCGTGCTGCCCTCTGTGCCGCCATTGCTAAGGACCCGGGGCTGCCGGACGAGTTGTTCCGGGTGCTCGCGCCGAACGACCTACCCGCCCTGGTGGCCGGAGGCGCCCCATGAGCGGCCTGCCCCGGAACCAGGTGCTGGTCGGCGACGCCCTCGCCCGCCTGCGCACCTTGCCGAGTGGGAACGTCGACATGGTCCTGACCAGCCCGCCGTACTTCCGGCTGCGCGACTACGGCGCTCCCGGGCAACTCGGCCTTGAACCGCACGTTGATGACTGGGTGGCGGCCCTGACAGCGGTGGCGCGCGAACTCCGGCGTGTCCTGGTGCCGACCGGCACCGTCTGGCTGAATGTCGGCGACACCTACGCCACGCACATCCGCCAAGGGGCACCTGCCAAGAGTTTGGCCTTAGCGCCGGAACGGCTGGTGCTGGCCCTGCAGGCCGAAGGCTGGATCGTGCGCAACAAGGTCGTCTGGGCCAAGACCAACCCGATGCCCACCAGCGTCCGTGACCGGCTGTCCTGCACCTACGAAGTCATCTACGTCCTGACCCGGGCGCCGCGCTACTTCTTCGACCTCGACGCCGTCCGCGTGCCGCACCGCTCCCGCCCGACGAGCCAATCACGGGCGGCGGCGCGTCGGCCCCGCGACGCCTGGCGCGGCCCCAATGGGGACGACGCCGCCGGTCTCGCCGCGATGAAGGCCGCCGGCCGAATCGGGCACCCGCTCGGCAAGAACCCCGGCGATGTCTGGCAGCTGGCCACCAGCAGTTTCCGCAGCGACCACCACGCCACCTACCCGGTTGCGCTCGCCGCCCGGGCCATTGAGGCGGGGTGCCCGGAAGCCCGCTGCCTACGCTGCCGCGCGCCGTGGCGCCGCCGGACCATTCGAGCCCTCGGCGGCACCGCCACCCGGGCGGCCTTAGGACCGGACTGCAGCTGCGGCGCCGCACAGGAGCCGGGCCTGGTGCTCGACCCCTTCCTCGGCAGTGGCAGCACCGCGGTGGCCGCCGAGCAGCTCCAGCGCGACTGGCTCGGCATCGAACTGAGCGCGGACTTCGCCGCCCTGGCGGAAGCTCGGATCTGCGACGCCCGGGCCGGGCCTCAGCGGCCGACCGGCTAGTCCGGCTGCCTCGTCGGTGCCCTGCGACCGCAGTGAGCGTCATCCCGACGTTCACCGGCCGCACCAACACCGAGGAGGTAGCCATGTCCACTCCGGACGAACCGACCAGCAAGGGTGGCGGCGTCAAGACGCTGGCCATCCGGCTGGAACCGGAAATGCACGCCCAGCTGAGCCTGATCGCCCAGCTGCGCGGCAGCACCATCACCGACGAGTTCCGGGCCGCCCTGGTCGCCCATATCGAGGCCGCCAAGTCCGCTCCGGAACTCGCCAGCAAGGCCGACACAGCGCTGGCCGACATCGAACGCGAGGCCACCTTGCGCCGCGAGGCGATCGCCGCCCTGTTCGCGGCTGACGCGCCGCCCAAGGGCGCGCCGCGGGGCAGTCGCAAGGCCGGTGGTGATGGCGTCGGCTGAGTCCTGACCACGCCCGGTCAGCTCGGTGTTCCCCTCTTATCAGGGGAACGGACGGCGGGAGCAGCAGTTCGAGGTTCGCCTCACTGCCTGCTCCTGCCGTCCACTCATCAACTACACACGAAAGGAGGTGACAATGTCCCATGAACACCCTTCAGCCCATAGTGAGCACGACGCCAATTCGGAGCGCCTGTCGACGCCGAGCCCGCGCATCTACGTGGCCTCGCTGGCCGACTACAACGCCGGCCGCCTGCACGGCGTCTGGCTGGAGGCCGCCCGCAACCCCGCCGAACTCCAGGCCGACATCCAGGCCATGTTGGCGGCCTCACCTGAATTCGGCGCCGAAGAGTACGCCATCCATGACTCCGACGGCTTCGGCGACGCCCGCCTCGACGAGTTCGATTCGCTGGAACTGGTCAGCCGCATCGCCCGCGGCATCGCGGCGCACGGCCTGGCGTTCGCCGCTTGGGCCGGCATTCAAGCCGGCGACGAGACGGCCCTGGACCGCTTCGAGGAGGCTTACCTGGGCCACTACGACTCCGAACAGGCCTACGCCGAGCAGCTCATCGACGACCTCGGCTACCAGCAGCTCCTCGACAACTCCGTCCCCGCCTCGCTGCGTCCCTACGCGCGGATTGATACCGAGGCACTGGCCCGGGACATGCAGCTCGACGGCGACCTGCACTTCTATCCTGCCGACGACGGCGGGGTCTGGATATTTGATGGGCGGGTGTAGTTCGTTTCTCAGAGAAATCGGTTTGTCGCCGCACAATCGGGAGTGACCGAGGAAATCCTCGCCTGTTATTCTATTTCGCCGTTGTGGAAATGTCTGAAATCGTTGAATGAATTGAACGGGAGAAATATAATAAGAATAGAAATTGGAGAGGAAATAATATGAACCCCGAACAAGCAGTGAAATTAGCGCAGACCATCCGCACGCGACGCGGCGAGCTTGGCTTGTCGGCCAGTGAAGTCGCCCGCCGCGCCCAGGTCGCCAAGGCCACCGTCACCCGGCTCGAACTGGGTGATATTCCCCAACCCCGGCCCGACAATCTGCGCGCCATCGCCGCCGCCTTGGAGCTGCCGGTCGCCGATCTGTTTGCCGCCGCCGACTGGATACCCGAAGGCGAACTGCCCACCCTGACCCCGTACCTGCGCACCAAATACAAAGCCATGCCCGCCGACGCCGTTCGGGAGATCGAACAGCACTTCGCCGCCGTCGCCCAGCGCCACGGCCTCACGCTCGATCACCCCACCGGCCCCGCACCCGGGCAAGACGAATAACTAACGATTCACCGTGAAAGGAGACGCCATGACCCACCGCACCACTACCCACTACGAGAACCGCAGCATCCTGGCCTCCTTGCGCACGGTAATTCCCGCCCGCGACCACATCACCTTCGCCGAAGCCCTGCGCATTGCCGAGCTGCACGCCAACCGCCTGCTGGAACTGCACCGCATCAGCGACGGGCCAACCCCGAGCGACCTGATCACTGAGCTGCCGAAACTCCAGATTGAGTACGTCGAGGCGCCGGTGTCTGGTGCCAGCTTTTGGAACGGCCACGCCTGGATCATCCAACTCAACCGCGCCGAAAGCGCTACCCGCCAACGCTTCACGCTGGCCCACGAGTACAAGCACATCATCGACCACGGTGCCGCCGCCCGGCTCTACAGTGGCTCTGCCAGCAGCTCCGCGGCCGAGCAAGCCGAGCAGGCCGCCGACTACTTCGCGGGCTGCCTGTTGGTGCCGCGCCGCCTCCTCAAGCGCGCCTGGGGCAACGGCCTGCAGCGTCCGCGCGAGCTGGCTCGCCACTTCCAGGTATCCGAACAAGCCATTGGGGTGCGCCTGGCCCAGACCGGCCTGGTCGAGCGCACGGCCCGCTGCCGCCTATCTCGCCGCGCCTCCACTGCCGCCCCGATCCGCTACTACCGGGCTGCGCCCGCCCTGCAAGGAGTGTTGTCATGAAACCTGACCTGTCTGTAGACGACCTGGCGCCGCCCAAGCAGGCCGTGCTGTACCTGCGCGTTTCCAGTAAGCGCCAAACGGAAACCGCCCGCGATATCGACAAGGACGGCAATTCCATCGCCACCCAGCGCGAGCTGTGCGACCAGAAGGCGCAAAGTATGGGCGTGCTGGTGGCCGAAGAATTCGTCGAGCCTGGCGTGTCGGCCCAGACCATCGAGAAGCGGCCGGTTTTCCAGCAGATGCTGCGCTACCTGACGGACCACCGCGAGGTCGGCTACGTCATCGTCTACGCCCGCTCACGGGCCTTCCGCAACTTCGTGGACGCCGCCATCACCAAGCGCCACCTCGACAAGCTCGGCGTCAGGCTGCTCTCTGCCCGCGAGGACTTCGGCGAAGGCACCTACGCCGAAGCCATGGAAGCCGTCACCGACATCATGAACCAGGTCCAAAACCAGCTCAGCGGCGAGGACATCCGGGTCAAGATGCGCCACAAGGCGCTTAACGGCGGCACCGTCACCCGCGCCAAGCTGGGCTACCTCAATGTCCGGCAGGAGTTTGAGGGTCACCTGATCAACACCGTTGCGCTTGATGAACGCCGAGCGCCACTCATCCTGCAGGCCTTCGAGCTCTACGCCACCGGTGATTACACCCTGGAACGGCTCCACGACCAGATGGCCGACCTTGGCCTGACAATCCGCCCGTCGGCCCGCTGGCCGGAGCAGCCGGTCTCCGTCAGCAAGCTGCACCGCATGCTGAGCGATCCATACTACGTCGGCTTCGTCACCTACAAGGGCGAGATCTATCCAGGGCGGCACGAGCCGATCGTCGGCCAGGAGCTGTTCGACCGGGTCCAGGACGTGCTTGAAGCCCGCAGCGCCCGGGGCAACCGCGACCGGGTTCACCAGCACTACCTCAAGGGCATGCTGTTCTGTGACCGCTGTCGACGGGCTGGCCGCACCTCGCGCCTGGTCTACAACTCGGTGCGAGGCAACAACGGCACCCGCTACGCCTACTTCGTATGCCGGGGGCGGCAAGATGGCCACTGCGACGTGCCGCACCTGGCCGTCGAGCTGGTCGAGGACGCCATCGTCGATCACTACCGCGGACTCCGGCTCCCTAAAGATTTCGCCGCGGAGGTCCGGCACCGACTGGAGGCGGCGATGGCCGATGAACAGGGCAGCGTCCGCGCCCTGCATGCGCAGCTGACGCGGCAGCTCAAGGAACTCGACGTCAAGGAGGAGCGCCTACTCGACCTGGCCGCGGACGGCACCCTCCCCCAGGCGAAGATCCGTGCCCGACTCCACCAGCTCCGCCTGGAGCGCACGCGCATCGAGGACGGGCTCACCCACACCGGTGAGGAGCTGGCCGTCGGGGGTCAGGTCCTCCTCCAGGCACTTAACCTTGTCGCCGACCCGCAGACGC
>SWCF01004268.1_pt1 | contig 25267 bp, 26 predicted proteins | sample 4690081 | NCBI WGS metagenome assembly SWCF01 (sample SAMN10267280, study PRJNA491770) | bioreactor metagenome | isolation source: DHS bioreactor inoculated with | place: Japan: off Shimokita Peninsula
TGCAGCGCAGTCGAGTTCATGCAACCGGAAGGTCGACGAGCTCGGCCAGGCGGGCCCGGTGCCGGGACGGGACGCCGAGCGCGAGCTGATCGGCCTTGGCCCGCTTGAGGTAGAGGTGCGCCGGGTACTCCCAGGTCATTCCGATGCCGCCGTGCAACTGGATGCACTCCTCGGCGGCGTGCACCGCGACGTCGCTGCAGTACGACTGGGCGACGGCGGTCGCGATCGCGGTGTCGTCGTCGCCGCGCGCGTACGCGTCGGCTGCGTACCGGGCGGCCGACTGCGCCGCGCCCACCTCGAGCCACAGGTCGGCGAGCCGGTGCTTGATCGCCTGGTACGAGCCGACGGCGCGACCGAACTGGCGGCGCTCCTTGACGTAGGCGACGGTCGTCTCGAGGCACCACTGGGCCACCCCGAGCTGCTCGGAGGCGAGCAGCACCGCCCCGCACCGGAGCGCCTCGGCCACCGCCGCTGCCGCGTCGCCGTCGTCGACGCGGGTGGAGGCGGCCCCGGTGAACTCGATGTCGGCGATCGGCCGGGTCATGTCCAGGGACAGCACGGGGGTCACGGTGACGCCGGCGGCGTCCGACCGGACGGTGTGCAGTTCGAGGCCGTCGGTGCCCGCGACGGGGACGACGAGCACGTCGGCCTCGTGTGCTCCGGCAACGCTGGTGACCCGGCCGGTCAGGCCGTCGCCGGTGCGACGCACCCCGGTGATCGCGGCGTCCGGCCCCGTCGACAGCGGGACCGCGAGGGCGCCGGTGACGGCACCGGCCGCCAGGTCCGGCACGGTCCCGGTGTCGCCGGCACGCAGCAGCGCGACGGTGGCGAGCACCGCGCTCGACAGATACGGCACCGGGGCGGCGGCCCGGCCGATCTCCTCCATGACGACCGCGGCCTCGCGGGTGCTCGCGCCGGCGCCGCCGAGAGATTCGGGGACCAGCAGTCCGGCCAGTCCGAGTTCGGCGGCCACGGTCTTCCACACGCCCGAGAAGTCAGCGGGCGCAGCGTCGTACGCGGTCGTCACGACGGACGCAGGGCAGCGTTCGGTGAGCATGCGACGGACGCTGTCGCGCAGGGCGTCCTCGGTGTCGGAGTACAGCAGGTCGGTCATCGCGCCATGTCCTTCCACGGAATGTCCTTGTCCACACGGTGTTCCGGCGGCAGCCCGAGCACCCGCTCGGCGACGACGTTGCGCAGGATCTCCGACGTGCCGCCCTCGATCGAGTTGCCTTTGGCGCGCAGGTACCGGTATCCGGGTTCGCGGCCGGTGAAGTCCACCGATTCGGGCCGGCGCAGGGTCCAGTCGTCGTAGCGCAGGCCCTGCTCGCCGTGCAGTTCCACCTCGAAGCCCGAGATCGTCTGGGCGAGGCGGGCGAATGCGAGTTTCATACCGGAGCCCTCCGGGCCGGGCTGACCCGCGGCGAGCTGCTGGCGCAGGCGTTCCCCGGTCAACCGGGTCACCTCGGCCTCGACCCACAGCCGCATCAGCTCGTCGTGCCGCGCCGGGTCGCGCACCTCGGGACGCTCGCGCCAGGCCTCGGCGACCTTGCCGATCATGCCGCCCTCGCGGGGCGCGCCGGAGCCGATCGCGACGCGTTCGTTGTTCAGGGTGGTCGTGGCGACGCGCCAGCCCTGCCCTTCGTCGCCGAGCCGGTCGGCGTCGGGTACCCGCACTCCGGTGAGGAACACCTCGTTGAACTCGGCCTCACCGGTGATCTGCCGCAGCGGCCGCACGTCGATGCCGGGATCGCTCATGTCGAGCAGGAAGTACGTCAGCCCTGCGTGTTTGGGAACGGACGGATCGGTGCGGGCCACCAGGATCGCCATTTGTGCGTTTTGTGCGCCCGAGGTCCACACCTTCTGGCCGTCGACGATCCAGTCGTCACCGTCGCGGACGGCGCGGGTCGCGACGGCGGCCAGGTCGGAGCCTGCGCCGGGCTCGCTGAACAGCTGGCAGTAGATGTGCTGTCCGGTGTAGATCGGGCGCAGGAACCGGCTCTTCTGCTCCTCGGTGCCGAAGGCGGCAATGGTGGGGGCGGCCATCCCCAGGCCGATGCCGTTGCGGCCGGCGGCGGGCCGGGGCGCGCCGGCGGCGGCCAGTTCGGCCTCGACCTGCGCCTGGTGGCTCTGCGGCAGGCCGAGCCCGCCGTGGCCGGGCGGGAAGTGCACCCAGGCGAGGCCGGCGTCGAATCGTGCGCCGAGGAAGTCCTCGGGCCGAATTGTGCTCGGATCATGTTCGGACAGAAGCGTCTTCACACGCGCGGAGAGGTCGCGTGCGGTCGTCTGCTCGTCGGGGGACATCGTCGTCTCCTGCGTGTCGAGGGGTCGGGGCGTCAGATGCCGGCGTCGTCGGCGATCTCGCGGGCCTTGTGAACCAGGGCGTCGATGCGTTCGATCGTGGGAGTGCCGGCCGCGGCCTTGTTCTGCGGTTCGTCGAGCGCGCGGCGCATCACGCCTTCCGCGATCACCGCCACCTTCCACAATCCGAGCGCGTGCCAGAACTGCAGTGCCGCCGGGTCGCGGCCCGTCTCGTCCAGGTAGACGGCGGCGAGTTCGGCGCGGCTGGGGAAACCCTCGAGGGTGGAGGCGGGAAAGTCGCCGCCGGTGTCCTCCCCGGGCTCGGGCCAGTAGGCGAACAGCGACCCGACGTCGGCGAGCGGGTCGCCGACGGTGGACAGCTCCCAGTCCAGCGCCGCGACGACGTCACCGCTGTCGTACGAGGTGATGACGTTGCGCAAATGGAAATCGCCGTGCACCAGGGTGGTTTCGTGCTGCGGAGGCACCGCGGCCAGGAGCCGGCGGGTCAGGTCGTCGAGTTCGGGCAGCTCGCGGGTCTTCGACTTCTCCCACTGGCCGGCCCAGCGGTGCAGCTGCCGCTCGGCATACGGCTTGGGGCGGGCCAGGGCGGCGAGGCCCGTGCTGTCGAGGTCCACGGCATGGATGCGGCCGAGCGTCCGCGCGAGCGACAGCCCGATCCGGCGGCGGCGCTCCGGCGTCAGGGACTCCGCGACGGACATCCGGTCCACCACCTGTCCGTCGACGTACTCCATGAGCACCATCGGCACGTCGCTGATCGCCGGATCGTCGGTGAGTCCGAACACTGTCGGTGTCGGCACGTCGGTGGACTCGAGCGCCGAGAGGATGCGGGCCTCGCGCGCGACGTCGTGTGCGGACGCCAGCAGATGTCCGAGCGGTGGTCGCCGCAGCACCCACCGGCGCCCGTCGCCGTCCTGCACGAGGTAGGTCAGGTTCGACTGGCCGAGGCCGATGCGATCGAAGGTCAGCGGTGCGGTGTGCTCGATGCCGAGATCGCCCAGCCAGCGCAGGATCGCGTCCGGGTCGATGCCGACGGTTTCACGCAGTGGCATGGGCGCTCCCGGGCAGGGCGGCGAACTCGGGGGCGCGCCGCTCGAGGTGGCTGGCGACGCCCTCGGCGACGTCGGGGCCGCGGAAGGCCTCGACCATCAGGCGGTCCGCGGCGGCCACGGCGTCGGGGTAGGACCGGTCGGCGTCGGCGCGCAGCTGCGTCTTGATCGTCGCCATCGATCGCGGTGAGCAGCGGACGGCGAGGTCGGTCGCGTAGGCGACGGCGGCGTCGACGACGTCGCCGGTGGTGACGAGGTGATCGAGCAGGCCGATCCGGTGGGCCTCGCCGGCGTCGATCATGCGGCTCGACAGCAGCAGGTCCGCGGCGCGGCTGTGGCCGACGACGCGGGGCAGCAGCCAGGTGACGCCGTATTCGGCGATGAGTCCGCGGCGCGCGAACGCGGTGGTGAAGCGGGTGGTCGCGTCGCCGAAGCGGACGTCGCAGTAGAGGGCCTCGACCAGGCCGAGTCCCGCGACGGGGCCGCGGATCGCGGCGACGATCGGCTTGCGGACGCGCAGCGGGAAGTCGCGCGGGCGCGGGCGCACCAGGTCGTCGTCCGTGGCGTCGGCGACGTGGCGCAGGTCGTCGAGGTCGGCACCGGAGCAGAATCCGCGGCCGGCGCCGGTGACGACGACGGCCCGGACCTGCGGGTCGTCGTCCGCCTGCTCGAGCAGGTCGAAGTAGCGGTCCTCGAGGGCGTTGCTCCAGGCGTTGAGCTTGGCCGGCCGGTTGAGGGTGAGCAGGACGACCGGTCCGCGCCGCTCGGCGAGGACCAGGTCGTCGGTGGTGGCCACGCCGCGGGTCGTCGCGGCGGGTGCGTCGGTCATCCGGTGCTCCTTCACAGCAGGGAGTCACATAACTTGACGTCAGATTCAAGTTGCTGAGCGCTTGCATAGTGTGCGCCGGGGACGGTGTGATGTCAATCGCTTCCGGCAGCCCCGTGTGACCGGGAACCCGGGTCAGGACCCGACGCTGCGGCGCGGCGCGTGGACGGCGAGGACGGCCGTGTCGTCCTCCACCCCGGTGCCCAGGGTGTCGAGGAGGTCGCGGACGGCGGCGACGGCCTCCGCGGCGGTGACCGGACCCAGCCTCCGGGCGAAGTCGAGCAGAGCCTGCTCGCCGAAGCGCTCGTCGGCGCCCGGAGCGGTGCGGGCCTCGGTGAGACCGTCGGTGTAGAGCACCAGGGTGTCGCCGGGATCCAGCCGGACGACGGCGCTGGCGATGTGGGCCCGCGGCAGCAACCCGATGAGCTGTCCACCCGGAATGTGCACGTAGTCGGCGCTGCCATCGGCGCGCAGCAGCAGAGCCGGCGGGTGCCCACCCGACGCCAGCGTGACGCGGAAGCTGCCCGGCGACGCGTCGGGGGTGAGCATCCCGAACACGACGGTGCAGAACCGCGGATCGTGCATGCGGTACCGATCGACGAGGACGGTGTTCAGGTCGGCCAGGACCGCCGACGGGCCGGAGGCGTAGACGGCCGCGGCACGCACGGTGTAGCGCGCGACGGAGGTCATCACCGCCGCGGCCGCCCCCTTACCGCACACGTCGCCGAGGAACAGGCCCCAGGTGCCGGCACCGAGCGGGAACAGGTCGTAGAAGTCGCCGCCGACCTCGTCCGGAGAGGCGATGTGGTAGTGCGCGGCGACATCGAGACCGGGCACCTCGGGCAGGTCGGGTGGCAGCAACGTCGCCTGGAGGGTGCGGGTCAGCCGCTGCAGGCGTCGTCGTTCGTCCTCGGCCTCCCGGCGAGCGCGCAGCAGTTCGGTCTCGTACGCCCGGCGCTCCCGGGCGTCGAAGACGGTGGTGCGGATCAGCAGGGGCTGCCCGCCGCTGTCGTACCGGACCACCGACGTGACCAGGACGGGCAGGCGGGTGCCGTCGGCCGCCCTCAATTCCAGTGCGATGCCGCTGATTTCCCCCTGCATGCGCAGCAGCGGGGCGAAGTGGGTCTCGTGGTAGAGGCGGCCACCGACCGTGAGCAGGTCGGAGAAGTACCGCCGGCCCACCACGTCGTCGCGCCGGAGTCCCAGCCACTGCAGCAGAGTCGCGTTGATCTTCGCGATCCGCCCGTCCGGCAGGGTGGACAGGTAGCCGCAGGGCGCGTTCTCGTACAGGCTCTCGGCGCTGTCCTCGGCCAGCGCGGCGCGCATCTCGCGATCCTCGCCCGCCGTCGCCCCGGCGCCCAGGTTCCGGCCGTCGTCCGTCTCCCGGGCCGGGATCATCAGCCCACCGAACCAGCGAAGGCGGCGATCGTGGCCACGGTCTCGTCCGGGGCACTGAGCTGCGGGCAGTGCCCCGTGGCGTCCAACGTCACCAACTGGCTTCCCGGAATCTGCGCGTGGACGAACGCACCCACCTCCGGCGGGGCGATCGCGTCGCGGGAGCACTGGGCCACCACGGTCGGAACACTCACGTTCGCCAGGTCCGCCCGGTTGTCGGAGAGGAAGGTCACGCGGGCGAAGACCCGGGCGATGGCCGGATCGGTGCGGCAGAAGGCGGCGGTCAGTTCCTCGCCGAGTTCGGGACGTTCCGGATTGCCCATGATGGCGGGCGCCATCGCACCCGACCAGCCCAGGTAGTTCGCCTCCAGCGACTCGAGCAGCTCGTCGATGTCGGCGACGCTGAACCCGCCCCGATATCCGGTGGACGGATCGTCGACGAAGCACGGCGACGGGGCGAGCAGCACCAGCCCGGCGAACGCGCCGGGGTCGCGCGCGGCGGCGAGCACCCCCATCATCGCGCTCACCGAATGCCCGACGAAGACGACCGGTCCGAGATCCAGCGTCCGGCACACCGCCAGCACGTCGTCGGCGTAGCCGTCGAGATCCGAGTACCGCTCCGCGCTCCACGCCGACAGATCCGATCGGCCCGCGCCCACGTGGTCGAACAGCACCACGGTGAAGTCGCGTTCCAAGGCCGGCACCACCAGTCGCCACAGGTTCTGGTCGCAACCGAACCCGTGTGCCAGCACCACGACGGGCGCGCCGGCCCGGCCGGTGACGCGTACGTGGTTTCTGGTGAGGACATTCACGGGCCTCATACTCGCACGGTCGCCGAGATCCCATCCCCGTGGACGGCGTTCCGGAACTTTCGGCCCGCCCGGCACGGCACGCACCGATCGGTGCGCGGGGCGGGTAGGCATGAAGGATCCGCACACACGACTTTCCACCGAGAGCAGAGCGCGATGGCCCAGTCGAATGCCGCGAGCGAGCCGATCGGGATCGACGCCGCGCGCGTCACCGCGTGGTTCGTCGAGAACCTCCCGGCGGTCGCACCGCCGCTGCACTTCGAACTGATCACCGGAGGCCGGTCCAATCTGACCTACCGGGTCCGTGACGACGCGGGGACGCGGTGGGTCCTGCGCCGGCCGCCGACCGGGACGCTGCTCTCCTCCGCCCACGACGTCGTGCGGGAGTGGCGCATCCTCGACCTGCTCGCCGGCGGCCCGGTGCCGGTACCGCCGGTACTGGGCTACTGCACCGACCACGCGGTGACGGGCGCGGACTTCTACGTCATGACGCATGTCGACGGCATCGTCCTCGACGATGCCGAGACGGTCGCCGCGCTCCCCCGGCAGCACCGGCGGGCCGCCTCCTACAGCATCGTGGACACCCTCGCGAAGATCCACGCGGTGGACACCACGACCGGACCGCCGGCGCAGATGCGCAGACCCGGCAGCTACCTCGAGCGCCAGTTGCGGCGCTGGAGCCGTCAGCTCGCCGACGGCGGTGTCGGTCCCGGTCCCGTGTGGGACGTCCACGACCTCCTGGCCCGGAACCTGCCCGCCGAACGGTGGACCGGGTTGGTGCACGGCGACTTCCGGCCGGGCAACCTGCTGATCGGGCCCGACGGTGAGGTCCGGGCGGTTCTCGACTGGGAACTGTGGACCGTCGGCGACGTCATGGCCGACCTCGGGTGGCTCACCGCCACCTGGGCCTCGGCCGACGTGATCGGCTGGGCACCCGATCCCGCCGAGGGTTTCCTCGACGTCGACACGGTCGCCGCGCGGTATGCCGACACGACCGGACGCGATCTCGACGACCTGCGCTACCACCAGGCCTTCGCGCTGTGGAAGCTCGCCGCCATTGCGGAGGGTGTGGCGGCGAGGTTCCGCGCCGGGACGATGGGCGGTCAGGACATCGACGTCGACGCCCTCGCCCGGCGGCCGGCGCAGCTGGCCGAGATGGCCCGCGAGGCCCTCGCCGGACGGTCCTAGCTGTACGGGGTCAGGACGTTGGTTGCAGTCGGCTGATCGGGGGGTTGCCTCCGAGGGCTGAGTGGCGTCGTCCAGTGTTGTAGTGCTCGAGCCAGGGGTCAAGTGCTGCGGTGCGGTCGTCGTTCGAGGTGAACGGTTGCCGGTAGGCCCATTCGGTTTGCAGGGTCCGGTTGAACCTCTCCACCTTGCCGTTCTGCCACGGGCAGTGCGGTTTGATGAACTTCTGCCGGATGCCGTGCGCGCCGCAGACGCCGCGCAGCGACCATCGGTAGGCCCAGGCGTTGTCGGTGATCAGCCGCTCGATGCGGGGGATGCCGTGCGCGGCGAAGTAGCCGATGGCGCGTTCGAGGAACGCGGCGCAGGTCGGGCCCTTCTCGTCGGGGAGGACCTCGGAGTATGCGAGCCGGGAGTGGTCGTCGACGACGGAGTGCACGTAGTCGTAGCCGACGACGGTCTGTTTCCGGGCGGCTGTGGAGCCCATCGCTCTGCCGTGCGCCTTCCACCCGCCGCCGTCGGGGATGCGACCGAGCTTCTTCACGTCCATGTGCACCAGCTCGCCGGGCTGCTCGCGTTCATAGCGGACCGCTGTGGTCTTCGACGCGCGGATCCGCTCCCCGGTCATCGGGTCCAGATCGACCAGACGAGGCAGCCCGGACCGGGCGATGATGCGCGACACCGTCCGCGCCGGCACCCCGGTGCGGGCCGCGACCTCGTCACGGCCGACTCGTTCCTTCTTCCGGATCGCGACCACCGCCGCGGCCCTGGCATCGGGGGTGCGGTTGGCGACGTGGTGAGGCCGCGAGGAGCGATCGTAGAGACCGGCTTCACCCTCGGCGCGGTAGCGGTCCAGCCACCGCTTCACGCAGCGTCGGGACACGCCCATTGCCGCGGCGATATGCGCCTGCTTCCACCCGGCACCGGCACGATGGACGATGAGCAGCCTGCCGTGCACGGTCAAGCGGGCATTACGGTGGGACACGAGAACCTCCGAGTTCGTGAAGACGTCAGACATCTCCACTAAGCCCGGAGGTTCTCCCCTTTCACAAGACCGGAAACGCCACCAACCTCATGGCCGGGTACATCTAGTACCTGGCATCGAGTTGAGGTACTATATGCAGACTTATCCACAGGGAGCTACCTGCGACCGACCCCAAACGGGGTATGTCACGGGGGTGCCGATTCGGTACCCTCGTGAACCGGCTCAACGGTGCCGCAAATTTTGCGGCACCGTTCGCGCCCGTGACGGCCAGCCGAGCGGAGCGAAAGCGCAGGTCCGACGGTGGTGGCGATTCGACACCACCGTGAACGGTCGCGGTGAGGTCGCAGCGGATGCGGCTTGGTTCGCGGGGGCAACGGCGAAACTCCTGGTCGGACGGTGGTGCCAATTTGCCACCACCGTCACGAGAACCACAACGAGCAGCACAGCGGGCCGAGGTCGCAGGCTGGACGGTGTGGGAAATTTTCCCCGACCGTCGCCCCGCGAGTGTGGTGCCGCCGATTCGACGGAACCACCCCGGCCGGGAGTAAAAGCCCTGGTCGCACGGTTCCGGCAATTTGCCGGAACCGTCACCCCCACCCCGACATGCAGGCGCGCCGGAGCGTATCGCGGTCGCGTGGTGGCGGTGCTCATCGTCGGGTTCCTCCGGTCGTGTGGGCAGGTGTCAGTAGGTAGGTGCGCACCCGTTCCCACGGGAGTCGTCGGCGCGTGCGGTGGCGATGCCGACGCCCGGCCCCGCCCGGCTCGCGGACGGTGGGCCGTAGCGCCGGTACTCGATGGGGGTCACGCCCATGTAGCGGCGGAAGATGCGCGAGGCTTGCCCGCAGTGGTGGCACCAGCCGACCCGTTCGGTGATCGTGCCGATGAGCAGATCGGTTTCGCGGATCAGGCGCGCCATCTCCTGTACGCGCAGGATCGACAGGTACACCGGCGGCGTCACCCCGAACGAGTCCTTGAACACCCGATTGAGCTGACTCGGCGACAGGCAGGCGTGCGCGTCCAGTTCGGTGAGCGGCCACTGCCTGGCGATGTTGCTCTGCATGAGCGCCGCCGTGCGCATAATCTCGCGGCGCACCGGCTTGAACTCCCGCCACCGGGGAGGCGCGACCCGCACGGCCCGCTGCCGAGAGGTCAGCGGCGGCACCTCCACCGGCGCGTGACGAACCAGCGGCGCGATGGCGGCGAGCACCGTGAACAGCAGCGCATACGCACGGAAGTAGCCGCGCGGCGATTGGTCTTCGCCGGTGAGTGTGGCGAGTTCATCGAGGATCGGCCCGAGCCGTTCGGCCTGCGATTCTCCGACGCGCAGCACCTGCACCGGATCGGGATACAGGTGAGTTGCGAGGTCGCGTGCGGCTTCGCCGTCCGCGAGCACGTCGAGGTGCTGCCAGAACAACTGCTCGACCAGTAATCGGTATCCACTGCCACTGTCCTCACCGTGACGGTGCCCTCGGGTTCGTACCCGAACTCGACGTTCGGGGCGACCAGCACCACATCACCCACCGACGCCGACCCGCCCGCATCGGCATCGGCATCGGCATCGGTGAGGATGATCGAGCCGTCGCGCACGACCACGAAGCGCACACAGTCATAGGCGGTCGCCGCCAATATGCGACGGTGACGGATGCTGGTGACATAGACGCAACTCCACGGCTCGACCGGCTGCACTATCGCGGGGTGCGGCGACTGCGGCGTCCTTGTAGGCTCATGACCGGTCGGCGTGGTCGCCGGGCGTTCGAGTAGCAGCGACATGACGACCTCCCTTCTCTGACCACCCCGAGCAACCAGGGGGAAGAACCGGCCTACCAAGCACCGGCGGTCGCGGCGAAGCAGGAGACGAGCAGGCCGGGCGTTTCCCGGTCACTCCGGCACTTTGCCGGGCAGCGCGACCGGCTCGGTCATGGGAGGTCGGTCATGAGCGGGCGCATGTCTCGGTAGCGGCTCGGTGTCACTCCGGTGTGCGCTGTGGATGCTTCTACCGCGCGCGACCGGCTCCGCCACCCCACCCGCTGCCCGGTGGCGGTGACGGTGATGTTCGTCTCGCGTAGGAGCCGCGCCATCTCTTGCACGCGGAGCATCACCAGGTAGGCGGCCGGGGTCTTCCCGAACGTGTCCGTGAACACGCGCACCAGGTGCTTCGGAGAGAGCCGCACCAGGGCTGCCAGTTCCGCGAGCGTCCACGGGTGCGTGATCCGGCTGTGCAGCGCGTCGCGCACCAGCATCGCCTCACGACGCAACGGTTCAGGCACCCGACTTCGAGCGGAGAACGGGCGAGCGCGGGCACGTTGCAGCCGGGTCAGCCGCACCGTCGAGACGCGGATGCACGGCGCGATCACATCGGTGATGAGGAACCAGAGCGCCTGCATCCGATGGAACCGTTCCAGGTACTTGCCCTCGACGGTGAGGGCGACCAGCTCGTCCAGCCACGGCAACAACCGCCCGGCTCGATCCCGGCCCAGGTGCAGTACCTGGGCAGGTTCGGTGTACACCTTTCCCGCGAAGTCGTGGGCGTCGAGGCGGTCGTGCAAGATCGCGGAGTGTTGCCAGAAGAACTGATCCAGCGCCATGTCGGTGTCGATGTAGACCGTCGTATAGGTGACCCGCCCCTCGGGTTCGACGCCGAACAGCACGCTCGGCCCCAGCAGCACCGCGTCGCCAAAGCTGACGGGTTGCTGTCCGAACTCGCTGAACACGATGGCCGTGCCGTCACGGATCACAACGAGCCGGACAACGTTGTACGCCGCCAGGCCCACAGGTCGATGCGTCGTCCGTGTCCGAGCCGACAACGGCGGGGAGATGCGCCTATCCACTCATCGGGTGCTTTTCTGTCAGTTCACTGGGCCATGCGATGAGTTGCGTGCGAGTGTCGTCCTTGGTGGAAGTCTCCGCGACTGCCGCTCCGAAGTCGGCATAACTGATCGCTTGTCGGGTGAACGCAGTCTCGTCTGTGGAAGGGGAGACTCGTTCCCAGCGTGCTGTCGTCGGCCCCTCCGGTTCGTAGACGGGCGGCGGGATCAGATACGCCCATTCTGATCCTGCGTTGCCCGCTTCGAGGTGGTCGCGCAGCATGGCGTGTGCTCTCCCGCGCGGCAGTGTGGGTTCTGGGAACCGGGGGTCTTGCCAGAACCGTCTGTCTCCAGGGAGGCGGAGTGCTCCTGCTCCGCCGACCGTGACGATCCGGGCCGGAGCGCCGTTGGCCTTGGTGCTTGCCTCGATGAGTCGATCATGTACGGCCACGAGTTCGGTCGGGGCGATGTCCTCACGCAGTCGGATCGCGTTCATGACGACGTCGATGCCGTGCATTGCTTGCGTGAGACTGGCGTTCTCAGCGATGTTCACGACCGTGGAGGTCAGCGATGCAGCAGTCTTGGCGAGCCGCGTGGTGTCTGCCGGATCGCGCAGCGCAGCGGTCGCCTCGATGCCTGCGGGGAGATGAGCGAGGATGGCGGCTCCGGTGCGCCCGGTCGCGCCGAGAATCAGGATGCGAGTCATACAGGTACCTCCGAAGCGGGCGTGCGGGTGAGTCGGGCGAACCCGGTGAGGCTGGCGACGGCGAGCACCATGAGCGCGGCGAGACTGACGAGCAGGATCGGGAAGTCCAAGCCCAGGTAGGCAGTGAGTGGGCCGACGCTGGCACCGAGGAACAGCACGAATCCGTTGAGCGCCATCCCACCGGCCCGGTTCGGGGCGGCGGTCTCGCCGAACAGGGTGATCATCGCGGGCACCGCGAGCGCGACCCCAGTGACTCACACGAGACTCGCCAGCGCCGTGCCCGCGAGGGATGCCGAGAGTGCGGCTTCGATCAGCAGCCCAATCGCGGCGAGGGCGAACCCGGCACGTGCAACCCCCGCGCCGCCGAGACGCTTCGCAATAGCGCCCGCGAAGAGGGAGGCGAACATGCCCGGCAGCCCGACGAGGCGGAGCCAGATCACCTGCGATGAGTCCAGGCAGAGGTCGGTCAGGTGCGGGCCGAGGCCGGTGTACATGCCGACGAACGACAACAGCAGCGTTAGGTGCGCGAGGCTCAGTAGCAGCACCGAGGGGCGTGTGGCGACCCTCCCGACTACGGCGAAGCGACGCACCAGGCTCGCATCGTCTCTGCGACTGTGCGGCTCGGTGACGAGCACGGCGACGCCGATCATGCCGAGGCCGAGCATGATGCCGGAGAGGATGAACACCCACTGCCAGCCCAACGTCAGGCTGAGCGCGGAGGCGAGTACTTGGCCTGCGATCCCGGCAACGAGGAATGCCGTCGACATGGCCCCGATCGCCGTTGCCCGACGCTTCAGCGGGGTCGCTTCGGCCAGATACGCGAGCGCAACCGGCGCGAAACTCGACGCCATCACCCCCTGCACCCCGCGCAGCGCAGCAAGCATCGGCACCGTGGAGGCGAAGCCGCAGGCGATGGTCGCGACGGTGAGATACACTAGGCCGATGAGCATGATCCGCTTCCGCCCGTACTGATCGGCCAACGGCCCCCAGATCAGGAACCCGACCGCATAGCACACGCTGAACACCGTCGAGAGCGCGAACGTCACATCAGAGCCGAGTTCCGCACCGATCGGGGCGATCAGCGGGATTGCCGCGTACAACTGCGTGAGCACCAGCAGCGCCGTGACCACGAGCAGCACGACCACGCCGTTCCCTGCCGGGTGCTCGCGCGCCTCGCCTGCTCCCGCTATCTGTTCCGTCGAGTTCGCAGACACCACCACTCCAAATCCAACGTTTCCGTTGGATTTGACTGTAGTAGGCTAACCGCGAAGACGCAACGTGAGCGTTGGGTTTACCGCACGAGACGGGAGGTGGGAACGATGGGCTGGGATGTTGAGGGCAGGAAGCGCCGCATCCTCGACGCGGCGGTGGCCGAGTTCGCCGCGCACGGGCCGCACGGCACGACCATCGAGCGCATCGCCAAGGCCGCCGGGGTGAACAAGGAGCGCGTCTACACGCACTTCGGGGGCAAGGACAGACTTTTCGCCACCGTACTGCGCGAGGAACTGGCGAAGGTAGCCCGCGACGTGCCCGTCGAATCATTCGCAACCGAGGACGTGGGCGACTACGCCGGGCGCGTCTACGACTACCACCGCGAGCACCCCGAACTCGGCAGGCTCATGCGCTGGGAAGGGCTCGTCTTCGACACCGAAGTACCCGACGAGGCCGAGCGGCGCGAATACTACGGATACAAAGTCGCCGCCATGACCGACGGACAGGCCAAGGGCACAGTAACGAGCGACCTCGACGCCGACCACCTGATGTTCCTCGTGCTCTCACTCGCCGGATGGTGGTCAGCGGTACCGCAGGTCGCCCGCATGATCACCGGAGCCGAGAGCGACGCCGAACACGCACGCCGCCGTGCCTCCGTCGTCACCGCTGCCCGAAGACTCATCGGGCAGTAATCAGGTCACGAAGTTCGCCGAGAAGACTAGTCACTTCATCGAACCGAACTCCGAAAGTTCCCTCGAACTTTGTGACGCCAACTCTTGCCAGCGACACTCTGTGCGACGCTCTCGCGCTGACGCTCGGCTCCATCAGTCATCTGCCCCCTATCTCAGTGAGGCACGTATTTTACGGCGGGGCCGTAGTGCGCACCTCTCTCACGAGACGACTCGTGAGGGAGGCCAGAGTGAAGGGTGGAGTGAAGCTGTTCCACGGCAGCGGTGCTGCCGCGCGCGCCTATGTCGAGGCCGACCGCTCCCGCGCTGACGAGTACTACCTCGGCGCAGACCAGGCCGTGGCCGAGTACGCCGTGATCGACGCGACCGGCGAGGTCACCGCTGCTCGGTCGCTGTCGGCGGATGAGTACGAAGCCTGGGTCGATTGGGTGAACCCGGACACCGGGGAGTCGATGGGTACCCCGCGCAAGCCGGGCAAGGTGCGTCGGGGGTCGCCGTTGTTCGCGGAGATGACGATCAACGCGCCGAAGAGCCTGTCGGTCGCCGCCGCACTCCACCCGGACGTGTCCGAGGCGTTGGACGCGACGCAGCGGGATGCGGCGCGGGAGATTCAGCACTTCCTTGGTCAGCATTCGGTCACGTTGGCGGGGCCGCGCGGCGCGCAGGAGGTGCTGCCGGTCGAGCACATGCAGACCGTCGCGATCACGCACAAGACGAGTCGTGCGGGTGATCCGCACCGGCATATCCATTTCCAGATTGGCACGAGGGTGTGGGCGGGCGGGAAGTGGCGGGCGCTGACCACGGCGGCGTTGTTCCAGCAGCAGGGCGCGATCCGTGCTCTCGGTACGGCGGTGATCGCCGCGCACCCCCAGCTCGCCGCCACGCTCTCCGAGCATGGCCTGACCCTCGACCCCGTAAGCGGTGAGGTTGTGGAGTTGGAGCCGTTCAACGCCGTCATGTCGAAGCGGTCGGCGCAGATCAGACGCAACCTGGAACGCATGGAGGCCGAGTGGCAAGCGAAGCATCCCGGCGAGACGCCCGGCCCGGTGTTGACCGCTCGGATGCAGGACGCGGCGTGGGCGTTCCAGCGGCCCGGCAAGAAACCGGCGGACTTGAAGAACGAGCAGTGGTGGCAGCAGGAACTCCGAGACGCCGGCTACCACCCCGAGAGCTTGCAGCACCCCGACACCGTTGCGCCGGCATCGCTGGATGACCTCAGCGTGCAACAGGTCGCCAGTCGTGCGCTGGATCGCTGCGCGGCGGCTGCATCGACCTGGACACCGCACACCGTGCGAGAGCACGTCACCCGCATCACCACCGAGGCAGGCGTGCAAGCGACCCCGGCGGAGTTGCGCGAGTTCATCGACCTCGCCACCGGACTCGCCGCCTCGGATTGTTTCTCGGTGCTGCCGCCGGGCATGGTGCAACCCGAGCACGTCGCCCACCTCACCAGCCTTGGCGTCGTCGCCGCCGAGACCGCACTCCGCGACCAACTCACCGCCGCGACGCCGGAACGGGAGCCGAAGCACCCCGACGTGACCGACGCTGCGCAAGCCGCCGGACTCGACACCGGGCAGACCGTGGCCGCCGCTGCCGTCGCCTCGACCAACCCGCTCGTGATTGTCGAGGGCGCGGCGGGCGCAGGCAAGACCACCATGCTCGGCGTCGCCATCGAGGTTGCAGCCGAGCACGGGCGATCCTCGCGGGTGGTTGCGCCGACGTTGCGTGCGGCGCAGGTCGCCCACGAAGAACTCGGCGTGCCCGCAACCTCCGTCGCGGCGCTCGTGTATGCGCATGGGTGGCGGTGGAACGAGGACGGCGTATGGACACGCCTCGCACCCGGCGACACCGACCCTGCAACCGGGAACATCTACACCGGCCCACCAAACGACGCCGTGCTGTCGCGGGGTGAGCGGGTGATCGTGGACGAAGCGGGGATGCTCGACCAGGACACCGCCCTCGCTCTGCTGACCGTCACCGCCGAGGCAGGCGCGTCGGTCGCGTTCGTGGGCGACCGGGCGCAGCTCCCGGCGGTCGGGCGCGGCGGGGTGCTCGACATGGCCGCCCAGATTCGTGGCCGTACCTACGACATGACCGAACTCCACAGGTTCACCGATGCCGAGTATGCGGCGTTGACGTTGGTCATGCGTGACCGGGAGCACCCCGGCGACGTGTTCGACCGACTCGCCACGATGGGCCTCGTGACCTTGCATGCCGACGAGGAAGCGGCCCGCGAGCACATCACCGCCCACGCCCACGACGGCGAAGCGATCACCGTCGCCACCAACGACGAGGCCACCGAGCTGAACGAGCACATCCGCGCCGGGCGGGTCGAGCGCGGCGAGGTCGACGACACTATGACGACGACCGGCAGCGACGGGCTGAGCATCGGCGCTGGCGACCTGATCCAGACCCGGAAGAACAGCAGCGACCTCGGCGTGGCAAACCGGCAGCAATGGATCGTGCAGCATGTGACCGACGAGGGCAGCGTCTACGCCCGCGAAGTCAGCGGCGGAGGCAAGCACAGCCGCACCGTCGCCCTCCCCGCCGAGTACGTGAGCGAGTGGGCGCACCTGTCGTATGCCGCGACCGCCTACGGCGTCCAAGGCGCAACCGTCGATGCCTCCCACACGGCCTTGTCGGAGGCGACGAGCGCGGCAGGCGTCTACGTCGGCATGACGAGAGGCCGCCAACAGAACCAACTCCACGTCGTCGCCGCTGATATGGCGGATGCGCGGGCGCGGTTCGTTGAGGCGATGGAACGCGACCCGGCAGACCGTGGCCTCGACCACGCCACCGCCCAAGCCATCGACGCCGTGCAAGGCCTCGTCAGCGATGGCCCCGTGCAGCTCATCACCGAAGAACTCGCCCGCCTCACCGCCGAAGCCGAACGAGCCGAACGTGCGGCGGAACGCTGGGAGCAGACCGCTGCCAGGTTCGACGCCCAGCGCGCAACACACAAGACCGAGGACGACGAGCACGCCGACGTGCTCCGCCACGCCGAGGACGAGGCGGCGCGCATCCGTGCCGAAATCGCGGAACCGTTGACGGTGCAGGCCGAGGCAGACGGCACCACCTATCTCGATGCTGTCGAGCGCGAGGCCGCCGCAAGCAGCCGACTCGCCACCGTCGGCAGGCTCGGCAGGCGCAAGGCCCGCGCGGAGCACCGCCAGACGAGCGAGCACACCCGGACGGTTCGGGCACGGGTGCGCGAAACATGGGGCGAACCACCCCGCACCACCGACACCCTGCCCGAGTGGGCGGCACGACAGGCCGAGCGTCGCGCCGAGGCCGATCCCCGCGTGATCGACGCCGCCCAGCACGTCGAGGCCGCGCGAGCCGACCGTGACGAGTTGCGGCAGCGGCACGAGCAGGAACGCCGGGCGTTGCTGGTCAGCGAGTACGGGCCGCAGGCGGTGATGCGCCACCGGGTCGGGATGCGACTGCCGAACCCAGCACAGCAAGCAGGACAGGCGCACCAGCAAGCCACCGCGCTCCGAGCCGAGGCCGACTACCTCCGCGCGCTACCGATCCGCGACGCCGCCGCACGGATCGAAACCACCCGCGCCGAGCACGAAGCAAGGCAGCAAGCACTCGCCGAACGCGAACGGCAACTCCGCGAGCCGACCGAACGCGACCCGCGGCGCAACGACCCGCGACATGACGGGCCAGCACGCGGCCTATGAGCATCAGCAGCACGTCGCGTCGGCGTGACGTTCACAGCAGCCCCGCAACCCGAGCCACAGACGCCCAGCGCGATTGTCGGCCGTTCGACGTACACTTGAATACATGACACCCGACACCGCAACTCTGATCCGAGACGGCCTCGCGCTCGACGCCGATCAGCGCGCGGTCGTCGCTAACGCCCTGCTCGAAAGCCTCCATGATGCAGACGACGAGAGCGAGGTCGATGCAGCCTGGCGTGCCGAGGCTACCCGGCGACTGGCCGAGGTGCGTGAGGGTGCGGTCGATCTGGTGGATGCCGACGAGCACTACGAGCGTTTGCGCGCCTTGCTCACCGCATGACCTTGGCCCAGCGAGAGCACCCCGAGGCCGTCGCGGAGTTCGACGCCGCCGTGCGCTGGTACGAAGACCAGGAGCCAGGGATCGGCCTTGCGCTCATCGACCGAGCAAGGCAAGCCCGGAAAGACCTCGACCAATGGCCGAACGCCGCCCCACCATTCACGACCGCTGACGATGGCACCGTGATCCGCAGCAAGGCCGTTCGCGGATACCCGTACCGCATCGTCTACACGGTGGAGCCGGACACGATCCTGATCCTCGCCTACGCCCACGAGCGCCGCGAACCCGGCTACTGGCTCCACCGGCTGAACGACTGAACAGCACGCCGCCGGGCTCATGGCTCGGATCGGGTCTCGCGTACATTTCTGGCGCCGTCGAACCCGGTGGTGAGGTCAGCGAGGAGCAGCTCCGCCGTCTCATGGGGCACGGCCAGGACCCCAACACGAGCGAACAGTTGGGTCGTCCGTACCGCCGATTCGCAAGCACTGCCGAGCGAGTTGCCCGTCGGCTTGAGAAGCTTCCCGAGACCCTCGCTCCCGCTGATAGGGGTGCACAGGTGGCGTTGATCGAGGCGGAAGAGGCAGGGAAACCGACGGGTGTGTTCGGCGAAGTCGGTGAGGCGGGCGAGGTTCTGTCGGGTCTTGACGGCGAGGTAGCGGCCGTTGACTTTCCGGTCTTCGTTGATCTCAAGCAGGGCTTCGGCGGCATGCTGGCGGACGTAGGGGTCTTCGGCGTCGTCGGCGGCGATCTGTGGCCCAGACTTCGCGAATTCGGGCAGGGGTACTAAAGCCCACCCCCTGTTCCCGATCGGGCACACTGCAGAACTTACTCTCTCCCTCGCCGCCATCTGCAGTGCACGCGACTTCGCGATGGTGTGGGCGCGGGTGATGTCGCGCGTCCAGATGCTCGACGTCAGACCGTACTCCACGCCGTTCGCGATGGCGACGGCCTCGTCGTCGGTCTCGAACGTGATCACGGAGAGCACAGGGCCGAAGATCTCGCGCTGCTCCACGAAGGACCCCGGTTCGACGCCGAGGAGGAGCGTTGGCTCGACGAACCAGCCCTCGTCGAGGCCCGCCGGGCGGCGGCCGTCGACGGCATCTCGTTCGACGTCCGGGCCGGCGAGATCGTCGGCGTGAGCGGGCTCATCGGATCCGGTGCCGAGACTCTCGGATCGATCGTGAGCGGCGCACGAGCCCGGTGGGGCGGTGACGTGGTTGTAGCGGGGAGCGAACTCCCAGCAGGTCGGGTATCGACCTCGATCCGCCGCGGCCTTGCCTGGGCCCCCGCCGAGCGGCAGACGAAGGGCGCGGTGATGACCTGGACCGTGCGCGAGAACGTCACCCTGCCGGAACTCCGCACCGTCACCGGGCCGATCGCCAATCTCCGCCTCGGCGCGGAGCAGCGCGATGCCGCCCGATGGATTTCGCGTCTCTCGGTGAAACCCGACGAGCCCGAGGCCTATATGAGCCAGCTTAGCGGCGGCAATCAGCAGAAGGTCGTGCTGGCGAGGTGGTTGCGCACCGATCCGCATGTGCTGTGGCTCGATGAGCCCACACAGGGCGTCGACGTCGGCGCCAAGGCTTCGATTCACGCGCTGATCGCCGACGCCGCGGGCCTCGGTAAGGGCGTCGTGGTCTCCTCGACCGACACCGCCGAACTCGTCAGCCTCTGCCACCGGGTGTTCGTACTCGACAACGGCAAGGTCGTGGCCGAGCTCTCCGGCGAAGACCTCACCGAAGAGCGGCTGCTCACCGAGTCCGCGCGCCACACGGACTCGATACCTACCCCAGTGAACAAAGGAAACGGAATATGACTGACCACGGTGCCACGGCCGCTCCAGAGGAGACGGCGAAAGCAGCGGGAACGGCAGGCGAGGGCACGCGATCGGTCGAGCCGCACCGGAGTCGGCGGAGCTGGGCCTCGATGTTCTCCTTCCAGAACGCGAGCGCCGTCTACATCTTCATCCTGCTCGCCGCGCTGTTCTCCATCATCATCCCGGAGACCTTCCTGACCACGACCACTTGGCGGAGCCTGCTCGATACGCAGGTGATCACCGCGCTGGTCGCGATCGGTCTCTGCGTGCCGATGGCGACGGGCGTGTACGACCTGTCCATCGGGATGACCCTGGGCGTCGGCGCTGTGGTGTCCGCGTTCATGCTCGTGAACGCCGGGCTGCCGACGCCGGTGGCCATCCTCATCGCTCTCGCGACCGGTGCCCTCGTGGGTCTGGTGAACGGGCTCATCGTCACCGTCTTGAACGTCGACTCCTTCATTACAACGCTGGGCATGACGGCGCTGCTGACCGCTCTGGTGCAGTGGATCACCTCCGGTCAGCAGATCCTCGGTCTTCCCGCGGACTTCCAGGCGCTGGCCGCCGGCGATCTCTTCGGCATCACCTTCCCGGTCTACTTCCTGGTCATCGTCGCCTTCATCCTCTGGTATGTGCTCGAGCGGACCCCCCTGGGCCGCCAGTTCTACGCGACCGGAGGCAACCTTGAGGCCTCTCGGCTCGCAGGGGTCAAGACGAAACGGCTGATCGTGCTCTCGTTCATGATCGGGTCCGTCGTGGCGGCCGGCGCAGGCGTGCTGCTCGCCGGACGTCTGGGCACCGGGGATCCGACCATCGGGGCGGGCTATCTACTGCCGGCGTTCACCGCGGCCTACCTCGGCGCCACGCAGTTCAAGCGAGGCCGGTTCAACATCTGGGGCGCGGTCGTCGCCGTCTACGTCGTGGCAGTCGGCGTCAAGGGACTCCTGCTTCTGGGAGCGCCGACATGGGTGCCGTACTTCTTCAACGGAGCGGTGCTGATCATCGCCGTCGCGCTGAGCAAGGTGCAGACTCGTCGCCGGTTCCGCGGCGGATCCAAGACCGAAGCGGAGGCGGCTCGATGAACAGCTGTCCTTTCCCCGGCCTCCGTGCCGTCGACCATTTCGCCATCACCGTGCCCGATCTCGAGCAGGCGATCGCCTTCTTCGTCGATGTGATCGGCGGGGAGCACGTGTACACCACGGGGGTGTTCGACGACCCTCAGGGCGACTGGATGCAGACCCACATCGCAGTGCACCCTCGAAGCCGACTCAGAATCGCGATGGTGCGGCTGGGGGAACACACCAACCTCGAGCTGATGGGGTACGAGGCTCCCGACCAGACGGATGCGCCGCCGAAGAACAGCGATCACAGTGCCAGCCATCTGTGCCTGTACGTCGATGACATCTCGGCGGCGGTGGACTACCTCGAGTCCATCGAAGGAGTGACCGTTCTGGGCTCTCCGACGGCGGTCGGGGAGGGGCAGCCGAACCATGGCGCGACATTCGTCTACTTCACGACGCCGTGGGGGTATCAGATGGAGATGATCACCGTGCCTCAGGGCATGGCGTACGAGCGACCGGGAGCCCCGAAGCTTGCGCAACCGGGGACGTGGAACAACCGAAGGGAAACGAAATGACCGACTACGGCCTACGAGGCAAGGTGGTTCTGATCACCGGAGGAGCATCCGGGATCGGGCTCGCGACCGCGACCGCGTTCGCGAATGAGGGAGCGCAGGTCGTGGTCGCGGATCGCACGCCCGACGCTGCGAGGAGGATCGATGCCGAGCATCCGGTCGATGCGACCGCTCTCGACGTCTCGGAGCCGGGCGCTCTCGAAGCCTGGGTGAATTCGGCCTCCGAGAGGTTCGGCGGAATCGACGTCCTCGTGAACAACGTCGGTGTGGCCCCGTTCCGCGAGAGCTTCCTGTCCGTCACGGACGACGACTGGGGTTCTCTGCTCGACATCAACTTCTATGCGATGGTCCGCTCCTCCCGCGCCGCGATCCCGCACATGATCAACCGAGGAGGCGGCGCGATCGTGAGCCTTGCGAGCGACGCGGCGACCCAGCCGGATCCCTTCTTCGTCGACTACGCGGTGTCGAAGGCCGCCGTTCTCAGCCTCTCGAAGTCGATCTCGATGGAGTTCGGGTCGAAGGGCATCCGCTCCAACTGCGTCGCTCCCGGCCCAACAGCGACACCGGCGATGGACGGGTTCATCGAGAGCCTGTCCAAGGATCTCGGCAAGGAGTTCGAGGAGACCAAGGAGTACTTCGCCAAGGACATGCGCAAGCTGCCGCTCGGTCGCATGAACGATCCGGCCGATGTCGCCGCGGTGATCCTCTTCCTCGCCTCCGATCAGGCGCGTCAGGTGACGGGCTCCTCGTACCGCGTCGATGCGGGCGCCCACGTCTACATGTGACGGTCTCACGCGAAAACATCACAGAAAGAAAGCGAGCATCGACATGACACGAGTGGGCAAGTTCGTCTACCTTCCGATCAAGCCCGAACGGTTCGACGAGTTCCAAGAACTGCTCGAAGCGAATCGCCAGCATACGAAGATCGAGTCGGGAACCCTCGAGTGGAGTCTGTTCTCCGTCGACGGCGAACCGCATTCGGTTGCGATGTTCGAGCTGTACGAGAACGAGGAGGCCTCTGCCGAGCACGATCGGTCTCCAGCGCTGGTGCCGATCCTGGAGCAGCTCGACGACTTCCTCTCCGGCGCGCCGACGATCATGGGATTGACGTATGACAAGGGGCGGAGCGACTGAGCCTTCGCCCCATGGCCCGCCCGCCTCGAGACTCTCCCGATCACCCGAAGGAGGACCGAAGATGACTGATGTAGACCTTGACGATGCAGCGCTCCTGCTGATGGACTTCCACAACGATGTGACTCACCGGGAGGGGAAGTTCGCCCCCGCCGCCGAAGAGCAGCATCGGGTCGACGAAGCGGTGGAGAACGCGGCGAAGCTCCTCGACTGGGCGCGGAAGCGCGGCATGCCCGTCGCGCATGTGGCCGTCCGCTACCGGCCGGGCCACCCGGAGATCGATGCGCGAACCCCGATGTTCAAAGCGGTCGCCGAGAACGACGCCCTGGTGGAGGGATCCTGGGGGGCCCGGTTCTGCGATGAACTGGCGCCGCTCCCGGAGGAGTGGGTCGTGACCAAGCGCGGCGTCGACGGCTTCGCGGGCAATGATCTCGCACGGCTGCTCACCCTTGCGCAGAAGCGAACCGTGCTGCTCGCAGGTGTGCAGACGAACGCTGTCGTGCTCGCGACCGCGTTGATCTCGGTGGACCACGGCCTGCGGCCCGTGATCGTGGCGGACGCCTGCGCAGGGGGAACCGCGGAGCTGCACCGCCAAGCGCTGCAGCTCGCGTCGATCGTGGCGGCACAGGTCGCCACCGAGGATCTCCTGGCCGAGTAGTCCAGGAGATCCCGCCTGCCTTCAGCGGGTGAAGCTCGTGCTGGCGCCGCCGTCGACGACCAGGACATGCCCGGAGACGAAGGCAGCCTCGTCGCTGGCGAGGAAGACTGCGGCATTGGCGATGTCCACCGGCCGCCCGACGCGCCCCAGCGGAGTGGCGCCCACGGTCACCGAACGGAAGTACTCGTTGTTCGCGAGGCGGTCCGCGGTGGCGGCCGTCTCGATGACACCCGGAGCGATGGCGTTGACGCGCACCCCCTTCGGGCCGTACTCCGCGGCCATCTGGTGCGTCAGGCCGATCACTCCGCCTTTTGCGGACGCATAGGCGGCCAGTCCGGGTATACCCATGAAACCCATGGTCGACGCGATATTGACGATGTTGCCTGCGACGCGCCAGAGGTGCGGGAGCGCCGCCCGCGACATCTGGAAGGTGATCTTCAGATTGAAGTGCAGCCAGGTGTCCAGATCCTCGTCGCTGGTCAGATGCGCCGCGGTCCCGCTTCCCCTGCCGACGTTGTTCACCAGGATCGAGAGCTCCCCGAACGCCTCCAGGCACTTCTCCACAGCGCGATCCGACGAGTCCTTGTCGAGCAGGTCGCAAGCGAGTCGCTGCATGCGAGGCCCCCTCGGCAGACTCTCGAGCGCCTCCCCGTCGCGGTCGACGGCGAAGACCGACGCTCCCGCCCGATACAGGGACGAGGCGATGGCCTCGCCGATTCCGCTGCCGGCGCCCGTGACCAGCGCCACCTTTCCTTCCAACCTGTCGTTCATCGGCTCTTCGCATTTGGGAGTGTAGAAGTGGTGCCCGGAGTGGCTGCCGCTAGATAGATCGAGGCCTCTCGATGATGGAAGTTCCTACACTGTCCATCCGAGAGACCTCGACATGCACCACGCTACCTTCCAGCCCGCTGATCTGACGACGTTCTGCCGCCTCGATGAACTCGGCCTGACCGCGACCCGGCAGTACCTCGAGCCCGACCATGCGGTCATCGAGTGCCGAGTGAAAGAGCCCGACCCGTGGTGTAGGCGTTGCGGAGCCGAGGGGGTCGCCCGCGATACGGTGACTCGCCGGCTCGCGCATGAGCCTTTCGGGCATCGCGTCACGACGCTGCTGATCCGAGTGCGCCGATACCGATGTTCCTGGTGCCATGCTGTGTGGCGCGAGGACACCACGCTCGCTGCCCCGGACCGGGCGAAGATCTCTCGTGGTGGGCTCCGCTGGGCGTTGGAAGCGCTCGTCCTGGACCATCTCACCGTGTCACGCGCGGCAGCGGGCCTCGGGGTGTCGTGGCATACCGCGAACACCGCGATCTTGGCCGAGGGGAAACGGAGGCTCATCGAGAATCCTGGCCGGTTCGCCGGAGTTACCACGATCGGGGTCGACGAGCACGTCTGGCGGCATACTCGCCGCGGAGACAGGTATGTGACGGTGATCATCGATCTGACCCCGGTGCGCGAGAAACGCGGCCCGGCCCGGCTGCTGGACATGGTCGAGGGCCGCTCGAAACAGGTATTCAAGACGTGGCTTGAGGAACGATCGCGGGCATGGCGTGAACGGATCGAGGTCGTTGCGATGGACGGGTTCACCGGGTTCAAGACGGCCGCGCAAGAGGTGCTGCCCGACGCGGTCCCGGTGATGGATCCCTTCCATGTCGTCCAACTCGCCGGCGATGCTCTCGACCGGACGAGGCAGCGGGTGCAGCAGGAAACCCTCGGGCATCGCGGACGCCGGGGCGACCCGCTCTATGGAGTTCGCCGGTCGTTGAGAACGGGTGAAGCGTTCCTCACCCAGAAGCAGCACGAACGGTTGGACGCGGTGTTCGCTGACCCTGCGCATGCGGACGTGTGGCGGGCCTGGCGGGTCTATCAACAAGTCGTCGCAGCCTATCGGGAGCGATTCTCGGGCAATGGTCGGCGCAGGCTCCGCGAGTTGATCGATGTGGTGAGGGCGACGACCCCCGCCTGGTTCGTGGAGCTCCGCAAGCTCGGCTACACCTTGGAACGCCGCCGTCAGGACATCCTCGCGTACTTCG
>SWCF01004081.1_pt1 | contig 24712 bp, 19 predicted proteins | sample 4690081 | NCBI WGS metagenome assembly SWCF01 (sample SAMN10267280, study PRJNA491770) | bioreactor metagenome | isolation source: DHS bioreactor inoculated with | place: Japan: off Shimokita Peninsula
CCGCGGTGACCGCTTCGATGAGCACGCTCATCCGCACGACGCCGACGACGACCGAGCGGACGTCGCCGAGTCCGGACGCGCGCACCTCGGCGGCGGTGTTCAGTCGGGCCTTGAGACCGATCCGGTTCGCGAGCAGCAGGCCCACGAGCGAGGCCATGGTCATGATCCCGAACCCGCCGGCCTGGATCAGGGCGAGGATGACCCCCTGGCCGAGGCCGGACCAGTGGGTGGGTGTGTCGACGACGATCAGCCCGGTCAGGCACATCGCCGAGGTCGCGGTGAACAGGGCGTCGACGACGGAGGCCGCGGCGTCGGGCTGGCGCGCCGCAGGCGTGAGGAGGACGGCCGTGCCGACGGCGATCGCTGCGGCGAAGCTCAGCGCCACGACCCGTACCGGGGTCAGCGTCGCCCGCGTCGCCAGCCGCCGCAGCAGGGACGGCGACGAGGCGCCGATGCGTGCAGTCACGTCGGGTCACAGTAGACCCGGCCCCGGCGCCGAGGACGGCGGGGCGCACCCGCATCCGGACACTCGGCGCGATTCGGACCGTCCCGTGGCAGGCTCTCGGCCCGGCCCCTTCCGCCGACGCCGGCGCAGCACAGTCAGCACAGCGCCCGTCAGCACAGGGGGTCAGGGCGATACGCGCCGCAAGTAGACCGGCCCTCGGCCCGGACGGGGGTCGACCCGCCCAGCCCACGCGCAGCAGCCGGCCCTCGCGCACGACGCCGAGCACGATGTCTCGCACGACGCCGAACAGGATGTCGGGCCGAGGTGCGGTCAGGACGGGGACGGCGGTAGCGCCGAGTGCCCGGGCCCGCAGCCGGCGGCCACGGCGGGCATCGGGGGGCGCCGCGGCCTCGGGTGTGTCGGCCACTGTCGGCCGCTCCTGAGGATGCTTGTCCATGCCCTGTCCTGGTGGAAGGAAGCCATGGGTGTCTCGGACCGGAGGGCACCCGCGGTCGTGGGATTCCACCCCTCAAGCGAGGGATCGGGGTCGCGTCCGGTCATCGCGTCTGCACGTTCCGGGCGGTGGGGCCCTGTGGTGTTTCGACGATCTCGAAGTCGACACGGGCACCGTCGCGCAGGGCCTGCACGGTGCCGGCGGGGAGGTCGGTGTCCTCGACGTACACCTCGTCCCCGCCGCCGTCCGGGCTGAGGAATCCGAAGCCTTTACCGTGATCGAACCAGTGCACGATGCCCTCTGCCATGCCCGCCTCCCCACCCGGTCCTGCACCGACCCGCTCGACGGATTCCCCGCCCCGGCCCGGTCTACACGCCCCGGCACGGACCCCGGGTCCACCACGGGCAGCGTCTCGATGCGCCACCTTGTGGGCATCGCCCTGGTCCGGCCGCCGCGGGCGACCGGAAGGCAGGACAGCGGGGCCAGGCAGGCCGGACCGGCGCGTCCAGGGCCTCCGCCAGGGACCGGCCGGGCCGGGGCCGATGTGGTCAGGGGTGGCGGTGGACGGCGACGGCGACGAGGTCGTCGTGTCCCGGGTGTCGGGCCATCAAGGGGACCAGCGCGGCCGCCCACCGGCCGGGATGGGGATGGGCGGCGAGGAAGGCGATTCCGGCGTCGCGGTCGTCGTCGGCACCGAGCAGCGCCAGCAGCGAATCCGAGCAGGCCAGCACCCGCGCCCCCGGGGCCAGTGCGGTGCGCCGCACGGCCCACGGTCCCGGGATCGGCCCCAACGGGGCCCGGGTGGCCGGCAGCACCTCGAGGGCGCCGTCGGGCTGCACCAGCACGGCCGGGCCGTGCTCGGCGTGCACGTAGTCGATCGTGCCGGTGCGCGGCTCGAGCACCCCGTGCAGCAGCGAGACGATCGTGTCGGGATAGTCGAAGTCCTGCGCCAGATGCGCGAAGGCGGACACCGCCGCGGCGGTGTCGAGCCCTCCGTCCCCGGGTGCGGGCAGCACGCGTTGCACGGCGCGGACCCCGGCCCGCAGGTGGGTGCGCACCGCGGCGGCGGCGACGGTCGCGTCCAGACCGGATCCGAGGGCGGTGACCGCGGTGAACGCCGCCCCATCTCCGAGCCGGTAGCAGTCGCCCGCGGCGCCGCCCGCGGCGCCGGCGTGCAGCACGGTCACGGTGTACCCGGGCAGGGTGAGGGTGCGGGTCCGCAGTGCGGGGCGCTGCTGCTGCGGCCGGCCGTCGTTGCGGGGGTCGGCGCACTCGTGCTCGTCCATCGAAGGTGTCCTTTCCGCCCGGGGTGAGGGTGCGTGCCGGCCGCGCTGCCGGACCGACCGCAGCCGCTGGACACCGGGAGCCTCCCCACGACCGGGTGCCGTCCCGTGGCACCGGCATACCCCGAGCGCTGCGCATCCAACCGGTGTTCGGTGTCTCGCTTCTCCACCTCCCGTTCGGCACGCCCGTCGCCCGTCCCGACGTGGGGCTGGTGCGTGCGCCGGCCGGCAAGATCGCCGAGCAGATCCGCCGACGAGCACCCGTGGCCCGTCGACGTGCTTGTCGTCGATCCGCAAGGGGCCCGCATCGCCCGCGGGGCCGTGCCCACCTCCCGCTCGGCGTGATACCCGTTGCGTCCCAGCGGCCGGTGCCCGTCTACATCACCCTCCCCGACTTCCTCGTCGTCGGCGACGGCGCGCACCGCCGGCGTGCCGAGACCGACTGTCGGCACCGGTGTCGACGGAGAGGGAAAGGTGCGACGAACGGTGGCAAAGGCGACAGCGTCATCGGGGGCCGTAGACGGCTGTCGCGTGCCGCGGCTACCGCAGAGTCCAGGACAACCAGCGGGTCGAAGTCGACCTGGGCCACGGCGGTCAAGGCCTGCAGACGGAGAACGGGCGCCGGCTCCGACCTCAGGTTCTCCTCCGGGCGATACCAGCGTCGCCGCGGGTTCCGTCCCGCCCTACCCGGGACCACCGGTCCGTGCCGGTCGCGCGACGCTACCGTCTCCCCGCAGCACCGTGGACATACCTCAACCGGTTTGTTGGGTGATCCGAGCGGTACGCGGCCTCGGTCGTACTGCCGGGGCGGGCGCCCAGGGAGCGGTGATGGGCAGGCAGGGACGGGCGGAGGCGACCCGGGTGGCGGTGCTCCCCGCGGCGGCGGAGATCTTCCTGGGTGACGGGTACTGGTGGCCCGAGCGGACGGTGCGGGAGATCTGGTCGCCGACGATCCGGCCGAGGTCACCCCACTGATGGTGGGGGCATTGATGGGGATCTGTCTGGCGGCGGAGGCGACCGGGGCGGTCAAGGAGCTGCCCCGACGGGTGGAGCGGTTCTGATATCACCTGCTGCCGTCACTGGTCGCGCCGGCACAGGTGTCCTACTTCCGCCAGTACGCGCAGCGGCGGCTACTGCAGTGACTCATCACGCCGTCGGTGAGCATCACATCGCCACGTTCCCGCAGCCGGTCGGTCGGCCCTGGCAGCGTCCGGTTCCCGACCTCCCGGAGCGCCCAACGCTGCAACGATGGGCACACCGACCGGATCGATGGGTCGAGCCGGCTCCCCGCTCGGCCGCTGCTCGCCCGCTGCTCGGCAGCACCTCGGAGCCGGCTCGTCGACCGGGAACCTCGTCGTGGCCGAGGCCGGCGCGAGTCCCGTTCGCCGGATGCCCCGCGTCGTGGACCGGAGCACCGCGGGCAACAACGCCCCAGGTACACGAGACCTTCGGGACAGCCGTGCGCGCCGCTGACCTGCTCCCGCTCCTCGGTACGCACCGCGGTGCAGTACCGGTCCCGCGCCGGCCGCACCGAGCATGCCGACAGTTCAGGGCCACACGTCATGTTCATCGTCCTCTGGACCGTGGGCACCACCGAGGCGCACTACCCCCACCCGGCACCGACGGCTCCTCGGCTCGATCCCGAGCCGGCGAAAAACTGCGCCGTCGGACGACGTGCGGCCAGGGGTGCCACGGCCGGCCTCGCGCACCTCGTGTGACCCTCCCCGGATCCGAAGCCCCGCGGGGTGCTTTCTGCGTCTGCGTAGGACAGTCGAGCGTGCGCATGAGGGTCGGCATTTCCGATCTCGATTCCGCACTGCGGAGGGATTCTCCGGTGCCGACGCCTCAGACGTGGGTATTACCAACGGGCATCCCTGTCTCGGCGGGGAGGAACGGGGCAGGGATGCACCGGCGTACACATGCGGGAATTCGCCTGGTGTCTTGCGGGCCGCGGAGGTTCGGCTGCTGGTTGTCGACGGCACGGGGTCGTCGAGACGGCGGCGATCACCGTCGTTGGTGGTGCGGCGCATACGGGCCTGCGTCGAGGTGTCCACCCACCGCTGCCGGCGCGTGGAGGAGCCCCCGTGCGCCGGCCGGGGCACGCGGTGCCGATTCTTCCGACTCGCCGTCCGGCACGAGCACGAAGTGGTCCTCGTCGCGTTCGGGGGTCGGTTCGCCGGAGCCGACCCACCGCCATCCGTGTAGCGCCCGACCCGCGCACCGAGACCGGCGGTACGCCGTCGCGACGCCACGCGGAAACACCGACCGGGCCGGCCCGGGGTGGATCAGCCGGGATCTGGTGGGGGTGGCGAGGACTACCCCGGTCACCGATTTGCCAATCGGTACGCCGACGAACCGGGGCGGGGGCTACTTCTCACCCTTCTCGGGACGTACCGAGGGTGGACGCAACCCGGGCCAGGGCGACGGGGACGGCTGGGCCGGCGGCTGCCAGCGGGCGCCGCGGATCGCCGGGATCCGGGTGTGCCGCTCCGCGGGCACGATGCCCGGCAACAACAGGGCCCACATCTGGTCCAGGCGCTGGTCGAGATCGCGGCGTTCGGTCAACACGTGGGAGATCAACTGGACGCCGTTGTAGGCGGCGACGACGAACCGGGCCAACACGGCCGGGTCGATCGACTCGCACACATCACCCTGCTCGATGGCCCGTGCGGTCAGGGCGAGGCAGGCGGTGATCCAGTCCAGGTAGGGGTCCGCAGGCCCGTCGGTGGCGCTGAGCTCGAGTGTCAGCCGGACCCCGGCCCGCACGATCGGATCCTCGATCATCTGGCGCGCCATCTCGTGGGAGAGCATCACCACCTGTTCGAGGGCGGGCCGGTCGAGGGCGGCGATCGCGTCCACGGCGGCGATGGAGCGACGATGCTGCTCGTCGATCAGCGCGTGCGCAAGAGCTTCCTTCGACGAAAAATGGAAGTAGAGCGCCCCCTTGGTCATCCCGATGCTCTCGACGATCCCGGCGAGTCCGGCTCCCTCGTAGCCGCAGCGGTCGAAATACGCCGCCGCCCCGACCAGGATCTGCTGACGAGTCCACACCGCCCGCGCCTGCCGCGCCATCCGCCCACCTTCCCAGTTCTCCGGCCGAGACGAGGACTTGCGCGATCCACCGTCTGCGGAGGACTTGCCCCGTCTTCGCCGGACGATGGTATCCACCCCTGCGCGACCCGCCTCGCAGGGTGGGAAGCCCCTCCTTCACAAACCGGGTGGAAGGTATTCTTTTGTGCCAGCTCCGGTCGAGGGCCGGTCCCATCGACCGACCGGAGTCGTCGCCGATTCACGACTCGACCCTGCAGGGCCGGTAAGGAGCCAACAATGGTGCAGCGCACGGTCGGTGCTGCCGCATCGGGCACGGAAACGAGCTGCGACCCGGGGCGGGGGCGCCGGCCCCGGCGGGACCGCCCGGCCCGAGTCCGGGTCCGGGCAGCGGCGGTGGTGTGGCCGGCATTGTTGACGGCAGCGGCCGAGTCGGCCGGGGACCGCGTCGCGATCTTCGGGTCCAGCGGACGAATGTCGTGCCGAGAACTGGACGAATGGTCCTCGCGGTGGGCGCGGCTACTGATCGACCACGGCGTCGGTCCCGGGGAGGTGGTGGCGATCGCCGGATCCGGGTCGGCGGCATCGGCACTGGCAGTGTGGGCGGTGATCAAGTCCGGAGCTGCCTGGCTGCCGCTCGATCCGGCGCTGCCGCCGGCGCAGATGCGGACCCTGCTCGCGACGGCGCGACCGGTGCTCGGGCTCGGCGCCGAGCCGAGGATGCGCACAGTGCCCTGGCTGGAATTCGACGAGCCGGATACCGTCGCGCGGGTGCGTGCGCAACCGGCGCATCCGGTCTCCTACCTCGATCGGGTGCGGACGGTCTCGCCCCGGCATCCGGCGGTGCTGCTCCCGGCCTGGGATCCGGTCGGGCGGGTGCGGACGGTGGTCCTCACCCAGGCCGCGCTGGGACGGCGGGCCACGATCGGTCGCGACCGCCTCGCCGGCGGCACCCGGGTGCCGCCGGCGGATCCGGCGCAGTCGGTCGCATCGTGGCTCGCGATGGCGCTGTCGGTCGCCGCGCCGAACACTCGGCTGTCGGTCCCGCCGACGTTCGGTCCCGCACCGGCCGAAGGGCCGAGTACCCCGCCGACTCGGGCCGGGGCGCCGCCCGTGCCGGGCGGGACCCTGCACCCGGCGAGCACACCGCCGGCCGGGACCGGGGTGTGCGCCGCCGGCACCGAACTCGGTCGCAGCCGGGCCGAGGTCCGGGGCGAGGCCGCGGCAATCGATGCGGCCGTCACCACGGTGCCGGGGGTGCAGTTCGCCGTGACGATGCCGCGACACCTGCCGTCGGGACGGTCGGTGTGGGTGTCCTACCTGTGTCCGGCCCCCGGCGCCGACCTCGATCTCGGTGCCGTGCGCCGCCACCTGTCGACCCGGCTGCCCGCGCACCGGCGACCGGCCGCAGTGGCAATGCTGACCCCGGTGCGAACCCCCACCCGCCCGGGCGCCGGGGGCGCTCGAGCCGCCACCCCACCTCTACTTCCGAGCCGCACCGACGACACCCTGGCGGTGATGCTGCCGCTGCGCCCGGGTGGGGGAAGCGCACCACTGTTCTGCATTCATCCCCTGGGCGGATTGGCCTGGAGCTTCGCCGGCCTGGCCGCGTACCTGGACCCCGACCGGCCGCTGTACGGGTTGCAGTCCCCGGCCCTCGGCGCGGACCCTGCCCTGCCGGCCACCATGGAGCACTGGGCCCGGCGCTACCTGCACGAGATCCGCCGGATCCAACCCCATGGCCCGTACCACCTGCTCGGCTGGTCGCTGGGCGGGATGCTCGCCCACACCCTGGCGGTGCTGCTGCGCCAGGCCGGGCAGACGGTGCACACCGTGGCGATGCTCGACGCCCACACCCGCCCGCCGGTGGCCACCCCCGACGGCGGACCCGCCACCACCACGGTGCTCTCCGAACTCGGCCTGGACACCGGCGCAGTTCCGGCTCCCCTCACCGCCGGGATCCGGGCCGCGATCGCCCACGCCCGCACCGTGCTGCCCACCTTCACTCCCGGCCGGTTCGACGGCGACCTGCTGTACTTCGCCGCCACCCGGGACCGCCCCGTCGGCCTCGAGGCCGACGGCGGTTGGCGCCGGCATGTGGCCGGCGCCGTGCACGTCGAACCGATCGACGCCACCCACACCCGGATGACCACCCCCGCGGCGCTGGCCCGTATCGGGCCTGTGCTGGACCGGTGGATGAACCGCCCGACCGATCGCCCGGCCCCCTACCAGGACGAGCGTGTCCACCCGTCCGGCCCCACCGCGGTGGATACGCCCGCAGAATTGTGCGGAGTGGCGGCGGCTTCGTCGAACGCGGGTCGGGGTGCCGTCGTCTCGCGGTGATCGGGGGCCACGGGGACCACCATCGGAAGCGAAGCAGATCGCGTCCCGTGGCCGGAGAACCGAAGCTCATCAGGCACCCCCGATCGAGGTCGAACTGCGCGGACATTACCGCGGCCCCGGGGTACCGGTGAGCCGTTCGTCGAAGGCGGTCCGCCGTGCCGCAGGGTCCTACGCGCTCGCTATCACTGACGAGGACGATCGCAGCACCGACCGCGGTACCGCGGCGGCGTGCGCCGCTGGGTCCGGGTGGCTCAGCGCACGCGGAACGGCACCGGGGGAGAGCGGTTCACCGTGCCGGCGTTTCGTCCGGTCGCGGCGGGGCGGGGTGCCGTGGCCGACCCCGGAGGACGGTGGCGGCGAGCATGTACAGGCCCTGCAGGAGGTCGGGGACGGTGGCGACGATGAGGAGCAGCAGGATGTCGGGGAGGTAGTAGCGGCCGGCCCAGGCCACGGTGAAGCGTTCCTGCAGGAAGAGCGGGGTGAGGACGTAGAGCGCCGCGATGACGAGGGCCGGGAGGGCGAAGTGCGGCGCGATCGTGCGGACCAGCTGGCCCCGCGTCATGGTGCGTGAGTGCCTCGCCCAACCGCGTAACCGGGCCACGGATCGGACCGCGAGAGCGATCGCCGTGAGGAAGACCCCGAGCAGGATCGCGCCGATCACGGTGATCGAGGGCCCGCCGGTCGGTGCGGGCTGTCCTTCCAGGAGGGCCAGAATTCCGTCGGCGAGCTGGGGGAAGACGACCATGGTGTCGATCAGGTGTTGCTGGTTCATCAGAAGGGTGTATCCGCGGCCGTGGTCGGTCAGGACCCACAGTTGCCCCATGAAGGTCGGATCCGCGCCGTTGTGGCCGCCGATCGGTGTGCCGCGGTGCTCGCCGAGTTCCCATCCCATGCCGTAGGCGGCGCGGTCGAGGGGCGGCGGCGTGCGCAGGAGGTCGACGCTGGCCGGCGAGAGAATCCGCACGTCGCCGTAAATGCCGCCGTTGTCCAGGGCGAGGGCCAGGCGGGCGAGGTCCGGGGCGGTGGAGGTGAGGTGACCGGCGCCGAGCAGGTACCGGTAGGCGGGGACCTCTCGGGCCACCGGGAACCCGAAGAGCTTGCTGTGCCCCTGTGCCGCACCCGCCTCGGCGAAGGTGGCATCGCTTCGATCCATGCCGAGCGGGTCGAAGATGCCGGTCCGGACGGTCTGCCCGTAGGGCTGCCCGGAGACCACCTCGATAATCAGGGCCAGGGTCGAGTAGTTGCCGTTGAAGTACTGGTACTCGGTCCCGACCGGGGCGGTGAGGCGGGCGTGGCGCAGGTCCCGGACGCCGTCTTCGAGCGAGGTGTCGGCCGGGGGCACCCGGTTGTACCCGGGTTGCGAGAGGCCGCTGGTGTGCTGGAGCAGGTGCCGGACGGTGATGGCGCCGGCTGCTGCCTCGTCGGCGACGCGGAACCACGGCAGGTAGGTCTGGACCGATGCGTCCAGGTCGATCTTGCCGTCTTCGACGAGCTGGAGAACAGCCACGGCGGTGACCGTCTTGGTGATCGATCCGATCGGCATGGGCGTGTCCGGGCGCATGGCCGCGTCGTGGTCCGCTTGCCCGTAGCCGGCGGTATAGACGATGCGGCCGTCGTCGAACAGTGCGAGGCTCAGTCCCGGGATCCGGTGGCGCTTCCTCTGCTCCTCGACGAATCGGTCGACCGCCGCCACATCCACGCCGCCTTCGCGGGCCGCAGGCGGCGCACCGGTGGCGTCACCGGCCCCGAGCATCAGGGTGAGCACAACGGCCAGGCACACCGGGCGGACGGCAGACCAGGCACGCGGGAGGATCCCTGGGGGTGATCCGGCGAGGATTCTGCTCATCGAGCCCTCCTCGAAACGAGACGAGACACGGTTGCGCGGTCGGCGTGCCGGCCTGGTCGTCAGGGACCGACTCGGCCGTGTTCAGCGCCGGGCGTCGGGGAATGCGGTGCGGATGACCAGTCCGGCCAGAACACCGAGGCCGGCGCCGCAGGCCGCGCCCACCGCGATGCCGGGCGCACCGACGATCGCGATGCCGAGAACCATTCCGAGTCCCGCGCCGTAGGCGATGCCCAGGCCGACAGCGTTGTCGAGGACCGTGTGCTGCGGTGCCATGTACCGGAACGATACGGCAGCGGACGAGCAACCGGACTCCGTGCCGTGCCGGGTGTCGCAGGCGAGGATGCACAGAGTCGCGCAGAATGTGCCGGGAAACGACCGTACAAGCCCCCCGGGTAGCGCGTTGTCTTCTCGGCGCTCGCGCACGATATCGGGCAGATCCCGGGCCCCGGCACCGACCTCGTCCGACTGCACCGGGCGCCGGACGTTGGCGAACCCGGCCTCCGGGGGGCGGGCAGGTCATCGGCCGCCTGCACCACGGTCGGGGTGGAGATCACGGCCTCGAACGGCCGGCCGGTGGTTCCCGAGGAGACGCACACCGTGTCGGCCCCGGCCTCGCGCAGCAGGTGCACGACTGGTCGGCCCGATCCACCCACTCGTACCACCGACCGGACTTCCCGGCCCCCCGCCGCCCACAGAACTCTGACACGCCTAGGACGAGGCAGTGACCGCATCGTCACGACGTCGTGGCCGGACCCGAGAACGCTCGCGGTCGTGCACCTGCCTCACGCAGGCCTACCGTCTCGGCCCGACGAAGGGCCGATCGGGGTGCGGAGTCAGTGGCGGGCGGAGTTGCCGGCAGCGTCCCAGTCGGGCAGCGGCGGCGTCCGGGCGGACAGGACGGCATCGGCGAAGATCAGCGCAACGGCGAGGGTGCGGGCAACCGGACGGAGGACAAGGGCGGAGATCATCGGAAATGCCTTCTTCTTTCTGGAGGGAGCCGCCGGGCGGCGATGAGCGGACTCGGACACCCCGTCCGGGGCGGCGGGCGTCCAGACAGGGCGACTCACCTGCTCGGAGTGCGCACGCACCGCCGGTAGAAGGCAGCGGGGCGCGCCGAGTCGACGACAACGGTCGGGCAACCTTCCACGACCCTACGGCACTCGGTGCCGAAAATCCGACACAGGATGCCTAGGGATGCCGGGGGTGACGGCCCGAGCAGTGCGCTCGCTCGCGGCACCCGGCCCAGCGACAGTCGGCAGGCCTGAGGACGGTCGACCTCTGCGGTCGGGTCGGCAGGAGGCGCATCGAGGGGGTGCGGGAAGAGCAGGTGGCATCGCTCTGAGCTGACCTCTCGCGCAGGCTTTCCTCGAGGTGGAGAGACGAGGCGATGCCGGCGACCGAGCCGAACACCACGCCGCCGGCGGGCGCGGAGCGGCCACCGCCGGCGGCGACCAGCGCCCATCTCGCACGCACCCAGTCTGGGCGCATCGACCGGTTCGGGCACCCGGGTCCCACCATCGCGCGGGGAAGCCTCCGGCAGACTGCTTGACATAGAATCAATATCGGCAGTAAGGGACGCCAGACCCTGGTAACAGGGTGGCGGCGGACAAAGTTGCCATCTGGTCGACGTCCGGTCCGCCGCCGACCGCGCTGAGGATCCGGTGCAGGCATCAGGCAGCGGACTCGAGTCGGTCAGCCTCATCCGGTACATTCCGAGGTCAGGCGCGGTGGCGCATATCGAACGTCAGTAGTCGCCCGGACTGCTCGTTCCGTCGAACGGGTCTGCCAGGACGCCCAAGGGGTGATCGTTGACCCCAATGACGGCCGATGCCCCGAGAGGGCGGAGTGACCTCGGGCGACGCGCCGCCCGAAATCGCGTCTATCGCGTGAGGGACCGTATTAACTGGTATCCGGAAGCCGAAACGAGTAGTGGAGGTCAGGCACATGGCTGGTATCGCCTCGAAGTTCGACAAGGCCTACGAAACCCTTCCGATAGAGGAACTTGCGAAGGCCCCGGTCGCCGCACTCCAAGGTGTGAGCGAGTCCGACGCCGAGCACCTCAAAGCCGCGTTCAATATCAAGACCGTCGGCGATCTTGGCACCAACAAATTCTTCCTCTGGGCGCAAGCAGTCGCGAAACTTGCCGAATAAACCCATTCTCGATACCACTCATTCGTGGCATAGGAACCGACGCGTACCTGACCTGGAATGCTACGCCCTGGTGATCGTCGTGGTCGACACGCCCAAACGGTCGAGCCGCGCACGACTGAGGTGTGCTCCCGCGATGTCACCGCAAAGATCGGTGTGACCCACCGCTCCGGTGAACGGTACATCGAATACCAGCGCCTCATCCGTCCGTGCCGAGGAGGTGCTGACACTCGATGTACCGGACATCGCCACCAATCGGTGGAGCGCTTTGGTTGACATAATCTCTATTATCGGCTAAATATCCGACTAGATTATGGCTAATAGTTGGGCTATCATGAACGAATGACGACGGTACCGCTCGGCGAAGCCAAGGACAAGCTCTCGGCGCTGGTGGACAGTGCCGAAGCCACGCACGACATCATCACCATCACCCGGCACGGCAAACCGGCCGCGGTCCTGATGTCGGCCGACGATCTGGAATCACTGCACGAGACGATCTTCTGGCTGTCTCGGCCCGGCACCGCCGAGTCGGTCGCGGTCGCCGACCGCGAGTACGCCGCCGGGCGGACCGCCTCGCTCGACGAGCTGCGCGCCGAGCACGGCCTGCCGCCCCGATGACCGACGAGGCGCCGGCACCCTACGACGTCGCGATCGCCTCACCGGCCCGCCGGGCCCTGTCCCGATTACCGGGACGGATCGTGCATGCGGTCGTCGAGTTCATCTCCGGCCCACTGGCGGAGAATCCGCACCGGCTGAGCAAACCACTGCGCAACGACCTCGCGGGCCTGCGTAGTGCCCGCCGCGGCGACTACCGCATCCTGCTCCGGCTCGACGACGACCACCGCACCATCCTCATCGTCGACATCGACCACCGCGCCCACATCTACCGATCCTGAAGCCCTGGAGTTGGCCCTGCGGCCGGGGCCACTGCAGCGGTCCGTGCAGGTCACCTCGGACGTAGGTCGTAGTGGTTACCCGCGGTCGCCGGCAGTCGGGACACGACGGCGACCCGCCCGGGTTCGCCGGAGCATCGGTCGTCCGAGGCTGCACATCGGTATACGGATCCCTTTCCATCCCGGAAGATATTCGCGGACTGCGACGATCGGCTACGCAGGCGGCGGCGCAGGACACCGGGATGCACGCCATCGGCCTCCGGGAATCATCCACCAAATCCACTTCCGTACAACGTTTTTGATGGATAATCGTGCTTATCCATCACGGTCGGTCACGATTTGCAGAAGACGCGAACCCATGCCGTCCACCATCTCTTCTGGACGCGAGGACCCGTTCATGTCGATCGCTCCCGAGTATGCCGAACTGCGGCTTCGGTGCCCGGCTGGTGCAGTGATGCCGTACTCCTCGAGGGCATGCTCGTTGCCCGGTGTTCTGCGCGTTCTGCGCGCCTGATCGAGCGCCGACGGATCCGCCGCTGCGGCCACGCCCAGGATGCCGCGGACGGTGCCCTCATCGACGAAGGCGTGCACGAGAGGCCAGCCTCCAGCCGACGCCACTTCCCCTTTCCGCATCCTCTGCGATGCGGACCGGAGGCAGGTGTGCCCACATGTCGACACGGCCACAGAGAGCGGCCGTCCTTGCGTCTGCCGACTGTCGCCGGTCCGGGGCGCCGCGGCCGGGCGTACCGCTCGGGCCATCACGCCGGCATCCCGGGAAACTCGGCTTGATTTTCGGCACCGAGTGCCGCAAATGTGGTTGAAGGGTGCACGACCGTCGTGGTCGACTCGACCGGGCCCGTTGCCGCGATCCGCCATTCCCCTGCCGGCGGTGCGCGCGCACCTCGGGCCGACGAGTCGCCCCTCCCGGACGCCCCGCCTTCCCTCGGGGCGGGGTCTCCGGGCCCTCCCCGCTGCCAGGCGACCACTCGCAGGAAGAAGGCACCTTTCGATGATCTCCACCCTGGTCCTCCGTCCGGTGGCCCGCACCCTTGCCGTCGCGCTGATTGTCGCCGATACCGTCCTGGCCACCCGGGTACCGCCGCTGCCCGACTGGGACGACGCCGGCCATCCCGCCCGCTACTGAACACGCCACGGCCCCTTCGGAGTCCCGCACCCTGCTCTAAACGGACCGGCATCGCACCGAGGCCCCCGCGGCGCACCCGGCACTTCGATCGATCCACACGCGCTGGCGGAACATGCGTGCACTGCATGCACGCCACGCATGCACAGTCGCATCGCGGCGGACCGGGCCTTCGGCTCGACACCGCCGCCTCGGGTCTGCGTCCTCGGTGGGCGCTTGTGTCGCCTGCGGGCCCAGGCACTCGCCCCGGCCCGCAGCGCAGCCGCGTGCGGACTCGCTCGGAACCCTGCCGGGCGTGCTTGTCCATCCTGCTCGACCGGAGCTTACGGGCGGCGCCCCTGCTCCCCCGGCTCGACGCTGTGTCGCAGGCAGGCCCCTCGGTCCTGATCGTCCAACGGGCCGAAACGCACGTCCCGCCGGAAGTCGCACAGCAGAGCCAACGACCTGTGCTGAGCCCACTCCCGCGGCGCCGCCCCATATCGGGCATGCTGGGCGACGCCGAGTTCGAGAACGGGAAAATCCAGACGCCGCATCGCTTCGGCGACCATCCCACTCACCGCTCTACCGTGGGATGGTCGAAGCGGGTGCCCGTACAGCGCCTGAGCCCCCAGGTAGGCGAGGGCGTCGAGTTGACGCTCGACGTCGCCGGCGCAGTAGTCGAGCCGGCCGGTGACGCTGTCGAACAGCTCCCGCATCCCCCGGTCCGCAGGAATGTGTTCCGGGGAGATAGTGACCTCTCACCCGGTCCGGCTCGGTGCGCCACCTGCCGGCGATGCCGGGCATCGGGTCGATCAGGATCCGGCGCGGGAACTCACCGAGCAGGTCGACATCCGTGGCCTCGTCGGTGCGGTGACCGGAGGCCACCTCGTCGAGCGGCCGGCGCAGGGGCTCGGCGATCGGATCGGCAACCTGGTGGTGGGTCGTCGTGCCGAACCGCGTCTCGCACCGGCGAGGGCTGCCGGTATCGACCGGCTCCGCCGGATCCCCCACCGGTCACCGCTGCTGCACGGGTTTGTGCGTGCGCCCTCCGGGTGCGCCCGACCGGATACGGATCACTGCGCGCCGGCGCCTGCGACGGGTAGACGACTCCGGTCGATCGCTCCCCCCGGAGAAGGCCGGAACACCCTTCCCGGCTATACGGTGCTACGCGATCTGGAATCGGTCGTCGCCGAGTTCGACTTCGATGCGCAGCGTGCCGCCGACCGCATCGACGTAACGGCGCAGGGTGTCGAGCTGGATACGGTCGAGTTCACCGCGCTCGATGGTCGAGACCCGGTTCTGCCCCACCTCCAGCCGCTCGGCCACCTGCTTCTGGGTCAGGTGCTGTGCCTTGCGCAACTCTTTGAGGCGGTAGGCGCGGACCTGATCGAGCATCCGCACCTTGTGCGCCTCGACCGAGTGCCGTCGCACCGGGCGCTTGGCGAGCAGGTCTTCGAGGTTGATACCCATCGATCTCACTTCCCTTCGAGTCGGTTCAGGTGATCGTCGAAGCGATCGTCGGCACGGGGGATATTCACCCGGTACCACTTGTCCCATTTCCCGGCCTTGTCGCCGGCCACCAGAAAGATCGCCTTGCGCTGCGGGTCGAACGCGAACAGCACGCGCAACTCCGATCGGCCACTGGATCCCGGCCGCAGTTCCTTCATGTTCTTGTGACGGGACGCTTTGACGGTGTCGACCAGGGGCCGGCCGAGCTGCGGACCTCGCTCTGCGAGCAGTTCGATCGCGGCCACGACCTGCTCGTAAGAGTCCTGATCCAAGTCGAGCAGCCAGTCTTCGATGTATTCGAGGTCCACGTCCCATGTCATCGTTCCTCAACGTATCACACTACTATGATATCACCTGGGGGTGATATACCGGGATGATCGGTTCGGTGAACCACGCCAGGTACTCCTCCGGATCGCGGTACCGCGGTCACCGTCTCCGCGGACCCCGGTACGGGCACGGCGCCGATGAGGCCACTCCCGCGTCGGTCCGGGCGCTTCCGGCCTACGGACGTGCGCGGGCCGCGGCGCTGTCGGCCCCCTGGTGTAGGCACAGCTGGACGACGAGACGGCGGATGTGCCTGTCGCGCCCACCGGGGTAGGGGGATCGAATGGTTGTGCTGCTCATCTTCAATGTGCTCGGAATCCTGGCCGCGCTCTTCTGTGCGCACCGGTCGTATCGCCGGTACGGCCGCCCGGGTCGGGCTCTGGGGGCCGGCGTCGGAGGGCTTCTGATTCTTCCGCTGATCGTCGTGGTGGCGGTCGCTGCGGCCGCTCCACGGCCATCGCGTACCGGGTAGTGGAAAGGTAAGTAATCGCAGTTCAGGACGCATTTTGAGGGCAGTGATCGAGTAGAGTCGATCTTGAAATATTCCCGGAATCGGGGGGAGCTCCGCCCAGGGTCGGGCGCAGTCGAGGAGGTCGCGTGGCGGACGAGAACGCCAACCAGGACACGTTCGGAACCGAGGATCAGGGAGGACACAGTGGCACCGCAGAGCGAGGAATTCAGGGCGCAGGTCGAGGGAATCGACCTGGCGATCGCGGCCGAGACCAGGCGGATTCTGGTCGAGTGGCTGGGGATCGACCCGGCGACCGAGCAGGAGCAAATCGACCGGGAAGCGCTGCGCCTGCAGCAGATGACCAAGGACGCGGCCGAGCAGTTCGAACAGGCGACCCCGCCGGCCCCGGACGCGACGTACCAGGACGCGGTACGCGCCAAGGAAACAGCGTGGCGGGCAGCGCGGGAGATGGTGCTGGAGAACGAGCTGTATCCGCAGGTGACATCCGAGATGCAGGCAGCGCAGGAGGAGTTCGAGGCGTTCCTCGATCAGCGGATCGAGCAGCGTTGGGAGGCGGCCCGGACAGCGCAGGACCCGGATCGGTGGCGGACCCGGAACGTCAGGCCCAATCCGTCCGCGGTGCGAGTCGTGGAGCGAGTATGGCTGGCGAAGCCGGGATGGTTTCGAACGCTGGCGAAGTCCCTGATCGCACAGCGGATCGAGGACAACCAGCCGGTGCCGATGACCTCCCGCGATCCGCTCGCGGACGAGCTGGCGGCACTGATCGAAGCCGAGATGCGGCACAATCCGCCGCAGGACCTGGACCTGCCCTTCTGATCCAGGCACAGTGGGCGCAGACCCGCGACCAGCTTGTCGAGCTGGAAGCGCAGGGCGAGAAGCTCGCCGAGCGTTTGGCCGAAGCCGAGAGGGCTCTGGCGACCGCGCAGGAACGTGGCCTCGATCGTGGAATCGACATCAACGGCCAGCGTGTCACCACATTCACCGAACGGCTCGACCGCCTGCGCGGACGCTGGCGGGAGCTGCGGGCGCAGGAGAACCGCCTGCGCAACGAGCTGCACGCCCTGGGCATCGACCCGGAGGCTGTTCCCAAGCAGGCGGTGCGCGAGGTCGCGGCCGCGCAGCCGGCCTGGCGTGAGCACCCCGCCACGACCAGGCAGTTGCGGACCCTCGAGCGTCTGGCAGCGGAGACGACCGTGCCGTTCGTGCTCGACGAGGGCATCACCAAAGGTCAGGCCCATGATCTGATCGCCTCGCTGCTGGCCGGCAACCTGCCGATGGCGCAATTCACCGACCGTCCCGCAGGTCCGATGTTCCTCCCGGCCGCGACACCGGCCGAGCCGACACCAGAGGCCCCGGCCGCTGCCGAGGTGTCCCGGAGCGAGAAACCGCAGGTCGAGCAGGCTCGGCAGCCGCGGCCGCGGATCGATCCGCTGGCCGAGGTCGAGCGCCGGTTGCTAGAGATCCTGGCCGAGCCGGACACCGAGGCCGATGTCGCCGCGAACCCGCGGATCAACACCGCCGCGCAGTTCTTCTCGTGGGCGGATGGGCATTTCAAGGTCAAGGCCCAGGTCGCCCTGGCCGATCTGATGGCCGATCGGGACTCGCTCACCGACGAGATGTTCCTGGTGTGCCGGGCGATCCTGGCGGATCCGAAACGCTGGGGCGAACTCGGGCACCGCGCCGCCGAGGCGTACTGGCAGGCCCGCACCGGTGAGCCGGTGCAGCATCCGGTCACCGCCGAAACCGTCGACACGATCGTCGATGCCCGCGCCAGCGAGGACCGCGCGATCGAGGAGGACTTCCTCGACACCACCCAGCGCGTTTTGGACGCGCAGGAGCCGGCCGAGCTGGAGACCGCCGAGCAGCGCAGCGGGCACGTCGAGGCGGTGCAGGACGGCATCGACCAGGCCGCCACGGTCGAGGTCGATCAGTGGTGGGCGCGGGGTCGCGCCGCCTACGACCCGGCCGACCCGCTGACCCTGCCGCAGCCGGACGTCGATCCCGAGGTCGCTGCTGCGCTCGAGGCGGTGCGTAGCCGCAAGGCTCGCGACGAGATCCGCGCCCAGTGGTTCGCCGGGGTCGAGCAGGGACGCCGCGAGGCCACCGCTGAGGAACGTCAGGCTCTGGTCGCCGAGGTCGCTGTCGATCCCAGGCTCATCGCCACGGTCGAGGGCCGGCGCCCGGACTACCTGCCGGCCGTGGCCCGTTCCGAGGCCCAGAGCCTGATCGCCGAAGCCGCCCGCGAGGCATCACCGCTGCGGCAGGCCGCAGCGAAGGTGCTGCTCGAGCATCACCCGTTGCCGGCCGAGCTGTACGAGCGGGCCTACGCCGAATGGGAGCGCATCCACGGCCCCGAGCTGACCTGGGATCAGGACACCGCCGCGCAGTGGACGGCGTGGATGACCCGGCACGCCCAGCGTGATCCACTGCTCGGCTCGTGGGCCGGACTGCCGATGCACACGCACACCCCGATCATCGAAATCGGCATCGACACCGCGTTCGAAGTCATGGCCGAGGAACGCCCTGATCTCGTCGCCGCCACCGCGGGCATTCCCCCCGAGCGCCTCGCTGCGGAGATGCGCGGGAACATCATCCCGAACCTGCCCCCACCCGAGCCGTCGGATCTTGCCGCTCTGTTCGGTGACGGGGCCGCATACTGCGCCCTGCGGTTGAACGACCGCCCGAACAGCAAAGTCAGCTACTTCCCGAGCCGGGGCTGGGATTACACCCTCGACGGCGGCGGCACCTCCGTCACCTGCGGCCGCAATGCGCGGGCGGCGATCGGTGCGCTGCTCGACGCCCGCACCATCGAGATCCCGGAGTGGATCGAACGTGCCTACCGGCCCTACGCCCAGGCCCGTGTCACCGTGCTGACCAGGGCGATCGCCTACGCCTGGAACAACGAGTTCTACCACGCTGCCGCCCGTGCGGACCTGCTGTGGAAGTACAACGAAACAGGCACCTTCGTTGCCTCCCACTCGCTCCTCGAGGACGTGCGTAGCGGCATCATCGACCAGCTGCGCAGCGATTTCCCGGCCGAGACCGCACTGCTCGACAGCTACGGCATCGATCTGGACTGGACCCTCGACAACGACGTGGACCCGAAGGTCCTGCGTGACATTCGGGCAGCCGGGGACGACCTCTACAGCCTCACCCCCACCGACCTGACCTTCGCCGGGGCCGGAGATGTGGTCCTTGGTGACCCCGACGGCCGACACGTCACAATCCGCTCCGGGTGGGCACCGAACAGCAGCGAGCACATCACCTACGTCGATGGCCAGCCCCGGCCCGAGCTGACGATGCGGGACGCGATCGCCGACGCCCGCGCCGTGCTCGCCGCCGAACGCGACGGCGAGCAGCTCGACCCGGACCGCACCGCCGAGACCGAAGCCCAGCTCGACACCGACACCGACACCGAGACAGAGGCCGAGGCAGAACCGCAGGTTAGTGAGGAGGCCGAACCGCCCTCCCCTCGAGTTGTAGCGCCTGCGATCGAAGACGCAGGCGCGGTGATCTTCGAAGAGGTCGAATTGGCTCCCACCGAGCCATCGGACCCGGCCCCTGCCGCCCCTGCCGCCGATGCGCCCGCGACCGCGTGGGTGCTCACCGATCCCCTGATGGTCGGCCACATCGGGCCGGCCGCCGCGCCGACCCCGGCTCCTGAACCTGCCACGACCACCGACGCGACCCCGGCACCGGACGCGGTGACGACCACCGAGCCGGACACTGCCGCCCCGACCGACGAGGCGGCGCAGAGCGCCTCGGCCCCGGACACCAACGAGCTGGTCGTTCCCGAAACCGAGTACGGCGAACCGCTGTCGAGTCCCCTGTGGCGGGACACGAGCCAGCTGGTGCGGGTCCGCAAGGAATCCGGCGCACAGGTGTGGGTCTCCCGCGCCATCGCCGCCGAGTACGCCGCCGCTGCCGGCGTCGAACCACAGACCGCCGTTGACCAGACACGACCCGAGGCCACTGCCGCGGCCGCGGCAGTGCGTGCAGTGCCGCCGACCGTCGATGCGCAGGACTTCACCCTCGGTACCGAGGTGTTGGTCCCCACTGGGGCGAAGGCCCGGGCGCGGGCGAACATCGCCGCCCTGCGTCTGGTGCGCGAGCTCGACGAGCAGCAGCGACCGGCGACCGCCGACGAGCAGGCGGTGCTGGCGCGGTGGTCCGGCTGGGGCGCGGTCCCGGAGGTCTTCGACAACCGCGCGAAGATCCTCGCGCAGTGGGGCGACGAGCACGCCGAACTGCTCGATCTGCTCGGGGAGAAGGGTTTCGCGCAGGCCCGCCAGACCACCCTCAACGCCCACTACACCGACCCTGCGGTGGTGGCGGAACTGTGGCGGGCGGCGGCGCGGGCCGGACTGCCCGATGGTGCTCTGGTGCTCGAGCCGGGCTGCGGGGCCGGCCACTTCGTCGGCGCCGCACCGGAGTCGGTGCGCATGGTCGGCGTCGAGATCGAGCCGATCAGCGCGAAGATCGCGCACTACCTGTATCCCTCGCAGCAGATCCGCAACCACGGCTTCGAACGCAACTTCGCCCCCGAGAACACCTTCACCGGGGCGATCGGCAACGTCCCGTTCGGCAGGTTCGCGCCCGTCGACCCGATCCACAACGCGGACGGTCTGTCGATCCACAACCACTTCATCGCCAAATCGCTGGCGTTGACCGCTCCCGGTGGCTACGTCGCGGTGGTCACCTCGATGTTCACCTCCGATGCCCGCCGCGCCGAGGAACGCGCCGCGATCGTCGCCAAGGGGGATCTGATCGGGGCGGTGCGCCTGCCCACCGGGGCATTCGACCGGCAGGCCGGCACCGACGTGGTCACCGACGTGCTGGTGTTCCGCCGCCGCGACGACGGTGCCACCCCCACCGAGGACACTCTCGACTGGGCCACACCCGCCGTCCAGGTCGAGGCGGTCGACGCCAAGACCGGCGAAGCCGCTCGCACGTGGATCAACCCCTACTTCAAGAAGCACCCCGAGCGGGTGCTGGGCACCCTGACGGTGGGCAACGGCATGTACGCCGGGTCGTCGCTGCGCGTTGCCCCCACCACCACAAAGCCGCTGGCGACGCAGCTGCGCGAGCAGCTCGACCCGATCATCGACCAGGCCCTCGGTCGCGGACTCGGATTCACCGCCCCGGCCTCCGATCCGGCGCAGGTCGAAGCGTTCACCACGCCGGGGCTGCGCACCGGAGCCGACCTCGATTCCAACGAGGTGCTGCCCGGTGCGATGCGCTTCAACGAAGCCGAGGACCGCTTCGAGCAGTTCACCCTCGGTCGCGGCTGGGCGGAGGTGACCTGCCGCGGCAAGGACCTGGCCGAGCAGTGGAAGGTCCTCATCGGTCTCGGTGAGACGGTGATGGAGCTGGCCGAGGCCAGCCGCTCGCGCACCGCCACCGTCGCCGACCGCGACGTCATCCGCGGTCGCCTCAATGCGCTCTACGACGGTTATGTACGCAGGTGGGGGCCGCTGAACCGCTTCAAGCTCACCGAACCGACCCCGCTGTCGGAAGACAAGATCGCCGCCCGCCTCGACAAGGCGATCGTCGAGTGGCGGATCAAGACCGGTCGCGAGGAGGCCCTCGCCGACGGGCTGGATCCGACGCAGGCCGGCCCCTACACCGGGTCGATCCCCGACGAGGTGTACGAGGAGCTGTACGAGAAGGCGTCCGAGCAGCCGCAACCGCGCCGCTATTCCGCGCATCTGCAAGGCGCGATCGCCCGGGATCCACGCCTGGGCATGGTGCTGGCCATCGAGAACTTCCAGTCGAAGTTCGATGGCAGCGACGCGGTGGCGACCAAGACGGCGATCTTCACCGAGGACACCACCCCGTTCAAGGACAAGGCCGCCAGTGCCGCCGATGTCGACGAGGCGTTGGCGATCTGCTTCGACGAGCTCGGACACATCTCGCCGCGGCGAGTCGCCGAGCTGCTGAAGGTGTCCGTCGAGGACGCGCTCGAGCAGGCTCAGGGGAAGATCTATCCGTCCCTGCACGACGCCGATCGGTGGGAATTGGCCACTGTTGCCCTGTCCGGGCAGGTGCGCGCCAAGCTGGCGCGGGCGACGATCAAAGCCGGCGACGATCCTCGCTACGCGCCGCTGGTGGAGGCGCTGACGGAGGTGGTGCCGCCGGATGTGGATCCCGCCGAGATCGGGGTGCGCATCGGCGCGACCTGGGTGCCGATCGAGGACTATCGCGCGTTCTTGGTCGAGGAGTTCGGGCTGCGCCCGGATCGGCTGACCGTCGAACACGATCAGGTCAGCGGAAACTGGCAGATCACCACCGATCAGCGCAGCCGCCACGAATTCTCCGGTGGCTACCCGGACAAGTACGGCAGTGCCCGGCTGCCGGGCGTGAAAATGGTCGAGCTGCTCGCCAACAACAAACCGGTCCAGGTCAACAAGACCGGCGACGAGCTCGAACGTTCCCCGAAGCCGCGGTTCAACGTCAAGCTCACCGAGCAGGCGCAAGCCTCGGCCGCAGCCTTGCAGGAGCGGTTCGAAAAATGGCTGTGGGAGGACGGTGACCGTTATGTGCGCCTGGCCCGCATCTTCAACGAGCGCTACAACTCCTACGTCAAGCCGGTCCACGACGCGACCGGCAAGGCGTTCCCCGGCATGAACGGCAAGTACACGCCGTACGACTACCAGGCCGCCGCCGTGACACGGTTCCTGCACGACGAGACGATCCTGCTCGACCACGTGGTCGGGGCCGGCAAGACCTTGACGATCACCGCCTCGTGCATGGAAGCCACACGTCTCGGGCAGATCCGCCAGCCGTGGATCGTGGTGCCCAATCACCTGCTCGGGCAGTGGGCGGTCGAGGCCCGCGACGCCTATCCGAACGCCAACATCCTCGTCGCCGCCGACCTGGACGGGCGCGATGACCGGCAACGCTTCGTCGGGCAGAGCGCCGTTGGGGACTGGGACCTGGTGATCGTGCCGCAGTCGGTGTTCAGTCGCATCGCCATGCGCCGCGAAGCGCAGATCGAGTACCTCGAAGGCGAACTCGGTGAGCTGCGCGACGCCCTCGACGCCGCCAACAGCCAAGGCGCGGAGTTCACGGTCAAACAGATCGAGCAGGCGATCAAAAACGCCGAGGCCAGGGTCGAGAAGATCATCGCGGCCAAGGCCACCGACGAAGGACTGACCTTCGAACAGTCCGGGGCCGACTTTCTGTTCATCGACGAGGCGCACGACTACAAGAACCTCACCCGCCCGTCCAACAGCGCCGATCTGGCGGTCACCAACGGCTCCCAGCGAGCCACCGACCTGGAGATGAAGGCCAAGTACCTGCGGGAGAAGGCCCGCGCCCGCAACGTCGAGCAGGGGATGGCACACGCGCCGGCCAAGGCGATCGCCTTCGCCACCGGCACCCCGATCACCAACTCGCTGTCGGAAATCTGGGTGATGACCAAGTACCTGCGCCCGGACCTGCTGCACGCCGCCGGCCTGGGACGCATCGACAACTGGGCGGGGACCTTCGCCAAGCCGGTGTCGGTGCCGGAGATGAACGCCACCGCCACCCGCATCCAGATGAAAACCCGCATGGCCGAATACGCCAACGTCCCGCAGCTGGTGGCGATGCTCGACCAGTTCCGGGACGTGGTGACCTCCGATCGGATCCCGGTGCGCCTGCCCGTCCTCGACGGCGGGACCCCGAAGATCGTGGAGTTCGACATGGGACAGGACGCGATCGACGCGATGGCCGACCTCGATGTGCGCATGTCCCAGATCCAGGGCGATCGGATGGACCTGGACAACAGCCTCAAGATCGCCACCGACGGGCGGAATCTGACGATGTACCCGTCACTGGCGAACCTGGGCGCACCGGACCCGCAGCACAGCCGCATCGAACACGCCGCCGACCTGATCTGGCAGGTCCACCGCGACCACGCCGACCTGCACATCCCGGCCGACAAGTACGGCCCCGAGATGACCGGGGTGTTCCAGCTGGTGTTCTGCGACCGCGGCACCCCCAAGGCCGGCGCCGGCCCCAAGGCCCGCAACCTCTACACCGAACTACGCGACGCCCTGGTGGCCCGAGGCATGAATCGGGAAGAGATCGCGTTCATACACGACTACGACAACCCCAAGGCCAAGGCCCGCCTGGTGCAAGCCTGCGCCGACGGACGGATCCGGGTGCTGCTGACCTCCACCAAGAAGGGCGGCACCGGCCTGAACGTCCAACGGGCACTCAAGCAGATGATCAATCTCGATCCGGCGTGGACGGCTGCGGACATGGAACAACGCCTCGGCCGCATCATCCGCCAGGGCAACGTCCACGAGACCGTCAGCGTGGTCAACATGGTCGCCCGCCGCTCCTACGACGCGATGATGTACCAGTACGTCGCCCGCAAATCGAACTTCGTGGCGATGATCCGCAAAGCCGATATGCCGCCCACGATGGAAGACCTCGGCGGGGACCTGACGGTCTCGTGGGCGCAGAGCAAGGCCGCGGCCACAGGTGATCCGGTGTTCGTCGAGCAGGTCGAAGCCGACCAGAAGGTCGCCGAACTTCAAGCCCGTCGCGATGCGGTGCTCAATGCCAATGCGGCCCGCAATGCTGCGATCCGGGCACTGAGCCGGTCGATCACCGCCGACGAGAAGCGGCTGCCCGAGGTCCGTGAGGTCGCCGGCAAGCTCGCAGCCTGGAGCGGCATCGAAGACCGAGCCCAGCGCACGTGGGCGTTCCCCGACGCCACGATCCCTGATTCGCAGACGGCGGATCTGGCCGATGCCCTGCGAGGGTCGTTGATTCGGCTCAAAGACGAGGTGACCCGCAGCAGTGACGAGCAGGTCTTCGGTGTCCTCGGCGGGGT